>Ga0247839_1003383_pt1 | contig 22190 bp, 20 predicted proteins | sample LaCruzMarch2015__6_FD_192405 | JGI IMG/M metagenome (GOLD analysis project Ga0247839, IMG submission 192405) | Freshwater microbial communities from meromictic Lake La Cruz, Castile-La Mancha, Spain - LaCruzMarch2015_16m | ecosystem: Environmental > Aquatic > Freshwater > Lake | place: Spain... | reverse complement strand
CGGTATGCACTTGTACCACATTGCCTATTGGCATTTCGTTGGTAAAGCTGCCTGCAATACCGATGTTAATGGCAAGGTTTGGGCAATGTGACCCAAAGCTGTCTGTGAGGTGCATTGCGGTATTAACCATTCCTACACCAGCCACAATCCAAGACAGTTCAAGGTTTGTAAATGGAACCACTTCGCAATGCTTTAGCAGGCTTTCTAGCTCCATAGATGTGGCAGCAACCACTGCAATTTTAATCTTCGCCATTGAAGATTCGAAAGTAGCATTCCTTCTCCTTCGCGTCCCAACTATTGACCTAGAATTGGAAGCTATTTTTTGTGAATTTCTCTTGCTTTAGCCTTGATTATTCACCTTGGCAAACCTATTTGAGCAGAGTATATTTGCACCCCTTTTTGAGAGTTAAGCAAGGATGATATTTATTACACGTAGGGAACGCTTTAATGCTGCACACAAACTCTATAATGAGGCGTGGTCGGCAGAGAAAAATGTGGAGGTATTTGGCAAATGTGCCAACACCAATTGGCATGGTCATAACTTCGATTTGATTGTGACCGTGAAAGGCGAGGTGAATCCCGACACTGGTTTTGTGGTAAATCTCAAAGACCTAAGTACACTTTTACGCACCTGTATTGTAGACCGCGTGGATCACTCCAATTTGAATTTAGATGTCGATTTTATGCAGGGTATTTTGCCTAGCACCGAGAATTTGGCAATAGCCATTTGGCAACAGTTGGAAGCTAGAATTGTGGCAATGGGCGCTGCATTGCATTGCATCAAATTGGTAGAAACGGAGAATAACTACGTGGAATATTACGGAGGATAATTAGGTGCGACTGCTCCTAACGAACAACATTATTTAAGCATGAAGGCATATATATTTCCCGGCCAAGGCGCCCAATTTACGGGCATGGGCAAAGGAATTTACGAGGGTTCGGATGAGGCAAAAGCGTTGTTTGAAAAGGCGAACTCAATATTGGGATTTCGAATTACCGATGTAATGTTTGAAGGGTCGGAGGAAGATTTGCGCCAAACCAAAGTGACGCAACCCGCTGTGTTTTTACATTCTGTAATTGCCGCACTTACCCTTGAAGATTTTCATCCGGATATGGTGGCAGGTCATTCGCTAGGCGAGTTGTCGGCATTGGTGGCCAATAAGGCTATAAGTTTTGAGGATGGACTTAAGCTTGTAGCCGAACGTGCGCTGGCAATGCAAGCTGCCTGCGAGTTGCAACCGTCTACAATGGCGGCTATTCTTGGTGCAGAAGATGAGGTAGTAGAGCGTATTTGCCGCACAGTGGAAGAGTTGGTTGTGCCTGCAAACTACAATTGTCCTGGGCAATTAGTGATTTCTGGAACCGTTGAAGGCGTAGACAAGGCATGCTTGCTATTGGAACAAGAGGGCGCTGTGCGTACAGTTAAACTTAATGTAGGTGGTGCATTTCACTCGCCCTTGATGCAGCCAGCCAAAGTGCGGCTTGAGAACGCCATACACGCCACTAAGTTTTCTAAACCAATTTGTCCTATCTATCAGAATATAACGGGGCAAGCAGTGAGCAACCCTGATATTATTCAAGCTAATTTGATTGCTCAATTGACTGCGCCAGTTAAATGGACGCAAACCATGAATCAGATGTTGCAAAATGGTGCGACCTCCTTCACAGAAGTTGGGCCTGGTAAAGTGCTTAGTGGACTTTTGAAGAAAATTAACCGCCAGATGGTGGTGTCATCTGTGGGTTAAAATCACAATACCTTAAGGAATCAAAAGGTTATAACCTCAAATTTGAAGAAATACGCGGGTTAAGCGTAGTTATTTTTGAACCATTCCAATGTTGGTTGCATTCCTTCTTGCATGGTCATTTGTGGTTCGTATCCCAAATAAGCTTTGGCTTTGGAGATGTCTGCCAAGGAGTCACGCACATCGCCATTTCGTGATTCACGATACGTAGGTTCAATATTTCCTCCAACCAAATCTCGAATTGCGTAAAACAATTGGTTGATGGTGAAGCGTTCTCCGCAAGCCACATTATACACCTGACCAGTAGCGCCTTTGGTTTGTGCAAACATGGCTCGGATGTTGGCCTGCACGGCATTATCCACGTAAGTGAAATCGCGCGATTGCTCACCATCACCATTCACAAACGGAGATTTCCCTTTAAGCAACGCATCCATAAAGAGTGGAATTACCGCAGCGTACGGGCCATCTGGCTTTTGATTAGGGCCAAAGATGTTGAAATACCGCAGGCCAATAATTTCCATTCCGTAATTGAGCGCATACACTCCCGCATACACCTCATTCACAAATTTAGAAGCTGCATAAGGCGACAATGGTCTGCCTATATGTTCTTCAATTTTGGGAAGTCTAGGGCTATCGCCATACACAGATGAAGAACTTGCAAAAACAAACCGCTTCACCTTGGCATCTTTGGCAGCGGTTAACATGTTTAGAAAACCAGTAACATTGGCAGCATTGGTAAGCAATGGCGTGTCAATGGAACGCGGAACTGATCCCAATGCAGCCTGATGCGTCACGTAATCAATGCCTTCGCAAGCCGCAGCGCACGTGGCAGCATTGGTGATGTCGCCTTCAATAAACTCAAAATTAGGAAGCCCAATAAAAGCGTTAATATTCTTTAGTCGGCCTTCGCAAAAGTTGTCTAATACGCGCACCTTTTTCGCTCCATGTTGAATAAGATAACCCACAATGTTGGAGCCAATAAACCCAGCACCACCGGTAACTAGAAATGTGGAGGTACTCAGGTCTTGGTTATGGTGGACTCTATGCGACATGTAGCTTAGCGTTAAGTGTAGTTGCGTTTAACGCTCCTGATATTGTTTTGTGTAATACTGTTGGTAATTACCCGAGGTAACGTTGTTCAACCAAGCCTCATTGTTCAGATACCAATCCACTGTTTTGGGCAAACCTTCTTCGAATGTAAGACTAGGTTCCCAGCCCAATTCACGTTTCAACTTGGACGAGTCAATGGCATAGCGCAAATCGTGGCCTGCACGATCTTTTACATAGGTAATCAGTTGCTCAGAAGTCCCAGCAGAACGACCAAGTTTTTGATCCATTATTCGGCATAGCAACAGAATCAAATCAATGTTCGTCCATTCGTTGTTGCCGCCAATATTGTAAGTTTCTCCTGCTTTTCCTTTGTGATAAATGACATCTATGGCTGAAGCATGATCTTCTACAAACAACCAATCGCGCACATTTTCCCCTTTTCCATAAATGGGAATAGGAAGATTATTTTTGATGTTGTTAATGGCTAACGGAATCAGTTTTTCAGGAAAATGATTTGGACCGTAGTTGTTCGAGCAGTTGGATATAACAACAGGAAAACCGTAGGTATGGAAGTAGGCGCGAACAATATGATCGCTGCTCGCTTTCGAAGCAGAATAAGGGCTTCGCGGATCGTAAGGTGTTTCCTCCGTAAATAACCCTTCTTCACCCAACGAGCCATATACTTCATCAGTAGAAATATGGTAGAAACGTTTGCCTTCCCAGTTTTTGTTCCAAACAAGTCGGGCGGCATTCATCAAATTTACCGTGCCTTCAATGTTCGTGCGAATAAAAGCCATTGGATTCGCTATCGAACGATCCACATGCGATTCTGCGGCCAAATGAATTACACCATCAGGATTGTATTTTAGAAATACGGCATTTACCGCTTCCGCATCTACAATATCAGCTTTTTCAAACACATAGTTTGAAGCGTGTTCCAAATCTTTAAGGTTCTCAAGATTTCCCGCGTAGGTGAGTCCATCTAGATTTACAATTTGATATTCGGGATAGCGATTCACAAATCTGCGAACCACGTGCGAGCCAATAAAACCAGCTCCTCCAGTAATTATTATCGTTTTCATAGTCCTTGGGCGTTACAGTGTTGTTCCCATTTCCAAGCTGACGACAATGCGTCTTCCAAGTTCAATTCAGATTTCCAGCCCAGCTTTTGATTTGCAAGGTCAGTTTTGGCATACACTTGAGTGATATCGCCCTCTCTCCGTGGGCCAATGGAATAGTTGAGCGGTTTGCCACTCACTTTTTCAAATGTTTGGATTACTTCCAAAACAGATGAACCTTTGCCAGTGCCAATATTAAAAACTTCATGCACAGATTCGGTGCGACCTGTCAATAACCGTTGAAGGGCGCTTATGTGTGCCTTTGCTAAATCGACCACATGTATGTAATCGCGAATGCAGGTGCCATCATTCGTTGGATAATCACCTCCATGAACAGTTAGTTTTTCGCGTTTGCCAATAGCCGTTTGTGTAATGTATGGCACCAAGTTGTTGGGTGCGCCAATGGGCAATTCGCCAATTAGAGCAGATTCATGCGCTCCAATTGGATTAAAATACCGCAGCGAAATGGCTTTTAACTCACCAGCTTTTGTCACGTCATTCAACACATCTTCGCAAATCATTTTGGTATTTCCGTAGGGCGATTCGGCCTTTTTTCTTGGAGCCAATTCATCAACAGAAATTAGGTCTGGTTGGCCATAAACGGTGCACGAAGATGAAAAAACAATACGATTTACCCCTTTTTCCTCTATACATTCGAGCAAAGTCAAAAGCCCTTGTACGTTAATGCGGTAATACATCAACGGAAATGAGACCGACTCCCCAACAGCTTTTTTTGCGGCAAAATGAATTACACCTTCAATGGAACCTTGATATTTTTCGAATACACCTTGCAACGCTTGGCGATTTGTTACATCCACCTTTTCAAAAGCAGGACGAATTCCAGAAATCTGCTCGATAGCATCTAGTACTTCCAAACGTGAGTTTGAAAGGTCATCAACAATAAGAACAGTGTAGCCCGCTTTATGCAGTTCTACAACTGTGTGGGATCCTATGAAACCAGTGCCTCCTGTTACTAGAATCATTTTATAGGCTCCAATATGCTAAACGATTGATTTTTCCTTTGTACACGCCTTTGACGTCTACAACAATTCCTTTTTTGCTGAGTATACCTTCGAAATATTCCTCCGAAAGTCCCATATATTCTTTGTGATTCACAGCAACCACAACCGCTTCGTAGCCTTTGGTCACTTCAGTTTCTAACTCAAATCCATATTCATGTTTTACATCTTTCGATGATGCATAAGGATCAATAACTTGCACACGAACTCCAAACGATTCCAACTCGCGAATCACGTCAACAACTTTTGAGTTTCTTATGTCAGCAACATTTTCTTTGAATGTGGCACCCATAATTAGCACTCTTGCTTTGCTAATATCTTTTCCTTTGGCAATGATGCGCTTTACTGTCTCCTGTGCTACGTAGGCTCCAACAGCGTCATTTGTAGCTCTACCTGAAATAATTACCTTGGAATGAAAACCGAGCTGACGTGCTTTGTGTGTAAGATAGTAGGGGTCAACACCAATGCAATGTCCACCTACTAAACCTGGAAAAAACTTAAGGAAATTCCATTTGGTGCCAGCTGCTTCCAACACATCGAAGGTGTTGATTCCCATGCGATTGAAAATCATGGAAAGTTCGTTCATCAACGCAATATTCACATCGCGCTGCGTGTTTTCAATGATTTTGGCTGCTTCAGCAACTTTTATGGATGGCGCGCGATGAACGCCTGCATCCACCACCAATTCATAAGTACGCGCTATGTTTTCCAATGATTCATCATCACATCCCGAAACCACTTTAGTGATTTTGGCTAACGTATGTTCTTTGTCTCCTGGATTGATTCGTTCTGGTGAATACCCAACCTTAAAATCCACATTGAATTTTAGTCCAGAAACATCTTCCAAAATTGGAATGCAATCTTCCTCGGTGCATCCAGGATAAACTGTGGATTCATACACCACATAATCACCTTTTTTTAGAACAGCACCAACAGTTCTCGAAGCAGAAAGCACTGGCCGCAAGTCTGGAAGATTATGTTCGTCAATTGGAGTGGGAACCGCAATAATATAGAATTGCACATCTTTTAAATCACTCTGATTGGCGGAGAAAAGAATGTCGGCTCCATTAAAATCAGAGGCGTCTAATTCTTCGCTAGGGTCAATGTTCTTTTTCATCAACTCAACGCGACTAGCATTGATATCAAAGCCTACAACTTTAATTTTTTTTGCAAATGCTAAGGCGATTGGCAAGCCAACATAACCCAATCCGATAAGAGCAAGCTTATTTTCCTTGGCTACTAATTTGTCGTAAATTCTCATGTTGCGTTGTATAATCTTAATTGTGTTTTGCTAATAAAGCTGCAGGTCTGTGGCTGTAGATGCGTTCAATAATATCGACCACTTTAAGACCTTCAAGTGCATTTGTGGTCATAGAAGCTCTGCCTTTAAGCGTATCCACCACATTTTCAATAATAAAATGATGGTTTGCAGCTGACCCTTTGTACGCTCCATAATCATTGGCGGGGCTAGATGGGGGAAGTTCGGGCATTGTATATCCTGAAATATTGCAAACTTCAACTTCGTTCATGTATTGCCCACCAATTTTCACGCTCCCATTTTCAGCCACAATGGTCATACTACTCTCCAGATTTTGATCCCACACACTGGTTGAATAGTTGATACAGCCCATACCACCATTGATGAATCGGAAAGAAACTTGACCCGAATCCTCGAAATCGGTGGAATGTTTGTGATTGAAATCTGCGAATTGTGCTTGGATGTCAGTCACATCTCCAAAAAGCCAATACATGATATCGATGAAATGGCTAAATTGGGTGAACAATGTTCCGCCATCTAGCTGCTGATTGCCTTTCCAATTTTTACCTGTGTAGTATCGGTCGTCTCTATTCCAATAGCAATTGATTTGGACCATAAAGATTTGACCAAGTATCTCTTTGTTGATTACGTCTTTTATCCAAGCGGACGGCGGAGAATATCGATTTTGCATTACACAAAAAACATTCTTCGACATTTGAAGGGACTTGAAGATAACTGCTTCGCAATCGGCTTTAGTCAGCGCCATTGGTTTTTCACAAACGACATGCTTTCCAGTTTCCAAACATGCAATACTTAGTTCTGAGTGCAAGCCATTGGGAGTGCAAATGCAAACCACATCAAATTCTAATTTCGCGTCAAGCATATTTTGAAGCGATACGAAAAATGGCACTTCATAATGTTCTATTCGAAGTGAGCTCTTTTCGGCAGTGTCGCACATTGCAACTAAGTCAGCTTCTGGATGGCGCAGTATCATTTCTGCGTGACGCTTTCCAATGTGTCCACATCCAACCACTGCGAATTTGATTTTCTTGTTATCCATATCAGCTACAGTTTATTTACTCTTCCTCCCGTTAACTTATACGATTCACCGCTTTCAGAGCAAACCGCTTTTCCAGCGTCATTAAATTTTAAGCGTTGGCCGTATTCACTCATCCATCCAATTTGTTTGGATGGATTTCCAACCACCAATGCATAAGCAGGAACTTCTTTGGTTACAACTGCTCCAGCACCAATGAATGCATAATTACCAATGGCATGACCACAAACAATAGTAGCATTGGCACCAATTGTTGCGCCTTTACCAACGTGCGTTTTTAAGTACTGATTTTTGCGATTTACTGCACTGCGGGGATTGATAACGTTGGTGAAAACCATGGATGGTCCAAGAAAAACATCGTCATCGCAAATTACTCCTGTATAAATAGAAACGTTGTTTTGAACTTTCACATTGTTTCCTAAAACCACGTCTGGTGATACTACAACATTCTGACCCAAATTACAGTTTTCTCCAATAATACAATTTGACATAATGTGACTAAAGTGCCAAATTCGGGTTCCTTTTCCTATTGTACACCCTTCATCTATAACTGCGGTTTCGTGGGCTAAATACTCCATTTTTATTTCTTTATGTAGCCTTCGAATTTGTTGTGTTCTTTTCTGTAAAGTTCCTCTAGCGATAGGCTCTTGAAATACTCGTAGGTAATTCTTAATCCTTCTGCCCGTTGCACTTTTGGTTCCCAACCCAATATACTTCTAGCCTTATCTATGTTTGGCTGGCGTTGCATAGGATCATCAACGGGTAGCGGCTGATAAATCACTTTTTGCTTTGTACCAGTTAAAGCAATTATTTCTTCAGCAAACTGTGAAATAGTTATCTCATCAGGGTTACCGATATTCATTGGTTCGGCATAATCGGACATTAATAAGCGATAAATGCCTTCAACCAAGTCATCAACATAGCAAAATGAGCGCGTTTGCGAACCATCTCCAAATATGGTAATGTCTTCACCTCTCAATGCTTGACCAAAGAATGCTGGAAGTACGCGACCATCGTTCAAACGCATGCGCGGACCATAGGTGTTAAAAATGCGAATAATGCGCGTTTCAAGTCCATGATAGCGATGATAAGCCATAGTGATAGCTTCTTGAAATCGCTTGGCTTCATCATAAACGCCTCTGGGTCCTACCGGATTCACATTTCCCCAGTATTCTTCGGTTTGTGGATGAACAGTTGGGTCGCCATATACTTCAGATGTAGACGCAATAAGCATCCGAGCATTTTTCGCTTTGGCCAATCCAAGTAAGTTGTGCGTTCCCAGCGAACCAACTTTTAGTGTTTGGATTGGTATTTTAAGATAGTCGATTGGGCTAGCGGGAGAAGCAAAATGGAGGATGTAATCTACATTTCCAGCCACGTAAACAAACTTGCTTACATCATGATGATAAAACTCAAAACCACGCTGCTTAAACAAGTGCTCGATGTTCCTCAAATCTCCAGTAATGAGATTGTCCATCCCCACTACCTGAAATCCCTCCTTAATGAATCTATCGCATAAATGAGAGCCTAGAAAACCTGCTGCGCCTGTAATGAGTACTCTTTTCATTGCGTTTTTAAAGAGGTTGGTTAGATTGAAATAAGCCCTAAGACACTAGTATTAGGCTGGTATTACAGTTTTACGGCCGATACTATTGTAATAAAACCCTAAATCTTTTAGCACGGGTAAGTCATATAGGTTTCTTCCGTCAAAAATCACTTTTTCCTTTAACGAGGATGTGATTAAATCAAAATCGGGCGATCTAAATGCCGACCATTCTGTAGCAATAATTAATGCATCTGCATCTTTTAGAGCTTCGTATTGATTATTGGCATAAACGATTTTGTCTCCAAGCAATTTTTTCACATTGGGCATGGCTTCAGGGTCAAAAGCGGTAACGGTTGCACCTGCAGCCAAAAGTTTATCAATAACATACAATGCTGGCGCTTCGCGAATATCATCTGTATCGGGTTTAAACGCTAAACCCCAAACAGCGAAATGCTTGCCTTTTAAGTCTCCTCCGTAGAAGTCTAAAATTTTTGGAATTATAACTGTTTTCTGTTCCTCATTTACTCGCATAACTGAAGTTAGAATGGAGAAATCGTATCCAACTTCTGCAGCTGATTTTGCTAATGCTTGCACGTCTTTTGGGAAGCAACTACCTCCATAGCCAATACCTGGGAAAAGGAAGCGTTTGCCAATTCTAGTATCTGTTCCAATTCCAATACGAACCTTATCCACATCAGCATCCAAGAGTTCGCACAGATTTGCAATCTCATTCATAAAAGTAATTTTTGTGGCAAGAAATGCGTTAGCGGCATATTTTGTCAGCTCCGCAGAACGTTCATCCATAAAAATGATTGGATTTCCTTGACGAACATATGGCCTATAAAGCTCGTCCATAATATGTTGGGCACGTTCCGAAGAAGTTCCTACCACAACGCGATCAGGCTTTAGGAAATCATCTACAGCAAATCCCTCACGAAGAAACTCTGGATTCGAAACAATATCGAATTCGACCGTAGCGTGCTTTGCAACAGCTGCTTCTACTTTTTCGGCAGTTCCAACAGGAACGGTGCTTTTGTCCACGATAACCTTGTAGTCGGTCATCATTTTTCCAAGCTGATTCGCAACGCCTAGCACGTAAGAAAGATCGGCCGATCCATCTTCACCTGGAGGTGTTGGAAGTGCCAAGAAAATAACCTTGGCGTGCTCAATAGCCGATTGTAAGTCAGTGGTAAAACTTAGACGACCTTGTTTGATATTTCGCTCAAAAATCACATCTAAATGCGGTTCATAAATTGGAATTTCACCATTCCGCATCTTGTTTACTTTAGACTCATCTATGTCTACACAAATCACGGTATTGCCTGTTTCTGCCAGACATGTTCCTGTTACCAAACCAACGTATCCTGTACCTACTACTGCTATGTTCATTTTCTTTGGTTAATTTTTTCAGTTCTATTTAGAAGTTTTTCCCACGAATGCAAGGACATGATTAATGATAAATTGCTGCTGATCCACATCCATTTCTGTATGTATTGGTAGCGAAATCACATTGGTACAAAGATGGTCGGTTACTGGAAAAGCCGAATCATCGTAGCGTGTGTCTTTAAATGCTTTTTGTTTATGCAATGGAATGGGGTAATACACCATGCTTGGAATTCCATTTTTAGCAAGATAGCTTCGCAACGCATCTCTGCTCAAACCATTTAAAACCATGGTGTATTGATGATAGACATGCGAAGAGCGGGAATGCGCAAATGGAATTGTAATCGCTGAAATATCCTTGAAGGCTATGTCATAACGATGTGCTACTTCTTGTCTGCGAGCAATGTACTGATCTAAATGGGGCAGTTTAACACGCAACACAGCTGCTTGAATGGCATCTAATCGCGAGTTACAGCCTACTTCATCGTGCACATACAATTTCGTTTGTCCGTGAGAAGCAATCACCTTCGCCAACTGGGCTAGATTGTCATCATTGGTCATAATGGCACCACCATCACCAAAACAGCCTAGATTTTTGGAAGGAAAAAAGGATGTGCAACCAAAAATTCCGATAGTTCCAGCCTTCACTTTTTTGCCATTAGTGAAGTGGTAATCCGAACCGATGGCTTGCGCATTATCTTCAATAAGATGAATGCCATGTTTATCAGCTAACGCAAGTAGTCGCTCCATATCTGCGCATTGTCCATAAAGATGAACGGGCACAATGGCTTTGGTGCGAGGTGTGATTGCTGCTTCAACTTGATTGATATCAATGGTGAAAGTATCTGGTTCTACATCCACCAAAACGGGAGTTAGACCCAAAAGTGCAATTACTTCTGCCGTTGCGATATACGTAAATGTAGGAGTAATCACCTCATCACCTGGTTTTAACCCAAGTGACATCATCGCAATTTGAAGTGCATCGGTTCCATTGGCGCACGGAATTACATGCTTAACCCCAAGATAGGTTTCAAATTCTTTTTTGAAGTTATCAACCTCGGGACCGCCAATATACTTGGCCGACCGAATTACTCCCAATACTGCTGCATCAATCTCTTCCTGAATGTGGGCATATTGCGCCACAAGATCGACCATTTGTATTTCTCTCATTATTCCTGTTTGAATCAATTCTGATTTATTAGGGGCGGCAAATATAGACATTGAAAACAGCTAAGAAGCCAATAAAAAGCGCCCTGTCATTAGCTTTCTGTTATGTCGGCATGCATTCTAATTGCTGTCCCATGTCACCATTTCATTGGCAAAATTTTTCCATTCAAATCGCAATTTCTCTTGGGGTAAATGCGACCTAAATTTTTCCTCATCATTCCCTGATAAAAACAAGGAAAGTTGCTCTGAAATTACCTGTGGTTCGGGCTTACAGACGTAACCAACTACTTTATTTGGAACTATTTCAGCCAATCCACCAACATCCGTTACAAGCATGGGCGTTTCAAAATGATAGGCAATTTGGGTAACTCCACTTTGCGTAGCAGTTCTGTAGGGTTGTGCTACAATATTGGAGGCACAGAAGTAGTATTTCACTTCATCTTCTGGAATAAATTCATCGCGAATAATGACGTTATTTTCTAAACCATGCGTTTTAATGATGGACAAACAATGTGCCTTGTCCTCGTAAAATTCCCCTGCCACTAGGACCTTAACATGTTCTCGTTGTGGCATTTTCGCAACTGCTTCAAGCAAAATATCTAACCCTTTGTAATTGCGAACAAGACCGAAGAAGAGAATGACCTTATCATCCATTGAAAGGCAAAGATGCTTGCGGGCTTCCTCCATGCTCAGTTTCTCCCCGAAATGGTCATACACGGGGTGATAGAGCAGTTTGCGAGGGCGGGTGCGGTTGAAGGATGCGAGGTCGGCCTTCACGCTGCTGGACATCACCACGAAATATTTGCACGAGTTGAGGAACATTTGGGTCAGCATCCTATCTCCCAAGCGATGCTCGTGCGGGACCACGTTGTCCAATAATCCTACAACGGGCACATCCAACCGACCCCAAGCATAACGGGCGATGTAGGCCAGACAAGGCGCCATGAACGGAATCCAGAACCGGACGATGATGATGTCCGGCTTTTCGTCAACAATCCGCTTGGCTGTGGTACGCCATGTCCAAGGTGCGATGGAGTTGATGGTGGAATAGACGCTCATACCTTCAATCGTTCTGGTGCCGACCTCCTTCTGTGTCTTTCCAGGGAACAGGAACTCGGGATATTGGAGCGAAAAGGAATAGATGGACGTCTGCACGCCCATGGCGGTGAGTTGCCGCGCCAGCGATTCGTTCAATTGAGCAATTCCGCCTCGAAGTGGAAATGCAGGACCTATGATTACACACTTGGCGGGAAGAGCCACGTTCAATCTATCGTTTCAGACACTTGATAATGATTGCGGTCACTTGAAGAGCGCGCAATCATTTCGGCTAAAAATCCAGCTAAAAAAAGCTGCGTTCCAATAATCATCGCCATCATTGCCAAATAGAAAAGCGGCTGCTCTGTCACTTCTCTGGCAACCGTTCCATTGGCAACATGAAGCACTTTTTGTAGGAGTAACCAAAAACTTACGGCACCGCCCATCAAGAACATTAGCATTCCAACGCTTCCGAAGAAATGCATTGGCCGCTTGCCAAATCTGCTCACAAATGTGATTACCAGCAAATCCAACGGTCCGTTTACAAATCGCTCCATTCCAAACTTGGTGACACCAAATTTGCGTTCCTGATGCTGCACCGATTTCTCTCCAATTTTATTGAAACCAGCCCATTTTGCAATTACTGGAATGTACCGATGCATTTCGCCATAGACCTCTATGCTTTTTACAACATCTTTGCGATAAGCCTTCAATCCACAATTGAAATCGTTAAGTTGTATGCCGGACATACGTCTTGCAGCCCAGTTGTATACTTTGGTTGGAACCGTTTTGGACAAAGGGTCGTATCGCTTTTCCTTCCATCCAGAAACTAAGTCGAAACCATCCTGCGTTATCATTTTATACAAATCAGGAATTTCATCTGGACTATCTTGCAAATCGGCATCCATTGTAATTACCACATCGCCTTTTGCCTTGGCAAATCCACAATTCAATCCAGCGGATTTCCCATAGTTTCTCCGAAATCGAAGTGCAACAATGCTCGAATTTTCAAGCTTGAGCTTTTGAATAACTTTCCACGAATTATCGGTGCTGCCATCATCTACATACACAACTTCGTAGGTAAACCCATTGGCATCCATCACGCGTTTTATCCAAGCTGTAAGCTCGGGCAGCGATTCTGCCTCATTAAAAAGTGGAATTACTAGCGAAATCTGCACCTATTTGAAATTGGCCTCAAACGACTCGTCATTTTTTTTGAAAATGGCTGCGGCAATAAGGGAAATGATGAAACCTGCGAATGCGCTACTGAAAATGGCGATAAAAAACATGGGAACTGGCTGAAACATTTTCTCATACATACCCATCATAATATCTACTTGCGATTGTGGCGCTCCACTTTCAAACAACTGATCTTCCATATTGGCCAGCAATCGTTCTAGTTGATGCGTGTCAATAAAACTCATGTGAAGGAAGGAATAGAAGGCAGCAATCACGCCTCCAAAAAACGAAATTGCAGTGCCAGTTGCCAAACCTTCGCCATAGGAAATAAACCCGTTTTGCTCTTTTCTTCGTTGAAAAATGCCATAGCAGATAACTCCTATTATGAACACATATGCAATTCCAGTAAGTCCCGATTCGTTTAAATCGAGGAGATACAATGCAAGTGAAAGCATAATGAGAAGCAGGCCTAGCACAGCTCCCCAGTTCATTGCGTGTTTCATTTGTGCGAATTCAGTTTAGCGACAAATATAGGAATGCACACATCCAAAATTGACTAGTTCAATTAGCCAATTCATGTATTACCTTTGCGCTGGGGTAAGTCCTGTGCGACCAGCTCCCACTTAATCCTCCAGGGCAGGAATGCAGCAAAGGCAGGTGGTTGTAGCGGTGCGACACAGTCAGCTTACCCCATTTTTTATGCCCTAAAGTGGCGTAAAACTCAATCTTTGAGAGATTTTTGACTGGAAACAAGCAGCTTAAGCGGAGTATCCAAGCGTTTCAAACACATTTTTCCAAGCCGTATTTATTTCTTTTTTGCGCTCGGAGGGATAGTCATACGAATTGGTCTGGTAATTTTTATAGCCGTCTATTTCCTGCAGAATAGGTGATTTAGCGTTTTCAAATCCAGTAAGTTCAAGGGTTTCATAAATAGCCTCAAGCGCATTCAATTCGTTGCCAATAAATTGCTCATACCTTATCTCAGTCAGTTGATTTGTGGGAATGGCTATTTTATCTTGAAAATACTTCGCAAACAGTTCGGTGTACGATTGGACTATGAAATCCTGCACATGGGATGCTTCACAGTGCTGCATCGCCACCATTGGAAGAGTGATTTCATAGAGCCTTTCAGTTGAAAAATACACAGTGTAAGGGTTGCGATAAATGTGAATGAATCGTGCGTCTGGGAAGATTTCGAGTATTTCACGTACACGACCAAGATTCTCTGGGCTTTTCATAACCAAAGTTTTGTTGCCGTGCTTTAACGTCAGTTTCTGAAGGTAATACTTCAAAGTTTTTTGCCATTCTTTTTTGTCTGCCTCTTTTTCGAAAAGCACGAATTTCCTGAAAATGGATAGCATTTTTCTAGGAAAATAATATCCTGAAACCATCGAAATAAGTCCCATATTTCCCAATGGATATTCTGTTTCCGTTGGCAGTTCGATGCTCAATTTAAGGTTGTCCATTGGGCGTTTTTCTGGAAGCGCTTTTTTATACATACGCACTAGATAAGCCTCTAAGGTGAAGAATGTCCACGGCATAAAGCTCTCTTTTACAGAGCAATAGGCGAATTGAGGATCTTTACTTAGCAAATAATGAAGATATGTTGTCCCACTTCGTTGATGTCCAATTATGAAAATTGGCGCCTTCACTACGATAGATTTTATTCGTGTACCATATCGCAACTTTTCCCACCAAATTATTGGGGAGTTTAGAAATATAAAAAGGGTTATGACCACCGCCTTTGGCCAAAATTGCCAATCCACATCTTTCCAAAATGTGATTAGAATGCGCAACCATGTTTTGAGGTTAGCACCCAAAGCAATCGTAGTTCCGAAATTAAAATAGTGCTTTGAACCAATTTCAATTTTCATGCTCTGTTCTTAATCAAAAGCACTTCATTTTGGAAGTGCGATAGATGGCTGTGATTCAAAATATAGAAGCGAGATTTCACTGTTGTTTGGGACCATTTTAAAAAATGGACTTGTCAAATTAGTTTTTGTGACGAACTTCAAAGCTGCACATCGAAATTTTCTGGAGTCCCCATTACTTTAGCCTCAAATATGAGGAAATGATCGCCACATGGTTTAAGTGGTTCAATTTGAAATTTATTAACTGGTTTTCGTGGGTATAAAACAATTTTTAGGCAACATAATTCATCTAATTACTAAGTTAACTACCAAGGGAATTGTCGTTTCCTCCAATGAGGCAAAACAGTTCCTAGCGAAGTCGCTTGAAGTGAAATTGCTGATAGAAAATTGGGCTGGTAAGGATGCGTTTGAGGTTATTTCGTTAGGCCAAAATTGCAATAGTTCTTGGTACATCAAGGCTGCGGGTTTAAAGCGTGCTTCATTTCCATTCGATTGGATTTACACAGCCGCACCTATAGTTTCGGATATTCTAAAGGATGATTTCAAAAAGTTGCTCAACAGGAAATTTATCCTTCCGCAGGGAATAGATGCAGGTCACGAATTGTATCACGAAACGCTGTTCGGGCATCGAAATCCCGTAAAGTCCGATTCGGATTATTCCTATTATGAGCGATGTGTGGAGCGTTGGCGCGAGAAAATGAGACAGCAAGCGCCTATTGTTTTTGTAACGATAGTTTTGAACGAACCCGAAAAACGACCACGTTTTAAGAAAGGTTTTACCAAGCAAATCCCATTTCCAGGAAATCAAACATTTTCGGATTTTGAAGGGATGATGAATACCATTTTGGATAGCAATCCCAACTGTAAATTCCTTTTCATTGAGCAATACACGGAATTTCCATTTCAATTGGATGTAAAGCACCGAACGAATAGTGCGTTGTGGATTAGATTTGATGCAATTGGAAAAAATACTGGTGTTCGTTATGTGAGTGAGATTGATGAAGCAGTGATTTTAAACTTATTTTCAGGATTAGATTACTCAGCAGACCAAAGTAATTTAGGATGAAAATTGGTCTGCAAACATGGGGAAGCGATGGCGATATATTGCCTTTTTTGACCTTGGCAAATGGGTTAGTGGCTGTTGGTCACAATGTCACAGTTGCATACACAAGTGTAGACGGCAAGGATTATTCTTCTCAAGGTGAGATGGGAGGATTCCGTACCATTAAAGTGAATAAGAACTTCCCACAGGGGCAAAATCTTTACGCCCTCACCAATTCTTCCAATCCATTGCTCGAGTTGAATGCATTGTTGAGTAACTATTACGAACCCGCAGTTCAAGAAATGTACGGTGCATCTGAGGAATTATGCACAACCTGTGATTTGGTAATTGGCCACACCTTGTGCCATACCCTTATTACAGCAGCAGAAAAATTCAATTGCATCCATATGTCTTTGGCTTTGTCGCCCATGTCTATTCGCTCCTATTATAGTGCTCCAATAGGACCTAATCTTGGAAGGGCAGTTAATTGGTTATTGTGGGAAATTGGTGATCTGTTGATGACTAAAATGCTTTTTAAAAAAGCAAACAAATTGAGAAAGGATTTAGGATTATCTCCCATTCGAAGTCTTCAAAGTAGTTTGTTTGCATCAAAATCATTAACGCTTGTAGCCGCTAGCAAATCATTTTGTCCGCGTCCACAAGATTGGGGAGAACACATACAAGTTTGTGGGTTTTTGAATCCTCAAACAGATACGCTTTGGGAAATGCCCGAAAACTTTAGGCAATTTCTAAACGAAGGGAAACCGCCTATTTATATGACATTTGGAACCTGTATGCAATTTGATTTGGAGCAAAACACGCAATTTTTCGTTGATGCAGCAAAGCGTTCTGGGCAACGAGCTATTATTCAAACTGGTTTCAATTCGGGAATCGAAAATCTCATTACCAGTGATATTTGTTATGTTGAAAGCCTTCCTCACCATAAGATATTTCCCTTTTGTTCGGCAGTAGTGCATCACGGTGGAGCTGGAACTACACAGGCTGCTTTAATCGCTGGAAAACCAACAATAGTTGTAGCGCATGCCTATGACCAAATGGATTGGGGCCATCGGCTGCAAAAAGTTGAAGTTGCGGGTAAGGTGCTCAGCAGAAAAAAGGTGGAATCTATTCAATTAGCAAAAGCCATTAATGAAGTTTCGAATTCCACAGTTATGCGCCAAAATGCAGAAAAGATTGGAGCTAAAATGCGCAGTGAAAATGGAGTAGATACGGCCATAAAATTACTGGAGCAGCGATATGCTCAGCTATCCGCCAACAAACCTGTTTAACTAGGTTTTTTGCTTCTTTTTCTTAGCAGCTGGAAAAAGAATATTGTTCAGAATAAGGCGGTATCCTGGTGAATTTGGATGAAGATTCAGGTCAGTTGGTGGGTCATACACGTAGTGCTGATAATCCTCAGGATCGTGACCTCCAAACCAACTCCATTGGCCTTTTCCAAGTGTGCCATGAATATATCGTGCTTCATTTAGCGCTTTATTTTCACCCATAATCAATACTTCCGATTTGATGAATTCTTTGCCGAACGATGTGGTTTGTCCCATGAATCCATGAATAATTGACTCATGATTTTGACACAACATAGTAGGAACCACATCCCATTTTGCAGAGAATTCAAACAAAGAGAAAAAATCGTTGTTTTCCGCCACTTTTCCTTGCCTGCGCTGGGTGGCGTCAATGTTGGAGAATTCGTATTCGGCAGGATTTGTACTCAACTTAAAATCTTTAAAAGCTAAGCAGTTGTTGAAATTGAGTTGGGCGTTGTAGTTGGGTGTAGTGCCATCTCCATCAAACATCGATTCGCAAATGTCGAGTTCGTGAGCGGCCAAGGCAATATCATAACTATCTGTAGCAGAACACATGGCGAACATAAATCCACCACCAACCACAAATTCTTTTATCTTGTTGCTCACCGCAAGTTTTAATGCCGAGACTTTGTTGAAACCATTTCTTCTCGCAATACCTTCAAGGTACTTTTCTTGCTCCTTATACCAAGGAACATTCTGATAGGACGCCCAAAATTTACCATACTGACCCGTAAAATCTTCGTGATGGAGGTGAAGCCAATCGTAGAGCAAGAGTTTCCCGTTCAGCACTTCATCATCATAAATTACATCATAAGGCACCTCAGCATACGTCAAAACGAGCGTTACTGCATCGTCCCAAGGTTGTTTGCCTTCAGGGCTATAAACCGCCACTTTCGGAACTTTGTCCAATCGCGCCACATCCATATTTGCTTCTGGATTGGCTATTTCTGTGAGGATGGAAGTGGCTTGCACATCAGCCACAATTTCGAAACTTACGCCTCGAATTGCGCATTCGTTTTCTATTTCCTTGGCGTATTTGCACATGAAACTTCCGCCTCTGTAATTCAATAGCCAATCTACTTCCACATTGCGTTGAAGCGTCCAAAACGCAATGCCATACGCTTTTAGATGATTTTTTTGCCCATTGTCCATAGGAATGAGCAAATAGGCGGCTTGCACATTCTGCAATAGGAATGTTAAGAGCAGAATTACAATTAGCGACAATCGTTTCATAACAAATGCAAAGTTAAGCCCGACCGCGCATTAGAATGGGCTGCCGTCATCTAGGTCGTCATTCACGTCATTCATTTTTGACATGCGCGTCACTACCGATGGACCATTATCAAATTCGGAAGAGCGGGGAAGGGGAGCAGGACTATTGCCATCTAAGCTCACTTGAGGGTCATCGTAATCCACAAATTTGGCTAACGAATTCAAGAAGCGCAAGGAAACAGTTCCCGTAGCACCGTTTCGGTGTTTGGCAATAATCAATTCCGTAAGTCCAGGAGAAGGCAGGTTGGTTTCTTCCGAAACATCCAAACCATAATATTCGGGCCGATAAAGGAACATAACCATGTCGGCATCTTGCTCAATAGCTCCAGATTCTCGAAGGTCGGAAAGCATTGGTCGCTTCGTGCCACCGCGAGTTTCTACAGCACGACTCAATTGCGACAGCGCAATAACTGGAATTTGTAGTTCCTTGGCTATACTTTTTAACGAACGCGAAATGGTGCTAATTTCTTGTTCGCGGTTGCCGCCACTTCCGCCAGCAGTCATCAATTGCAAATAGTCAATAATGACCATTTCAATTTTATGCGTGGCTTTTAATCTGCGGCATTTGGCGCGAAGTTCAAAAACGGATAGCGCTGCGGTATCGTCTATAAATAGTGGAGCATCGGCCAGTTGTTTTAGCGATGTGTGCAGATGATTCCAATCGGCTTGTGTTAGTCGGCCTTTTTTGAGTTTATCACCATCTATTCCCGATTCGCTGGCAATAAGTCGATTTACCAATTGAATTGAGGCCATCTCCAGTGAAAAGAATGCCACTGGTCGTTTGTGTTCAACCGCCATGTTTCGAGCCATACTCAACACAAACGATGTTTTACCCATGGCTGGGCGAGCTGCAATAATTAGCAAATCGTTGGGCTGCCAACCGCCAGTCATGCGATCAAGTTCCGTAAATCCTGTGGGCACCCCAGTTACACCATCTTCTTTGCTAGCGGCTTCTTCCACCACTTTTAGTGCTTCGCTAACGAGTGTTGCCATAGTGTCGTAGCTCTTTCGAAGATTGCCTTCAGCAACAGCAAAGAGGCTGGTTTCGGCTTTGTCGAGCAGTTCGAGAACATCAGTAGTATCCTCAAATGCCTCGTTGTAGATGTCGCCCGAAACACGAATTAGCTCGCGTTGAATGTGTTTCTGGGCAATAATTCGTGCGTGAAATTCCGCATTGGCCGAGCTTGCTACACGGTCTGTTAGCTTACTAACGTAATACGGACCACCCACCAAATCCAGCATTCCAGCTTTCTTTAGCCAACTCGTAACAGTAAGAATATCAATGGGCTCGCTTTTGCTAAACAAGTCCATGATGGCCTCAAATATTTTTTGGTGTTCAATTTTATAGAAGCTTTCAGGCTTCAAAATTTCTACCACATCTGTCAGCGCTTCGCTTTCTAGCATAAGCGCTCCGAGCACTGCATCTTCCAATTCCACCGCGTTTGGCGGCACTTTCCCGTGTTCCATAGTTGGAAGCGGACTCGTGTAATTTCTTTTTGTTGCAAACCGCTGCCGCGTATCTATTGCCATTTTTTCTTCGAAGCGTCAAATATTTTTTTGCTCTCTTGCTCTTTCTTGATTCGGTTTTGGGTTTCTATTCGCTCTTTCTCTTTTTCCGCTTGAGCAAGAAACAGCCAAGTAAAAATTCCTGCAAGGGAAGTAGTAATTAGAAATATCCAAACCACATAATAGCCATACTTTCGAAGAAACCGTTTTATGTAATACCCTCTTGGTCGTTTCTTCAACTTTGTGCGTTCTCTGTAGCGAACACGCACTTTGTGTCGTCTCAACTTCCGTTCGGGTCCTATTTCTTCGGATCCTGTGTCCATAGTTCAAGTTTATTTCCCGAGAACCATTCAAGTCGGGCGGACCTCAAAGGAACGGATAATAAGAGGAAAGTGCCGCGCCATTTTATGCACATTGCTTTCGTTAATAAGCCGTGAATAACTTTACTGCGTAATGTTTACCTCTCGATTTCTCTTTTTGCCTTATCTGTTATCGGTGGTTTTGTTTTCGTGCGAAAACGAGGATAATGAACCTCCTTCTATAGAAATCACTTCTCCGTCAGAAACTGCTCAATTTCAAGTTTATGATACTATTCCTGTTTACTACCATGTTTCTGATGATAGGTTTGTAGAAAGCGTCACTATTAAATTGGTGAATCAAGATTTTATTCCTGTTTCGGGTCAGCAAACTAAAACCATAGGTGCAGCAGATTTCTCAGGATTTGAAGCTTTGGTGTTGGACAATCGTCAATTGCCAACGGGAATCTATTACGTGCTAATTACTGCAACAGATGGAACAAACGATAAGAACGCCTACGTAGAAGTTCGTGTGCAGGAGTTTCCTTTTGCATTGCGCGCCATTTATTTTGCGGATGCCAATTCAAGTGGCCAAAACTCAATTTTTCGAATTGATTCCCTTTTCACGTCTATTACTCCTTTCGTGTCAATTGGACAGGACGTGCGTAAGCTTTCCGTCAATTCTATGTACGACCGATTGAATATAGCAGGATATATGGATGGTGGTATTGTTCAATACGATTTGGCTGGGCAAGGAATTCGCTGGTCTGCATCAGCTAGCATGCAGCCGCCAGCTCCAACTTTTATGGATATGACTAGCGCTGCTGGAAATGTCTATGTATCGCTTTACAACAATGAAATTCGAGGATTTACCAACGATGGGGCACTTATTCTAAATCTCCAAACTTTAGGCGATAAACCGCACAAGCTATATGCGGATGAAAATCATTTGTACGTGGAACGCAGACAAATTGGCGGCACTTTCAATACGCTTTTCGTTTATCGCGTCAGCAATTTTTTTCAAAAATGGGAATTGAATTTGCCCATGCAAGTGGTGGCGTTTTGTGCTCGGACTGCAACGGAAATATTCATTTTTGGCAATGAAAACGGACAGGCAAAAGTGTTGCTCTACAACGTGGAGAATAATTCCTATTGGGAACCGCGCTTACTGCCTCCGGGCAAGTTGCTTCATGCAGTGAAGGGCGAGGGACAAACCTACTTCTTAGCTCACGAAAGTGGATTGTATTCCTACACTTCTAGTCCCAATTATTTGAACCAAATAGGAGCTGGCGATGCATATCAACAGCTTTGTTTCGATAGGGCA
>Ga0247839_1003381_pt1 | contig 22200 bp, 15 predicted proteins | sample LaCruzMarch2015__6_FD_192405 | JGI IMG/M metagenome (GOLD analysis project Ga0247839, IMG submission 192405) | Freshwater microbial communities from meromictic Lake La Cruz, Castile-La Mancha, Spain - LaCruzMarch2015_16m | ecosystem: Environmental > Aquatic > Freshwater > Lake | place: Spain... | reverse complement strand
GTCTCGGCGACGGCGAATCCGCTACCCCGCGCGGCGTTGCGGAGTCCATATTCGCTCGATGGCCGAGCACGATCAGTCCTACAAGCTGCTGTTCTCCCATCGCGAGATGGTCGCCGATCTGGTCCGCAGCTTGGTGCGCGAGGACTGGGTGGCGGGGCTCGACTTCGACACCTTGGAGCGGGTCCGCGAGATCGGCGTCAGCCACGACCTGCGAGAACCTGAGGACGACATCATCTGGCGCCTGCGCTGGGGCGAACGTTGGCTTTACGTCTACCTGCTGCTGGAATTCCAGTCCACCGTCGACCGCCTGATGGCGGTGCGGCTGCTCACCTACGCTGGGCTTTTGTACCAGGACTTGGCCGCCGCCGGAGAGATCCCGGCCGGCAGCCCGCTGCCGCCGGTGCTGCCGATCGTCCTCTACAACGGCCAGGATGCCTGGACGGCCAAGACCAGCCTGGCCGACTTGATCGAGCCGGGCCTGCCGGAGCAACTGCGCCACTGGCAGCCGCAGATCCGGTAACTTCTGCTGGAAGAGCGCCGCTACGCCGAGGCCGATCTGGCGGGCCTGCGCAACGTCGCCTCCGCCCTGTTCCGGCTGGAAAACAGCCGCGCCCCGGACGATATTGAACGGGTCGTGGCCAGTCTTGTCGACTGGCTCGCGGCCCCCGAGCAGACCGCCTTGCGGCGGGCCTTCGTGGTGTGGCTCAAACGGGTCCTGCTGCCAGCGCGGGTTCCGGGTGCAGACATCCCCCATGTCATCGAATGACAGGAGATGCAGGCCATGTTAGCCGAACGGGTCAAGACCTGGACCGAGGAGTGGAAACAACAGGGTCTCCAGCAGGGTCGCCAGGAGGGCAGGCAGGAAGGGCGACAGGAAGGCGAGGCCAAGGTGTTGCACTGACTGTTGAGCCGCCGTTTCGGCGCGTTGCCCGGGTGGGTGGATCAACGGTTGGAGCAGGCCAACGAAGTGGACCTCGAATACTGGACCGACCGGGTGCTGGACGCACAGGCGCTCGATGACGTTTTCCAGCCCCAGAACTGACCACGATTCGATTCGGTGCCTTGTCGTTCGGGTCTACGCCGCATGTTGCCAGGCACCAAAGACCGCGCTCAGCACGAACTGCGCCTGCGCCTGCGCCTGGATACCCGGACGCTCAGACTCACGGGGGCCGGCGCAGTTGAGCACCCGCACGCTATTCATACGCAGCCAGGCCACCAGCTCGGCGACCACGACCGGGTGGTCAAGGTTGCGCAGCAGGAGTGGGCGGCCCCAGCGCCGGGAGAGTTGAATGGTGAGCCGGGTGCCGCCCGCAAGGTCGCCCCGGTGCAGGATCAAGGTGGCGTCGCTGTCGCGCACGTTCCACTCGGTGCGCGTTGCATCGTCGGTGCTCGGGGTCGGCGTGAGGGCATAACCGGTCGGGATGGGTCCGTCCTCCGCTCGGCGCCCGGCGGGGCACCACCCGCCGATCGGCAGGCCAAGGGCCAGCGCGGCGTCCAGCGCGGCCCGGTCGACCCCGGTCTGGCCGCCCGAAAACACCCGTCGGGTGGCGTCCTTGGAGGCCTCCCGATGGCGCAGAGCGGCGAGCAGGGCTTGGTCCTGACGCGCGAAATACTGACCCTCTTCGGCCCGCTCCTTGAGTTTGAGTTTATCGACGAATCCGCTCACGCTTGCCTCCGGAAGAAGTGCGCCAAGTGATGACGAGTAAGATTTGGAACTGCTGCGGCCTGAATCCAATATCCCAACCATTAGCCGACTGCGGTAGACTGGCTCGATACCTGCTCCCTGCGCCGGGCAATCGACGAGACCTAGCCAGGGTACCCGGTGCCCGACCCGCGATCCGATCCCCGGTCCGATCAGGAGCCGCATCGCCATGTTCATCGTCCCCACCCTCATCGAGACGCTCCGCAGGACCAGGCATCTGTTGGTCCTCACCGGCGCCGGGGCCTCTGCCGAAAGCGGCATCCCCACCTTCCGTGACGCGTTGACCGGCCTGTGGTCGCGGTTCGACGCCGCATCGCTGGCCACCCCCGATGCCTTTGCGCGCGATCCGGACCTGGTTTGGGGCTGGTACGAGTGGCGGCGCATGAAGGCGCTCCACGCCGCGCCCAATCCCGGACACCGGGCCATCGCCGCCCTGGCGGCGCGGGTCCCGCGCTTGACCCTCGTCACCCAGAACGTCGATGACCTGCACGAACGGGCGGGCAGCCCGGCGGTTCTGCACCTGCACGGGAGTCTGCACGCCCCGCGCTGCGTTCGCTGCGCCCGACCGTTCGACCTTGCGCCGGGCGTTCCCGACGAGCCCGAGGGTGGACGCCGTCTGGCCCCGCCGCGCTGCCCGCAGTGCGGAGGCGCCATCCGCCCCGGGGTCGTCTGGTTCGGCGAGTCGTTGGTGCCCGCGGTGCTGGGCGCGGCCGAGGCGGCGGCCCGCGCCTGCGACCTGTGCCTGACGGTCGGGACCGCGTCCCTGGTCTACCCGGCCGCTGCTCTGCCGGGGATCGCCCGCGATGCTGGGGCGGCCCTGGTCCAGGTCAATCCGAGCCCCACGCCGCTGGACGGGATGGCCCGCCACACCCTGCGCGGGACTTGCGCCGAGGTCCTGCCCGCCCTGCTGGCGGCCGCCTGGCCAGGCTGAGCCTGGCGCCCCGGAGAGGTCCGTGAGAACCGAAGTCGTTACCAGAGCTGGCCGCCGGAGTCTCGCGACGGTTGTGTGCCGCACGATCGCGCCCGCCAGTGGATGGGCGCGCACTGGTGCCCGGTCTGCGGCAATCCTGGCGACGCTCGCGCTTGGCGCGGGTCTGACGGCCTGTGTCCTCGACACCCGCGCGACCCGGCCCCGGCTCGCGGTGCGTGTCACCGCACCGATCGCCATCCCGCCAGGGCAGGCCCATGTCGTCTTACAGGACGGTCGTATCGCGAACGCGAGCAACCGGCTCGAACCCTGGTGCGAGTTGGAGGTACGGACCCTCGCGGGTGCCGAGCCGACCCTGATCACCGGCGGCAGCTTCCAGGTCAGCCGCATCAGCAGCCGGTTGCTGCTGGACCCGACCACCCGGATTCCCGCTGTTATTGTCGCGACCAGTTGCGCCGATCCGCTGTTTCAGGAAGGGGTCTGGTGGCTGTCGTCGTCCGCGCCCAGCGATGTCAGGTACCTGCGCTGTATCGCCCCCTACTACAACTGCGCGCTAGGCTCACCGCTGCCCCCAGACCAGGTGCAGCGGCAGGTCGGGCGTTATCTGGCAGTCAGCGCGGAAGCGCCGGCGGGTGCGCGCCGCTGAGCGGGCCGGCGACCGGTTCGCGGCGCGTTCGGCGTCATGGCGGGTTTCGTGGCGGATGTCCCCGGGTCGGCACGCCATGAAGCATAGAACCCGAGTCGGAACTGGTAGAGATTTCTCGCATTCCTGGGGAGCGGCAACCTGCACGAGACCATTCTATGTCAAGCATTTCCGGGTGGTGCGGGTCGCCGCGGATACCAACCGTGCGCGCGCCGCAAGGGAAATCCTGGTAGCAGTCATGGCCGACCCGAAACGGTCACAACGACCGACGTGGCCGACGTCTTGATCTGCCATGGGCAGCCGAATCCGGGGCCCTTGCCAACGCCGCCGCTTGGAGGCTTTCCCGCGAGGGGTAGCACCGATATGGCAGTTGGACGTCGCACAGCACATTCATCAGGCGACTCGCCGCAGCGGCTCGCCGGAAACCACCAACCGCGCATAGTGCAGACAGGCAAGGATATCCTCGCGCTCCAACTCCGGGTAATCGGCAAGGATCTCGTCCGGCCCCATACCCGCGGATACGAGATCAAGGACGACTTCCACCGGCCAGCGCATGTGACGGACGCACGGCTTGCCGTGGCAAATGTCCGGGTCGAGGGTGATACGGCTCAGATCTGGCATGATAGGACCTTGGTAAACCGGTCGCCCGGGCCGCGCGCTGCGGCGGCCCGGGGTTGAGCGGTCGTTGGTACTGGACCGCAGTATAGGTCAGGGCGAGTGCTGAATATCAAGGAAATATGCGCTCTACGCGGCCTTCATCGAGGTCAAGCTCGCGGCAGTCGATTACAAGAGATGCAGGCCACGCGAGCCGAACGGGTCAAGACCTGGACCGAAGAGTGGAAGCAGCGGGGACTTCGGCAGGGCAGGCAGGATGGCCGGGCCGGCAATTCGCCCCGCGGTCATCGGCGCCCCGGGGATTCCTCCCCGGTCTGCCTCTGTTCGGAGCGTCGCCGCCCCCCGGCCGCCGCAGGCAATGCAAGCGGCCTCGGGTCGTGGGCCAAACTTCTGTTTCCTCACCAACCGCAGAGGAGACAGACCATGAACGACACAAGCACCGTGCGGCCGATCCCGTGGAACAAGGGAAGGCTCATTGGGCAGAAGCCGCCGCTGAAGATCCAGGAGATCCGGACCTGGACCCGCTTGCCGCTGGCCAACAAGACCCGCGAGCTGGCGCTGTTCGACCTGGCGCTCGCCAGTAAGCTGCGGGGCTGCGACCTGGTGGCCCTGCATGTAAGCGATGTGGCCCATGGGGGTCACGCGCGCCACGGTCGTGCAGCGAAAGACCAAACAGCCGGTCCGATTCGAGCTGACCGATCAGACGCGAGCGGCCGTTGGCGCCTGGATCGTCGCGGAGAATCTATCCGGGGACGACTACCTGTTCCCGAGACGGCTCACCGCGTCGCCCCACCTCTCGACCCGCCAGTACGCGCGCATCGTCAAATCGTGGGCGGTGCTGATTGGCGCCGACCCGCACGAGTACGGCACCCACTCGCTACGGCGCACCAAGGCGACCCTGATTTACCGCTGCACCAAGAATCTGCGTGCCGTGCAACTGCTTTTGGGCCATACCAAGCTGGAAAGCACCGTCCGCTACTTGGGCATCGACGTTGCCCTGGAGATGGCAGAGCAAACCGAATGCTGACCGTGATAGGTTAGGGCCCGCGCCCGCTGGAGACAGGCGCTGTCCGGCCAGCACCGGACTCTCGTGTGCCCAGCCCGGGCGGCAGGTTAGCGCTGGATAGCTGACGCTCGTTTCGTGCGGCGGACCGATGCGGCGGTGACCCCAGTCGGACGGCCGTCGCGAGGGAGTCGGTGACCCTTCAGGTTCCCAACGCCACCGTCCCATGGGTCTCGAGCCAATCAGAGAGCCGACTATTGGATCCGAGCTGGGGTGTTGGTCGTTCTCTCGCGAGCGTCCAGGCACGCTTGACGGTCCTGAACGACGCGCATCGACGCCTCGCTTCGGCATCGCCCGTGCGGAGGCGCATCCCGACCTTGTCAACACCGCTCATAGCATCTAGTCTGCCCGATATGTTCGCCGCGTTCGGCGGGCTGGCCAACGAGGCCGCTCCCTGGCGCGGGAGACAGATTGATCTTCCTCCATGAAAGCTCGGCAAACGGCCCCTTAAGCCGGGCCAACGACATAGGGGATGTGCAGATGGCAGGCGAGAATCGCGATCGGTTGCGGCATTATCTGGAGCTGATCACCGCCCGCAAGGGCGGAGTCGAGTCGGTGATCCCGGACTTGGAAGGCTTGACGCAGGTTTCCAGGGAGGCGGAAGTGGGTGGCTTCGAAGTCTTGCGCCACGGCCCGAGCGCCGCCGAGATCGCCACCCGCTCCATCAAGGAGATCACACTGGGGCGCAACCTCGGACCGGAAGAGGAATCCGGGCTAGAGGCCATCATCAACGCCGAGATTCGACCCGCCATCGACGTGGTCGACGGCACCTTCATCTCGACCCATCCACTCTGGACTCACCTGTCCGCAGACGCGTCGATCAAGGCGCGGATCGAGGCGATTCTCCCCTCCATCGGCCGCCTGGAGCTTCCCGGCAACCCGAAGCTTCCCTACGGCGGTACGGGCTTTGTCGTCGGTGACGGTCTCATCATGACCAACCGGCACGTTGCCGCGATCTTCGCCCAAGGGGTTGGAGACAGGAACCTGTCCTTTACTCCCGGCAACCGCGCAGGCATCGATTTTCTTCGCGAGCGCGACCGACCCACTGGTCCGACCCTCATGGTCAGGCGGGTGGTCATGATCCACCCCTATTGGGACATGGCACTCTTGTCCGTCGACGGACTCCCGGCCGGCCAAAAGCCACTGAAGCTTGCGCTCACCGACGCCCGTGACCTAGTCGGGACCGAAATCTGTGTGGTCGGGTATCCCGCGTTCGACCCCCGCAATCCGCATGGCGAGCAGAACGACCTGTTCGGCGGCCGTTACGGCGTCAAGCGCCTGCAGCCGGGTGAGCTTCAGGGCGCCACCGACACCGCCAGCTTCGGCAAGCTGGTGTCCGCCGCTTCCCACGACTGCTCCACCCTGGGCGGAAACTCCGGCTCCGCGGTCGTCGACCTCAAAACCGGCGAGGTACTGGCCCTGCACTTCGGCGGGCGCTACCACGAGCGCAACTATGCCGTACCTTCGGTGGCCCTGGCCCACGACGGACGCGTGGTGGATGCGGGGGTGCAGTTCGTCGGCACCCCGCCTGGGGGCCAGGATGCCCTCTCCCAACCCTGGTGGCAGCGCGCGGATTCCGGGGAGTCCCCCACGGCGGAGCCCTCCGGAGCAGACCAGGCGCCGGCCCCCAGCGTCGCACCGGTTCCGCCTTCATCCGCCGGAGTGGCGTCGCCAAGCGACGCGGCTGGGGCCATGGAAGAGGGGACCGTCGTCTTCGAGATTCCCCTGCGCATCGCCATCTCCATCGGTCGGCCGATCGCGCCGATGCGAGTCGCCACTCAGAGCCCATCGGTAGAGGCGACTGCTGCCGAGCCAGCGGAAGAAGCCCTCCGGGAGCCCTTCCACGACACCGACTACGACACGCGCCGCGGATACGACCCGCGCTTCCTGAACGGGCCGGACTCGAATTCGGGCCAACCGTCGCTTGTCGTGCCGATACCCGGGCCGAAGGACCAGAGCGTCCTGGCCCAGACCCGCGACGGGGGTCACGAGCTGCGCTACCAGAACTTCTCCGTCTTCATGCACCGGGATCGCCGCCTGGCGCTGGTCTGCGCGAGCAACGTGACCGCCGACCCCAAGCTCAAAAAGCCGGAGTCTGGGTACGATTACTCGCGCAAGGGGCTCAGCGGACTCGGCAGGAATGACCAGGAGCGCTGGTTCCCCGACCCCCGCCTGGAATCCTCCTTCCAGCTCCCCGATGCCTTCTTCACCAAGGATCGCAAGGCGTTTGACAAGGGCCACATCGTCCGCCGGGAGGACGTGGCTTGGGGTGCGAGCTACGACATGGTGCGCCGCGCCAACGGCGACACCTTCCATGTGACCAACTGCTCTCCCCAAGTATCCGGATTCAACCAATCGCAGGCCGGGGAGGACAATTGGGGAGACCTCGAAAACTACGTGCTGTCCGAGGCCGCGAGCGAGCGGCTCTGCGTCTTTGCGGGCGCGGTGCTGGACCCCGCAGACGAGGTCTTCGTGGGCGCCGGGGACGGCGGAGCGCTTATTCGCGCAAAGATCCCCAAGCGCTATTGGAAGGTCCTGGTCGCCCGCGACCAGGATGGGCTCGCCGCCTACGGATTCGTCCTGGAGCAGGACCTCTCGGCAGTCGACTGGGAGCTCGCGGTCCCGGCCGAGTTCTCCCCTTCAATGTGCCCGCTTTCCGGTATTGCAGAAATGACGGGTCTAACATTCGATCCCGCGGTCCTTGCTGCGGACCAGTACATCACGGTTCGTGGCGCAGAATTGGCCCTAAGGTCAGGCGTCCCGCGTCGGCGGAGAGACCGCTGAACGATACGAAATCGATACCGCCAGTCGGGACGCGTGTTGCTTTGTCGACAGCGAGGCCGGGGCGGACTCATACCTGCGATTGAATCGGTAAGACGCCATGCCACTGGGAGTGTCAGTCGAACGCGCGTTCGTCCCACCCAAACTGGGACGGGCCAACCCGTGCGATGGAGCCGCCGACATGGCGGGCGGGAGGCAGTTCCGGTGAACCGTAGGGACTGCCTCTGCGAGACGATTCGCATGTATCTCAATCAGGGCATGCGTCGACTGTTCGTGCCTAGGGCCTTGGCGGATGTGCTGCCCGAAGGAACCAACCTGCCCGGCCTGATTCTGGACAAAGTGAAGCGTGCCGAGCTGAGCGGCGAGCTCGTTGAGCTGTGCAACCAGATCAAGAACGAGAACCCGAACGTCGATCTCCACGCGGCCATCGACCGCTGTCTTGGCCTCGACGCCGGATTACAAAGGCCGCGCTGGTACGACGAGCGCATGCCCAGGCGGGAGCCGCTGTTGGACCGCGAAAACCTGCGGGCCGCCTTGTATGACGTGATCGAGAAGGATCCGAACGACAATCGGCTGATGCTCGTTCGCGGGGATCAGCCGGGAAAGACCTATTCCCAGCACTTGATCCGCCACGTGACCGAGCAGCTTGGATTGGAACCACCGGTCTTTGTCGATCTGCTTGAGATGGATTCCCCGCAGCGATTCGCCGACCGGTTGGTGGACAGGATCGGTATTCCTTATGGGACGCTGGCGGCCCGATTCTCGACGCCGATTCGCGAAGGAAGCTATTTCAACGATTGGCTTGTCGGACAGAGCCGAACGTTCGGGGCCAACGCCCGCTGGCTCATCGTGCTGGATCACCTCGCCAAACCCGGGATACCGCAGGACGTGTCCGATATGGCGATGGATTTGGCGCAGCGAGCCATGGCCGGCGACTTGAAGAATGTCTGGGTCATCGTCCTCGACTTTCCGGCCGGCGACGCCATCGATCTCAGCGCCTACAGCGAGGTCACCATCGAGCCATTGCCCAAAGAGACTATCCAGCAGTTCCTGGACTGGGCTGTGGAACTTCGGCGAATGGCAGGCGATCCAGATCCTCAGGTGCCGCAGTCGATCAACGATACCCTTGCGCTGGCCTTTCCGCTCCAGAAGGCTGAATTGGACGGCCTTCGCCGCGGGATCAAAGACTGGTTGAAGCGCAGGCCCGGCGCAGGAACGCCCGCACAATGAATACCGTCAAGGAATCGAAGCCGGCGGTGGACGCAGCTGCGGTCGCGGCGCTGCACGAGCTGTGGGCGACAGACACCGACGTCTCGACGATCCGCTGGGCGTACCGGAAGGCCGCAGCGGTAATGGCGAGCTTTGACCCTCACCGCATCAGACCCGCCGACGGCGAGGACCCACTGCCGGGTGGCTACCCCGATCTGGAGAGCGATGCTGAGGCGATCTCCCATCACACGGACTCGCCCTGGCAGCTTCTCCCGGAGGTACGCAAGGATGCCCTCGCCGAGCTTGGGGGTAGAGCGCAGATGCACGAGGCCCTTGCCGCCAATTCAGAGCGCCCAACCACGCCGCTTCAGCGCATGCTGGATGCGGTGTTGGAAGGTGCTCTGCCCGGGCTGGCGGATCTTCCTGCAGAAGATCTCCGAGCACTGCTAGTGGTCCGTCGCTGGCTGGAAAACATCTTGGCACCCGCTGAGCTTCCCAATGCCGACGACGTTGCCGCCGCCTTTGCCAAGGCGGATCTCATGTCGCCTTTCCACCACCTGCTGAAGCGTGGCTTTATCGGCCGTCGCAGCCAGTTGCACCGGCTGAGATCATTTCTCTGGGATGAGGGCGTAAGCGCTCCCCTCAGGCTTTACGGCATCGGCGGCGTTGGAAAGTCCACCCTGCTCGCCAAGCTGATCGTGGACGGTGTGCGGCAGGCGGGTGAGCGGCTCCTGATCATACCGCTGGATGTTGATCGCCCGAGCATCGATCCCCGTCGTCCCCACACCTTCTTTATCGAGGCGATCCAGCAGATCCTGCGTCAGCGCCCGAGTCTGGTATCCGAGGGAAACTGGGCGATCAACAGCATCCGCGAACTGGGGTCGCGCATTTCGGGCTTGCAGGAGGAACAGGCACTGGAGTCCGCAAGGTATTCGGACAAGGAGACAGACTGGGTGAGGGAGAGTCTGGTCCGAGATCTAGGCGCTTTTCTCAACCGCGCCATCCAGGCGCCCGATGGACGCGCGCTGATTGTGATCGACACCTTTGAGGAGGTCCAGCTACGAGGGGCCAGCGCGGTGGATACCGTGCTCGCGCTCTTTGACGACTTGATGTCCAAATCCTCTGGGGTGCGGGTTGTCTTTTCGGGGCGTATTGAGGCCACCGAAGGTTCCCGAGCCGACCCCCTTCCGGTTCACACGGGGCCGCGAATCCTGCTGAAGGGGCTTGATCGCCGCAGCGCCGACTCGCTATTGCGGCGCCAGTTGACGGAAAGCGGATTGAGGCCGGATAGTCAGAAGATATCGGACGTCATCGACCTGGTCGGGACCAACCCCCTGTGCATCAATCTCGCGGCGCGTTTCATCGATCTGGAGGGTGTGGACGCGCTGGTTTCGCCGGAGATGCGCGAGGAGTTCCTGAGTCGTCTCGAAGCCGACAAGATCCAGGGCTTCCTGTTTGGGCGCATTCTGGATCATTTGCGCAGCGAGGAGGTCAAGCCCCTTGCCTATCCCGGCCTCATCGTGCGCCGGGTGACGTCGGAGATCATTCTTAAGGTCCTCGCACAACCCTGCGGGCTCAGGGTGGCGGGGATGGCCGACGCCGAGCGCCTCTACGCTCAACTGGCCAAGGAAAGCACTCTGGTGGAGCCGGACGGTCCCGACGCCCTGCGCTATCGCCCGGATCTGCGCCGGGAATTGCTGCCTGACGTGCTCAAGCGCGTACCGGAAAAGGTCGCGCGCGAGATCGATCGTCGTGCCGTCACCTTCTACGGTCGGTCCAAAGGGAACCCGGCCCTCCTGGCCGAAGAGATCTATCACCGTCTGCGCCTGGGCGACACCGGCTCGGAGCTGGAGGCTCGTTGGACCCACGGCGTGGGAGCTTACCTCAAGGGAAGTGTCGCCGAGCTTCCCTCCGTCGGCCGGGCCTGGCTGGCCGGCAAGCTCGGCCTCTCGTTGGACGCACGCTCGAGACCCCAAGTTAACCAAGCTACCTGGGAAAAGGATGCGGCCCTAAGGGCGGAGCGCTATCTGCGCAGCGGAAACGCCGCAGGCGCCTTGATCGCCCTTCGCGAGCGCGCCCACCGCCTTCCAGGGAGTGCACTCTATCGCCTTGAGGTGGATGCGCTGCGTCTGCAGGGTGACGTCGCCGAAGCGCTCGCGACGGTCGAACGTGGCCTGCAGGACGCAACCGGCAAAGAGCGCATCGAGCTTCTGCTGACATGCGCCAACATCTTGGAGGGTCAGGGACGGATGCCCGAGGCATTGAGCATCGCCAGCAATGCAAACGAGCTTCTTCCCCAAGGCGACCGCGACCTGATCCTACGCTTGCGCGTTCTCATTACCCGTATCCGGCTGCTGCGCAAAATGGGAGACAAGTTGGCCCGCAATGACCTTAGATCTGAGGCTCTAGGGCTGATTGACCAACAGCTCCTAAAGGCTCTGGCCAAGTATCCGCGCCTGCTCGAAGAGTCCGCCGCCGAGTTGGGAAAGATCGACATGGAGGTTCTCGGGGCGGCGGTCAAGCAGCTTGGCGTCCATGTCAAGACGCAAGAGCAGGCGGAATCGCTCACGGCAGCATTCAGCGTCCTACCCGAGAGCGAGGCGTTCGCATCCATGGACCTCCCCGATCATATGACCACAAGCGCCTTGCATCCCGCCGATGCACACGAATGGGCGCGGGATTTGATCCAGCGGACCCAAGGCGCCGGACTTGGGAAGGTCGCGGGCGATCTGCTCAAATCCGAGAACACAAACGTCGCACCCGATCTAACGGCATTCTTTCGCTCCGCCGTCGATAAAGGGCTGGGCAGCACATGACCCATAACAATTCGCAATAGAGGAGGCGGCAATGGCGTATTTGACCGGAACCCAAATCGGGGCATTGTCTGACGCATTAGGAACCGCATATAACCTCTCGCGGTTCGACCGACTGCTGCTGGGCAGGCTGAACAAAGTCCGCGAGGATATCAGTCTCGCCGGCGATTACGAAGGCATTCGCTACGATGTCATCGATCTCGCCAACCGGGAGGGATGGGTGACCGACCTGCTGACGGTGGCCCGCGCATCCAATCCCGGCAATTCTGGACTACTCGCATTCGAGGAATCCTTGGGGCTGGGAGCTATAGCGGCCCCACAGAAGAGCGGACTGGAAAAGATCGTGCGAGAGCGCTCGCACTTTCAGGATCCCTCTTCTTTTCGCGAGCGGCTCGGCCTATTGGAGTCCTGGATGTGCGCCATCGAGATCCCCGGTGGCGGAGGGACGGGCGTATTGGTGGGACCGGACATCGTGCTGACGAACTATCATGTCATCGTGCCCTTGCTGAAGGGCAACGTCAGTCCGAGCGATGTACACTCCCGTTTCGATTACCGAGTGACAGACGGCGGAGGCGTGGTCAACGGCGGCTTACCCGTGGGTTTCGCCAACGATTGGGACGTCCGCCACTCCCCATACAGCCAGGCGGACACCGTCGCCGACGGCCAGGGATGGACAACGGAGGAGTTGGACTTTGCCTTGGTGCGCCTGGCGTCCTCTCCCGGGGAGGCGCCGATCGGCGATCGGCCGGAAGCACAGGCCCCGAACCGTGGCTGGCTCCACCTGCCGGCCGGCCCGGCGGCAATGACGCAAGGGGATGTGCTGTTCGTATTGCAGCACCCCCAGGACTTGGATGCGCTGCCGACGGCCAAACTCCAGCGGTTGAAACTCTCCAGCGGGACCGTCCTGGGGTTTGTCGGCAACGGCCTACGAATGCGCCACGACGCGACGACACTGCCGGGATCGTCCGGCTCTCCCTGCTTCAATGCGGATCTTGAGCCCGTTGCCCTGCACCATGCCGGCGAGAAGAATAGCCGGCTCGATTACAAGGGCGCCTATAACCAGGCGATCCCCTTGGGGGAGATCGCCAGGGATCTGATGAAGCACGACTTGGGATCGCTGCTCGATGCCATCGGACCTGCCGGCTAACCTTCTCACCCGCCACGGGATTGTCGGTCGCCGCCGCTCGATTGATCTATCGTCGGCGACCCCGAAAAGTCCAGGTCTGAGGAGCGCGCTGATCGTCGCACCTTTTTTAAAAATAGCCGCTGCTACCCTGGAAGGCAGGAGATCCCTCTGCAATTCACGCGACTTTCATCCTAGGCTGTGTTGCGGCGAAACAGATCCGGCGATGATCCCGCGCAGCGATGTACGCCGGGGAATGGGATCGTTCGCACCAGCCACGAAGGTCCTGCGGCAAGCTACTCATCACTGTCAACGTGGAGAAATGTATGAAGAATCCGCTCAGAAGCCTGCTCTCTGACACGGCCGTCATGGAGGAGATAAGGGGTGGGTCTCAGGCCCTCGAATCCATGACCGAAGCCTTTCCTGGCGACTCGGGGCAGACCTTGGATGCCCTGTTGGAAGGCCAGGAGTCCGCCATTTCTGAGGCAAGTGAGTACTCCAACCTCGAGGCCATTGTTCTGCTTCGCGGGCGCCCGGTGCTGCTGATCGAGGATGGAAAATGGGAAAAGCCCCAGCTTGCCGAAATCGGCAATTGGCTGGGCAAAGCGGATGATCCAAGTAACCAACTGGCCCCTTGCATTCCCAGCGTGGGCCGGGTGGAGGTCATCAACTACGGCTCTGACTACCTCGGTACGGGTTGGATGTTGTCCGAGAACGTGCTCATTACCAACCGGCACGTCGTGAGGGAGTTTGGCCTGCGCAAGGGCGGTGGCTTCGACTTCCGACTGGATCCGGAGGGCGGCCGATATCGGGCACGGGTCGATTTTCTTCGCGAGTACGACCGCAGCGGGACGGCGCAAGTGGGTATCGAGGATATCCTTTATATTGAGGAGGACGGCGACCTGCGTCCGGATATGGCACTCGTTCGCCTCAGCTGTGCCTCGGGGATGCAGTTGCCAGAACCGATCGAGTTGGACGACTCTCCACTCATCATGGACCCCAACGATAAGCCAAAGCTGGTGGTCGTAGGTTATCCCGCAGAGGACGGCCGCAACGATGCATTTGCGATGCGCAACATCTTCAATGGAATTTATCGGGTCAAGCGCCTGAGTCCCGGGCGTGCCATGAGCGTCTCGCCCAATGGAAAAGTCCTTGAGCACGACTGCACGACGCTCGGAGGCAACTCCGGATCTCCGATCATCAATCTCGCCACCGGAAAGGCCTGCGGCCTTCATTATGCGGGCACCTATCGCGAGCGTAATTTTGCGGTTACGGCGTCGTGGTTGAAGTCGCGGCTGCGCGAGATTTCCACCAGTCTGACTATTAGCCTGCCGACCCCGTCTGGGACTGTGGCGAACATCGAGAGCGACGAGGAGTTCGTGCGACCGCCCGCCGACCTCGCAATGCGCGTGGGATATGTCCCTGATTTTCTAGGCAAGGACCCGGAGGTTGTGGTTCCACTCCCGCAGATTGCCAACGATGACTTGCGGGCGCAGGTCGCGCCGGTCAATGGGGACCCGGATGGCATTCTCCACTACACCCACTTTTCGATCTCGATGCGCAAGGATCGGCGGATGCCGTTCTTTACCGCGTGCAACATCGACGGTCAAAGGCTGTTCAACTTTCCCCGAGGCAGGGACAAGTGGTTTATCGATGGACGGATGGATGAGACGTTCCAGAACGGCGAGGACCTCTACAAGCGCAACAACCTTGATCGGGGCCACCTTGTTAGGCGCCTCGATCCGGTCTGGGGAGATACGCGTGAAGAGGCCAAGCAGGCCGAGCAGGATACCTTCTCCTTCGCCAATTGCACGCCACAGCACGCAAAGCTCAACCAGCGTACCTGGCTTAGCCTTGAAGACTATGTCCTGGGCCACGCCGACACTCAGGATTTGAAGGTCTCCGTATTCACCGGGCCGATCATGGCGGACTCTGACATGGATTATCGGGGCGTCAAGATCCCACGGGAGTTTTGGAAGGTGGCCGTCATGGTAAACGCCCAAACCGGGCAGCTATCGGCCACTGGGTATCTGCTGAGTCAGGCCGACTACCTTGGCGACATCGAGTTTGTCTACGGCGAGTTCCGGACCTACCAGGTCGCCCTGTCGGAGATCGAGAGGAAGACCGGTTTGGTATTCGACCTTGGCCTTTACGATCCGCTCGGGGCGGTCGAGGGCTTGCCCTATCGAGAGTTGGCCGTTCCTGAAGATCTCGTTCTCTAGGTCGGGTAGAGGCGCCTCCCCATGGAAGTGATCGCCCGGCTCAGTAGTAGCCTTTGGCCAGGTCTGGCAGAATGGCTCCGTTCGAGATGGGGTGGCGCCCGGCCCGCAAAGGCGGAATCCTGGGTCTGGTACATCGAGGCGCGACCGTTCAACCAGGTCGCGGGGCAGCCCGGAGAAGTTCCCGAAGTCGCTCCGGTTATGGGGTCGGGCGTTGCGGTTCGCCTGGAGCATTTGGAGCGCATTACCGGCTCGGGAGGGGAGTATTGGGCGCCGAAGAGCCAGCCGGAGATACGGAAGTACCTGCTGACCTGCGCCCACGTGGTGCGTGGGTTCCGACCTACTTCGGGGGGATGGAATCCACTCTTGGGCGAGATCCTGTGCTGGGGTCCGCAGAGCCGCTATCTGCATTGGCAGGTCGGGAATCACCGCAGACTTAGCGGGCAGGCAGACCCGATTGGCGCGCACCGAGCTGAACTCAAGCTCGCGCCCATCGTCGCGAAAGGTACAGTGCATTCTGAAGACGCGACCCCCGCGAACGATTGGGTCCTGCTTGAGGTGTTCGACGGGCCCCTTGGGGAATTCGACCATATGCCTGCGATCGAAACGTGGCGCGAGATCGGCGAGGACTCGCGCGATCTCTCGGTTATCGGGTACCCGGGTGGCGCGTTATCCTGGAGCAACAACCAGGAGGTGATCCCCCACCGCTCGACCGGCTTTGGCGTCAAGCGGGTGGGACCCGGCGGGCTTTCGCTGACTGGAGTAGACGAAACGAGCCCAGGCATGAGCGGCGGCGGTGTTTTCGATCAGCGTGGCGCCCTGGTCGGTCTCCACAGGGCAGTAAACGACGGTGCAATGGAGCGTCACGCGGTCCCCGTTGCCATAATTCGGCAATGGCTGGAAGAGCGAGGCATGAGACCCGCACCGGCACCCGCCCGCAGCCCCTGGTGGCGGAACGGCGGTATTACTCGGCTCTTCCCAAGTTCGACAACTTTGGTCATTGTTCTTGCGGTGCTTCTGTGCCTGACACTCGGCCTGTGGCTCGTTCCGGCCACATTCCCCGCCTCATATTGCCTGGAGGTCAAAGGCGCCGAGGATCCGCCCGACGCCCCAGGGGCGGTGTTCCTGAAGCCGGTTGCAGGGCTACAGTTGGAACTGGTCTCACAGGAATGGAGCTTGCCAGGCTCTGCTCAGGTAGTGACCGACGGGAGCGGCAAGGCTTGCTTCAGGCTTGATCTTCCGCGAGCCCTGCTTCGACGCGAGACACTCTTTTTTAACATCCGATGCTTGAATGCACCCGGTGCCTTGGGTCCGTTGTCGCCATTGTTGTTGGAGCCCTACGGCATTACCGGTGACGATCTGAGGCGATCGTCGGAAGATCTTTTACCGCTCCGGGGGCTGGAAAACAGGGGACACAGATCATTCATCGTCTTAAGTGAGAATACCTGGCTGGCGTCTCGCCTCAGCAAGCAAATATCCGAGTCTAAGAATGGACTCGAGCAAATCATTCGGGCGGATGTCCAGAAGGCATCAGCCGAGTTAAAGCTATCTTCTGTGCAGGCGGACAAGAGCGTCAGAGCCTGGGCTGACATCTTGCGCTTGGAGCGCCCGGTGCTGCCCACCTCCCAGCTTTCCGTTGGCGATTCAGGCGCCATTCTGCGTGTCGCCGCAGCGGTTGGCGCCCTCCATGAAGGCGGAAATTGGGTCGGAACTGGCTTTGCGATCTCACCCAAGGCCGTGGTCGCGCTGGGGGTTTGTTCCGACTCTCGCCACTACTGGATCAGTTTTGGCGAAAAGGAAAGCGATAGCTTCGAACGTGTAGAGCTAGGACGTAGCTTGTGGCGTGGGATTTCTAATAATCTTTGTTTGTTTGAAGCGAAAGGCAAGCTTCCACGCTCCCCGGCGCTCGGTCGAATTCGTCCAGCCGATTTGACGCCGGGGCGGGAGGTTTATGTTATCGGATACCCTGGGCAAGATCCCAGAGCACCTCCAGAGATTGGTTCGATCTTTCCCGTGGGTCAGCGTAGCGTAATGTTTGGGCAAATCTTGCTTACAGACGAGAGCGACTCTGTCATATCCAGAATCTTCCATGACGCCACTACAACTGGCGGGACTGCAACCGGTCCGTTGGTTGACCGAAAGACGAACAAAGTTATCGGCGTTCACGTTGGAGGTTCATTCGACGGAATGTTCAAGCAGAACTATGCAATTTCGGTCGATGCGTTACTCTCGGATACGGAGTTTCGAAACGCGGCCTTCGGGTCAGATCCAGAACCAGAAGTTTCGTACCTCTCACCGGAGCCTGGTCCGACGGACCCCCTGCGTCTAGGCAGCGACTCTCCTTTGACCTCGGGGTATGACCCGCTCTTTCTTGGTGTTCCATTACCTTTGCCTGAGTCGGTCGACGGCGCAGATCACGGGTTCTTGAGCCATCGACTCGACTATATGCGCTACTCCGTCGTAATGAATAAAGATCGCCGAATAGCACGACTGGCGGCAGCGAACCTCGACCGCGGGCGACTGACCCTTGCGCCCAACCGAATGGATCTCTGGCGTCTCGACCCGAGATTGCCGGCAGACTCGCAGCCAAGCAAGGCATTGTTCGAAGGCAATGACCTGGACCGTGGGCACCTAATCTCACCACGATTCCTGACCTGGGGCGCTCCAGAGGTCGCCAAGCTTGCCTCGCTGTCGGCGTTCTACTACCCAAATGCAACCCCCCAGCACACGTTCTTCAATAGACACACATGGACGAAGCTAGAGGATCGGGTCTATGACCTGCTGCAACCGGAATCCCAACGACTGAGCGTCTTCGCTGGGCCGGTTGAAGATGACGGAGATTTGCGCTATCGCGGCTACCGGATCCCGCGGCGTTTCTGGATGGTGGCAGCATACGAGGATAAGGCGAACCCCTCGTCCCCCGTCGTACATGCGTTCCTGGCAGAGCAATACGTCCCAGGCGCGAGCAGTGATCCAGACGAATGGCCGCAGCTTGACGCCACCGGGGAGGTGTCGATCGACATTATCGAAAGCATCGCGAAGATCAAGTTTCAGTTGACCAAGAACGCGGTTTTCGGGCACCAGCAAAAGGTCTTGCCCTAGTGGCAGACGGAAGGTCTGGCCGCTTAACGCGGAGCTTCGAGATCTGGCGTAAGCGTCTTCGAATGTTGCTGCGATTAGTTATTCAGTCGACGCTGGATGGCGTCGAGTCTCGACACTTAGATTCATTCAACGACAGGAGAATACCATGAGCTTTCTGAGCGGTTGGTTTGATCGTTTGAAGGGCGAGGCGGCAGTGGATTACACCCACTTCTATGTGGACGACGGGCCGCTGGCTTTGGTCCAGACCAACGACCAGTACGTGCGGGTCTGGCTGCGCTCTGCCCGCATCGTGGACGTCCGCCGCTGGAATAGAAAATTTCATGCAACTGTCCATGGGCAGTTCTCGTATGTGGATCGATCAAAAGGCCCCCAGGAAATTCTGTCGGTCGTCGCGCCGGCCCAGGCGTTCGAGGAGATGGACCCGACCAACCTGGATCGATTCATCACGGTGAACCGGTCGCTGCTGGGACCAGTGCCCTATGCCGGCGAGCTGAGCATGGACGTGGGCCTCTTCTCCGTTTCGGCGGCCGACCTCGCCAAACCCTATTTGGACCTGCTGGCCGACTTGACTGACAAGGCGTCGGTCGGCTTTCTCAACCAGGCGAAGCCCTTCATCGAGCCCCTGCGACGGGGAGCGGAGCTGCTGCTCGGCAATTCCGATCATGCCCAACTGGAGATCGGGCTCATTCGGACCGATACTCAGCTGCGGATTGGGAGCATCGTCGTCGCGCGGGTGCCGAAGGGCACATTGGATACGAAAGACCTGCGTATCGACCCCAACGACTTTAAGCTGGTCGATGCCGGAGGTATGCCTGTCACGGCCTTTCCCTACATAGTACTCGGGGTCGAGGCCAGCGACCGGCGCGACGATTACGGCTTGATTCCGGAGGTTCGCAACGGCTGGGAGTCCGTCCGTCAGGCCGCCTACGAGGGCCAATCGGCCGAGCGGGTCCGCGAGCTGTTCGAGCAGCTGCGGCGCGCTGTCTGGCTGAGCCCAGATCTCATCCTTGGCGACAAGCGGCGCATTCTCACGGGATTCAGAGGCGAGCTGGCGGGGGCGGGTTACGACCTGGAGGCACCGCGGGAGTTGATGGCGCTGGAGTCCATGCCCGCTGCACGACCCCTGCGCCCGACAGAAGAGGTCCTCGAATCCCTTTATCCACCGGCTATGGGTGGGTTGGAGTCCATGGAACTCGCGGCGGAATCCGTACCGGCCGCAGAACGTATCTCGATGGCCAGGCTGCAGGAGTTGATGGCCGATCCGGACACCCCCGAGTCCGAGCTTCGGTACTATTTCACCGCGATCCCCTCGGCCTCTCGACCCTTCGCCCCTGCCATCATCCCGGATCCCGCCAAGGTGGATGTGGCTGCCCCCGACGCACTGGAAGGGGCGATGCTCATGGGCTGGGCCAACGACCTGTGCCGTGCGCGTCGGGAGAGGCTGTTCAAGCGCCGCAAGGCCGAGGGCGACCGCCGCCTTGTTCTGGTCTCGGAGGGGGATTCCTGGTTCCAATTCCCGCTCCTTCTGGACGACGTGATCGACCGGCTGCTGTCCGAATACAACATCTGGAGCGTGGACGCGGCGGGCGACACGCTCCAGAACATGGTGGTTGCCAATCCCGAGTACATGAAGGCGCTGCGCGCCCACAAAGGCCAGGTACGTGCGTTCCTGTTCTCCGGCGGCGGTAACGACATCGTGGGAGAGGACGAGAGCGGGCAACCCGTAATCTCCAGGATCGTCAAGCGTTTCGAGCAGGGCCGTCCGCCCGCCTGGTATATCGACCATGAGCCCTTTGCGGCGCAGCTTCGGTTTATCGAAGGATGTTATCGACAGGTCATCTCGACGGTATCGGCCGAGTTCCCGGGGCTGCCGATCATCTGCCACGGCTACGATCACTCCATCCCCGGCGGTGCCCCGGGCGACAACCGTCGCCCTATTTGGGCGAGCCAGACCGAGTGGCTTGGGGGGCCGTTGAGCAAGGACTTGGGGATCGTAGACCACGGGCTCCAGCGCGCCATCGTTCGGCTTATGGTTGACCACCTGAACGACCGGTTAAAGACCCTGTGCGGGGGCAATAACCCGAATGGCGCCTTCCGCAACGCCTGGCACGTGGACGCGCGGGGCGTAGTCGGATCGGATTGGGCAGACGAATTGCACCCGACCGATCGGGGCTTTCGGGCCGTCGGTGCACGATTCCTGGGCGTGCTGTCACGCGCACTGGGCTTTGCCGAATCGACGGAGTCGGCCGCCGAGTTGGACGACGCGGGTCCGGTTTCGCCCAATTGGGGGGACGATGCCGAGGTCGATCCGGACGAGCGCGCCCCCGACTGGGATGAAGGTCCGCTCGAGGCAGTGCGCGCCTGGCGGGTGGCGGAGTCGCTGCGCCACCTCAAGCGTCAGGTCGATGCAATGGCGCCTCACCGCAGCCGCGCAAGCGACGGCGCGATTGGCGATGCCGCCCACGCAACCCGCAACTCCGATCACAACCCCTGGGTGCTGGATGGCACCATGGGAGTCGTGACGGCGATGGATATCACCAACGACCCGGCCAACGGCTGCGATGCCAAAGCGCTCGCAGAAGCCATTCGCGCCAGCCGAGACGCGCGGGTGAAGTACATCATTTGGGATCGTCGGATCATGAGCTCGGGTGTCGTCTCAGGGGTGCCCGCCTGGCAGTGGCGGCCTTACTCCGGACGGAATCCGCACAACAAGCACGTGCATATCTCGGTCAAGCCGGACAAAGCGTCCTACGATTCGACCGCTAACTGGCGGGTTTGACGGGCCACCGGCGAGGCGAAGGGACTCGCCTCCGGCTGGCGTTGAGGGTTTCGCTGCCGGAGCCAAGATCGTGCGCCATGTCCAGCCTCCGGTTGACTGGCGCGTGGCGCGGTTGGGTGCCCCTCTGGCCGCTCCCAAGTTGTCAAGCAGTCCGGCGCAGCGAGGTACCGATTCAGGATACGCGTTCTACGAACACGGTGACCTTGCCCCAGTTGTTCCAATACCAACCAGGGACATCGTTCGCGAAACAGTACAGGCGTCCAGCGAAGTCGGCGCGATGAACGAGTCGGTCTCCTATGACAAACGCTCTTCCGAGGTCTCGATCAACGGCTCCGCACAAGGCGAACCATGGTGCATTCGGCACACGCAGCGATGGCCTTAGCCGGTTCTGGTAGCTCAGGCCTGGATAGCCAGAAGCGTCGCAGGGAACAAATAAATCAACCCATCTTCCATGAGCGGTAAACTCGTACGTGGCGCCTTTGATAAGGTCCATTCCGGTTTCGCTCCAAGGAGATCTGGCGCTTACCACAAAGGAGGCTCGATCAGCGACGTTCATAATGAATGTCCGTGATGTCCAAGGCTATACCTTACCACCTTCTGCCCAGTATCGGGCACCCCTATTGTTGGACGCGAATGACCGTTTTGGGAGGTGGAGCTGGCACTCGGCGCATTTGGCCCGGTGACCGGTTCGGGTCGTAAACGACCCTACGCAGCCGCACTTGAAGTCCCATTTGCGCATGACCGGTCCGCACATCTCGATCAAATCGACCGTGCTCACGGCCCCGGCGGGACCGTGAAACAAAGCGTACGCCTACGTCCACGCTCACCAGTAACCCAATCCGGTCGACAAGCGGCATCCGGGCCGGATAGGTGACACGATCGCAGCGTCGCGCTGGGATGCGACGTTCCACCCTAACACCTCGGAGAATGCTCCCAATGAAACACGGCAATCCGCTTACGCTGATCGTCGCCTGGTGCCTGCTCGCAGCGCTACCCGCGCTTGCGAAGCCCGAGCCCGCTGCCGACAACCGCTACACGATCCACACACCCAGCCGCGACGGCATCGGCAAGTTCTATTTCGGCCGTGAGATCTCCCAACTGAAGTTTCCTGTTTTCAATTAAGCCACGAGCCGCATCACCGCCGCGATCAGGGGATTTTGCGTCGGTTTGCTGGCCCCCCCGCAATCGCTACCAAAACCCTCCCCGCCGAGGTCCTGTGCGAG
>Ga0247839_1003376_pt1 | contig 22211 bp, 20 predicted proteins | sample LaCruzMarch2015__6_FD_192405 | JGI IMG/M metagenome (GOLD analysis project Ga0247839, IMG submission 192405) | Freshwater microbial communities from meromictic Lake La Cruz, Castile-La Mancha, Spain - LaCruzMarch2015_16m | ecosystem: Environmental > Aquatic > Freshwater > Lake | place: Spain... | reverse complement strand
ATTAAAATTGGGAAATGGCGGTAAAGCATTCATATCTTCTGTATTATTTACAAAAATGAAATACTCGTTTTTGGTGTCAAATAATTGGAGTTGCTTAATTAATTCCAAAGCAACCATGTCCATTCCATGTTTTTTACTTCTAAAAATACGTTGGGCTTCTATTCCTATTTTCATATATTGTCCCTTTCTTCAATATTTGTTATTTCCAAATCATTTACAAACTCATGTTTGGTATGTATAAATTTTTTATTTGCTGCTCCCTTACTTCTTAGTAAAGCCACAACCATTAATACTATAGCTTTAGGTACACTTAGCGAAGCTACTACAGTTTTGTAATTATAATATTTTTTTGGAATGCCTATAAAAAATGAAAAGCAACAAAACATAAATAAAATTATAAATATCCAGCTAAATGCAAACGATGAGAAGAAAATTGTTAACGTACTTAAACCCGAAACTCCAAGTAATAATATACGAGGTAACAAAATTTTTTGCATGGCTTTATCAAAAAAATCAAAGTTTTTATTTACAATTAACTCTACTATACAATCAAAAAATACTTTATTGAAATCGTAAAACTGAGATGCAATCCATCGCCTGCGCTGATTAACAAATACGCCAGATGAAGCTACTTTTTCATCGTAAACATAAGCATCGCTTTCATATAAAATTTTATTCTTATCGCGTAATAAAATTATTTCGAGTTCTTTGTCTTCAACTGGACTTTCAATGCTTAACAATATTTCTTTAAAGTAATTGTATTGAATTGCAAAACCACTTCCAATTAATGCAGAAGAAACGCCTAAACCAATATGACCTTTTCTAAAAATATTGTTATTAATTTCTTCACTCATACCATCTAAAACAGCAAAAGAAGTGTTGGTGTTTTTGGCAGTTCTGTGTGCTTGAACTACCATTTCGTTATTTTGAAGCCTTACATTTATTTTCTTTAAAAAATCGTGCTCCATTATATTATCTACATCAAGCACACAGCAATAATCATAAACTTCAGGAAGTAAAGCTAAGGCCGTATTTAACGATTTGGCTTTTGTACTTATTTCAAATTGTACAGGAAAAAGTTTAATATCAAATTCTGTTAGTTTTTCTAAAGTTTCTTCTTGTAAACTATCACCAATTACTACAATGTCGTAAAACTTTTTATCATAAGTTTGCTTCAGTGACTCTTGGACTGTATTTAAAATAATTTCATCGCTTTTATAAGCAGGAATTAGTATTGCAAACTTGTTATGTTTAGTAACAGCTACTTTAAAATTGGTTCGTTGGTATAAAAAAGAGCCCAATGAATAAATGGTAATATAAAAAATATTAAATACCAAATATATTAAAGCAATGGACTCAAGTATAAATAATAAGTTTTTTAGCATAATAATATTTACAATAATAAAAAAATAACGAAAGTTTTGAAAACAATTTTTTGTAAATATTTAAAAAAACAAAATCACAAAATAAGCATATAACTAAATGAATAATAATTGCTTAAAAATCGTTATAAATGACCCCTTCATTATAATAAATATCATTTCCTCTAAAATTCCAAAACACACCTCTTACAAAAGCGCCCAATAAAGCAAATTCTCTTTTAAACAATAATTGCAATGCTCCTTTTGGAAACGAAATAAATATAAAGAAAAGGACACAAGCTAAATGCTGAAATCCTTTGGTATTTCTTCGTGAATAAATAAGTCGATTACGTGTTAAATAATATGTTTTCAAAGGGCTTGATTTACCTGTAGTCATTGACTCTTTATGGTAAACAACTGAATGCCCGCAATACCAAATTTGAAAACCTGCTTGCTTAATTCTTTCACAAAAATCGATTTCTTCGTAATACAAAAAAAACAATTCGGCCATTAAACCAATTTTGTTTAAAGCATTTCTACTAATCATCATAGCAGCTCCATGAGCTAATTCTGTATAGTAGGATGTGTTATACTTTTCAGAATCTGTATCCATAAATCCAACAACAAAACCTCTACCTGTATAAACATTTATTCCTATGTGCCCTGCATATTGAATAATATTTGGTTTGGAGTAATATAACAGTTTAGACGAAGCAATGCCAATGTTTTCATTGCTTTCCATTAATTCAACAATAGGCTCTAAAAAATTAGGAGCTACTTCAGTATCATTATTTAAAAGGAAAAAATATTTTCCTTTTGCTTCTCTAATTCCTAAATTATTACCTGCTGCAAAACCTACATTATTTTTACTTTTTATTAAATGAATAAATGGGTATTTTTCTTTTAAAACATCAGGCGATGTAGAAGAGGCATTATCAACCACAAATACTTCTATGTTTTTGTAGGTAATTTGTAATAAAGAATTTAAAAACTGATCCGTAATTTCTGTTCCATTATAGTTAACAGTTATAATGGAAATTAAGGGAAGTTCGTTCATGGTTATGCTGCAATTTTAGATTGATTTATTACATTTAGTTTTTTGCTAGTTTCTTCAGCTACAAATTCTAAATCAAGTTTATCGGCTGTGGACAAATAAACCATACAAATATACATTATTGGACCAAGTGGCGATTGCCCAAATATAGGATTTGCCAAACTAGCCACAATAACTCCAAAAAATCCACCATATAGCGCAATCATTTTAACACGTAAATCGGGACTTTTCAGTCGAAATATTTTTTCGAAACCAACTACCAATACATAAGCAATTCCGAACAAATGGAGCACCAAACCAACAATTCCACTTTGCGCCCAAATAGATACAAACCAACTATCGGTAGGTAAATTAGCTAAAAAAGAACCAGGGTAATAACGAATTCCAAATACATCCACTGTTCCAATTCCACCACCAAAAGGTTTGTTTTCTAAATATTTTGAAAACAATTCTTGATTACTTAAACGAACCATCAATGATGCTTCTTTTGGATCCAAAGCTGTTCTAATACGATATATTTGATAATTACTACTACCAATACTTGTAAACTTTAAAAATGAGAAAACAAAAATTCCTAGTATTAAACCATAAATTAGTGTTCTAAACTGCTTGATTAGAATTAAATAGAATAGAAAACCAAATATAATAATAAACACCGGTCCGCGTGAACCTGATATAGAAAAACCTAAAAAAGTTAATAATGAAATTGCAAAAAATGTATACCTACGTCTTGTACTATATGGACCAAATGCCAAAATAAAACATAAAAAAGAAACAAAAGCCATTGTAGAACCAAACTGACCAGCATCGGAATAAAATGAGAATGCACGCAACTGACCATTTAATATATGTGTTACATAACCACCCGCATCAAGCCATTTTTGTTCGTACATATCTGTACCAAAAATAATTTGTTTAAAACCCCAAATGGTACTAATAATTGACCATCCAATGATTAACTTCAAGAATGTATTGAAATCTTTTTTAGTATTTAAGTATAGTAACACTAAAGGTATTACCTGAACTGAGTACAACGAAATCCCTCTTATTGCATAAATTAATGATTCTATGCGTCCTAATAAAGGATTTACAATTAACAAAATGGTATAGATAGTCCATAATAAAGTTACATAAAAAACGCTTTGTCTTAATTTTTTTAAGTCATTCCATTTTATATGAACTATCATTGCAAGTGTAGTTAACAACAAAATAAAATCAATTCCTAAACCTAATGGAACATTAGCAGGTACATAACGCGATAAACCGTTGGATATAAAACTATAGTTTAAGTAAAGTAAAACACCATAATATGGATTTGAAAATATAATAACAATAATTCCAATAACAATTGGGACAATGATTACAATTAATCCAAAAATTGAATCGCCTGATGAAATAACAAACGCCAAAAAGGTACCAAATAACAGAAAAATAAAACCAGTTATAAAGTTATAAATATTCGGATTAAGGATATTGGTTTGTGGTCTAGCTATCATAAATTGTTTTTTGTTAATGCGTTAAATTTAAATACAAACTCTCTGTAACCTAACACAAACATGTTTAAAAAACTTACATTAATATGTTTATTTAATAAATACATGCCATAAAATACACCTGTAGCAAAAGTAAAAATACTAACAATTGCTACTGATTCTAATGTTCCAAAATAGTATAAACAAAATACATCGCCTACTACATTTACAGTAAGCATAAGTAAAACTTTTATATAATTCAAATTCGGTTTGTTAATAATATCGAGCATTACACCGCTTAATTTATCAATGGGTGTAAGGGCAGTATAAATGGAAAATAATTTTAAAATATAAGCAGCATCTTTATATTGGTTGCCAGCTAAAACTATTACAATTTGTTCTGCAAAAACAAAAGATATAACAGAAGCTGGAAATAGCAATAAAAACAAAAAGCCAGTTTTTCTTTCAAACTCTTTTTTCAATAAAACTAAATTTCCACTTGAATATATTTTAGATAATACAGGCATATTTGTTATTGCAAAACTTCTTATTACTAAATCAAAAACATCTACCACTTTCGAAGGAACATTATAAGTTGCTACCGCAATTGTTCCAATAAATTTACCTATTAAAAACGAATCGGAACTTCGCAATAAATTTGAACCAATTAAAGTTCCCATACTGTACTTTCCAAAATGAAACAATTCTTTCAAACCTTCTTTTGTTTTATGGAAATAAAGTTTAATACCCGACCAGCCAATAATTATACAGAAAATACTAGTAACTAACTGTGCTAAAGTATAAGCAAAAAGTATCAAAATTATTTTTTTTTCATCAATAAATTTAAGAAAAAAAACAATGAGTAAAATAAATACCACTTGGTTAATTATTCTTGATAAACTCATTTTAAAAATGCTGAGTTTGGCATTTAATAGCCAAGTTGCAAAGTTAAATGGCAAAGAAAATATTGATAATAAAATAAGCCAAATAAAGAAAAAATGATAATTGGGTAGTATGTTAAACATATAAAAAACCAAATAACATAAGGCAGTAAAAATTACATAAATTAAGTTTACCAAAAACGATAAATGCCAAGCTGAACCTACAACTTGATTTTGCTCTTCTTCGTTTTTTGACTGGGTGAAATTTTTAATAAATGCATTTAAAACCATACCTGTTCTTAGTGTATCAAAAATGCCATAAACTGTTAAAAAAATTATCCAAATACCTAAGTCTTGTTTAGTAGTAAAACGAGCTAGTAATGCAAATGAAAGCAAACCAAGCAAAGCACTTATTCCATTGCCAAACAATGAAATAAAACTATTGCTTTTAAATAAACTGAGAAGCCCTTTCATTTTGCTTTTTATAACTAAAAAAACTTATGCTTTAACTAACGCACTTCTAACATTTCCAACACTTTTATTGTTAGGTTCACCAACTAAACTTGTTAAGTTTTCAGGTGTAACAAAGTTTAACCATACCATTATTTTATTGGAATTATTTGTTGCTTTTTGGAATAAATTTAACATATAATTATCAGAAGTAGCCCACGATCTTCTGCTATCTAACATCAATAATGAAAGTTTTGAGCTTTTTATTAGTTGATTCGGAATTGCATTTACGCTAATTGCAGGAACTTCTAAAATGATAAAATTATATGCTTCTTTATTTACTCTTGAAAACTCAGGTAATAAACTTTGTTCGGTTTTTGCACTAAACAATTTGCTAGTTACATCGTATCTAATTGCTCTAAATCTTCTGTCTTCAGTTTCAATGTCATCTACTCTTTCATCGTTAGTTAAAAACAATACAGAATAATCTAAACTATATAACTTTTCAGCTAATTTATTGGCAGCATAAGTTTTTCCTTCTTGCTCTCTATTACTAATAATTGTAATTAAATAATTAGATATTGATTCATTGGTGTTTTCCAATTCAATTTTTAAATTAGTTACAGCATAATCTAATAAAGTATTTTCTATACGCGCAGTTGTTAAATCATCGGTTGTAGAAATTGGCAAAGCGCTAAATAATTTTAAGCCTGTAAGTTCTTCTGCTCTTTCACCATTTTTAATTGATGAGTCTAATAATTCGCGGGCAATAAAGTAAGTTAGTAACAAAAAGAATGCTGCTAAAAACGATACAATAATTAACAATAATCTACGACTTGGTAATGGTTTTGTTGGAAACGAAGGAGTATCGGTAACTTGTAAACTATTACTCATTTCAATATTTTGCTGACGCAATTTTGCTAAATGCAAACCATGTAAAATTTCTAAATATTGTTTTTCAGCCACATCAATTTCGCGTTCTAAACGGCTCATTTGCATTCCTAAAGGTGAAAATTCAATGTATTGACGGTCAAACTCTTTTCTTCTATCCACGTGTACTTTTAAACGTGCTTCCGATTCATCGGCTGCTAAAGTTTCGCTTAACCATTTGTTCAACATGTTATCTTGTGGAACCGATTCAATGGTGTGATTTAAACTATAATATTGTAAAACATATAACTGAATTTCTTTCTTTAAACCATTTACTTTATTTAAAAGTGCATCTACATTCATAGTTGGATTACCATAAAGTTTTGCACGTTCTAATTGCTCATTTGCCTCGCCTAATTTTTTACGTAATCTGTTTAACTCGTCATTATTTTTAAGTAAAATCTCTCTGCTTTCTAGTTTGTCTTCCAACCTAGCTACAGCTCTTTTACTAGCTTCATAATTCGAAAGTTCTTTGTAATAATTTGTTTCGTTTAATTCTTTTTCTTCCGCTAAAAACTTGGTTTGTTCCAAGTAATTAATAATTTTATTTCTTACACCAAAATCTTTCAACTTATTCTCTTTTTCATTTAAATCGGCTGCTGCTTCTTTTAAACGAGCTTCAAACCATTTTACTACATTTATAGTTTCAGAGCCTTTTAAATATTTGAATTTAGAAATAAATGTTTCCGATAAAAATCTAACAGTCCAAACTGCTACACCCGGATCATTTGATTTAAAAGCTATGTCAATAAAATCTGATGCTTGCTTTCTTTCAACAGTCAAATTAGAATTGATTACTTCAATACTATAAAAACCTTTGTTACTATTTATTAGTTGAGCTATAATATTGTCGCCACTAGAATGCAATTCTTTTAAAACTTTTTCGTAAGTTTCTGCTTCATTTTTTCCTATTAAACTATTGCGTTCATCGTGTGGAATTTGTTTTGCTAATACATCAAAACCTTCTTGACTTAAAGTAGAAAGTTCAGGCTCTTGTAACATTAAATGTTTAGCCAATAATTTAACTGCAACTTCTTCAAAAGTTTGACGCGAACGAATGGTAACCATTAAGTTATCAAATGCATTACTTACAGCATAATAATCAAAGTTAACTGGAGCATTATCACCTGTATTTGCTAAGTTTACACCCGATGCAATACCAGTATAAACACTAGCTCCCGAAACATATTCTTTAGGTAATTTTGATGTAAGGAAATATACCAATACCGCTACTATTGATGGAAATAAAATTAGCCATTTAAGTTTACTGCCAATTATTCGTGTAAATTGTGAAAAATTCATATTCTAATATTTTAAAATTTATAATTACTTACGTTTTATGTTTTTTAGTTTTACTCCCAAAATTACTTGAAGTCTTTCATACCAATTGGTGTAAAGTCTTTTCGCATCTTCTTGAGCTGCAATTGCAATTGAAAGTACATTCCTTTGACGAGCGTATTCCGATATTTTAATTACACCTTCTCTGTATTCTTTTTCTGCTACATCACAAGCAATTTTCTGTACAAATAAATCCTCGTTTCGTGCTTTAAAAAGTCTTTGTGAACCAACTAAATTTGTATAATAATCTGCCACATCTTTTTTGTAGTTAAATGCTTCTACATCTTTTTTGATTTTAGCTACATTCCAAGCTTCTCTTGCCTGCCCAACTCTACCTTTGTAACCTAAATAATCAAATAAATTTAAACGTAAATCTACACCCACTCTGTAACCTTCAAATAATGTTACTTGTTGACCAACTCCATTTAACGGACCCGAGAAAAAGGGTAAGTTACCCCAAGAATAATTATAAAATACTCCTAAACCTTGAGTCCAAAGTCTTTTTACATAATGCATGTTCCATCTATACGATTCAGCTTGCGCTATTTCTAATCTTACCAATGGGAAATTTCTTAAACCAATTTCATACAATGAATCTAATGGTGGTAAATATTCCTCAATATCCATTTTAGGATCAATAATGCTATCGTTTGTGTTATTTGGAGTTTGTGCAAACGCATTTAATTGCAAAATTATAAATAGAAATAAACCCAATAGTTTAAACAAGTTTTTCATTCGTATGCTGAATTATTTTTTCAAGTATTTTTATTGGTTCAAATTAAATATATTAGCTTCTATTATATTTTTACAGTTATTTACATAAAATGTCGCTATGTCCAATTTTTAAAACGTGGATTATTTGTTGTTATTTTTTTGATTAGAATTTATAATCTTGTGAAAAATAAAACATCAAAATCAGTTATGACAATTATAAAAGGTAAAGATATTATAGTGGTTGGTTTACAACCTTGGGAGGGTGAAATAGGTAGTAATTGTAAAAATATAGCTATTGAATTTGCTAAGCATAACAGGGTTTTATATGTTAATTATCCGCTTGATAGAATTAGTATAAAACGTGATTCAAAAAATGCTTTAGTAGCCAAAAGAATTGACATTATTAACAATAAAAAAGAGAACTTGATTCATGTTCAAAACAATATTTGGGAATTTAACCCTACTTGTATTTTAGAAAGTATCAACTGGATTCCTTATACTTTTTTGTTTAGAATTGGCAATAAAATTAACAATTGGAAGTTTGCTTCTGAAATAAAAAAAGCAATTACTAAGCTTGATTTCAAAAATTATATATTGTTTAACGATAGTGATATGTTTAGAAGTTATCATTTACCCGAAATGCTAAAACCTGTGTTAAGTGTTTATTACTCCCGCGATAATTTAATGAGTGTAGCATATTGGTACAAACATGGTCATTTACTAGAACCAGAATTGGTTGCAAAAAGCAATGTTGTTACTGCAAATTCTACATACTTAACCGACATTGCAAAGCAACATAATTCAAATAGTTTTTATGTAGGTCAGGGTTGCGAAACCAAAGCATTTGATATGGATATAATTACTCATATTCCTAATGATATTGAAAATATAAAATTGCCAATTATTGGTTATATAGGCGCACTTTACAAACAGCGCTTAGACCTTGATTTAATTGAACATATTGCCAAAATAAAACAAAATTGGAATATAGTATTAATAGGCCCAGAAGACCAAGCATTTAAAAAATCGCCACTTCATCAATTAAAAAATGTACACTTTTTAGGTTTAAAAGATTCGAAAGAATTACCTGCATATTTAGCACGATTTGATGTGGCAATAAATCCTCAAATTTTAAACGAAGTTACCATTGGAAATTATCCACGAAAAATAGATGAATATTTGGCCATGGGAAAACCAACTGTTGCTACCGAAACCAAGGCCATGAGTATATTTAAAAACCATACTTATTTAGGAAAAACCAAAGAAGATTACATTTTACTTATTGAAAAAGCATTGGCAGAAAACAATGAACAAAAACAACAAGAAAGAATTCAATTTGCTCAATCGCATACTTGGGAAAATAGTGTAGCCGAAATTTATAAAGCCATGAATTCAATTGACAAGTGGCAATAGGCATTGTGCAATAAAAATAGCAATTTAACAATATAGCAACTTAACAATTTAAATAAATGTCGATAGCAAGTACAATAAAAAGCAATCCAAAGCTAAAAAAATTTATACATTGGACTTTAATTCCTAAGGGACAAGCAAGGCCACGAACTTGGGTAAAATGGTTTGTAAATCCGTTTATACATAAAAAAGGAAAAGGTTCAACAATTAGAAGAAATACTAGAATAGATGTGTTGCCATTTAACAATTTTGAATTAGGCGAAAACTCAACCATTGAGGATTTTTGTACTGTAAATAATGGTGTTGGTGAAGTAATAATTGGAAATGGAGTTAGAATAGGAATGAGTAATGTTTTAATTGGTCCAATTCAAATTGGAAACAATGTTATTTTTGCTCAAAATATAGTTTCTAGTGGCTTAAATCATGGTTATGAAGATATAAATATTCCAATTTGCAAACAACCCACAACCACTTCAAGAATTACAATAGAAGACGATTGTTGGATTGGGGCAAATGCTGTAATTACAGCTGGAGTAACTATTGGTAAACACAGTGTTATAGCTGCTGGAGCCATAGTTACTAAAAACATTCCTCCATTTTCTATTGCCGTTGGCAATCCTGCAAAAGTAATTAAGCAATATAATTTTGAAACCAAAGAATGGGCTAAAGTATAATTTGAGTTTTAAAGTTTGTTTTACTATTTAAATAAAAAAAATTAAAATATTGAACTAAATTTTTTAAAAAACTACTATTTGTACAGTTGCTAAAACTCATGTTTTATTGCATTGATTATAAAATAAATTTGCATCTTCAAAACACAAAAATTTAATGAAAAAAGTAACTATCGTATTATCGTTTGCAGCTTTATTTATAGCTGCTTGTTCAGGTGGAAGCACTAACACTTCTTCTACTGAAACTGCAACTACAGTAGAAGCAACAACTCCTGAAGCTACTACTACAGAAACAACTGAAGCTACTACTGCTGAAGTAGTTGTTCCTGCCGACATCAATGATTTATTATCAAAAAACACTTGTTTAACTTGCCACAATGCTAACGAAAAAGTAGTAGGACCTGCTTATGTAGAAATAGCAAAACGTGATTACACAGCTGAACAAATTGTAGAATTAATTTACAAACCTAAGCCTAGTAACTGGCCAGATTACCAAACTCCAATGGTAGGATTGCCTAATGTTCCTAAAGAAGAAGCTTTAAAAATTGCTAATTGGATTATTTCATTGAAATAAATTACCATTTATATAATTTTTAAAAAAAAGCAGGTGAAATCATCTGCTTTTTTTATGTCAATATATAATAAAAGTTACATTTGCTCCCCGAAAATGAAACAACTTAAAAAAACAGTATTTTTATTTAGCTCCATATTATTATTTAATGTAAATTATTCTATTGCACAGCAAATAAAACAAACAAATAAAAAAGGTACCTTTTACTTAAGTTGGGGTTATAATAGAGAAGCTTATTCGAACAGCGATATTCATTTTAAAAATACCACTACTGCTAACTACGACTTTGAGTTAATTGATGCTGGTGCACATGATAAACCAGTAATTACCGATGGTTTGCAACAGTTTTTATCAACAGATTTAACAATTCCACAATATAATTTACATGTTGGATATTTGTTTAATGATAAGCGCAACCTTGGTATTGAGTTAAGCTGGGATCATTTAAAATATGTGGTTAACGACAACGTAACCATGCATATAAAAGGTCAAATAAATGGAAATGTAATAGATAAAGACACTTTTGTTACGCCTGATTTTATTCACCTTCAACATACCAATGGTAATAATTATTTGATGCTTAATTTGGTAAAAACACATCAACTTTACAAGCACAAATATGTAACATTAGATTTACTTGGAAAAGTAGGTGCTGGTCCATTAGTTTCTTATTCCATTTCAACTATTTTAGGCGATAAAAACGATGGAAGATTTAGAATTCATGGTTATGTGGTTGGAACTAGCATTGCCACTAGAATTAACTTTTTGAAATATTTATTTATTCAACCATCGTTTCAATATGCTTTTGCCAATTATTTAAGTACTGAACTGGGTAAAGATGCTGTTGGTAGAGCTTCTCATTCATTTAGTTCTTATACATTTATGGTTGAAGGTGGTTTTAAATTTGATGTTGATTTTAGAAAAAAAAATAAATAAAAACATTTTTCAAAATAGCTTGTCTATCATAGAAGATAAAATTAAAACACCTATTTAAAATAAAACAAAAAACTATGCAATATCACTTTAGTTTTGCAAACATATAAAAACCAATGAAAAAAAATATCCTTATACTCCTGTTAATTGCAATATCAACAACTGCATTTTCTCAAAAGAAAAACCATACTTTAAGTGGAGAACTTAAAGACTCAAAAACTGGTGAAGCACTTGTTGGCGCATCAGTTTATGCCGAAGATTTAAAAACTGGAACTTCAACCAATAGTTATGGTTTTTACTCCTTGAATTTACCAACTGGAAAATACTCCATTGTGTTTTCGTATATTGGGTACGAAAGTGTTAAGAAAATAGTAGATTTAAGCACTGACCAAAAACTAAAGATTGAGTTGAAGGAATCGGAAAGGCAGCTAAAAGAAGTTTCGGTTACATCTGACAAGCCTACTGCTAAAAATGTGGAGCAAAATAAAATGAGTGTGGTGAAATTAGACATAAAGGAAGTGAAAAAAATTCCTTTATTGTTAGGTGAAGTTGATATTATTAAAGCTGTTCAGTTATTACCTGGCGTACAAGCTGCTGGCGATGGAAGTTCTAACTTAATTGTTCGTGGTGGTAATATTGACCATAACTTGGTTTTGTTAGACGAAGCTGTGGTTTATAATCCTTCGCATGTATTGGGTTTCTTTTCGGTATTCAATGGCGATGCTATTAAAGATTTTGAGATTTATAAAGGTGGAATTCCTGCACAATTTGGAGGTCGTTTGGCATCGGTTTTAGATGTGAGAATGAAAGATGGAAATTCGAAAAACTTTAGTGCTTCGGGTGGTATTGGTTTACTTTCATCGCGCTTAACTTTAGAAGGTCCAATTATAAAAAACAAATCATCGTATATGATTTCAGGTAGAAGAAGTTATTTTGATTTGTTTTTTCCTTTGAGCTCTCAATTAGATGGAACCACTGCTTTTTTTGGCGATTTAAATGTGAAACTAAATTATACTTTGAGCGATAAAGATAAAGTTTTTCTTTCGGCTTATTATGGTAGAGATAATTTAGGATTTGGTGGTGTTTTTGGATTTGGTTGGGGAAATTTAACTACTACAGCTCGTTGGAATCATTTATTTAACAGCAAACTTTTTGTAAATACCACAGTTTCTTTTAGCAGGTACGATTATAATTTTGATTTGAACATAGCCAAGAATTTAAACTTTACCAGAACCAATTTTATTAACGACTTAAATTTAAAAGTTGATGGTAATTATTTTATTTCTCCCAAAAGCAGTTTAAAGTTTGGAATTAAACAAAACTATTATGTTTTTGAGCCAGGAAATAGAACACCAATAACATCAGAATCAATTATTACTGCTGCAAGTTTACCAGCAAAACGCGCTTACGGACAAGATTATTATGCTAGCCATATTTATAAATTTGGGAAAAGAGCAACAATAGAATACGGAACTAGAATTTCTGTATTTTCTAATATTGGTGATGGTAGAAGCATTAATTATGTAGATGGAAATCCTACTTTTATAGATAATGGTTATGTAAAACAAAATAGTTTTGATACTTTAAACCCTTATACAAACTACAGCGCAGGACAAGTTTACAAAACCAATTATGGAGTGGAACCTCGTTTAAACTTTACTTATTTATTAAACTCAAGCAGTTCTATAAAAACTTCATACAACAGAATGTTTCAATACATGCACTTAATTCAAAATGTTACTGCTACTACTGGACAAGAATTTTGGACTCCTTCCGACAATTATATAAAACCCCAAATGAGTGATCAAATTGCTTTGGGATATTTTAAAAACTTTAATGAAAATACTTTAGAATTTTCGGTTGAAGCTTATTATAAATGGATGAGCAACACCATAGAATTAAGAGATGGAGCCGATATTCAGTTCAATGAAGCAATAGAAGGCCAAGTATTAGCCGGACAAGGAAGAGCTTATGGTTTAGAGTTTTTTCTAAGAAAACAAAAAGGAAAAACTACTGGTTGGTTAAGTTATACATTATCGAAATCGGAACGCCAAAACAACAATATTAACGAGGGAAAATGGTATCCGTTTAGATTTGATAGAACCAATTATATTACATTGGTTTTATCGCAGGAGTTAAGTAAAAGAGTAAGCGTGGGCGCAAGTTTTATATATGCCACAGGCGAAGCATTTACAATAGCAACTAGCAGAACTAATTTCTTTAACGACAAAACGCCAAGTGTTATTTATGGCGAAAGAAATGGTTCTCGTTTTCCTGATTATAATCGTTTAGATTTATCGCTTACATTGAACCAGAAAAAGAAAGAAGTAAAACTTTTTTGGTACTTTAAAAAACGTGCTTTTGAAGGAAGTTGGGTGTTTTCGTTATACAATGCTTATGGGCGTAAAAACGCTTACACACTTCAAGCCGAAACCAATGAGCAAAATGTGCCAATTATTTACAAATGGTATTTGTTTACTTATGTTCCAGCTATTACTTACAATTTTAAATTCTAATTTTTTAAAATAAAAAATCATGAAAAACATCAAAAATATTATTACAGTTTTTGCATTTGTATTTGCTATTGCATCGTGCAAAGAAGAAATTAAATTAGATTTCCCTGCTAGTGAAAAAAAGTTAGTAGTTGAAGCTGAAATTACCACCGAAATGGATAGTTCGTATGTAAGATTAACTATGTCGGCCGATTATTATTCAACCGATCCATATCCAAATGTAACCAATGCTACTGTTAACGTAAATGGGGTAAATTTTGGTTATGTTGGAAATGGAATGTACAAACCAACCTCGCCATATATTGGCGAAAAAGGAAAAACTTATAATTTAAACATTAACAATAATGGAAGTATTTATAAAGCTACTGCTGTATTGGAACCAATGTTTAGAATTGATTCTATTTTTCAAGTTTTTAAACCAGAACAAGGATTTTTTAAAGCAGGATATTCTATTAATTATTCAGGCTTTGACGATAGACCAAAAATAAAATATACTTATTTTAAGTTAGGCTATTTTGACACCATTCTTCAACGTGATTCTATGAGCCAACAACGTATTTTATTTAACAGTGATCAAACTCCTGTTGGCAAACAATATGATTTTGAATTACCATTTACGCGTTTGCAAAAAGGCGAAGAATCAATCCTAATTTTCCGTTCTATTGATAAAAATATGAACGATTTTATACAAGCTTATAACACTCAAACATCGGGCGCACCAGGTCCATTTAAAGTTCCACCTGCAAATTTACCAACTAACATAGTTGGAACTGGAGTAATAGGGTATTTTGCCACTTACGATGTGGTGAGGAAACGGTACACAGTGAAATAGTTGGTAGTTGGTAGTTGGTAGTTGATAGTTGAGAAAATAAAATGATTGATTTAAAGTTCAAAACTTCTTTCAAACATAATTTTGGATAGTATTTATTCAATAAAAAAAGCTGCTCAATTGGGCAGCTTTTTTTGTTTTATTTGAATCCGTTTCAACAAGCTCAACGACCACGGGCATTGAGCTTGTCGAAATGTAATTTCATAGATTAAACTTATTTCCAGTATAAGTACTAATATGCTTTTGCAAATAATACTCTTTGAGTTGAAGGATTACCAGTTAATACACAAACTCCATCTTCTTGTTGGTTATTTAAAGGTACACAACGAATAGTAGCTTTACTTAATTCTTTTATCTTTTCTTCAGTTTCACTTGTTCCATCCCAATGCGCACTTACAAAACCAGTTTTATTATCTAAAGCATCCATAAATTCATCCCAATTGTTTACAGTATGAATATGTGAATCTCTATATTCTAATGCTTTATTGTAAATATTATCCTGAATTTCGTTCAATAAAGTACTGATGGTTTCAGGTAAATTTTCCGCATTGATTATTTCTTTGGTTTTGGTATCGCGTCTGGCTAATTCTACATTTCCAGCAGCCACATCTCTAGCTCCAATTGCTATGCGCAATGGAACACCTTTTAACTCATAATCTGCAAATTTATAACCAGGAGAAATGCCATCTCTATCATCTAATTTTACTAAAATACCTTTGGCTTTTAAAGCAGAAAAATACTCACGGGCTTTTTCTAAAACCAACACTTTTTCTTCTTCTTTTTTACCTGTAATAGGTACAATTACCACTTGAATTGGTGCTAAACGTGGAGGTAAAACCAATCCTTCATCATCGCTATGACACATAATTAATGCGCCCATTAATCGGGTAGAAACACCCCAACTAGTAGCCCAAACATAATCTTTTACATTTTCTTTGCTTACAAATTTTACATCAAATGCTTTAGCAAAGTTTTGACCTAAAAAGTGACTGGTTCCCATTTGTAAAGCTTTTCCATCTTGCATTAAACCTTCAATACAAAAAGTTTCATCGGCACCTGCAAAACGTTCGTTTTCTGTTTTTATTCCTTTTATAACCGGCACTGCCATTATATTTTCAGCAAAGTCGGCATATACTTCCAACATTTGTTTGGTTTCGGCTAATGCTTCTTCTTTGGTTGCATGAGCGGTATGTCCTTCTTGCCATAAAAATTCAGCGGTACGTAAAAACAAACGTGTACGCATTTCCCAACGAACCACGTTTGCCCACTGATTAATTAATATGGGTAAATCGCGGTAACTTTGAATCCAATCGCGGTAAGTGTTCCAAATTATGGCTTCACTAGTTGGGCGAACAATCAATTCTTCTTCCAATTTTGCTTCAGGATCAACCATTAATTTACCTGGTTTATCTGGATCAGTTTTTAAGCGATAGTGTGTTACAATTGCACATTCTTTTGCAAATCCTTCTGCATTTTTTTCTTCTGCTTCAAACAAACTTTTAGGAACAAATAACGGAAAATAAGCATTTTGATGACCTGTTTCCTTAAATCTTCTGTCTAAATCAGCTTGCATTTTTTCCCAAATGGCGTAACCATAAGGTTTTATAACCATACAGCCTTTTACTGCCGAATGTTGTGCTAAATCTGCTTGTTCTACTAAATTATTATACCACGCTGAATAGTTTTCGCTGCGTTTTATTTTTTTAAATTCTGCCATAATTTTTTATCGAGGTGCGAATGTAAGGATGATTTTTGATTTTTGATTTGTGATTTGTGATTTGTGAGATGAGAAATGGGAGAATTGAAATTATTACTTTAGAGTAAAGTAACACATTCTAATTTCAAAATGCCTTACTTTAGAGTAAAGTATGACATATTTTTTTCAAAATGCCTTACTTTAAAGTAAAGTAGGACATATTTTTTTCAAAATGCTTTACTTTAAAGTAAAGTAGGACATTTTTTTTTCTAAATGACTTACTTTAGAATAAAGTAACACATTCTAATTTCAAAGTGCCTTACTTTAGAGTAAAGTATGACAACTTGGCAATAATATATGTTACTTCATTGTGAAGTAGGGCATTTTATTTAAAAAATATGCCACTTCACACTGAAGTAAGGCATTTTATTTTTAAAATGTGCCACTTCACGCTGAAGTAGGACATTTTATTTTAAAAATGCGTCACTTCCAGTTGGGATAATGGCATTTTGGTTTTAAAATGCGTCACTTCCAACTGGAATAATGACATTTTGATTTTAAAATGTGTCACTTACAGTTGGAAGTGACTTTCAAAAAATCAGCAAAAATCAAAAAATCATTGTTTTTTTGTTTGATTTGAATTTTATACGCACTGTATATTGCGTATTCTGTTTAAAAGACGCAATAAATTGCGTCTCTACCATGCGTTTAGAAACATATTGTATATTTTAAAATAATTGGTATGTTTGAAAATGAAAATGTTAATGAAGTGTACTAAATTTTGGTGGATTGGATAAGGTTTTAGTAATTAATAAATTGTAACTTCATCTATAGAAATTAGTATTTCAATCTTTACTTCGAAAACTTAAAACTAAATTTTGAAAACAATATTTGAAATAGCTCATGTAAAACTTTGTTTAACGGAGGATAATCTTTTGGAGTTGAATATTGAAGATACCGAATTGTTTGACACATTTGATGATATTTTGATTGAAAAATATAATATTGAAAATTATTATTGTGTTACAGAAATGAAAGATGAAAAAACTAATTATAAACTGTATTTTCAAAATGATGTAGACACAGAAATGGTGATTAAAGCAATAAAAAGCATTTCAGAAAGTGAAGTTATTAGAATTTACAAATTGAATAATGAATGATAAATTTGCTAATGAATTAACTCAATTAACCTATCAACCCAAAACCCATGCAAATACAAACACTACAACAACTTTACAATTTTGAAATTGAAAACTTAGCTAAAGAAATCAATTTATATTCAACAAATGAAAACCTTTGGATTATTAAAGAAAATATTAGCAATTCAGGTGGTAATTTAGCCTTACATATTATTGGTAATTTGAACCATTTTATTGGGGCTACTTTGTTACAAACAAATTATGTTAGAAACAGAGAAGCAGAATTTGGAGATAAGAATATAAGTAAAGATATTTTATTAGAACAGCTGAAAAATGCACAGGAAATAGTGAACCAAGCTTTTGATAAAATGACTGAAGAAGATTTGTTAAAAACATATCCTTATGATTTTATGGGAAGCAGCACAACAGGATTTTATATTACTCGTTTTCTTTGCCATTTAAGTTATCACTTAGGGCAAATCAATTACCACAGAAGGTTGTTGGATATGTAATTTTTTAAGCTTGGTTCTCTACTTCGCTCGAACCGAATGCGGTTAAAGTCATTTTGAACAAAGTCCGAAAGTATAAATCCTTTTTCAGCCAAAGGATTATTAATATATTCACTAGCGAGTTGCTAGCAAATACGGTGAGGATACTCTACCTTAACCTAGTTGAATTTGCTAGTTTTATGCTTTATTTGAATATTTTTGTTGATAAAAATTCAATCAATTAATTAATAAAAAATATGGATAACGAAATAATACCCGATAGCCAAGATGAAAGCAGGCGAAAATACAGAGAAGAAAGAAGAGAAGCCGAAGAACAACGAGAAAAAATTAGGATGGAAACCAAGCATAGGCTAAAAACCGATAAGGCTATGCAAGATTATTTTAAGCAATACAATGCTACTTCAATAGATAACTTTATTGATAGCTATGCTAATTTAAAAGCCAACTATTTGCAGTTTGGGCCTAAGTTTGGCAAAAGTTACGAGCGAAAAAACTTAAGAAATTACGATGAAGCACTTAATTGCTTAAAACAAATTCAGGCCAAAAAAATGTTTGATTTAAGGTGCCAATGGGGAGCTAATTTAATAAAATTAGAAGGGGTAGATATAACTTGGGATTTTATGGAATGGCAGGAAGATATATTTAATTGCCCATTTTTAACCCCCATTACCCAAGCTGAGTTCGACCTATTTTATCAATTTGCCACAAGCAACAATTTTGAATATAAAGATGAAGAAGGTATAGACTTTTTCGAAATAATTAATGGCGATGTAAGCCGCCCTAAAAATTTATCAGAATGGTATATATTCCATAATACTTATACCGATTCGGGCAAATACCTGAATTTACCCGATTTGAGAAAAGAAAAAGAAAGATATTATATTAAACTATGCCAAAAACATAAAAACCCACCTTCGCAAAACCAAAACAATGAAGAGAAGGAAGATAAAGAAACTAAAAAAGCAATTGAACTACCTTATTTAAGAGGCTACGTTTTTAAAGATGTTGAAAATTTTGTAAAACTGTTTGAAGACGATAAGTCGAAAAAAAGCTTTTATAATTTTGAAAATTATATGCAAAGCCTCGATCATAAACCGGGAACAAACGATAAATACTTAACAGAACGGGCTGAAGAAATATTAGAGGAACTAACCAGTGTAAATGTTACATTACCCATTGAAGCTAACGATGATTGGCGAGTAGGCATTATTAATTTATGGAACAAATACCAAAAAGATAAAGTAATGGCGGTTTTGCCATTGGTGTACGAGGAGTATTGTTTTAAAGTTGAAAACAAAATTCAGGTAGAAACAATTGAAAAAAAATACATGGAAGGAATGGCAAATATTGTAAAAGAACAAGTACTAAAAGGTAGAGAATTATGTGGCGAACCTCAAAACTTTGATTATTAGCATAAGTAATTACTTAGGTAAATTAATTACCAAAGCAGGTTGTTGGATATGTAATTTTTTAAGGTTATAAATCGCTTTCTTCTATTTCAGCAATTTTCATTATTGATTTAAGTAAACCAATTTTTAAATCTTGGTTTTTATGAACTGGAATTGAAATTCTATAAGTTGTTCCTTGCTTAATATAAATGTGATGGCTTCCATTAATTCTAGCTAACTCCCAACCTTTTCGTTCAAGTAATTTACAAAAATCTTTGCCAGAAATACTTTTCATATAGCAATTTCTAAAATTCTACTATTGTCATGAGGTGTTTCTATTTCTACATCCAAACAACCTTCTACTGCTTCATAAATATTTTGCAAAAGTTCTTCAAAAGTTTCTCCTTGAGTTACACAACCAGGAATGGCAGGGACTTCAGCCCAAAAACCACCTTCTTCTGCATTATGTATATGTACTTTTAGTTTCATGCTTTTTTTGACAAATATAAAAGAAATTGTTTATTATTTTATTTCTAATACTTTAGCTGAATGATAGATGAAAAATACTAACTTTTGCATTCATAAATCACAATTCATAAATCAAAAATCTATCGGTACAAACCTTTTTCTTCAATAAATTCTCTGACTAATTTTGGAACTAAGTACTTAATTGATTTGCCTGCTTGCAAAGTTTCGCGAACATAAGTAGAGGAAATATTAAGCAATGGAACTTCAAATATTTTGATATTTTTATGGTTTGCTAGCAATGGATTTTCATGAAATCCAACCCTTCTGTAAACAAACAATTGATAGTTGTTCAAAATGGTTTCATAATCTTTCCATAAATGAAAACTTTGTAAGTTATCACCACCAATAATTGGCGTAAATTGATGTTCAGGATATTTTTGGGAAAGCGTAGTTAAGGTTAAAGTTGTGTAACTTGGCTTGGGTAACGTAAATTCAATATCACAAGTTTCAAATCTATCATCATCGGCAATAGCCAATTCAATCATTTGCAAACGAAGGTTTTCATCTAACAAATCATCATTTATTTTAAAAGGATTTTGCGGACTCACTACAAACCAAATTTTATCAATTTCAGTGTATTCAACCATGTAATTTGCTATGAGCAAATGGCCAGTGTGAATGGGATTAAACGATCCAAAAAGTAAACCAATATTCATTTATTTTGCTATAAAATCGGTTACTAATTGTTCTGCTTTTGCCAAAGCTTCCGATAAGTTTTCGTTCACTAAAACAGTTTCAAATTTACTTTCATAAGCCAATTCTAACACCGCTTTTCCAATTCTTACTTGCAGCGTTTCTTCAGTTTCAGTCGATCTATCTTTTAAACGTTCGGCCAATGTTTCAATGCTGGGTGGTTTTACAAATATGGCCAAAGCTTTTTCTTGAAAATATTTTTTTAAATTTAAACCGCCCACCACATCTACATCAAAAATTACAACTTTACCTTCGCTCCAAATTCTATCGATTTCCGATTTTAAAGTACCATAAAAATTTCCACCATAAACTTCTTCGTATTCCAAAAATTCGCCATGAACTAGTTTATTTTTAAAGTCTTCATGACTTAAAAAATAATAATCTTTTCCATTTACTTCATTGGCTCTTTGCGCGCGTGTACATGCCGAAACAGAAAAAGCCAATTGCTTATTTTCACTTAACAAATGTTTTACAATGGTGGTTTTTCCGCTTCCACTTGGCGCACAAAATATAATTACTTTATTCATTTATTCTTTTTTATCTCCCGCAGATTGCGCTGATTAACGCAGATGTTGCAGGTTTTTTTAAAATTTTGTTTTATTGTACAAATCAATCAATTTTTATGAAAAATCTGTGTTATCTGTGGCTAAAAAAGTTATCAAATATTATTCATTTATTCAATCAATTTTCCTGTGAAATCTGTGTAATCTGTGGCTAAAAAAGTTATCAAATATTATTCATTTAATTAAACAATTTTTCTGTGAAATCTGTGTAATCTGTGGCTAAAACTTTTAACAAATATTGTTAATTTGTTCCTTTATTTTCTCCAATTCGTCTTTCATTTCCACTACCAAACGTTGCATATTACTATCATTGCTTTTGCTGCCAATAGTGTTTATCTCTCTACCAATTTCTTGAGCTATAAATCCCAATTTTTTACCATTGGTTTCTTGTTCCAATGTTTGTAAAAAATATTGACAATGTTCGCTCAATCTCGATTTTTCTTCATTGATGTCTAACTTTTCAATATAATAAATCAACTCCTGTTCAAACCTGTTTTTGTCAATTAAATCGGTTTGTAAGCTGCTTAACTCCTTGTCAATTTTGTTTCTTATAAATTCAACTCTTGCA
>Ga0247839_1003373_pt1 | contig 22218 bp, 11 predicted proteins | sample LaCruzMarch2015__6_FD_192405 | JGI IMG/M metagenome (GOLD analysis project Ga0247839, IMG submission 192405) | Freshwater microbial communities from meromictic Lake La Cruz, Castile-La Mancha, Spain - LaCruzMarch2015_16m | ecosystem: Environmental > Aquatic > Freshwater > Lake | place: Spain... | reverse complement strand
AGATAAACGTTCACCCGTTCAAATTGGTACAGCCCATGATTGGATCGCAGTTGCCGGAGGTGGTTTTCATAGTTTGGCACTTAAAAGTGACGGAACCCTCTGGGCTTGGGGCTATAATGAATATGGTCAATTGGGCGATGCTACCAATGTCGACAAAAAAACACCCATCCAGGTTGGCACGGATAATAAATGGAGCAAAATTGCGGCCGGATATACTTTTAGCCTTGCCCTCAAATCCGATGGAACCATGTGGGCTTGGGGCTATAATTCGAACGGACAATTGGGCGATGGCACTACCAACGACCGCAATACACCCAAAAAAATAGGCACCGGAAATACCTGGAACAGCATAAAAACGGGTAGCGGTCATTGCCTGGCCACCAAAAACGACGGCACCTTGTGGACCTGGGGCTATAACCTGGATGGACAACTGGGCCTCGGAAATACCAACGAACAATATGCCCCCCTTAAAGTAGGCAATGCTACCAATTGGCAATCGGCCAAGGGCGGTGGTAGTCACTCCATGGCCGTCCAAACCGATGGAACGCTGTGGACCTGGGGTTATGGCAAATACGGACAATTGGGCGACGGAACCATCCTCTCGCATGCAACGCCAGCCATTGTCCTTTGCCAAACGAGCAGCATCCGACCTGTTTTGTTGTCCGATCATCTTTTAAAATTGTTCCCAACGCCCGCACACGATGATCTTCAGGTGCAATGGACCGGAATCGTTACCCAAGATTTTACCTTCGAAATTCGAAATGTATTGGGCGCGGTGGTTTTCCCAACGCAAACCCTGCTTGGAAATGAACGCGTGGATGTAAGTGCCTTGTCACCCGGTGTGTATTACCTGACCGTAAAATCCGAAGCAGGCCAAACCACCAAACAATTTGTGAAGCAATAAGCGGCTTTGTCATGGGTGTTTGCTGTATTGAAACACCCATGACAATACCCTTTCCCAAAAACCGTACCTTTGCGCTAAAATATCCCATATATGTCGCGCAACCCTACAATCCATTCCCCCCAACGCAGTTTCCCCATCACAGGCATGAGTTGCGCCGCCTGTGCACTGAGCGTGGAGGAAATTGCCCAGCAACAAACCGGGGTAGAAACCGCATCCGTAAATTTTGCTACCCATACACTTACCATTGATTATCAAGCAAATAATTTATCCATTATGCAATTGCAGCAAGCGATTGAAGCCGGTGGGTACGGAATAATCGTAGAAACCGAAAAAGCAGACGCTCAAAAAGCACAATCGGACTACGAAAAAGCGCAACTACAAAAACTAAAAATCGACATCCGCTGGGCCATCGCATGCAGTATTCCGGTGGTAATACTCGGTATGTTTTGGATGAGCGCGCCTTATGCCAACTGGATCATGTTGGTTTTGAGTATTCCCGTGATTTTTGTGTTTGGTGCACGCTTTTTTACCAGCGCCTGGAAACAAACCCGCATGGGCAAGGCCAACATGGATACCCTGGTGGCACTCAGCACCGGCATCGCATTTCTATTCAGCACGTTTAACACGGTGTACCCAGCCTTTTTTACACAACAAGGCTTAATGCCGCATACATATTTTGAGTCGGCTTGTGTCGTAATCGTATTTATTTTATTGGGTAAACTGCTCGAAGCCAATGCAATGACCCGCACCGCAGCGGCCATCCAAGGTTTGATGCAACTGCAACCTAAAACAGTGTTGCTGCTCCGAGATGGAAAAGAAATACAGGTGCCGATCGCGGAGGTTCAGGTGGGCGATTGCGTGCTCGTGCGCCCGGGCGACCGCATCCCGGTGGATGGAAAAGTAAGCGACGGCCATTCGCTGGTGGATGAAAGTATGCTTTCCGGCGAGGCCATTCCGGTGGAAAAAGGCCCTGGAATTGCCGTTTTTGGCGGTACGTTAAATCAAAAAGGCAGTTTTCAGTTCATTGCCGAAAAAGTAGGCAGCGCAACGGTGTTGGCCCAAATCATCCAGTATGTGCAGGTAGCGCAAGGCAGCAAGGCCCCGGTGCAAAAACAGGTAGATAAAATTGCGGGTATTTTTGTGCCCGTTGTTTTGGGCATTGCTGTCCTCACTTTTGGCGTTTGGCTGCTCTTTGGCGGCATGCAGGCGCTTCCATTGGCCCTGTTGAGCAGTGTTACCGTGCTTGTCATCGCCTGCCCTTGTGCCCTCGGACTGGCCACGCCCACCGCCATCATCGTGGGCATGGGCAAGGGCGCAGAGCGGGGCATCCTCATCCGCGATGCCGCTTCCCTCGAAATGGCGCATAAAGTAGATACCATTGTATTGGATAAAACAGGAACCATCACAGCCGGAAGTCCGGTGGTAACGGATCTTGCCTGGATAAACCCGGAAGATGCTACAACCGCCGCACCGATATTATTAGGCCTCGAAATACGCTCCGAACATCCTTTGGCGGCCGCGATCACTACATTTTTAAAAGAACAATCGATTTCAGCCGCCGAAATCACGCAATTCAATAGTCTAAGCGGACAAGGGGTCGTTGGAAATGTAGGTGCCGCCGTTTACCGGGCCGGGAGTTTGGACTGGATGACGCAATTGGGTATTCAAATTCCGGAAAATGCGCAAAAAACTTTAGAAACATGGCAAAAACTGGGCAAAACCGCCCTGCTTTTTAGCAAAGACCAAACCTTGTTGGCCTGTTTAGCAGTAGCCGATCCAATCAAGCCCGGGGCCCAGGAAGCGCTGAATGCTTTACAGTCGGCCGGTTTGTCGGTTTACATGTTGAGCGGCGACCACCCAAATACTGTACAAGCCGTGGCGCAGGTGTTGGGTTTAAAAAACTTCGCAGCAGCCCGAATGCCCGCCGATAAAGCGGTATTTATAACCAATTTGCAACAAAAAGGCCATATAGTAGCCATGGCGGGCGATGGAATCAACGATGCCCAAGCCCTGGCCCAAGCCGATTTGAGCATCGCCATGGGCAAAGGATCGGATATTGCCATTGAAGTGGCCGATATGACCCTAGTTTCGGGCGATTTACGGCAATTGCAAAAAGCCCTGCAACTGTCCAAACAAACCGTGCGCACCATCCACCAGAACTTGTTTTGGGCGTTTATTTACAATGTGATCGGCATTCCTTTAGCGGCCGGTGTGCTTTATCCCATCAATGGCTTTTTGCTCAACCCGATGCTTGCCGGCGCAGCCATGGCCCTGAGTTCGGTTTCGGTCGTGGGCAATAGCCTGCGTTTAAAAAACAAACAACTTTAGCGCCTGATTAAAAAAAAACCGGGTGCTTGTGCAATTTCATCCCAATTTGCATCATTCCTATCGTAAGTTTGCTTGATCTTCCCAACCGTGCACCATGCGCCTAACCAACATGCATTTCCTATTGTACCATCCCTTTCTTTTTAAAAATAAATTCCAGCGTCCAATGCGCCTTACCCTTCCCTTGCTGCTCTTGCTTGGGCTTTTTGCGTTTTGTAAAATGCCGAGTAAAAAAACAAGCCTCCAACCAAGCAACGAAACATTTAAAACCAAAACGGATACTAAAATGCCCGATTTACCCATCGCAGGCGATTACCCGGCGGCCTGGCAGGAAATTGACAGCCTCGAACGGGAAGGCCTGTTCAAATCTGCCCTGGAAAAAACAGAAGCGCTGTACGCCCGCGCCTCCAACGACAATAATGCCGGACAAATTCTAAAGTCCCTTATTTTCAAAGGCAAATTCCTTACGATGTTGGAGGAAAATGGCATTGAAAAAGCCATGCAACTGTATGAAACGGAACTCCTGCGTATGCGCCAGCCCGAAAAATCGGTGTTGCAAAGTATGCTCGCCGAATTATACAGCACCTACCTCCAAAATCAGGGTTGGCGGATAAGCAACCGCACACAATTGGCAGACGCACCCGGTCCAGACATCACGACCTGGTCGGCAGCCAACTTCGAACAACGCGCACTGGATCTTTACCAGGCTTCCGTAAAAGAAGAAAGTGCCCTGCGCAATGGCCCGATCAATTACATCAAAGACATCATCCTGCCGGGCAGCACCGATACAACCGCCGTGCCGCTTCGCCCTACCCTCTTCGATTTTTTGGCATACCGCGCCCTGCAACACTTTGAAAGTGAACGCAGTTACCTCAATCAGCCTGCTTTCAAATTCGAACTCAGCCAGGAAGCCGCTTTTGCCCCTGCGAAAACATTCTTATTGGAAAAATTTGAATCGCAGGATGAAAACGCAAGCAAATGGATGGCGATTCGCTTGTTCCAGCGCCTGCTCTCGGCCCAAAGCGGCAATGCCGGACAAACCGCAGGATACATTGATGCCGACCTTGCCCGACTAAATTTCGTACGCCAAAATTCAGTGCTGGAAGACAAGGAACTTCGGTATGAGCAAGCCCTGGAAAGCCTGCACAAACAATACTACGACCACCCTTCCGATGCCGAAATCGTATGGCAATTGAGCAACTACCTGTGGCAAAAAGAGGTGCAACAACCCGGCGAAAAAACACACCGCAAACGCGCCTTAACCCTGTGTGAAGATGCTATAAAACGGCATCCGAATACGTTTGGAGCAAAACGCTGCGCCCAACTGGTCGAAATCCTGAAAACACCCAGCTTTTCCATCCTCACAGAAATGGCTTATGTGCCCGAAAAACCGGTACTATTTCGCGTTGCCTGGCAAAACATGTCCAAAATTTATGTAAAACTGGTGCAATTGCCCGGTTTCGACGAATGGAATACTGATACCCCCTACGAACAATACCTCCCTTTGCTCAATGGCAAACGGTCTTTACAACAAAAAACATGGGAACTCGCCGACCCAGGCGATTATTACAACCACGAAACGGAACTCAAACTGGATCCCTGCTCCATCGGTCACTATATGGTGATGGCTGCCGACAATCCAGAGTTTGACGATAAAAAAGGCTACGTGTATTGGTCGCCCATTTATGTGAGCAATTTGAGCGCCGCCCATTTCGCCGAAGAAAAAAGCAACCTGTATGTGGTGCTGAATCGACAAACGGGCGCTGCCATGCCCGGCGTAAAAGCCAATTTTTACCAAACCGCTTATAATTACAACCGCAATCGATACGAACGTACCAGTTTGGGCGCCTTAACTACCGATGCCCAAGGGGTGGTGCGCAAAATTACGGAAGCGCAGGAAAGCGGCGAAGTGTGGTTCAGCCAGGGAAAAGACACGCTCCCAGGCGACAATTATTATGTCAATTATTACCGCCCACAAGAACCACAAACCACGGTGCAGTTCTTCACCGATCGCAGTATTTACCGACCCGGACAAACGGTGTATTTTAAAGGCGTGGTGTATCAGCGGGACACCAAAGCGCATCCCGCCATTCAGACCGGAAAAATGGTGGAAGTAAAGTTTTATGATGTAAATGGCCAAATAAAACAAACTTTAAAGCTAAAAACCAATGATTATGGCACCTTCAATGGTGCGTTTGCAGCGCCTTCCAGTGGACTGACCGGTCGCATGAGTATTCGTGCAACCGATATTTCAGGTATTGCCTGGATCAATGTGGAGGAATACAAACGCCCGAAATTTGAAGTAACCATGTTGCCGGTGGAAGGCGCCTATCGTGTACAAGACCGAATTATCGCAAAAGGGGAAGCAAAAGCTTATGCTGGCAGCAACCTCGATGGCGCCGAAGTGAAATACCGGGTAGTACGTCAGGCGCGCTTCCCGTATTGGGATTATGGTTGGGGAAAATCCTATTTCCCCTGGAATGTCAGCGAAATGGAAATTGCACAGGGTGTTACCCGCACCAACCTGGAAGGCCAGTTTGAAATACCTTTTACCGCTATACCCGATCGCAGCATCCCGCAAAAAGACCAACCTGTATTTGATTTTACCGTGTACGCCGATGTAACCGATATAAATGGCGAAACCCGCAGCGCAAGTTATTCCATCGCTGCCGGATATGCCGCACTTCAACTTGAAATGCAGCTGAATGCTACTGAATTGCTCGATAGCATGAAAAAAGTGTCAATCATCGTGCAAAATATGAGCGGTAAACCCCAATCGGCCCAAGGCACTGTGCAACTCCAACGCCTCAACGAACCCAATACTTTTTTTGTACAACGCTATTGGGCCAAACCCGATGTATGGACCCTTTCAGAAGCGGAATACAAACGGGATTTTCCGGATTATGCCTGGAAAACAGAAGACGAACCCGAAAGTTGGGCGAAAGACGGAAACCCAATTTCCATTCCATTCAATACTGCCAACAGCACGAACCTTGATTTGCACGGTGGCAAACTAAAACCCGGTTTTTATGAAATTACCGTGCAAACTAAAGATGCTTTTGGCGCTGCGGTAACCCTCAAAAAACTGGTGCGTATTTGGGATGCGCAAAAACCAGCCACCCAATTTACTCAGCCAACCGGCATGATCGAACAAGCCAGTTACACACCCGGGGAAACCGGAAAACTTTGGTTTGGCAGTAAATACGAAGCCCTCAACGTATTTTATGCCTTTGAAAAAGACGCCAAACTCGATAATCCACAGGTTTTGAAGGTAAATGGTGCCACACAAGTGAATTTTCCTGTGCTTGAAGCAGACCGCGGGGGAAAAGTAATACACTGGTGTGCCGTACGCAACAACCGCTTTTATGGAAATGGGGCCTTGTTTGTGAACATCCCTTGGAACAACAAAAAACTCGATATTACTTATGAAAGTTTCCGCGATAAACTTAGTCCGGGACAACAAGAAACATGGAGCATCAAAATCAGCGGTCCGGGTAAAGAAAAGGTAGCAGCAGAGTTGGTCGCAGCCATGTATGATGCCTCGCTTGATCAGTTTTTGCCCCATGCCTGGTACCCCATTGGCTACTACAATACCCAAATGCGGGTGTACGAACAAGGCGGCATCGCTTTTAGTGTTGCCGGTACCGATATGCGCTATAATGTGGATAAGGAGGCACAGGAATCGGTTGAACGCATTTACCGCAGCTTAAACTGGTTTGATTTTCCTATGTACGGTGGCAATTTTTACGGAGCCCCGGGTGGTGCACCGCGGGTCATGTCGATGCAAATGGAGAAAAAATCTGCGGCGCCGATGCAGGAGCAAGACCAAATGCAATTTAAAGCAGAAGAATCCATGGAAGGAGGTATCTTAACTTCCGATGAGTCAAGGACACCCGTTGAACCTAGCTCCAATGCGCCAGTAACAAGTCCGCCACCACCTGCTTCCATGCGCGCGAACCTCAATGAAACGGTGTTTTTCTTCCCCGACCTACACACCGACGCGGAAGGCAATGTGATCCTGAAATTTAAAATGAACGAAGCGCTTACCCGCTGGAAACTACTCCTGTACGCGCATACGAAAGACTTGAAAGAAGCCATTTCTGAAAAAACGGTGGTTACCCAAAAGGAACTGATGATTTTGGCCAATCCGCCGCGCTTCTTGCGGGCAGGTGACACCTTCGAATTTTCGGCAAAAGTGAGTAATTTGTCTAAAGAATTAATCGATGGACGGGCAACATTGGCGTTGTTGGATGCCACCACCTTACAACCCCTAGAGGCAAAATTTGGCCTTAATACCAACAAATCGGTGCCTTTTAGTATCCAGGCTGGTGGCAGTGCCCCCTTGCGCTGGACACTCCAGGTTCCTGCCGATTATACGGGAGCAGTCACCTGGCAGGTTTTCGCCGACGGCAAACAATTCCGCGATGGCGAAGAAAGCACCATTCCGGTGGTGACCAACCGCATGCTGGTAACCGAAACCCTGCCGATCACGGTACGGGGCGGACAAACAAAGAAGTTTAGTTTCGACCACCTCAAAAACAGCAAATCGGGCAGCCTGGCATCCCACCGGTACACCCTCGAATTTACCAGCAATCCGGCCTGGTACGTGGTACAGTCCCTGCCTTACCTCATGGAGTATCCGTATCAGTGCAGCGAACAGGTGTTTAGCCGTTTTTATGCCAATACCCTCGCATCAAGTGTAACGGAAAAACTACCGAATATCCGTCGTGTGTACGAGCGCTGGAAAGGCACCGAGGCCATGGTATCCAACCTGGCTAAAAACCAGGACTTGAAATACGCCCTGCTGGAAGAAACGCCCTGGGTGATGGAGGCCCAAAGTGAAACGCAGCAAAAGCAAAACATCGCGCTGTTGATGGACCTCAACCGAATGGCCGACGAAAAACAAAATGCCTTGAACATCCTCCGCGACCGCCAAACCGCGAATGGCGGATGGCCCTGGTTTGCTGGCGGACAGGAAAGCTGGTACATTACCCAATATATCGTGGAAGGCCTAGGCCATCTTCAACACTTAGGTGCATTCGATCCGCAAAAAGACCAGCAAACCACGCCAATGCTCGATCGCGCCCTGGCTTTCTGCGACCGTGAACTGGAAAAACAGTACCACGAAATCGAAAAAGCCGTGCAGGAAGGCAAAGCCAAATGGGAAGACGACCACCTCGGCAGCATGGAAATCCATTATTTGTACGCCCGTTCGTTTTTCCCATTCGACCGCATCACGAAAATACATGCCTTTTACCTCGAACAAGCGCAGAAATATTGGCTCGGAAAAGGTTTGTACCAGGAAGGTTTGATCGCCCTGGCGCTGCACCGAAACGGTCGTAAAGAAGCCGCACTGAAAATCGTCAACAGCCTGCGGGAGCGCGCCCAGCAAAAAGAAGAACTCGGCATGTACTGGGCCTTCGACTGGGGCTACTACTGGTACAACCTGCCCATCGAAACCCAGGCTTTGATGGTGGAAGTATTCGATGAGGTGGCTGCCGATGCCAAAGCGGTGGAAGAACTGCGCATTTGGTTGCTCAAAAACAAACAAACCAACCGCTGGGAAAGCACCAAAGCAACCGCCAGCGCAGCCTACGCCTTGTTGTTGCACGGCGATAACTGGTTGAACAACACCCAACCCATCCAAGTTTTAGTGGGCGGCCGGTCGCTCAAACCCGCCGAAATTGAACCCGGCACCGGCTATTTCAAACAAAACTGGGACGGAAAAGACGTGCAACCCAACTGGGGCGATATTCAGGTAGCCAACCCAAACAGCAACATCGTGTGGGGCGCCGCTTACTGGCAATATTTTGAAGACCTCGACAAAATCGAAAGTTTCAAAAAAACACCTTTAACCATTGTAAAACAACTGTTTAAAGAAGAAAACACGCCAACTGGCCCTAAACTCACGGCCATTTCAAATAACAATGAAATCAAGGTGGGCGACAAACTGAAAGTGCGCATCGAAATTAAAGTAGACCGTCCGATGGAATATGTCCACTTGAAAGACATGCGCGCCGCTGGTTTTGAGCCACTGGAGGTGCTGAGCGCTTACCATTGGCAAGATGGCTTGGGGTATTTCCAAAGCACCAAAGACCTTGCGACCAATTTCTTCTTTGATTACCTCCCCCGCGGCACGTTTGTGTTCGAATACGGGATGGTGGCCAGCAACCGCGGCGACATGTCGAATGGGGTAACAACCATTCAGTGTATGTATGCACCGGAGTTTACCAGCCATTCGCAAGGGATCCGGGTTACGGTGAAATAGTTTTAAAAGCACCACAGATTGCTCGGATTTTCACAGATTTACATTATAATCTGTGTAAATCCGTGTAATCTGTGGTGTTCCTTTTGCTCCTTCGGTATACTCACATTAAGTTATTGTTATACTTATTCCCAAGTCAACACGCAATTGATTTTGGCACTACTTTGCATGGCTATTAACCGCATTTGCAAAACAACACCCAAACCTTTTCAACCATGGCAGAAGAAACAGAAAACGGCAGCACCCCTGCGTATTGTACCCTTGTAAGCGTCCCCCAACGTTCGTTTGGACCAGAAATTGGCAGTCGCCGCGCAGGCATGATTGCCATTACCATGAAAAAATGGGTCAACGGCACCAAATTAAAATACTACTTTTTCAATGGCCCGGCTGATGGCTCTCCTTCCAACTGGAACGGATCGGCCGCGCAGGAAAATACCGTCCGCAAAGCATTTGAAAAATGGATGAGCCTGGGCATCGGGATCGTTTTTGAAGAAACGACGGATAAAAACGAAGCACAAATACGCATCGGTTTCCAAAAAGGCGACGGTGCCTGGTCGTATGTGGGCCGCGACATCATCGATTTTGCCGGTTCACCCGATGAGCGTACGATGAACTTTGGCTGGGACATCAGCAATGACCTCGATACTGCCCTACATGAAATTGGACATACCTTAGGGGCCGCCCATGAGCACCAAAATCCATTTGCAGGCATTGTTTGGGACGAGCAGGCTGTATATGATGCATTGGCAAAACCACCCAACCGCTGGTCGCGCCAAACCACCTTCGAAAATATTATCCAAAAACTGGCGCCCAACAATGTGGAAGGATCCGACCACGATCCCAATTCCATCATGCACTACCCGTTCGGGGCAGGTTTGATCCTCGCGCCCGCGCCATTTAAAAACGGCATTTTCCCAAAAGGCGGGCTTTCGGAAAAAGACATTACGTTCGTTAAAAAGTTCTATCCGGCGCTGCAAGCCAATGATTATACGGTATTGAAAGTATCCGAATCAGCCAACCTGGGCATCAAAGCCGGCGAACAAAAAAACTTTACCTTCAAACCCACCCGTTCCCGGAAATACAACATCGAAACGTTTGGCACGATGGACACCGTGATGGTTTTGTATGAAAAAACAAGCGGAGAAGACGTGTACCTGGCGGGCGACGATGACAGCGGTACGGATGCTAATTCTAAAATCACCTTGCGCCTCATCAAAGGCCGGGAATACATCATTCGGGTGCGCCTGTTTTACGCAGATAGCGAAGGCGGTGGCTCCATAATGGTCTATTAAGTGCAATTTAAAAAACGGGAGGATCTCAAGCGATGATCCTCCCGTTTTCTACTTCAAACATCTTGTAATCGCCTGCTAAAGAAGCCACTACACTTTCGATGCGGCTGCGTTGGGTATCGGTGATGAAGATTTGCCCAAAATTGCGGTGCAACAGCAAGCTGACCAATTGGCGCACCCGTTGTTCATCCAGTTTATCAAAAATATCATCGAGCAGCAGCAAGGGCGCCTGTTGTTTTTGAGTGCGCAAAAACTCATATTGCGCCAGGCGCAGGGCCAATAAAATAGATTTTAGTTGACCTTGAGAAGCAAATTTTTTCACCACTTGTCCATCCATCCACAATTGCAGGTCATCGCGGTGCGGCCCGCCGGTAGTACGCTGTAAATGCCGGTCTTTTTCAAGATTTGCAGTCAAGAGTACATCCAAAGGCGTATCCAGCAAATCCGACTGAAACGCCACCGCAACCTGCTCCCGGTTGCCGGAAATCGCAGTGTATAAATCGGCAAACAAGGGTTCGAAGCCTTCAATAAAGGTTTTGCGTTGTTCAAAAACCTCCTGCGCAGGCACGGGCATTTGCTGGTCGATGGCTTCCAACAAAGACGCATCAAAGCGTCGCTCGGCTGCAAATGTCTTCAAAAGGGCATTCCGCTGCTTCAGTAAAGCATTGTACGTCATCAATTGCTGCAAATACCCCGGCGAAATTTGAGACAAGGTCACATCCAAAAAGCGCCTGCGTTCTTCACTGCCCTCCTGCACCAACGCCACATCATCGGGCGCAATCATCACCACCGGGTAGCGCCCGATAAAATCGGTGAGCCTGCCGACGGTATTGCCATTGCGTTCCATGATGCGCTTTTGTCCGGCGGCATATTTGGCCACCACCTTATCTTTTTCCCCGGTTTCATTTTCAAAAAGGCCTTCCAACCGAAAAAAATCGGCCCCATGTTGCATCAGGTTTTTATCCGGCAGCCCGGCGTTGCTTTTGCAGAGACAGAGGTAATGAATGGCATCGAGCACGTTGGTTTTGCCCATGCCGTTCAGGCCGGTGAGGCAATTGAGCCGCTCCGAAAATACCAGCGTTTGGCTTTCGTAATTTTTGAAATGGGTGAGCTTGAGGGAAGTGAGCATGTGGGGGGCAAAGGTAGTGTTCGTAATAGGTATTTTTAACACAAACAGCGCGATATGATTTGGCGGATGAACTTAAAAAATGTCTATGTTTGGAGCGGAATTGGTTATGATTTATCTTTGCTGAACTAACATGGTAATCTTACCGCCAATAACTGTTGAAGTAGAAGAATACTAGCAACCAATTAAAAAACAGCGTTAAACGAATTGAACTATGATCACCGGAGAGCTAAAATCGCAAATAGATAAAGTATGGCTAGCTTTCTACAGCGGTGGACTTACAAACCCTATTACCGTTATTGAACAAATGACCTATTTGCTTTTCATCCGCAGATTGGATGAACTACAAACGCAAAAGGAATCGAAAGCCAATTTGCTGAAAACGCCTATTGAAGATCCGCTTTATGCTGCCGAAGAAAACGAATTGCGCTGGAGCCATTTTAAAAATATGGATCCAGAGGTCATGCACCGCATGTTTACCAAAGACCAGGGCGTATTTGACTTTCTGCGCAATGTGGGCAACCGAAGTGCCGCCTTTAGCAAGTTTATGAAAGGCGCCACCTTCATGATTACTACACCACGCTTATTGGCCCAGGTAGTAGAAATGATTTCCAACATCGACATGAGCGACCGCGATACCAAGGGCGATGTGTACGAATACCTTTTGAGCAAAATTGCCAGTGCCGGCCAAAACGGACAGTTCCGCACGCCGCGCCATATTATACGCATGATGGTCGATATGGTAGAGCCTACCCTGGAAGATGTGATTTGCGACCCAAGTTGCGGCACTGCCGGTTTCCTGACCGTGGCAGGCGAATACATACGTGCGCATTTTGAAAAAGACTTATATACCGACAGCGTAAAAAAACATTTTCAGGAGAAGATGTTCATGGGCATGGAGTTCGACCCGACCATGATCCGCATTGGCGGTATGAACCTGATGCTGCATGGCATCGAAAACCCGCAGTTATTGGATGTGGATGCTCTAAGTGAAGCCAATACCGGCTTTACTGAAAAAGCGACCCTCGTATTGGCAAACCCACCGTTTAAAGGCAGCCTCGATCGTGAAGCAGTGGATGGCAAAATACTGGCGGTGGTGGACAGTAAAAAAACCGAACTCTTATTTTTGGCTTTAATATTAAAAGGATTAAAACTGGGTGGACGATGTGCCGTAATTGTGCCCGATGGTGTACTCTTTGGAAGCAGCAATGCACATCAACAAATACGCAAAGAACTGATTGACCGCCAAAAACTGCAAGCCGTCATCTCTATGCCCAGCGGGGTATTTAAACCATATGCAGGTGTAAGCACTGCCGTATTGGTGTTTACCAAAACTAATAGTGGAGGCACCGATCATGTATGGTTTTACGATATGCAAGCGGATGGTTTGAGTTTAGACGACAAGCGCCAGCCCATAGAAGCCAACGACATACCCGATATTGTAAACCGCTACCACAATCTAAAAGCCGAAATCAAACGCAGCCGCACCGATAAAAGCTTTATGGTGCCGGTAAAAGAAATACAGGACAACAAGTACGACCTCAGCATTAACCGCTACAAAGAAGTGGTGTATGAGGAAAAAACTTATGAAAAGCCCAGCGTGATTATTGAGCAAATAGAAGCCCTAGATGCAGAACGCGCGGAATTGTTAAACCAGTTAAAAGCGATGTTGGTATGAATTGGGAAACGGTGAAACTTGGAGAAATAGCTGAAACATCAAGTGGAGGTACACCTAATCGCTCAATTGAAAAATATTGGGTTGGTGGAAGCATTCCATGGATCAAATCTGGTCAACTAAAAGATTGCATAATTGACGGGGCAGAAGAGTACATTTCGGAAGAAGGACTACAAAATTCAAGTGCAAAATTTTTTAAAAAGGGTACTCTATTGTTAGCATTGTATGGTGCTACTGCTGGTAAATTAGGATTTTTAGGATTAGATGCAACAACGAATCAAGCTATTTGCGCTATTGTCCCAAAATATGGAAATTTAAATACAAAATACTTGTATTACTACCTACTCACAAAGCGTAATGAAATTATTATTGATAGTGCAGGAGGTGCACAACCTAATATCAGTCAAAATTATGTTCAGCAAATAAAAATCCCCCTCCCGCCGCTCCCCATCCAACGCCGAATCGCCGAAATATTGGATGCAGCCGATGCCTTGCGCCGCAAAGACCAGGAACTCCTCCAAAAATACGACGAACTGGCGCAGGCTATTTTTATTGATATGTTTGGGGATCCGGTGAAGAATGAGAAGGGGTTTAAATTTGTAATGCTGGGTGATTGCTTAGATAATATTCAAATCGGACCTTTCGGAACACAATTGCATGAATCAGATTATATTAAAAATGGAATACCTGTAATTAACCCAATGCATATTGGCGATTTAAAAATAAAGCCAAATTATAATTATTCAATATCAGAGGAAAAGTATTATGAACTTCCCCAATATCACTTGAAAGAAAATGATATTATTTTAGGTAGGAGAGGTGAAATGGGGAGATGTGCAATTGTAACGAAGAATCAAGGAAAATGCTTGTGCGGAACAGGATCACTTTATTTAACAGTGAAAAATGAATTGTTAGACCCTTTGTTCCTTGTCTATGTGTTGAGTAGAAAATCAACCAAGATTGCACTAGAAAATGTTTCTGCTGGGACAACAATGGCAAATTTAAACAAGAGCATTATTAACGATTTCAAAATAATACTGCCGAACATTGAAAAGCAAAGAGATTTTGTTAAAGCGGTTAAACTTTCAGAAGAAAGCATAGAACATACAATGGGATTAATTGATAAATCTGCTATCATTTTCAACTCCCTCCTCCAAAAAGCCTTCAAAGGCGAGTTGGAGAAAGAATAAAAGTGCACTTTTACAAGCTCAATAGCCAAAAACCAAAATAGCGCCATGCAAATGATCAATTCTGAATATAAAAATTGGCTTCAAGAGGTAAAGCAACACATTCGTGAAGCCCGTATAAAGGTAGCGTTGGCGGCCAATAGCGAGTTGGTGTTTTTTTATTTTGAACTTGGAAAAATGCTTTCAGATAAGTCCAAAGATAGCCAATGGGGGAATAATTGGCTTGGCCAATTATCTATTGATTTGCGGAAAGATTTCCCCGATATGGAAGGATTTTCAAAAACCAACTTGTACAATATCAAACGGTTTTACCAATTTTATCAGGGGGCAGACTTTTTCCACCAGCTTGGTGGAAAAATTCCCTGGAGGCATCATGTAGAAATTTTCACCAAATCAAAGGATCATCAGGAAGCCTTGTTCTACATCCAAAAAACCACAGAAAACGGTTGGAGTAGAGCTATTTTAGGTCTGCAAATAGAATCGAAGCTCCACCAACGCCAAGGCAAAGCCGTTACCAATTTCAATGATACCTTACCTGATGTTACTTCCGATTTGGCGCACCAATTACTCAAAGACCCTTATCAGTTCGATTTTCTAACGCTTACCGAAAATTACCGAGAGCGCGAATTGGAAAACGCACTGGTAGAAAATATTACGAAGTTTTTGCTGGAATTAGGCAGTGGTTTTGCGTATGTGGGCAAACAAGTGCCGATGCAAGTAGGCGATCAAGAGTATTTTATCGATCTTTTGTTTTATCACCTAAAATTAAGGGCATATGTGGTTATCGAATTAAAAGCCACCGATTTTATCCCTGAATATGCGGGCAAATTGAGCTTTTACCTTTCGGCAGCCAATGATTTACTTCGGCACCCAACGGATAATCCAACCATTGGACTAATGATTTGTAAAAACAAAAACAGCATCATAGCCGAATATGCTCTAAAGAACATCAATCAGCCCATAGGCGTTTCTGAATATCAACTTACAAGGCTGTTTCCCGAAGAATTTAAAAGTAGTTTGCCCACTATTGAAGAAATTGAAAACGAATTAAGAGATGAGTAATTTTTCCTTCATACCCACCCAATGGGCCACCTTGGAGCAGGCACCAAAAGAAGCGGAGCAGCATGTGCACAACGCACCGCTATATGCCGCCATGCTGTGTCGCAAGAGTCTGGAAGAGTGGGTGCGCTGGATGTACGAGCACGATGCCGATTTGGTATTGCCTTACGATACCACGCTTAGTTCTTTGATGCACGAGCAGGGTTTTAAAAATTTGGTGGCGCCCAATCAGTTCCACCAAATCAACCTCATCCGCAAGCTCGGCAACACGGCCGTGCATACCAGCGCCAAAATAAAACCACAGGAAGCCCTGTATGCCCTGCAATTGTTGCAGGGTTTTATTGGCTGGGTGGTGCAGTTATATGGTGAAGAAAAAATAAGTGTTCCAAAATTTGATGAAAGCCTGCTTGCAAAAGGCAAAGGGCAGGATTTAAACAAAAACGACCTTCAGCAATTAGAAAGAAACTACCACGAGGCACAAAGCAAGCTCCAAAAACTGGAAGCCGAGTTGGAAAGCATCAAAGTCATTAAAGAGGAGAACAAAGCCTTTGTTCCGCCCCCCATTGACCCCAACGAAGACCTTACCCGCAAAATATACATCGATACCCTCTTGCGCGAAGCGGGCTGGGATCCTTATGGCTTCAACGTGCCCGAATATCCAGTACAGGGGATGCCACAAGGCAATGGCGATGAAAATGGAAACGGTAAAGTTGACTATGTGCTCTGGGGCGACGACGGCAAGCCTTTGGCAGTAGTAGAAGCCAAGCGCACCAAACGCGACCCGCGTGTGGGACAGCATCAGGCAAAATGTTATGCCGATTGCTTGGAAAAAGAATTTAATCAACGGCCGGTTATCTTTTATTCCAATGGTTTCCGCACCTGGCTCTGGGACGATATAAACTATGCTCCCCGCGAAGTATTTGGTTTTTATACCAAAGACGAATTGCAAATGATGGTGCAACGGCGCACTTCGCAAAAAACATTGGCTACCCAAACCATCAACAATGCCATTACCGACAGGCCCTACCAGCATGAAGCCATCCGCAGGGTTGCTGAGGCATTGGACGGCAAACACCGGGAAGCCCTGCTCATTATGGCTACAGGGACCGGCAAAACAAGGGTTTCGGCCAGCATTGTCGATTTATTGAGCAAAGCCAACTGGGTAAAACGGGTTTTGTTTTTGGCCGATCGGAATGCTTTAATCCATCAGGCAAAAGTGAATCTGAACGATTATTTGCCCAACCTGCCTGCCGTAGATTTGACCAAAGAGAAAGAAGACGAAAGCAGCCGCATCGTTTTTTCTACCTACCAAACCATCATCAACATGATTGATGGCGAAGCCGATGGCAATAATCGTTTTTACAGCGTTGGGCATTTTGATGCGATTATTTTCGATGAGATACACCGCAGCGTTTACAACCGCTACAAGCATATTTTCAAATACTTTGATGGCATTCGTATTGGTTTAACCGCCACCCCAAAATCGGAAACCGACCGAGATACCTATGCTTTGTTTGGTATGGAGCCCAATAATCCCACGTTTGCTTACGAGTTGGAGCAGGCCGTAAACGACGGTTTTTTGGTGCCGCCCAAAGCCATTTCGGTACCCATTAAATTTCAACGCAGCGGTATTAAGTATGCCGAATTGAGCGAAGAGGAAAAATTGGCCTATGAGGCGCAATTTACTGACCCGCTTACTGGAGCGTTTCCCGATGAAATAGATGCTGCCGCCTTGAACAAATGGCTGTTCAATACCGATACGGTGGACAAAGTAATCGGCCATTTAATGGAACACGGAATTAAAGTAGAAGGAGGAGATAAACTGGCGAAAACCATTGTATTTGCCCGTTCACACCTACATGCCAAATTCATTGAAGACCGGTTCAACAAACAATATCCGGCCTACAAAGGCGATTTTCTGAAAGTAATTGATTACCAAGAAGAATATCGCTACGACCTGCTCAACAAGTTTAAGGACAAAACCAAAATGCCACAGATCGCTGTTTCTGTCGATATGCTCGATACGGGTATTGATGTGCCAGAAGTGTGCAACCTGGTTTTTTTCAAACCGGTTCGAAGCCGTGTAAAATTTTGGCAAATGGTAGGCCGTGGAACACGCCTGTGCAAAGACTTGTTTGCAGTAAACGAGGGCAAAAAAGAATTTGTCATATTTGACTTCTGCGAAAACTTCGAGTTTTTTAATGCTCATCCGAAAGGTATAGACGGCACTAACAGCAAATCCTTGAGCCAGCGCTTATTTGAATTGCGTTTGCGATTGGCATTTGCTTTATTGGGTCAGGAAGAAACGGAATTGAAAGAATACGGTCAATCCATACTGGATCAATTAATTAAGCAAACACAAGCCTTAAATGGCGAAAGCTTTATCGTTCGTCAGCATTGGGAGGTAGTAGAAAAATACCGCGACCCCAACGCGTGGAATGCACTCAGCGATTTAGACCTTAAAGAACTACACGACCATATTGCGCCTTTAATGATGGAAACGGATCAGGACGAACTGGCAAAACGTTTTGATGCGTTGATGTTGGACATACAGTTGAGTGTATTGAATGGAGAGAAAAAGCAAGCAGCCCTTATTCAAAAAGTAGTGACCACCGCAGGAAAGCTAAGCAAGAAGGCAAGCATACCATCGGTTGCCCAAAAAATGGAAACCCTCAAAGAAGTACAGCAAAAGATCTTTTGGGAAGGCACCACCATTCCGGGTATTGAAAGAATTCGTATTGAGCTACGTGACATCATTAAATTTTTGGATTCGGAAAATACGCCTATCTATTTCACCATGTTCGAAGATGCGTTTTCTGGTAATTCGCAGGAACATGATTTGGTTTATAACTTCAATGATTTAGATACTTATAAGCGTAAAGTAGAGCAATACCTAAAAGAACAAAGCAACAACCTTATTATTCACAAACTACGCACCAACATCCCTATCACTAAAGGTGAATTAGAAATCTTAGATAAAATGTTGTTTGAACAAGGCAGCATTGGTACCAAAGCAGCGTTTATAAAAGTCTATGGCGTGCAACCCTTAGGAAAATTCATCCGCAGTATTGTTGGATTAGAGGTTCAGGCAGCCAAGATGGCCTTTGCTGAAATACTGAACAACCAAACCTTAAACGCACAGCAAATTAGATTTATAGATACCATCATAAATTTTTTGACGGTAAAAGGAATCATCGATCCAGCCATATTATTTGAAGCACCCTTCACGGATATTAATTCAAACGGTGTTGCCGGTTTATTTGATGATACAATGGCTACAAAAATTATTTCATTAATTGAAACGATCAATCACAACGCTGAAGCAGCCTAAAATCCAAAAAATTAGAAACTACTGGAGCGCAATTTGAACAATTTATCCTTATTTTTGGTAATAACCTAAAAATGGCAGATGTTTGGAGGGTATATGTTTAGGGTTTATCTTTGCAGAGTAGAAATGCGGTGCAGGTTTACTTGGGTGATGCAAGCCCACGAAAACCTGCCAACATCAAAATCTTATTGTAATTTTGGAAAAAAGGTGACAATATGCGAACATTGAATATTTCTATCTCCGATGTAGAATTCAGTAAGTTTGGTATTCGGAAAGATAACCTAACTTTCATCGAATTTGTAGATCTCATTAGCAAAGAACTCATACGACAGAACCTGGACAAGTGCGTAGCGTTAGCCGAGCAGTACAGACTGTCTTCCATGACGATGGACGAAATAAACGACGAGGTAAAGGCCGTGCGAAATGCAAAAAATCGTCGTTGATACCAATATTATTGTTTCTTCGCTTATCCACGGAAGTTATCCTTACAAAATCATTTATGAACTATTTTTATATAGCAGACGAAAATTGTAAGTCCAAAGGAATACTGGGAAAACCACATACCTGTGTGAAAAATGCACAAACCCACAAAATAATCCCCTACCACGCCTGAAAATCTCCGTGCAACTCCGTCCCTCTGCGCTCCTCCGTGGAATTCCTTAAAAAAACACCCCCACCCGGAAACTTTTTTTTGTTAAACAACGATTCTATTAGTACAACAACGAATCTACGCTTTTGGTCATGCAACCAATTTGTGTTTCCCGCACCTTTTTTACCTAAAAAACCACTAATCCACGCGATTCGTCTATTGGCATTGTGTAGCAATTCATTCAGTTCACAATAAAAAAGCGCGTGTTATGGACCCTTTCATTGCGATTGCCCTTGTCATTGTGTTCACCGTGTTGGTACATTCCGTTTTTGGGAGTAGCCGCCAACCACCGCAGTCCCCGCAGCATCCCTACCAGTCGTATCAGCAGCCGAACTACCCACCCTACGGAAACGAAGAAACGCCCCACTTTCAGCAGCCCTTTTTTGTATTTACGACGCCTTCACACACACCGCCGCCATCCCGCAATGATGCTAATTTTCGTTTTGTCCTAGTGGCCAGTATCGCCGCCCTGTTAGCCCTGGGTTATGTAGCACAAATCAAGGAAAATGGGATTTTTGTGCCTAATTATGGCAATGGCGCACCGTTTATTCCGTTAGCAATAGATACACCCACCGTAAAAACAGTGCATCTGCCCATCGAAAACCCACTGGTTTTACCCAAACCCATGCCGTTTCAAAGTATGGAGCATCCGCAACCGGGGCAATACAACACGGAGGAAAACGTACAAACCGCCCCCTATTGGGTCGTGTTCTTGAAAGCCTACCCTACTTTCGAAGCGGCAGAACGCCTGCGCAATGCTTTTCAAATGCGCCCAATCGGTATAGCACTACAACCAGACAGCACGTTTTTAGCTTACATTCACTACGAAGATGTAGCGGATTGTCGCGCTTGCGCACGCGACCTGAACCGACATTTACCGGATTTACGGCCTTTTGGTATTTATACTGCGCGGGAGGTGGTGGATATTGCGCCGGTGATAGAAAGTGATTAAACCGTCCTCAAAAACGCAACCGTAGCCTCCATATCCGGCTGCAACATACGATCACCCTCCAATTTACCCACCACCAAACGATACGCAGCATGTAATTCCTCCAATTGCCCCGAAGTACGCAACGGTCGCCGAAACTCGAGCGCCTGTGCCGCCACCATCCACTCGATGGCCAGCAGGCGTTCGAGATTCAGCACCACCCGGCGCAACTTGGTCGCTGCATTGGCGGCCATACTCACGTGGTCTTCCTGGCCATTGCAGCTCACAATACTATCCACGGAGGCGGGCGTACATAGGGTTTTGTTTTGGTTGACGATGGCCGCTGCGGTATATTGCGCAATCATCATCCCCGAATGCAAACCCGGATTTTTGGTCAAAAAAGCAGGCAAACCGCGCTGACCACCAATGAGTTGATACACCCGACGCTCGCTGATGCTGCCCAGTTCGGACAAGGCAATGGCCAAATAATCGAGGGGCAAGGCCAGGGGCTGCGCGTGAAAATTGCCGCCCGATAAAATCAAATCATCGTCGGGAAACACATTCGGATTGTCGGTCACCGAATTGATTTCGGTGTGTACCATTTGCGCCACATGGGCGATGGCGTCTTTGCTGGCACCGTGTACTTGCGGCACACAACGAAATGCATATGGATCTTGCACATCTGTTTTATCGGTGGCTGCAATGGCACTGTCTTTCAGCACATTACGCAGTGTTTCTGCCGTAGCAACCTGTCCGTGGTGCGGCCGAATTTGATGAATCAAGGGATGCAAGGGCGATAATCGGCAATTGAACGCATCGTAGCCCAAAGCGGCGTTCATATCTGCTTGTTTTACCAAGCGTTCGGTTTCCAGCAAACTCCACACGGCATACGCAGCCGAAAACTGGGTGCCATTCAACAAAGCAAGGGCTTCTTTGGCCTGAAAACGCAAGGGCGACCAGTTTTTTAAGGCCAACACCACGTCTGCGCGCTGCCGACGACCCTCGTACCAAACTTCGCCCATACCAATGAGCGGCAAACTCAGGTGCGCAAGGGGCGCTAAATCACCCGAAGCGCCCAAAGAACCCAATTCAAACACAACCGGATAAATACCGGCATTGTAAAAATCGATCAGGCGCTGTACAACTTCCACCCGAACTGCCGAAAAACCATAGGATAAACTCTGAATTTTGAGCAACAACATGATCCGCACCAGCTCAGGCGGCACGGTATCGCCCGCACCCGCTGCATGCGAGGTGACTAAGTTGTACTGCAACTGCTCAATATCTTCGTCGGAAATACGAATATTGCACAAAGAGCCAAAGCCCGTGTTGATGCCGTAAAACAAATCATCGTTCCCGGTTATCTTGCGATCCAGGTAGTCGCGACAAGCCTGTATACGCGTCCGGGCATCGTCCGAAAGGGCAAGGGTGTGGTTTTGGGTTATAATATTACCGACCGTCGCTGTGGTGAAGGACTCGGCAC
>Ga0247839_1003372_pt1 | contig 22220 bp, 28 predicted proteins | sample LaCruzMarch2015__6_FD_192405 | JGI IMG/M metagenome (GOLD analysis project Ga0247839, IMG submission 192405) | Freshwater microbial communities from meromictic Lake La Cruz, Castile-La Mancha, Spain - LaCruzMarch2015_16m | ecosystem: Environmental > Aquatic > Freshwater > Lake | place: Spain... | reverse complement strand
AAATAGCCCTTAGACGATCTTTCTCATCGATGTTTCTAGTGATGCGAACCAACTTTTCAAATTCGGTGCGCTTACATGGTGTAAGTATTTTTTGCATAGCCTCAATTATAAAACAAGTTAGCTGTGAAAACACAACTTTCAGTTACGAAGAGTATATAAATGTGGGTAAAATAAATCAGCGACTATAATTTAATAGCCGCTGGTTCATTTAGAGTGGTTTAGCTAAACACAATTTGCCGATCTTTAGTTTCAACTAAGATGGTTTGTTCAGGTAAATATTTGCCTGCCAAAATTGCTTTAGCCAACGGATTTTCAATATACTGTTGAATCGCTCGTTTGAGTGGTCGCGCGCCATAAACTGGATCAAAGCCCACTTCAGAGAGTAAATCTAACGCTTCAGCACTAATTTGCAAATGTAAATTCATTTTATTTAAACGTAATTCCAAGCGTTTAAGTTGAATTTTGGCAATTTGGCGAATTTGCGCTTGATCCAGACCGTGGAATACCACCACTTCATCAACCCGATTAACAAATTCTGGGCGGAAGTAATTTTTCAACTCTTCCATCACCGTCGCTTTAATTGCTTCATACGGTTCGTGACTCATACTTTGAATTTGGGTACTACCGATGTTTGAAGTCATTACGATTACGGTATTACTAAAGTCAACGGTGCGTCCTTGACCATCAGTTAGACGGCCATCATCGAGCACCTGTAATAAAATATTGAAGACATCCGCATGAGCTTTTTCAACTTCATCGAGTAAAATTACACTATATGGTTTACGGCGCACTTGCTCGGTTAAATAGCCACCTTCTTCGTAGCCAACGTATCCTGGAGGCGCACCAACTAAGCGTGAGACATTGTGTTTTTCTGAGTACTCGGACATATCAATGCGAATTAAATGCTCTTCACTGTCAAATAAGAATCCTGCCAGCGCCTTACATAATTCGGTTTTACCAACTCCGGTTGGTCCAAGAAAGAGGAATGAACCATAAGGTTTATTGGGGTCAGATAAACCTGAACGTGAGCGACGAATCGCATCGGCAATTGATTCAACCGCCTGATTTTGACCAATTAATTTTTCATGTAATTTATCTTCCATGTGAATTAATTTGTCTTTTTCACCTTGTAACATTTTACTAACTGGAATACCTGTTGCCCGTGAAACTACTTCGGCAATTTCTTCCGCGCCAACTTCTGTGCGGAGTAATTGCATTTGTTTATGTTCGCCTTTTTCGGCTTGATGCAAGCGTGCGCTGAGTTCAGGTAATTTGCCATATTCCAGTTCCGCAACTTTTTGCCAATCACCTTTGCGTTTATAGTTTTCAATTTCAGATTTTAATTTATCAATTTCATCTTTAATTGATTGTGCGCCTTGCACCATGGCTTTTTCACTATTCCAGATTTCTTCCAAATCGGCATATTCTTTACCAAGTGTGGTAATACCATCTTCAATAATTTCTAAACGTTTTTTACTCGCATCATCGGTTTCACGTTTTACCGCTTCACGTTCAATTTTTAATTGAATTAAACGCCGTTCAAGTTTATCCATGACTTCGGGTTTAGAGTCAATTTCCATTTTAATCTTGGCGGCAGCTTCATCAATTAAATCAATCGCTTTATCGGGTAAAAAACGATCGGTGATATAGCGCTGCGATAACTCGGCTGCAGCTACAATCGCTGGATCGGTAATTTCTACGCCATGATGAATTTCGTATTTTTCTTGTAAGCCGCGTAAAATTGCGATGGTATCTTCGACACTCGGCTCACCAACGATTACTTTTTGAAAACGCCGCTCTAGAGCTGGATCTTTTTCAATATACTTGCGGTATTCATCAAGCGTAGTTGCGCCGATACAATGTAATTCGCCACGGGAAAGAGCTGGTTTCAACATATTACCCGCATCCATTGCGCCCTCAGCCTTACCTGCGCCAACCAAAGTATGAATTTCATCGATAAAAATCAAAGTTTGACCTTCGTCTTGGGCTAATTCATTCAACACCGATTTGAGACGCTCTTCAAATTCACCACGGTATTTAGCACCAGCTAATAATGAAGCTAAGTCAAGAACTAATAAGCGTTTATTTTTGAGTCCTTCAGGCACTTCACCATTGACAATTCGTTGGGCTAAACCTTCAACGATTGCAGTTTTACCTACCCCTGGTTCACCGATTAAGACGGGGTTATTTTTGGTGCGGCGTTGCAAAACTTGAATTGCGCGGCGAATTTCATCATCGCGCCCAATAACTGGATCGAGTTTCCCCATCCGTGCGCGCTCAGTCAAATCAACGGTGTACTTTTTCAAAGCTTCACGTTGTCCTTCGCTGTCTTGGCTATCGACCATTTGTCCACCACGGATATCCATGATGACTTTATTAACTTCGGCAGTTTTGACGTTGAGTTGTTTTAAAATGCGTCCTAATTCGCCTTTGTCTTCAAGAGCGGCTAACAGAAATAATTCCGAGGCAATAAAGTTGTCTTGTAACTTCATCGCAATTTTTTCGGTGACATTGAGTAAATTATTTAAATCTCGTGAGAGAGTAATTTCTCCGCCACTGCCAGTTACTTTGGCAATGCGATTGATACTTGCTTGAAGTTCGGTTTTTAATGGATTAATATTTACACCAACTTTTGCTAACACGCTCGCAATCGTTGAATTTTCTTCATTGAGCATGGCAAGCAATAAATGCTGTGGCTCAATATAAGCATTATCATGTGCCAAAGCCAAACTTTGTGCTTCTTGCAGCGCAGTTTGAAACTTGGTAGTTAATTTTTCAAAACGCATAATATTCTCCTTGTGCGTAAATGTTTTTATATTAAGTATATGAGGAGTTTACTCCTTATTTCAATATCTGATAAGAATATATTTTAGCTGGAATTTATTTATTAAACTTTGGTGCGCTTTTTGAAACTAAAGATTTTTATTTGCGGCTTTTGAAACGAACTTAGCCGATAATTTAGTTAGAGTTAGGCTATAATATCGACTTTAGATTAGATTAATCATTATGATTAACTATTTGAACTTTCTGCATAAATTTGCATGAAAATCAGAAATAACTTGATAATTATAAGGTTCGTATGACACAGTTACAGATAAAAACTTCACTTCCTTTGGGTATCGCGTGGACTTGGGTAAAAGCCAGTTTTGCGATTTTCCGCGAAAAGCCGATCAATTTTATGTTCTTTGGAATTGCCTTTGTGGTTTTTTCCATGTTGCCATTTTTGGGAACCTTTCTTGCTACTTTGGTCATCGTGCGGATGTTGCTGAGCGCACAGGCTATCGTTGACAACCAAGCGGTTGGATTAGCTTTAAATTTTAAAAGTATTTTTAGTCAGCGTAATTTGATTAGCTACGCGATTTTTTGCGTTGGTTATGATTTAGTCTCGATGACAATTATGAGCCAATTGATGAGTAATTGGGGTGTTGAGGGTGCTACACCAGCCATGTTGATGGATCATCGTGTAATTTATTTAATGTTGGGTATGAGTTTGTTTCGTACTTTGTTTTTTGGTATTTCATTAGCGATAGCTACGTTTAATCCAGATATCACGGTGCTGAATTCATTGCGTTTGAGCTGGAAGTTTCTCTATAAAAATATTGCCGTAATTGCACTAGGTTTATTTTTACTCCTGCCGTTTTTACTATTGCCGCTGTACGTAATGGTCATGGTGACCTTATCGATGGAAAATGCCTTTTTGTTTGGCATCTCGTTCTTGGTTTTAGTTATTTTAATGTTATTATTTTTAGCGATTACAACCTTATTTTCATTTAAATTATATCAAGATGGAATTACCCATGAATAAACTTTATCAACATATAACTCATCCATTTAAGCTTAGCTTTGCTTGGATTTATCATGGTCTCAAACTATTGCGCCAACAGCCTCTTGCCATTTTGTTAGTGAGCGGTTGTTGTGTGGGATTATTTTTGGTTGGTTTCTTTGCGGCAACTTTTTTACGCAATAGTTTTGCGTTAGTAATAGTTGCTTCACTTGGTTTGAGTGTGGTTTTTCCATTAACCTTAACTTGTTTGGCGATTGTGGTTAATTCTGAATTTAAATCGCAGGAACATAAATTTAAATTTGTTCTGCGGCAAATTTGGGAGAGTAATAGCGTACGTTTAATTATTATTTATTTGTTGTTAGTTGCGCTACTTTCATTGGGTAGTAGCTATTTAACGCTGATGCTGCCTGCTTTTGAAAATTCAATTGGGTTGACGATGGAAGTTGCCTTGTTAGTTTTGCAATTAGTCTCACTATTGGCAATTCCCTGCAATATTGCAACTCAAGGTACAATTAAACCATTTAAATTGCTCGCGTTAGGCTTGCGTGCGCTGTTAGTTAATTTTATTCCTTGTGTCTTATTTTTGTTAATTATGTTGCTTGCTATGTTTGTGGCAATTGTAGTTGCTAAATTAGTCGCAGAAATAATTGGCGTATGGGCATTAATTATTTATGTGATCGAATTATGGTTGTTTGTGACTTGGTTTGGCTTAAGCGCTGCGTTTATGGCGCGTAAAATTATGGGTACACATCCGTTGGATTAATTAATTTGTTGGTTATGGCATTTGCTAGTAGCAAAAATGGTGCTGATTGCAGATGAATCTGTTTTAGTTGTGGACTGTATTTGTTATAAATAATAGCAGTTTAGCTCCGCGTTGAGTAAATGAAGAAAGAAAAATATGGCAATTATTACGGTAGATAAAATTAGTTTGGCGTTTGGTCATCATCAATTATTAGATAAAGTTAGTTTGGCATTAGAGAAAAATGATAAATATGGTTTGATTGGACGTAATGGTGCTGGCAAATCCTCATTATTGAAACTTTTGGCTGGTAAGCAAGCTGCGGATGATGGACGAATTCATTATCAGGATGGTTTAAAAGTTATCTATGTGGCACAGGAGCCAGAGTTAAGCCCAAGCAATACAATTTTTCAAGAAGTAATGGGTGGCTTGGGTAATCTCAAGCAAATTTTACAAGATTATGCTGATACCTTAGATAAAATGGCACTTGATTATAGTGATGAAATTCTAGAACATCTGACTGATTTACAACATGAATTAGAACATAACAACGGTTGGGTGGTAAAAAATCTAATTGATAAAACGCTCTCTGAATTAGGTCTTGATGAACATCAATTAATTGGCGATTTATCAGGTGGGGTGCGTAAAAAAGTGGCGCTGGCTAAAGCCTTGGTTGCGAGCCCTGATGTGCTATTTTTAGATGAACCAACCAATCATTTAGATGTCTTTGCCATTGAGTGGCTTGAGCAAGTGATTAATAATTTTAATGGTGCGATTATTTTAATTACCCATGATCGGCGTTTTCTGGATAATACGGTTACTAAAATTCTAGAGCTTGATCGCGGTGCGTTGCGAACTTACCCAGGCAACTTTACGAAATATCAAGAAATTAAAGCCCGTCAATTAGCCGATGAAGCTAAATCAAGTGCCGAATTTGATAAGCTTTTAGCTCAAGAAGAAGTCTGGATTCGCAAGGGTATCGAAGCGCGGCGCACACGGAATGAAGGACGGGTACGACGTTTGGAGCAACTGCGTGAAATTCGTAGTGCGCGTCGTGATCAATTAGGTTCAGTTAAATTACAGATTGATAATGCACAAGCCTCAGGTAAAATTGTGGCAGAGGTTGAGCATATTCGGGTGGCTTTCGGTGATAAAGTTGTAATTAATGATTTTTCGAGCAAGATCCTGCGTGGTGATAAAATTGGGCTAATTGGTAGCAACGGGATTGGTAAAACTACATTGCTTAAAACTATTTTGGGTGAAATTGAGCAAACTTCTGGAACTATTAAACTTGGAAGTAAACTTGAAGTAGCTTATTTTGATCAATTGCGTCAGCAGCTTGATGATAATCAGACTATTCAAGAAGTGATCGGACAGGGGCAAGATTATATTTTCATTAATGGTTTCCGTAAACATATTGCAACCTATTTGGAAGATTTCTTGTTTGATCCAGCGCGTTTTCGTTCGCCAGTTTCATCATTATCAGGTGGTGAGCGTAATCGTTTATTGCTGGCACGGCTTTTTTCGCAACCCGCAAATGTGTTAGTGCTGGATGAGCCAACCAATGATTTAGATATGGATACGCTTGAGTTACTTGAGGAATTATTGGCTAATTTCCCAGGTACGGTATTTTTGGTGAGCCATGATCGGGCATTTTTAGATAATGTGGTAACACAGTCATGGGTATTTCTCGGTGAGGGCAATATTCTTGAATTTAGCGGTGGTTACACAGATTGGTTTAGTTATAAAGATAAATACTTTGCGGAGTATTATCGCAATAAAGCTGAAAATACTCATTCAGTAAACACTACTAATCCAAGCTCAACTGCAACTAAAACTTCAAGTGCGAATGTTAGTAAACTTTCTTATAAAGAAAAAACAGAGTTGGAGCAATTGCCTAAGCAATTAGCTGATTTAGAAACTGAACAAACTGAATTAAATCAACAGTTGCAAAATCCTCAGTTATATAAAGATACTCCAGAGTTAGCTACGCAATATCATGCGCGGGTTGCTGAAATTGATGATTTGTTGCTACTTAATTTAGCGCGCTGGGAAGAATTGGAAGCTAAAATTAAGTAGTATTGATTTGTGAATTTTAAGTTTCTGATTATACTTGAGTATATTGATGCAGTCTAAGCTTAGCATTGTAGATTTTAATAGTCATCAATGTCATCAGTTTAAATTTGGAAATTATGGCTATTTATAGCATTGGTTGAAGTAATTTAGGAAAGAATTTAGTATGGCAAGGAAAATAGTTGAATTACTAAATGATGGAAAATTACGTTGTAATTGGTGTAATAAATCGTTGCTTTATCAACGTTACCATGATGATGAATGGGGACAACCGCTACATGATGAACGTCGGCATTTTGAATTTTTATTACTCGAAACGATGCAAGCTGGGTTAAGTTGGATTACTATTTTACAGCGTCGTGAGGGATATCGTGCGGCGTTTGCCAATTTTGATGTCGGGCAAGTTGCTCAGTTTAGCTTGGGAAAAGTTGAAGAATTAATGTTGAATCCAGCGATTATTCGTAATCGACTCAAAACTAATGCGGCGGTAAATAATGCGCAAAAATTTATTGAAATTCAGCAAGAAGTGGGTTCGTTTGATCAATATATTTGGAGCTTTAGTGATCGACAAGTTATCAATAACCAGTGGCAAGAGCTGAGCCAAATTCCAGCTACCAGCGAGCTCTCTGATCGCGTGGCATTAGATTTGAAACGGCGTGGCTTTAAATTTGTCGGTTCAACGACGATTTATGCCCATTTACAAGCGATTGGCGTGATTAATGATCATTTAGTTGATTGTTGGCGCAAATAATTATATTTTTGCAAATTATCGTAAGTAGATTAAAAAACTCACTAGATTCGCTAGTGAGTTTTTTAGGAAGAACCGAGCTATTTTATTGATATAGTTAAGTTAATTTAACTATAATGGATCATTACCGCAAAAATTAGAAACCCAACACTGAGCAGCATTAAAAATAGATAGAATTTTAGAATAAATTTAACCCATACACCATATTCAACTCGAGCAACGCCTAATGTGCCCATTAATGCAGCAGATGTCGGCATAATGCAATGTGTCCAACCATCTCCAAGTTGGAATGCTAATACGGCAATTTGGCGGCCAACCCCAACTAAATCCGAGAGTGGTGCCATTAATGGCATGGTGAGCGCGGCTTGTCCTGAGCCTGAGGTTACAAAAATATTAAAGATGGATTGAAACAAGAACATCGCGATGGTTGAAACATATTCATTTAAACCGCTAAGTAGATTCGCCGATGAATGTAAGACGGTATTTAGCATGGTAAATGAGGTTGGATCAGAACCGCCCATCATTAAAATAATTCCATGTGCCATTCCAACTATTAATGCCGCTGGTAACAAATCTCCAGCGCCTGTTTTAAATGCTTGAGCTATGGTATTGAGCTTCATTGGGTTGGTTTTGCTAATTACTGCGATTACTCCAATAATTAGTCCCATAGTGAAGAATTGGGTGGCAATTTCTGGGATGTAGTAGGCTTTTTCAACGACGCCATAAACTACCCAGATCATGCCTAAAAATAACACCGCTAAAATTGACCATGATGCGATCCCAAAATGTTGTTTGGCATCAACTTCAGCTAGTTGCTCGCGAAAATGGTTATCACTTGTATAACTTAATGATTTTCGTGGGTTTTTATGAATTGAACGTGCATAAATTACACTGTAAATCATGAGTGCCGCGGTGAAAATAGCCCACATGCAAATGCGAAACATTGAACCAGATAATACGGGTACATTGGCAATTCCTTGTGCAATCGCGACCGAGAATGGGTTCATCCATGACGTTGCAAAACCTACTTGCGTGGCTAAGTAGGAAACGAGTACACCGGTTAATGCGTCGTAGCCCATGGCAACCATCATTGGTGCTAAGATTAAGGCAAAAGCAATGGCTTCCTCACCCATGCCAAATACTGCGCCACCAATAGAGAAGAGTAATACCATTACCGGAAGAATTAGGATTTGGCGATGCTTCATGCGCGTAATTAATTTTAGCATTCCTGCCTCAATGACACCTGTGCGCATAATAATTCCAAAGGCTCCACCAATGATTAAAATAAATGCCATAACGCCAACCGCGCCACCATTACGATCTCCAGAGGTTATTCCATCATAAACAAAATTTAAAAAACCAGGATTGCCATCGGTAGCAAAAATACTCGGTGGATTATAAATAACTTTGCCAGCGTGATCTTTTTGAATTTGATAACTATTGGCAATTACAACCGTGCGTGATTTAGTAACTCCGTCGGCTTGGTAGCTAACTTTATGAGTATCAAATTTTCCAGCAGGCACAAAAAAACTAAACATATAGACAAGAAAAACCACCCCGAATAAAATCACGAGAGTGTCAGGCATGGCAATAAATTTTGCTTTCTTGACTGGTGCAGGAGTCTGGCTCATGAATATAACCTTTTATAATATGTCATAAATTAATTGAAGAAACAGGAGTTAACTTAACATATTTTTTACTAGTTAGTGTAAAGATTTGTTGGGTAATGTTAGGTAAGTTGTTTATAACATAAGGTTATGAGTTAATTTGTAGCTGTGATTAGTATGGAGATAATTAGGTAGGGTTAACGCCAATTTGATGATTCATCATTCTGGCGCAAAAACCTAGTCGCTGAGGATAATTAATTCTTGATTATAGCAATTTCGTTATCATCATATTGGGTTAAAACTTCATGTTGTTTGAATTGCACGCGCATATCAATTCCAGAAATATTACTGCCAAAGAATGGATAGCCATAACGTGACCAAATATTACCAGTTGGAGTACACGAGAATTTACCTAAATCACCAAAACTTACACCTTCAAGAGTATAAAAAGAAGCGTTAAAAGCAGGAGTAAACGCATTTATGCGTGAGTAGAGACTTTGAGCCATATTTTGTAATTGGTAGGGGTTGATGCTCAATATTTTGCTGTAAACGGCATTGTATAATTTGGTCTCATCATTATACTGACTACTTAATTCACCAGCAACATAATGTAGTACCGCATTGCTATACTGCATGGCAAAGGTCTTATGTAACATTATTTGCTGTTGATAGCTTTCAATCGATATTTTCTTGTTGGTTAACAATGGCATTGATTCATCACAGGGGGCAGTTGCGAAATGCAGTGCGCTAATCGTATAAATATAAATATAACCCTTATAAAGATTGTTATAGTCTCGTTGGGGAATATATTCTTCTTTGATTTTGATATATAAGCTTTGAATTTTTGTTGGGAGTGCGGCAAATTGATTTGCATTCGGATAAGAACTTAAGAAATTTTGATTTAACTTATCAATGGTGGCACTATCATTAATGGTATCAAAGAAAAATTGTTGATTATTTACATCGTAATTAAGTAATAAATTTACATCATAGGGATCAGCATAACGGCTACTAATTCCAATGAAATTACTCAATGGAATTGAACAATATCCTGAGCTAAACCAGCCACCAGCATAACAACTGATTTGATTGTTATTGACGTTAACGTTATTTAGATTAACGCTTGGAACCATTGATGGAACCATGGATGGCAACATAGTCACCAGTGATGGGCATCCACTTAGTATCAATGCTAATGGCATTAATGCTAAAACGGTACGAATGCGATTATGTTTAGCTTTCATCTTTTACCTTCGATAGTATTCAAAACAAGAGTAGACAGCAACTATTATTTAGTAGCTGTATAATTACTTAAATAAAATGAGCTCGACTATGATTAATGCTGTACGGGTTAATTTATTTATGCATAATAACAATCAACTTAGCTAGAATAGGTGTTGATTAAACACCTTGCTTTAGGCTCATTTCGATAAATGGATCTAAATCGCCATCCATTACGCCACGAATATTACCAATTTCAACATTAGTACGTAAATCCTTGATTCGCGATTGATCAAAAACGTAAGAACGGATCTGATGTCCCCACCCAATATCGGTTTTACTATCTTCAAGCTTTTGCTTTTCATTATCTTTTTTGCGTAATTCTAGTTCATATAATTTAGCTTTCAACATCTTCATCGCTTCGGCACGATTTTTGTGTTGCGAGCGATCATTTTGACATTGCACTACAGTGTTGGTTGGGATGTGTGTAATTCGTACCGCTGAATCGGTTTTATTAATATGTTGACCACCAGCACCTTGTGCGCGGTAGGTATCGGTTCTTAGATCGGCGGGATTTATTTCAATTTCAATGTCATCGTCAACTTCTGGATAAACAAAGACGCTGGCAAATGAAGTGTGGCGTTTATTATTTGAGTCAAATGGTGAATTGCGTACCAGACGATGTACACCAGTTTCGGTTCTTAAATAACCAAAGGCATAGTCGCCAGAGATTTTAATGGTGGCGTATTTAATTCCAGCAACTTCACCAGATTGTTCTTCAAGAATTTCTGCGCTAAACCCCTTCCGATCTGAGTAGCGGAGATACATTCTAAATAACATATCGGCCCAGTCTTGTGCCTCGGTTCCACCACTGCCGGCTTGGATATCGACAAAGCAGTTATTTGGATCCATTGGATGTGAGAACATTCTGCGGAATTCTAATTTATCTAATTCGGTTTTAGCAATATTAATATCACTTTCGACCATCAAAATGGTGTCTTCATCGTTCTCTGCACGTGCCATGTCAAAAAGTTCTTTACATGATGCGATGTTGTTTCCTAGATTGTCTAGGCTGTTAACCACCGTTTCAAGTTGTTTTTTCTTACGACTGAGCTCTTGAGCGTTATCTTGATTATTCCAAATTTCTGGATTTTCTAATTCAATTTCAATTTGTTCTAGTTGCGTTTTTTTACCACTATAGTCAAAGAAACCCCCGTAATTCACTCAGTTGTTGGTTTAGAGTTATACATAAATTACCTATTTCATTAATGTGTTCAATTTCTAACATCGTGTGTGGCTTCCATAAATATAATCAGTTTAATCCCCAGATTATAGCATAATGAGGTTGTTGATTTGCTTTTGCTAAAGACATATTAATCTTGATATGTTAGCGTTTCAGTTGTTGTTGTGAGTTTTAGAAGCTCAGCTTGTCCATAGAAAATAATTGATTTATTGATTTGATGGTATGCTAAAATTATGCTCTATTTATTCTGAATATAGCTTAAATGTTTATTTTTTTCATTGGGGTGTTAGCTCAGTTGGTAGAGCAGCGGACTCTTAATCCGTTGGTCGTCAGTTCTAATCTGACACGCCCCACCATATCACTTTTAGCCAATCCAGTAATACCAGTGCTTTTAGCCTAAAACACAATAAACACAGGGTTTTTAGCAGATTGTGCCATTACTATTAATTACTAACTATTACTAATAATTGCTATTAATTACTATCCATTTTGACCTAGGATTGACCTAGAGAATTTTAAGCAGTTTTTTATCACCACTTTGCTTAATGAATCGTGCATAATTTTTATAGATCATTTCGGTATTCTCATGGCCTGCCATTTGATATAAATCTAATGGGCTATTACCAAAATGCAACATCATACTAATAAAAGTATGCCGCATCTGGTATGGGTTACGATATTTTACTTTTGCTTTCAATAATGCGTTTTTCCAAAACACCCCAAAGCTACCAGGCTTATACCATATTTGACCAGTTGGACTTAAGAAGATACGTTCACGTTCAGCCGTTATTAAATACTGATCCTGTAGCGCTTCTTTAGCTTTTGGTGTCATCTCTATGATTCTAATTCCTGATTTGGTCTTAGGGCACTTTAACTGCTTGTTAATGGTCTGATTTTTGGTAATTGATATTGTTTCCTTTTTAAAATCTATATCATCCCAGTTTAATGCAAAAATTTCACTGATTCTGCAGCCCGTCCAAAATCCAAATTGAATAAAATTACGAACACAATCATGATCGCAATTAGCTATGATTAAATCTATTTCGTCTTGGTTAAATGGATTTACCTCATAATCTGAAATTCGCACATTCACAAAAGAATCTTTGTTTAAGTCTAAGAATGGGCTCTTATCAATTACCCCGTATCGTTGCATTCGTTGGAATATCTCCATCAATGGTCGCAGAATTACCTTAAGTCTATTTCTAGTAAATCCAAGCGAGTTGATGAATTCCTCTAACATTTGAACGGTAACCTCTGACACTTTATATTTTCCAAACCGCGGTAATAAATGTGCTGTGATAGTGTAGCAATACCCACGGTGTGTACTTGGTTGAATAGCTCCTGAGTTTAGTTTGCCATCAAGAATTGTCAAATGTTCAGTTAATAACGTACTCAGTAGTGGGCTTTTTTGTGCGTTAACGTAGGCATTGTCTAACTCTTGCAGCGTACTGAATTGTAACAACTGATTTTTATACATATCAAGTTTAAATCTTTTATTTTCCAAGTCAAATAAAATAGCGGCTAGTAATTTAGCCGCTTGTTTTTCTTGTCCAGTTTTGTGCGTGGTAGTTGGTCTGTACCGCTTACCGTTCCACGTGAATTGGATTCTTAGGTAGTCACCATTTTTGCTGATTCCTTTCATGATCCCAGCCACTCCAGATAATCATCGTAGCACCCAACCACATACTTCCTACCGTTTTTAGGTTTCTTAACAATAACACCGTCATACCATTTACGAGAACTAATGTAGTTGTACATTTGCTTTCTGGTTACCCCAGCTTTCTTTAAAAAATCATTAATTGGCATCCAGTTTTTAGTCTTGACTAATTTACTCATCATGACCCCCATAAACTTCTTAACATATCTTGATAACAGCGCTCTGTTATCTCCCACTGCTTGATTAGATACTCAATCATTTGATTAACTCCTTAATTTGATTAATTAAATCCTCTTGCCAATTAATTTGACAGTTTTCGTTGCTATATAGGCGTTCAAAGACACGTGATCGCTCCCCATTTTCTCTGTGTATTATTATTCCTACCCACAGACTACCAAAATTAATCTCAATGCACTCTTTTCCCCGTTTAATCATGAAATATGGTCGATTGTGTGATAACACATATGAGGTTAACCCCAATTCAACTAGTCTATCCTGTAAAATCCCGATTTCCAGCATCCGCCGCGCATTTTCGCCGAGCGAGTCAATTAAGTTGATTATGCTAGTTGATGCGACATGCCAGTCCCTTGTGCTTTTTGAGGTTTTAAATTCACTTTCGATGACCTCTTCCATAGACTTAATCACCTCATTTATATAACCTAATTCATTTAAAAATTCACTCATCTTTTACCTCTCTTTGCATGTGAACATATTAATCTAATCATGTTTATTCTATTTCTCGACCGTCGTGAGTTACCTGTGGATAACCAATGCGCTTAATGTAACCTACTTAATAATAATTTACGATAAGCGCACTGGTTGCTGATTTAGTTACTATTCTTCAAATTCTACAAAATTATCAGGGCTTCCCCAGTTTTTGATAAATCCATCTTCAATGTTCAGATTTACATAGTCTCCCCAGTCATTTGGTACACAACGTGGTACATAGCATTCATGTCGAGCAACCTCTTTGTTTTGCTCATCATAAAGAATGTATATACCTTCATCGCAAACTTTCATTGAATCAATCTTATACTTAAAGTCTTTTGGGAATTCAGGAGTTAGAATTTCTCCTGTGCTTATATCGACCAATAATTTCAGCCTGTCATGGTCACGGTGATCTTTATCACTTGCTGGTACTCGGCAAGGGAAATCAAAAGGGAGATCCTCATCTTTATAGCGAATTGGTAAATCTAACAAAATGCTTTTAATTTCTACATTTCGTTCTTGTTTTATGCATATTTTTTTCATTTGTAAACCTAAAATATATATCACCCATAAAACGGGTGATATAGTTAAGCGATATAAACTTTGATGTTAGTTAATTCAACAACAGCGTTCTTGATTGTTTCCAGTGTTTCATCAATAACATTTTCAACGTTAAGAATCTGCACTTTAAACAATAAACCCTTCGCATCGTCTCCATCAAAATTCGCCTGCCAAGCAATTTTAGCCTGCAATTGATAAGCTGGAATTTGCTTATCTGCTGGTAAGCGTGGATTAATTACGTTGATGTTTTCAAAAGGTTGCAATGCTAATGTAATGTAATCAGGCAGCACAATTAATTCATTCGTTGTATTGCCACCAGTTGTGGTTTTGCGATAACTAAGATTTTGACCACCACCACGAGTTGCTTCAGAATCAAACACATGTGATACGGTTGCGCGGAAATTCTTAGCAAGAGTTAAAATTTCAGATTGACTAGGGTCAATAATTTCGTTTAATCCAGTATCGCAACAATCAGCAAATGCTTTTTGTTTCATCCATTGATTATTCGCACCTTGCCAAATTTTCCAGCGATTAGACAGTTGAATGTTAAACACAGCAACATGTTCACACCAACGGGGATTTTCTTTATCATGATAATCAAAGTACACTTTAATTGATTTACTACCAGCAAAGCACACCGTTGATTCATTTTTAAAGTCATTTACGTAATCGATAAAACCACGTAAATCGTTAAATTCTCGATTAGTTACAATTCTACGAGGAGCTTTTGCAAATTTTTCTAAGTCAATTAGTTTTCTAGAGTCATGACTTAAAATAACTGCTGGCATACCAGCTTCATTAGTACCTACAACTTCATGAGTTGAAACATTTTCTAGAAATGTTTGTAAAATGTTTTGTTCTTGATTGGTATTGCTCATTATATTGTCTTTAAAATAGTTTTAGGGGTTGATGGAGTAGCTAAAGTTAACTCCAGTTTTTGTTGGTATGGGTCGTCTGCAACCAGATTTTTATGTTTATCGACGAACATCATGCCAGCTACGGTATTGTCAATTGGCGGTTTAGCAGCATAAGTTGCGACGATATCCATTTTTGCAGCGCCACTTGGTTTAAGTGCTAGTGCTAAATTTAGCGTACCTTTGCGCCCGTGGTAATCAATAGCTTCAATTACAGACTGTAATTCTCTGCCGAGTATTTCGTCCAAATGTCCGCCGTTATAATTAGCTATGAATTCTGAAAATAACATGATAAATTCCTTGTAAAGTTAAAAAAACTACGCGATTAACGTAGTGGTAAAAAGTAATGATTAATGAATTGAGCTTGTTGAAAAACTCCTTTAAAAACTGATCTGGTTAAAATTTAAGCGGCGGAACAGGGCAACATATCAACAATTCTAAATAACCGCTCACCATATTCATGATGACGATATAGATTTGCAGTAGCCAACAACAGCTCATAATAAGCGCTATCATTGAATTTATCTATATTCTTCTCTAGGTATTCTAGATAAATTTCTATGGTGATGTAGCCCTCAGCCCACATATTGTGGATATTGCAAAAATGGTTAAAATCTTGCTGGCTAATCGAGGTCATTTCTTGCGTCCAAAAAACACACAATCAAAAATCCAGATGCTAAGTGCAAGAGCATAATCTTGGACTGCTTTGTTTTGTTGTGATTTAACATGATTGCTGTATTCGTCCTCGGTCATCACTTCACAACTCATAGCTGCGGGTGGCGGTAAATCTGGTGTAGTTGTTGGCGGCACAGTGGTTTGCTCCTTAAATAAATTTAGGTTTAGATTAATTAGTATCAAATTCTGAATCAATTTTGATTTGATTGGTTTCACTGGTTTTAGCTGTTGTACAAATTTTCTCTGGCACATGCTTGTACTCAGTTGGATTTAGCGCGGGATTTTTAGTTGTAACTTCGTTAAGGTTTGGATTATCCTTAGAAGTTCTGAATGGCCCGTGATTCATTAAATCAAGAAGCGTCATTCTATGAAGTGGCACTACTCCAAAGAAATCACAAAGCTCACAATTATAAAATCCAGACATAATCGCTCTCTCAATAAATAATCTTCTGTTACCTTTATTTTTAAGTGTAGTAAGAAGAAGTCCTTCAAGTTCATCAGAAATAGTTATAGTTATTCTAGCCATCTTAATCACCCAACAAACTAAAATAACCATTTACATTTGAATTTTCTGGCTCTGCGGCAAAGTAGAATTGTTTGTTGATGGGTAAATAATCAGGTGCATAATTTGCACCGCCACCAGCAAAAATAATCACATCCGCACGGTTATACAAATCTGAATTTTTGCTAATAAGTTGATTAAGTAGCATTTCAAAATAGATTTGTTTTTCTTCATTAATCCACACCGATAAATCACGCGATTCACCGCCAATGGCAATTTGGTTGGTCCGCATAATTCTTGCGACTTCAGCTTCAGAAGTTGAAACTCCAAATTCACGATTAATTAGTTTTTGGATTTCTTGAATTGGTTTATTAACCCCATCACTAGTTGCCCATGCTTCGCTGGCCAGAGCCTTGCCATTTTCAAATGGAATTACGTCCAGCGTATTAGTTCCAATGTCAACCACTAAGCATAATTGATTGGCCAGCCCTTGAATTTTAGTTAAGCAATCTAGATAAACACCTTTGCCTTGTGGTACTAGATTAATCTTAATATTATTCACGCGGATTTTATCCACGACAAAATCAGTTAATCGTTCGGCAAATTCCTGCCGTTTGGACCAATTCATTAAGCTAAGCCCAGTTACTAACTGAATTTCATTGCTTGGGTTAAACTTAGCCTGAATAATGGCTTCAAATAATAGTAACGGTGAATACTTCCCAAGCCAGCTAAAATCACGAGTATTTGCGGCATTACGTACTGCCAGATCACCAACTAAATAATTTCCACCATCAAATTCACGGGCTTGATTAAGCATGATGTCTGCCTGTGATTTACGAGCGTAGGCAATCGCCGATGGAAAACTAGCCATACAGGAGTTGGTTTTAAATTTGGTGTAACCATAACCAATGTCACAAGCTATTTTTTGCATTTTTTGTCCTTTAAAATTACTAAATAATGATTGTTAGGTGGGGTTTCAAACCCCATTAAGCCGCAACCAACTTACCCACAAATTCGGTGGTATAAAATAAGACCGGTAAAACTGCAATCGTGCAGCTCGCACCAAAAATGTATGGCAAGTGATGTAAAAATTTGTTATAATAAGTTCTCATTTTTTAAATTCTCTTTACAAAAATGATTAAAGCTCACTACGTCGAATAGTGGGCTTTTTTGTTGTTATTGAGCATTGATTCTGCATAAGCGTGAATATCTTATAAATACACGCTTACCCTCAGTGTTTCAACATCAAATCCGCTTAACTCTCTTGGATGGTCTAAGTAAGTGTCTATCACTTTAACTTCTACACCATTTGGCACCACGTAGGGATATCTCGTATTCACAATTAATCGACTGCCAAATCTAACGTGACCGCTTTCTTGCTGGTTAATATCAACATACTTTAAGTTTTCAATGGGTTCTTGGTATTTTTTCAATTTAATTTTCCTCTCTTTTAAGCTTGAAGTTTTAAACCATTGGTTAGTAATCCTTCAACTACAAACACACTCCAGATCAACCAAATCATAACGGAGAGCATTTGAATCTTTTTAATACAAGTAATTTTAGAATACACTGAACAAGAACACAGGGGTGTACTTGCTTGGGTGTTTTTTACAATTACACCCCATAAACGATGTTTAATGAACTCTAAAATTATGAATATCGGCGCAGAAAAACCAAATACCCATAATAAAATTAAAACAAATGTATGCATAATAACCTCTTAAAATTAGTTAAATTGGTGATGCGTCCTTGACAAAGTATAATATAGCTCTCAAACAAATATTTATAACTTTAAAGAAAGACGCATCATGAGTTTAACTACTAAAATTCAACGGATTGGAAAATGATTAAGCCCCCGCATGTTAAACCAATTTTAATTTGTAGAATAAAAGAGAGAGTGAGGGGCTTAATGGTTCGCACTTCTAGAATGCGAAAAGCACCTAATTACTTAGATGCTTTTGTTCTGTTGTTGTTATATTCATTGTACTCGTCAATCGCTCGCAATACGGTTGCACGATTCCATTCGTGCGGTGAATAACCGAAATTGTCAGGATCTGGAATAATGCCACACAGTTTTAATTTCTGAAACTTTGTATCGCCAATTCCACCCAGTGCCTCCCTAAATTCTTCTCGGTTAAAGACTTGTTTTGTGATATCCATTATCGCTCCTTAATTAGTTAAAATAATAAATACAGCTACGGCAAGATTTGGTTACTTGCATTGGTTTTTCCGTCCGACAAATCATAACATGGTACCTATTATTGATCTCGTATAGCTATTAATACTACTTTTGCAACAGACTTTCTCACGCGCTAGTATGCGCTGCGTCTCATTCCGCCACGTAACTGTATTTATTATTGGCTCTCAATGAAAGCCAAAACTGCAACTCAGTATGCAAAACTCTATTTAAGATCTACCCGATTGTTTACGGTGAGTGGGTGGCTCCCAGTCTTACACATTTTTTATTGAAACAGAATTGTCGGCGGTTCGTTCCGCTGATGGTGGCGCTAATCTATGGCGCTATCTCATGGCGTTATATTATCAAAAGATAATACAATTGTCAAGATTAATATTACATAAAGGTAATATTAATCTTGTGCATAATAAAATATTTAAATAAAACAATCTGCGCTTAAATGAAATATTTCTAAATAGGTTGCTAATTAATGGACTTTTGGTGTGTAGTAAGGTATAGATATGAAAAAACCACCCGAAGGTGGTTTAGATTATTTATTATTGTTTTTATAGATTTTGCTAATTGCCTCTAAAAATTTATCGTCTTTATTATTAAATAGATAATTCAGCATTATAGTAACCAATCCAAATGTTTGAATCACGACAGCTGTCGAGAATATTTCAACTAAATGATTTGGGAAATTCACAAATGGACTCATAAAAATAAAGCATATCATAAAAACAATTTCAATAATAATTAATGTAAATATTATTCCTATTATTTGGCTTCTATGTTCTTTATTATTATTTTCTATCTGCTCCCATTTGTTTTCAATTTTATTTATTAGCTCTTCATGGTGAGAGTCTTCTCTTATTTGTTGCTCAACCTCAGTTATTACATTTTTACCAAGTTCTTGCTTTAGATTTGATTTTTCATTTTCTCTAACTTTTTCTAATTGTTGAAAAAATATATCTGCAGTGTTTAACTCCATTATTTAACCCTATAAACTTCAAGATTGAATTCCTTTAGTCTTATTCGCATCGCTTCAACTGAAACCAAAAAATGCTTTACAAATATTTCAAGTGTTGGGTAAACGTATTCTGAATGAAGTTTCCTCATTTCGTGTTCAGGCATTAGCAACTCTGCAGCAAAAATATCAGCAGCCCTCTCCTCATTGTTTTTATCTTTTCCTCGGTAGCTTGCTTTTTTATCTGCATACATACCTTCTTGAGTTTGATGTCTTAATAGATAATGTCCCAACTCATTCGCCAGAGTAAATTTTAATCTTGTGGGTGACAGTTCCACATCTACAAAAATAGCATTTTCTTTATAGAAAATGCATCCATCGCAGTTTTTCAGACCATCTATTCTTTCAAAAGCTACTTCAGAAACAGATATATTTAGGTTTTGAGTTAATTTTAGCAAATCAACTGGAACAGATAAATTATACTGTTCAAATACTTCTCGAGCTTTCTCTTTTGCTAACTCTCTAAAGTCATTCATCTTAAACCCTTTTATTTGTGTTGAGCGCTATAAAATAATAACGCCATTAGTTCGATATTGTATCATTTTTTGTTACAGCCCTATGGTGCAGTGCGTGAATATTTTAAATCAGCTACTCAGTGGCTCTTATTTATCCAGTCATATTAATCTCAATATGTTACTATTACGCTTATTTTAATTGAAAGCTAACAATGCAACAACCAAATGAGTTATTACTTAAAATAGAGGACATGACCGCTAAAAATCATGAATTATTAGATAAAACTATTTTTTCTTTATCTGCAATTTTTATTGGTATTATAATCGGATTTGCTAGAGATTTAAACGCCATTATCCTCACTGTAGGGTTAAAGTTTACCATGTTAACAATTATTGTTTCATTTATTCTTGCAATAATTTTTTCAGCAATTAGCTATAAACTGGGCGCAATTGAAGGCTCTTATTTGCAGATAAATATGAACAATAATCATCAAATTCATAACGCCAAATTAATTTGCAAGCTTGGAAATTATGCAGAACATACCGCTTTTAGTTTTTTTATTCTTGGATTATTTGCGATAGTTGGTTTCTTTATCCTTTTATTTTTCCCCGGTTTGGTGTAGGTATAATCGGACGAATAGGTTGATTACCTCTGTCTGGACTTGGGATTTTGGCTGGTATATCAATAGGGCGATTATGTGGTTGTAAAATATTCATAGTTATACTCCTAAATTTTCAATCATTAAAATAAACACATGGTTACCCAATAGGTTTATCAATTATAATTTATTACCAACATAAACCACTCGTCCAATTATATTAATTACAACATTAGAGTTGTATTCATTATACTCAATTAGCTCATCACCATAAGCTCGATTATCTGACGCAATCAATAACCCTTTGGCGGTTTTGCGGAGTCTTTTTACTCGCGCCAATAATTCACTGCCATAGGTAATTGCATAAACGCGGTTGTCGATAATATCACGTTGCTTTCTATCCACAACTACTCGCGCACCATCGTTAATGGTATATTGCATCGAATCTCCGCGCACCTTAAAAGCTTGCAAATTCTCACGCTTAAGTTGTAATTCTTGGAGCTCATTCTCGGTTAAAAATACTTTATCATCGGTCAACACATCAAATGTAGGTGGTTGATCCAATGTACCAGCCGACATAGTGGCTTCATGTACTGGAATTTCAACAATCCGTGAATTGATTGGTTCCAGATAATTATCATCTCGATCTAAGTAACCATGCGGCAACGATAGTTTATCTTCAATTTCACGAGCTATTTTCTCACCAACTTTTTTGGGAGATTTAAGGCTTATCCACTGTGATATTTGTGATTGGTCTCGATCTAACAGCTCAGAAAATTTTACAACACCACCATTATTTTCAACTAATAATCTGATTTTCTTAGTTCTTGTTTCTGCTGATGTGTTCATTATTTATAAATAATCCCTATATTATCAAAAAGTAATGTATAATCACGCTTATCGGTAATGTGGACTTCTACAACGAGAAATAATCAGAGATTTAGCATCTCCCTACAATCTCCCCACATTGCTGATAACACCAATCGCGTATCTAGCTTGTGCCAGTTCGCGTAAATAATTAAAAAGGTTAAGTAAAATGTTCAAGCTATTAAGAGAGTATATTTCAGCTCGAATTTTTCTTTGGTTAATAAGAAAACCCAAGGGTTATAAAATGCTTGAGCATATGCAGATGACAATTGTTCATGCAATTCGATATGAATTTACTTGGCTACAAAGAGATTAGTTTTAATATACTCATGAGTTAAACGATACTCAAATCTCTCTCTTTCTTTTAACTCTAAAATCTTTTCTCCAATTAAATATTGAAGATTAGTTTTAAATTTTAACTCGGGATACTCTGAACGTAATAATTTAAAAGCTTCATCAATCTCATTTAGAATGGTTTCTTCTTTGCTAGTATCTTTAATAAATAGATTGTATGGGTCATTTTTAAAGATATTAATGATTTTTTGTTGTAGTTCTGTATCAAATAAAGGGTGCATTAGAAGTCCTTTAAATTAAGTTTAGTTTATTCGCGTATCTAGCTTGTACCAGTTCGCGTAAATGTTTAAATCGAGTTAAGCTCGAAAGG
>Ga0247839_1003367_pt1 | contig 22224 bp, 16 predicted proteins | sample LaCruzMarch2015__6_FD_192405 | JGI IMG/M metagenome (GOLD analysis project Ga0247839, IMG submission 192405) | Freshwater microbial communities from meromictic Lake La Cruz, Castile-La Mancha, Spain - LaCruzMarch2015_16m | ecosystem: Environmental > Aquatic > Freshwater > Lake | place: Spain... | reverse complement strand
CGCAATGATGAGCCGTCGCACCATGTCACCTGCGGAGTGAGTCTCAGGAATGCGCCATTTTAACTCTATCTCGCTGAAATTCCAACAGATCAACGATTCCGCGGCTCATTTAGATCACTGGCTGAGGGAAATCTCAAATCATTTTTATTTAGAGTATAACCCGGTCTACGGCGCTACGCTGGTCCATCCGGCGCGGCTGACCGTTCATTCGCGCCAATACTTAGGCGCGGCGAGTGACGCGGCGCAACTGAGCCTGCCGCCGACATTGCCGAGCAGGTCCGGCTTGAGCGGCCTGACCATCCAGGCCTGATCGGGTTCGATCTGATAGGGGGCCTGGAGCCCGCGGGGCGAGGCCGGGCTGAATCCGCGGCCGGTGTAGTAGTTCGGATCACCGAGAACGAAGACGAGCCCGACACCGCGTTCGGTGAGTGCTGCGACCCCACGTTCGATCAGCGCCCGTCCGAGTCCCTGCCGCTGAAAGCCGGGTAGGACCGCCAAGGGCGCGAGGATGGCGCAGGCAACCGAGCAGGCGCTGCCGTGGAGCGACAGGTCGGTGAAGAGGATGTGCCCAATGGGCTGTGCGTTGTCATATGCCAGCAGGGACAGACTCGGTTGTGCCGTCGGGTCGCGCAGCAAGTCGAGTGCGAGTTGCGCCTCGTCGTCGCGGCCGAACGCAAGCCGCTGCACGCGTGCGATTGCCGGGAGGTCTGCTGCGCTGCTTTGGGCGATGTTCATGAGCGTGCAATGTGTGACCAGTTTCAGGCGCTGGTTCTTGGGGGATGTGCGATCAGCTCCGCCGCGCAGAACCGATACCGGAGCACCGCCGAGCGAACGGTGGGCGTGCGCCCGCAATGCACGCACTCGGATCGGAGGCTAGACTTGAGCGCCGGAGAGTCACGCCACCCGGCAACCCGGCGCTGCCCGCGTCCGCCAACCCACCCTAAATTTCCCGGGAGCACCATGACCGACCCTTTGGACGACCTCGGGATCCGCCGCCTGCGCGCCTTGGGCCGCGCCCTGGCGGAGGCGACGGAGCCGGCGGCCTGTCGGGACCTGGTGCGCCGCATCCGGGACCTGGATGACGCATCGCCGCCAGGCACCGCCCCGCCCGCCGCCGCGCCGGTTCCGGCACCGGCCCCCTCAGGGCCCAGCGCCCCGCCCGCTGACCCGGACGCGATCCGCGTCGGATCGGCGCAACTCGCCCGGCTGGCGCGTCGCCATACGGTAGGGGCCCTGGTCACCACCCTGACCCACGAACTCAGCCAACCCCTGTCCGCCATCGGTATGTACAGCAACGCCGCCGCCCACCTGGTCCAGACCAGGGGAGTGGACGCGGCTGAACTGGCGGGAGTGTTGCGCCAGATCGAGACCCAGGTCAAGCGCGCGGGGGACCTGCTCGGGGGGGTACGCGCCTTCACCCGTCAGGACCCGACGCCGACGGCCATCGCCGACCTCTCGCAGTGCGTCGATGACGCGCTGGCGCTGCTACGCCCGCTCGCCGCTGCCAAGCAGGTGCAGGTCCTCTGGGAGGCCCCGGCGGAGCCGGTGTGGGTCGCCGCCGACCGGACGCGACTCGCCCAGGTCTTACTCAACCTGCTGTGCAACGGCGTCGAGGCGATCGAGGGGGCCGGCAGCCGCACGCGCCTGGTGTCGGTAAGCATCCATCCCGAACCCGGGGCGGTGCTGCTGCGGGTGTGCGACACCGGCCCGGGGATCAGCCCCGCGGCGGGTGAGTCGGTCTTCGCGGGGCTGGCGAGCGACAAGCCCACGGGCTGCGGGCTCGGGCTCGCCATCAGCCGGGCGCTGATCGCGCCCCAGGGGGGGCGGCTGTGGGCGGACACCGCCGTGCCCGCCGGGGCGGCCCTGAACCTGCGGCTGGCGTTACCCCCGGACGTCTGCGCCGACCCGTGCGCCGGCGCATCGGCCAGTCAACTTGCGTAATTGCACGGATGCACAGGACCGATTTGACCCGTAACCTCCTGGCTGCTCGTAAGATCGACACGCGCGGGCCGATGACACAAAGACGAGGAGGACATTGATGAACCAGGCCCTCGACCAGGTCCTGTTCTGGACCCCCGGCCCAAGCCCGAAACCGACCCAGATCAAGCCCAGGGACCAGTTCCTGCGTCTGACCGCACCGCCGGCTCTACCCCGACTCGGGCACCGCGCCGAGGTCCGCCGGATCGATCACCATCCCGCGACCCCGGGGATCGATCACCGCCAGGCCCGGCGGCTTGGTGTCCAGATCCCGGTATTGCTACGCTTCTGCCACGACCAGTGCGCCTTTGGGGTCGCCCGTGACCTGAGCCGCGACGGCGTCTTCGTCGAGACCGCGGCCGCCCCGGATCTCAACTGCTGCCTGGATCTGATGGTCCCGGGCCTCTCACTGGCGGACGCGGCCCCCGCCCTATTCCCGACGCAGCTCATCCACCGCACCGACCGCGGCCTGGGCCTGATGTTCCGCGCCCTGTCGAAGGGCACCGCCGCGGCCTTGGAGCGGCTGCTGTGGGAGGCACAGTCGGCGCTGCGTGAGTCGCACCCCAGGGGTCCAGGCCTCGCCCAGTAACCGCCGTCCGCGGCACCAGCGCGGGCGCCCGAGTCCGCCGAACCCCTCAGGTCAGGATCGCCGTGGCACGCTCCGCGAGTGCCACCGCGCCCATACGCGGCAGCCCACCGCCCGCGGGATCGCAGCGACCACCTGCACCACGCAGGCGACGGTGCCGATCTCCCCATCGCTGCCGCGCACCGGGACATAGTGCGTCAGCCGGTCCCGTCATTGAAACCGATACCAGGCTCGGCCTCGGCAGCCCACTCGATCTGTATGTCCCCGGGCTGGCCCCCTGGACCCTGAAACCCATCCTGTTCCCCACCTTGGTCGCGCACCAGTCCGATGAGAGCCTGGGGCTTCGGTTTCAGCCGATGGACCACCCGGCCATCGAGCGGGGTCCGCTGCACCCGTCCACTGGCGCTAAGGCGTAGACTGGGCGACAATTGGGCCTTGACCTGCGGGCAGGCGACCAAAATTGCTGCAAGGGCGAGCACCTTGGCGCTTCCCCAACGACGGCACAATCGGGACGCGCAGGCGCACCCGGGATCAACGGAGGCACAGACCAGCGTGAGTGAGCAACCGACAGTCTTCATCGTGGACGACGACGAAGGGGTGCGGGGCGCCTTGGATTGGTCATTGCGCAAGGATGGTTTGCGCGTCCAGTCCTTCGCCTCGGCCGAGGCCTTCCTGGAGTCCGCACGCGGTGAACGCCCGGGGTGTCTGGTGCTGGATGTCCGCATGCAGGGCATGAGCGGTCTGGACCTGCAGGCGGTGCTGACGGAGCACGGCTGCGAGATCCCCATCATTTTTATTAGTGGCCACGGGGATATTCCCACCACGGTCAAGGCGATCAAGGCGGGCGCCTTGGACTTCGTCGAGAAGCCCCTACCCCGGGAACTCCTGATCGAGCGCATCCACGAAGCCTTTCAAGAGGACGAGACGCGCCGCCGACAGCGCACCCTGCGCGCCGAGGTCCAAACCCGCTACGCCACGCTGACGGCGCGCGAGCGGGAGGTGATGGACCTGGTGACCAAGGGACTGTCGAACAAGGAAATGGCCAGGACGCTCGACATCAGCCCCCGCACCATCGAGAACCATCGCGCCCGCGTGATGACGGCCATGCAGGCCGACAGCATCGCGGATCTGTGCAATATGGCCCGACTGTGCCCCTAAGCACTGCGCCGGGCGCGCGGAGCTAGACCGCCGCGGCCGCCGCCGCCAGGTGCCGCCGCGACGGGTAGGAGGCATCGCCCTGGATCAGGGGCATCCGGCTGCACACCTCCGGGTGATCGCCCAGAACCACGACCGTCGCACCGACCCGATGCAGGTCACCGCTCAACATACGCAGGAGCGCGATGCCGGAATCGAAAACCCGATCGACCTGAGTCAGGTCCATGATGCAGGTCTTGAGGCGGTCTTGGAGTTGCGGGACTATCCCGCACACCGCGTTGGTGACCGTGAGATCCAGATTACCGCGGAAGGACAGGTCGAGAAGATTCTCTTCAGGGACGAACGAGGCATTCATGGGCATGGCAAACATCCTCCGGTAGTACGCCGCGTGACCAAGGCCTTGGGGTCTGCGACGCTATTTTTCGTGTGCCGGGCCCGCCCGCGGCCACGCTGGGCGCGGCGGCGAACGAACTCCGGGTGGAGCCAGGCGGCTCACAGTGCAGGTACCGGGGTCCAGGCGGGGACAGGGATTAGCTGTCGAATGGCACCCAGTATGCACTACCAATCATAGTCTCTGTTTACCCGCTCGTCCTGCACTATCCGTGCAATCACTGAATCTACCTTGACGCCGACAGCCGATCGGCACCGTCCCCCTGCGGCGCCCCGACACCCTGACCCTCGCCCCCTGGCGCGACGGCGCCCTCCACGAGCGCCGCAAAGTCGTTCAGCAACCCACACGGGGTTTCCCCCGACGGCCTGTGCACGTTTTGCAAACTACTGTTTACATTCTCTGCAACCCGCCGGTGCGACGCTATCCGTAGGACTACTGGCGCACGCTGCCGCCCGCACGGCCGCACCTTGATCCATTCCCGGGACCCACTGGTCGCTTGAGCGGCGCGTCCGCCCGCTCCTCGCGCAATCCATCGCCGGCCAGGAGCCGTCGGGAAAGAACCAGCAGTCGCGTCCGACGCGAGGGCTCAGCGGCGGGGCAGCCGAGCCGGAAAGTTGCGCATCAAGGCGGGCATAGCTGATAAACTTCAGGTGATATCTTGTGAGGTGGTTATGAAGCTCCAACGGCAACAAATGGCGGCGCTCGTCCTGATAGCGGTCTTCCTGATGGCGCTTCGGGGTCTCGGGGTCGCGGCGAACCCTCAGACGCCCGGCCAGCCGGACCAGCAGGCGCAGCCTGCACCGGGGGAGCCGCAGATGCTGGCCCAGGCCAGCGTGATCTTCAGCCGCACCTGCGCCACGGCGCGGGGAATCTGCGTGCTGCCCCAGCCGCAGCAGGTCGGGTCTCAGTGTTTCTGTCCCGGACTCGGTGCCGGACAGGTCGTGCGCTGACCGGGCCCGGACCGGGCCGCCCCTCGGGGTCCACGGCCCATGGGCTCAGCCTATCGGCTGCCGGCTTCAGGGCGGGCGCCCCGACCGGACCCGAGCACGTCTTCGGGGTCGTAGACGACACAGACCGGACGTTTCGCCTTGGCCACGCCCTCACTGGTCCAGACGCGCAGACGCGCCGGCTTCACCAGGAGTTCCCGACCGCCTGGGCCCTTGATCCGCGGGCGGCACTGCTCGGATTCGTCGGCTACGAGCCCGGGTATTGGGTAGTCCGTTCGGGGGCCGGTCGCCCCGGCGTCGGGCCTGGGGGGCTCGGTTTCCGTATCGGGCGCGGCATAGGGCGGGTCCACCGGGTCGAATTCCGCGATGATGCCTTCCATATTCGGCAGCACCCGAATCCGCCCGGCGCTCTGTGCGCCCAGGGTCACTGCCGCGCTCCGCCACAACCGCGAGCCTGGGATCAGAATGCGGGTCGCCTGGCCGGTCCGGACATAGATCGCCCGGTCCATCTCATTGTCGCGGATACTGGGGCCCAGTTTGACCTCGGCCCCGCGCAGGATGGAATCGAATACCTCATAACTCGGCGGTACTGCCACCGAGAGTTCAAAGCCACCGTCCGGGTCCAGCTCCGGATTGCCGGAGCGGTCGATCCAGCCGACCGCGACCCTGATGTGCAGCCGATCGGTCCAGGCCGGCACCGAGATCAGCGCCAATTGACTCTTGAGCACCGGCTGCATAGCCCCCTGGGACGAGATCACCCACCCGAAATTCACCGAGTCGTCCCCATCGTCGGGCCGCGCCCTAGCGGCCTGGTCGGCCAACTGTCCGTCGCTGAATCCGACCAAGACCGGGGCGGTGCGGGTCTCCGCGAGGGTACGCGTGAGGCCCAGCAGGCCGGTCAGTCCGGCGTTGGCGGAAACCTGTGCGCGGGTCTCGGCGAAGACCCCGACCACGTCGTTCTTCGGGAAGATCGCATAGGCATAGGCGTCACGCTTGGCCATGCGTTCGATGAAATTGAAAAGCCCCGAGGGGACCAGTATCTGCACCTCGCCCGACTCCTTGGAGGGCGCGGCGCACGGTCGTCCGTCCTGCTCCTGATGCGCGCAGATAGCCGACTGGACGTCGATCATGGTCTCGATCAGTGAAGACGATATGAGGTACTTCGGACCGATGTCCCCGGAGTCCTCGAACCACTGATACCTCATCGCCATCAGCCAGTCCGGGACCATGATTTGCCACTTGCTGTCCGCGGTGATTGAAATCGTCGTGGGATGTCCGTTCGCACCATCCGCTGCCTGCGGGGACTGGGGGGACTGGGGGGCCCGCAGAGCGGTGTTCCGCGTGGCCATCACGGTGAGCTTTTCCAGCAGCTCCGTCACCTTGAACGACACCCGCCGCACCGATGAGGGACTCTCGTCGGCCAGGGCCATGGGCTTGGCGCTGATGATCATGAACTTCGCCCAGGGGTCCGGCAGCCGCACGAAGAGGTAATGCCCGCCGTCCGCTGCAACAGCGGGGGCAGCGTCCGTCGGTGTCGGCCCTTCGCGGGCGTTCAGCCGCATGAAGGTCTCCTCGGGGATGCCCAGGACTATCCCCAGCGTCTTGCCCATCAGCCGGTTGCGAAAGGCCGCCTCCGAGAGGCCGACGGCGCCTTCCCGCATGCTCTCGTAGACCGAATCCTCGGTCCGGCCGAGGCGCCGCTCGATGTCGTTTAGCCACTCGACGTAGAAGTCCCGCTGTTTGGCGAATTGTGCGATCATCGGGGCTAGATCCCGGCGCCCCGACTCGTCCAGGTACGGGGCCAGCGCGTTGGCCTTCCAGCCCGCGACCAGCCTGCTCGTGCTGTCGTAGGGCTGTGGAAACTGATCATCGACCGTCAGGGTCACGCGGACGAAGGCGGGGCGCAGGGTGTTACGGCCTGGGATCACGGTGGTATCGAACTTGAGTCCGTAGAGTGAGTTGCCCGTCAGATCGTGGCGGTCGTCGAGCATGTTCTCCAGGAGTTGCTGGCGGATCATGTCGCGGATACCGCCTGCCACCTGCAGGCTCTGCTCAAACGACAGCCGCCGGGTCGCGCCCGCCTCGTCCGCGGCACTCGTGCCGCCAGGGCCACCGGGGGAGGTAGCGCCGGGACCGGCCGAGGGTGCAGCAAGGGTGGTCCCCGTCACCTCGCTACGGACGGGCAGACTGAGCCGTTCGGGCTCTTCGATCTTCTTCAACTGTTCGCGCAGCCAATAGTCCTGATCGTACCGATCGTTGACCAGGCGCTCGCGCGTATAGACCTCCGGGCTGTCGACATAGATCCTGCCGGTGGTGCCGAAGGGGGGAAAGGGGAGCGCGATGAGGCCACTGAACAGCAGGACCAGCAGGCCCAGGGTCAGCGCCGTGATGCCTTGCCAGGACAGGAATCCCCTGAGCCTCGCACGCAGACGCCGGAGCCCCGCCCCGGCGGCGTGTCGGCCGATCCGCACGAGCCGTTCAAAGGGACCGGTGCCGCGCTCCGGGGAATCGTCGATGGTCATATTTCGAATCTCCCACCCTGTCAACGCCGACGGTCCGGGAGTAGGCCCCGAAGCGGCGCGGCGTCATCCTAATTTTAGCCCGGAACGGAGGCTGGATCAGGGAGCACGCGAGGACAGATCCAGGCCCAACTCCTTGACCGCGCTCAGCAGCACCGCCGTGCCGCGGGTGAATGACACCTCCATCTCGACCTGGGTCGCGGACGCGGTCCGTGACCGTCATTGCGCGGTCGGATCGGCGCCGGTAGAAACGCGCATGATGAGGTAAGGCGGCTTGCCGCCATCGACCCCGCCGTTCAGCAGCGGGGCGCGGTGGAGCTGGTTTACGGCGATGTAGAGCCACCCGGGCTCGCCGAAGCTCAGGGCGTCCGGCCACTGAAGCCGATCGTCCTCAACCAGGGTCTCAAGCACGCCGTCCGGGCGCAGGACGGCGATGGCGTTGTGATTCAGATCCGTGAAATAGTGAATGCCCGCCGCATCGGTGGCGGCCCCGTCAGAGACCGGTTTGGACCCGGCCTTGGTGACGGCCGCGGCGATGACCGCATCGTCCGCGCCCTCGCGCAGCAACCGTGTCGGGACCCGGTACCAGGCCTCGCCGTTCATGGCCCCGAAATAGAGGGTCTCGCCGTCGGCGGACAGGGTGATGGGGTTCACCGCGATGCGGGCCGGCGTGACCGTGCCGTCCTCGCCGCGCGGCCCCAGGATCCGGCCATCGACCACCACATTCACGTCCTGGGCCTGCAGGGCCGGGGAGGCGGTGAAGCGCCTGGAACTGCGCTGCTTCAAGTCCAGGATCACCAGGGCCGGCGCATGGCTACCGCCGGGGTCCGCGATATAGACGAAGCCGCGCGCGTCATCGACGGCCAGGTCGTTGAGAAAACTCCCGAGCGGCGCCGTCTCGGGCGGGAAGTCATAGCGCAGCACCAGCTTGCCGTCGGCGAGCGCGAAGGCCAGCAGCTTGGGCGTCTGGGGCGGGTCGCCCAGACCGTTGTCGAGCACCCAGATGCGGCCCTGGCGGTCGATCTGGATACCGAGCACGCTGTTGAGCACGTCCAGCCCTGAGCCGAAGGCGCCGTTCCAGGCCTGGTTCGGCCAGGGGCGGTAGTCGTTCGGACCGGTCACCTCGATGAGCTGGGCGTTGGCGCGCCGAAACTGGTGGACCGTGGCGAAGACCCGCCCCTGGGCGGTCACCGCCAGATTGCCCGGGTTGATGGGCAGTTCCGCCATGACCTCGATGGCGCCGGGGAGGCGCTGCTCGTCCGCCGCGGCGGGGAGCGACGCAAGGGGCAGCAGGGCAAGCAAGAGGGCGGCGAGCGGGCGACGCATGGGTCTCTCCGGTGCTGGTCATATCGGTAGGGAATGGATCGCGCACATGGGTCCGAGCCCGGCCGTCTCAACGCCCGGGGCCGCTGAGTCGAGCCTGATGACCCAAGGATCGCCGGTCCGCACAGCGGACCCTACCGGCGCGACACCGTAGGGTCCGCTGTGCGGACCGATCGCGGCGGCGGCGCCCTAGGGCAACGGCGCGGTCCCCGGCTGTTGCCCGGCACGATCGGGCGCTTCGGCTTCCGTCGTCGGCCGACCGTGGACCAGTTCGCGCACGCGCTGGAAGACGACATAGAGCATGGGGATGAGGAAGATGCCCAAGGTGGTGGCGGCCAACATGCCGCCGAATACGGCGGTCCCCACCGCCCGCTGACTCGCCTGCCCGGCGCCGCCGGCGATGACCAGCGGGATCAGGCCCAGGATGAAGGCAAAGCTGGTCATGAGGACGGCACGAATCCGCAGGTGCGCGGCGGTGACGGCGGCCTCCAGGATGGACTTGCCCTCCCGGCGCTGTGCCATGGCGAATTCGACGATGAGAATGGCGTTCTTGCTCGCCAGCCCGATCAATACCACCAGGCCCACCTGGGCATAGAGGTCATTGGGCAGGCCGGTGATCTGGAGGGCGACCAGGGCGCCGAGCACACCGACGATGACCGAGAGCAGGACGGCCGCCGGCATCGACCAGCTCTCATAGAGCCCGACCAGGAACAGATAGGCGAAGAGCACCGCGAGCCCCAGCACGGCGGTCGTCTTGCCCCCGGCCTCCTGCTCCTGGAAGGCGGTACCGGTCCACTCGAAGCCGAAGCCACTCGGCAGGGTGGCGGCGGAGAGGGTCTCCATCGCGGTCAGGGCCTCGCCGGTAGAGCGTCCGGGGGCCGGTCCGCCCTGGATGGTGACGCTGCGGTAATTGTTGTAGCGCTGGATCAACTGGGGCCCCAGGATCAGCTTGGGAGCCATCAGGGCGCGAATCGGGACCATGTCGCCCTGGTTGTTGCGCACATGGATGCGGTAGACGTCGTCGAAGCGGTTGCGCTCTGCCGTATCGCCCTGGATATTGACCTGCCAGATGCGCCCGAACTTGTTGAAGTCATTGACGTAATAGCCGCCGAGCGTAGCTTGGAGGGCGGTGAAGATGTCGCTGATCGTCACCCCCAGGGTCTGGGCCTTCTCGCGATCGATGTCGAGGAAGACCTGGGGATTGTTGGTCGCCCAGGTGGAGAAGACACCGGTGAGGATCGGGTCCTGATTGGCGGCCAGGACCAGGGCGCGCATGGCCGCCGCCAGGTCCTCGGGGGTGCGGCCCTGCAGGTCCTGGAGCTTGTATTCGAATCCGCTCCCGGTCCCGAGCCCGATGATGGGCGGGAGGTTGAAGGGGATGATCATGGCGCTGGCGATGGCATTGGTCTGGGCGCGGATGCGCGCAATGACCGCGTCCACCGTCAAGTCCGGCGTGGTGCGCTCGGCAAAGGGCTTGAGGCGGCCGATGGCGAAGGCGCTGTTGGACTGGACCACGCCATCCATGATGCTGAAGCCGGGGATGGCCAGCACATGGGCCACCGCGGGATCGGCCGCGATGATGGCCTCGACCTGCTTGACCACCTCGAGCGTGCGATTGAGTGAGGCCCCCTGGGGGAGTTGAATCTCGGCCATGAAGGCGCCCTGGTCCTCCACCGGCAGAAAGCCCGTGGGGGTCGCCTTGAACAGGGCGCCGGTGGCCAGCCCGATCCCGATGATCAGCACCACCACCAGCATGGCGATACGCACCAGGCGCTTGACGATGCCGGAATAGCCGTCGCGCACCGCATCGACCCCGTCGAGTACCCGCCCCATGACACCGTGCCGCTGGTGGCCGGGTTTCAGCAGGACCGCGCACAGGGCCGGCGACAGGGTGAGTGCATTGATCGCCGAGATCAGCATGGAGAAGGCGACCACGGCGGCGAACTGCTGGAAGAGCTGCCCGGTGATGCCGGGGATGAAGGCGACCGGCAGGAACACCGAGAGCAGCACCAGCGTGATGGCGAGAATAGGACCGGTGATCTGCCCCATGGCCTTCTTGGCCGCCTCCCGCGGCGACAGTTGTTCCTCCTCCATGATGCGCTCGACGTTCTCCACCACCACGATGGCATCGTCCACCACGATGCCGATGGCCAGCACCACCGCGAGCAGTGACACCGTATTGGCCGAGAACCCGATGGCGAGCAGGCCGGCGAAGGTGCCCACCAGTGCCACCGGCACGGCGACCAGCGGGATCAGGGTGGCGCGCCAACTGCCCAGGAACAGGAAGACCACGATGATCACCAGCACGAAGGCCTCCAAGAGGGTGTGGATCACCTTCTCCAGGCTCGCGTTGACGAACTCGGTGGTGTCATAGACGACCGCGTACTCGAGCCCATCCGGGAAGCGCTGCGCCAAACGTTCCATGGCCTGGTCGATCCCCTTGGCCACCTTCACCGCGTTCGCCCCGGGGGCGAGGTAGACGGCCATGCTGGCGCAGGCGGACCCGTCGAGCCGGCTCGTGGAGTCGGACTGCTTGGAGCCCAACTCGACCCGGCCCAGGTCCTTGACCCGCACGGTGGAGCCGTCCGGGTTGGCGCGCACCACGATGGCCTCGAATTCAGCGACCTCGGAGAGGCGCCCCTTGGTCTGGAGGGTGATCTGGAACTGGGCGTCGTTGGACATGGGTTGGGCGCCGATGCGCCCGACCGCCGCCTGGATGTTCTGGCTCTGGATCGCCTGCGTCACGTCCGTCGGCGTGATCCCAAGCGCGGTCAGGCGCGCCGAGTCCAGCCAGATGCGCATGCTGTAATCGAGCGCCCCGAACTGGTTGACCCGCCCCACCCCGGGCACCCGGGCCAGGGTGTCGATGACATTGATGGTGGCGTAATTGCTCAGAAACAGGCTGTCATAGGTCCCCTTGGGGGAGTACAGCGACACCACCTTGAGCATCGCGGTGGACTGCTTCTGCACCGTGAGCCCGGTGCGCTTGAGTTCCTCCGGGAGCTGGGGCAGGGCCAGGTTCACCCGATTCTGGACATTGACCGTATTCAGATCCGGGTCGGTACCCAGGGCGAAGGTGACATTGAGCGAATAGCTGCCGTCGTTGCCGCTGGTGGAGCTCATATAGAGCATGTTGTCGACGCCGTTGACCTTGGACTCCACCGGTTGCGCAATGGTGGACTCCACCACCGAGGCGCTGGCGCCCGCATAGCTGCCACTCACCGCCACCTGGGGCGGGACTATGTCCGGGAGTTGGGCGACCGGGATGGCGCCGATACTGATGATGCCGGCCAGCAGGATGACGACCGAGATGACGATCGAGAGCCGTGGGCGGTCGATGAAGACGTCCGAGATCATGGCGCCACCGCGCCTTGGGGCGGTGCGGTCAGGCTCTGGGCCGGGGCCGTGGTCACCGGCATCCCGGGCCGGACCTTCTGGAGACCCTCGGTGATCACGAGATCACCCGCGGCCAGCCCCTCGCGCACCACCACGTCGGCCCCCATCGCGGGGCCGGTCTGGATGCGCCGCACCTCGACCTTGCGCTCCGCGGTGACGATCAGGACGAAGGTCCCCTGCTGGTCCAGTTGCAGGGCCGACTGGGGCACCAGGATCGCCATGGTCGGGGTATCGTCCTGCACCAGGACGCCGACATACTGGCCGTCCACCAGGGTGCCCTTGGGGTTGGGGAAGACCGCGCGCACGGTCACGGTGTCGGTACCCCGGTCGGTGCTGACATCAATGAAGTCGAGCCGGCCCTTCTGGTCATAGATGGAGTCGTCCGAGAGCCGTGCCAGCACCACGACCTTGGCCGGGTCCCCACCCTCCTCCTCGATGTTGCGGCGCGCCTGTAGCAGGTCCCGCTGGGTCACGGGGAACTGCACGTCGATCGGATTACTGCTGACGATGGTGGCGAGCGCGCCGCTGGAAGGACCCACCAGGGTGCCCACACTGTACTTGGAGAGCCCGATACGCCCGGCCACGGGGGCCAGGATACGGGTATAGTTGAGATCCAGCCGGGCCGCGTCCAGGGCCGCCTGGGCCTGCGCGATGCCCGCCTTGGCGATAGACTGCGCCGCCTGCAGTTTATCCACCTCGGACTGGGCGATGTTCTTTTGCTTGACCAACTCCATACCGCGGGCCAATTGGGCGCGGGCGTTCTGCTCGTCGGCCACCGCCTTGGCCAGGTCCGCCTCGCGCTGGGTGACAACCGCCTGATACTGATCCGGCTCGATCACAAACAGCAGTTCCCCGACCTTGACCTCCTGGCCCTCTGAGAACTTGCGCTCCTTCAAGAACCCCTGGACCCGCGCCTGGAGTTCGACCCGGTCCGCCGCCACCACCCGGCCGACGAACTGCGTCTGCTCCTCCACCGCGGCCTGCCGGGCCGCGACCACGACCACCGCCGGGGGGCTGGCCGCGGGCGCCGCCGGCGGGGTACCCGACCCGCAGCCGGCGAGCCCGCCCAGGGCGGCCGCGAGGGCCAGGACCAGCCCGGCGAATCGGTGGAGGTGCGAGGGTCGGGGGTCGGGGCGGTGGGGCATTGAGGGCGTCCTTAGGGTGTCGGGGTGCCGGGATATTCTAACCGCCCGACCCGCCGCGGCGCGACCGGCGCAGGGCCGCCACAGGCCCCGACGGTCGGTGGCGAACCTGTGACGGCGGACACACGAATTGCCTGGGCCGCGTACTAAACTTTGGTCAGGTCGAGCGGTGGCCGGTGTTCCCTCCACCGGTACTGCCCGCTCCTCACGAACCCCCGTTGCTCCCCCCGGCATCGGGGGTCCGTTTTTGTGGCTACGTGGACCACGCACCGTCGCGATCACTCGCTGGGGGTCAGCCCCGATCGGGTCGGGCTGACGGGATTGCGCCCGTCACCCCTCCCACACCACCGGACATGCGGTTTTCCGCATCCGGCGGTTGAGCCCAGCGGGCTTAGCCCGCGAGCGTCCACGGTAGAGTCAGCCCGTAGCGACTGAGGGTGGCGGTCTTCAGCGCTTGGTTGACGACGATGTGGCGCGCCATGAACCAGGCGCCACGCCGCGTCAGGCGTCCCAACACCCGCTCGGCGGCCCGTTCGCTGGACACGAACACGGCGATGTCGTCGGCGTAGCGCACGAACGACAGGCCGCGCCGCACCAGTTCCCGGTCCAGCACGTCGAGGTAGAGGTTGCCCAACAACGGCGAGAGTCGATATCCACCACCCATTCCTTGCCGTCTGCGACAGACCCGCGGGCGGCCGTCACCGCGTCGTGCGCCGAGCGCCCAAGGCGAAAGCCCCAGCTATGTTCGCTCATCTCCCGGTCGAACGCCGCGCTCAACACCCGATGCAGGGCTTGCTGGATCAACCTGTCCTACACCGTGGGAATGCCTAACCGGCGCGTCCCGCCGCTCGGCTTGGCAATGTCCACCGTCCGCACCGCCGCCGGTTGGTAGTCGCCCCGCAGGAGCTTCTCGCGGACCGTCGGCCAGTGCGTGTTCAGGTGCGCCTCCGTCTCGGCAATCCCTTTGCCTTCCACGCCAGCGGCGCCGGCGTTGGCTGTCACCGCCGCCCAGGCCGCCCGCATGTTCGCTGGTGCCAGTACCGTTTCCATGGCGATAGCCACCCCGCCCAGGGGCAATTCTAACGTTTCGCTCATTGAACCTCTCCTGGCGTCTGTGCTTGCGGTCGCGGATGACTTGGTGGGCGCGGGCCTCCCCCATGCGGGAATCCACCCGTTCGGTTTCGCTCGCCGTCCCGGTAGCTGCCGCAGTCGCAGCGCCGGGAGCGTTTCGCCCGCCTGCTCGCCCTCCGGACCAGATGCAGACTGTGGTTCTCTCGTGACTCTTCGGCCCTTCGCTCGTCCCGGCTTTCACCGGGCGTCAACGCTACTATGGCCTCTGCTGACTTCTGGCCCGTTCTCACGGTCCAGATCTCCCCGAGTAAGAACATGTACTTTCGACCCGTGCCGCCAGGCTCTACCGGATACGTCTTTCGGTGACGGTTGGATTTCGCGTTCCCTAGCACGCTCATCGCCCGCACCCGGCCTCACTGCCTGTTCGTGTTCCTACGGTCGTGTCGCCGCGTAGCCCTGCTTTCAGCTTGGCCTCGCGGCTTCCACCTTGGGTTTCGCTACGCTTCTTGTCACTCGATGCGGTTACCTCCTTTCAGGTAACAAGTACATGCCCATGTCGGGCACACTAGGTGCGGACCTGCGCGGACCTTCGCCGGTCGGGTTTGCGCGGGGTTCGGTCCGCACAGCGGACCCTACGGTTAGCGCCCGCGCAGCCAGCGGACCAGGGCTAGGCCCAGAGCCATCAACAAGGTGACCAGACGAGCGGCGCGCTGTTCGGCGTAGGCGCGCAGCGTCCGCTCCAGTTCGTCAAGTCTTGCCAGGCCATTGCCAGGCTCCTGATTGAGGTTGCGCTTGTTTAACGGCCGCGGGCTGCTACCCTGACGACAGAGGCCGCGCCGTTCGCGCGGGTCGATCGAGGAAATCCGTGATGGCTATCGCCGAGCGTGTTTACGCGTCGGTCAAAGGACTGCCCGCACCCGCCGCGCAGGAAGTGCTCGATTTCGCCAATTTCCTGGCTGAGCGCGAGGCCCAGCGGGAGGACCAGGCATTCATGCTCGCCCAACAGAGTACCTTGGCCGATTGGGACAATGCGGACGACGATGCCTGGAACCATGCCCCAGCCGTGTGACATCGTTCTCCTTCACTTCCCCTTTACCGATCTCTCGGCCGCTAAGCAGCGCCCGGTTCTGGTCCATCCATGCGGAGATTTGCCGATACCTCGGTTGTGGGACAGAACCACGCTCCTGAGACCGGCGACCGCACAGCCAATAGCGCGGTGGCCTCAGCCGGAGGCTTTCGATCTATTCGTGGTCTGCTCCCGATTATCCCAGAAAGAGCCGTTCTCACACAGAGACACAAAGATCACAAAGATTTTCAACGCGATATGTAGGTCGAGGAGGTCACCCGGGCGGTGATCGGCCCAACGCCTTAAATGATGTGTTTTTTTTTGTGTTCTTGGTGTCTTTGTGTGAGCAATTCCCGGATTTAGGATGACCTGGTAACGGCTGGCCTCCCCGCGCAGCAGGGAGCAGTAGAGGCGCGCATAGTCGATGGCCGACTCGGGGCCGGGGAGTGCGAGGCCGACGGCCTGGTTGAAGACGCGGATGGCCGCGCCCTCGCCCCCGATCAGCAGTGCGCCGGCGTCCGCGACCAGGAAGGCGAGCGCGCCGTCCTGGCCCACGCACCGCACCTGGGCCTCGCCGAGTTGCCAGCCAGGATAGCAGGAGAGCGCCAGGGTGCGCAGGGCCCTGACCCCGTCGGCGAGGATCGCCGCATGGGTCGGCGCGGCCCGCGGACGCAGCAGGGAGGCCAGGGCGTCCAGCAGGGGCGCGGCCTCGTCTCCGGTCCTGGCCCGCCAGGGTCCGGCGCAGGGCGGGGCCGGGGACCAGTCCGGGGTCGCGGTCGCGGGCCGGGCGGCGGACCAGGCGCGGGGTGGGCGGTCCAGGGCCCGGGCGGCCCCGAGTCAGCGGCGGGGAGCGGCGAGCAGGCCTTGGTAGCGGGCCTGGATCCGCTTCTGCCATGTCGCCCAGTCCGCCGGGAAACGCTCGCCGAGGGTGCCGCGCAGGTCGTCCCAGAGGGCGATGGCGCGCCCGTAGTCGCCGAGGGCCGCGTCCTGGTCGCCCTTGCGCTGGTGGACCCTGCCGCGCTTCGTGTAGGACGCGGCCAGTTCGTTCACCCAGGGGGCAGGAAAGGCGTCGCCGAGCGCCGTGTGCAGGTCCTCCCGGAGCGTGATGGCACGCCCGTAGTCGCTGAGTGCCGCGTCCCAGTCGCCCTTGCCCTGGTGGGCGACGCCGCGGTTCGTGTAGGACTTGGCCAGCCCGCGTAGCCAGGGGGCTGGAAAGGTGTCGCCGAGTGCCACGCGCAGATCCTCCTGGAGCGCGATGGCGCGCCCGTAGTCGCCGAGTGCCGCGTCCTGGTCGCCCTTACGCTGGTGGGAGATGCCGCGGTTCATGTAGGCATTGGCCAGCTCGCTCAGCCAGGGGGCGGGAAACGCGTCGCCGAGGGCCGCGCGCAGGTCCTCCTGGAGCACGATGCCACGCCCGTAGTCGCCGAATGCCGCGTCCTGGTCGCCCTTCCTGTCGTAGGCGATGTCGCGGTTCATGTAGGCATTGGCCAGCTCGCTCAGCCAGGGGGCGGGAAACGCGTCGCCGAGGGCCGCGCGCAGGTCCTCCCCGAGGGAGATGGCGCGCCCGTAGTCTCCGAGTGCTGCGTCCTGGTCGCCCTTGCCCCAGTGGGCGACGCCGCGGTTCATGTAGGCAGTAGCCAGCTCGTTCAGCCAGGGGGCGGGACAGGCGTCGCCGAGTGCCGTGCGTAGGTCGTCGAGACACTGTCTGGAGCGCTCGGAGTCGGCGAAGGCCGCATCCCAATCCCCCCGATAAAAGGGGACGAGGCTACGACTGCGGTAGGCGACGGCCAAGTCCCTGGCCCAGTCAGCCGGGAAGGCCGCGCCGAGTCGCTCGCGCAAGGCCTCGAGGATCGCCACCGACTCGCCGCTGTCGCGCAGCCCGGCCGCCAGGGCCATCGCCTCCGCCTGGGCACGGCCGCGTTGGGCCAGCCAGACCGCCCGCAGCCGCTCCAGCCCGTCCGGGTCGGCCGGCTTGGGCGCCCCGTCCCAAAGCCGATCCAGCACCCGCAACCGCTCGCGCGGCGGCAACTGCAAGAGTCGGTCGCCGTCCCCGAGCAGGTCGGCGAGCCAGGCGGTGAAGCGCGGGTCCTCCGGCGGGGTGTCGAGCAGCGGGTCGGCGCCGATCGGGACCAGGGCCTCGCGCAGGTCGCCCAACTGGGCGGGGGCGATACGGCGGTCCAGGTACCAGCGCCCGAGCCGCTCGTGGACCGGCCGCCAGCGGGGGGTGCCGTCGCTGGACTGGCGCAGCAGGAAGCCGCCCAGCCGCGCCAGGGCCTCGGCGGCGTCCTGGGCGTCGAGCCCGACCGGGGGCAGGGTCGGGGCCGGTTCCGGGATCGGGTCCGGGTCCGGCTGGGCGCGTCCGGCGGCGGGCGCGACATCGGCCAGGGCGTCCAGGTGCGGGTACAGAAGCCGCAGCCCGCGCGCCACCTGAGCGGCGGAGAGCGGTTGGCCGGCCAGGGCCAGCACGGTCAGGGCCGCCGCCGGGAGCCAGGCGGGCCGGTGGCCGGCGAGTGCCTGATCGAGCCGATCGCGATAGCCGTCCGGGAAGGGGTCATGGGAGGCCTGGGCGACCACCCCGGCGACCGCGGCCCAATTGCCGCCCTGCATCTCCCACAGGGCGTGCAGCCACTGGCCCCAGGGTTGGAGGAAGACCGGCAGACGCCGGCTGCGCGCCAGCAGGACCTGCAGCAGGTCCGCCGGGATGGCGGGCGCCGGCGCGTCGCCCCAGGCGGTGGCGAGCAGTGCGCGGGCGCAGTCGTCCTCCAGGGTGGCGGCGGGCAGCGGCGTCCAGGGGCGGGCACCCGCGGCCGTGGCACTGGCGATGACGAAGGGGATGTCCTGGGTACAGGCCACCAGGCGCAGGTTGGCGGCCAGCGGCTCGGGCAGTCCGTCGAGCAGCTCATTGGCGTCGGCGGCTTGGTTGAGCCCGTCCAGCAGCAGCCAGACCGGGGCCGGGTCCTGCGCCGCGAGCGCGGCCAGGCAGTCGGCGAGGTCGCGGCGGGCGTCCTCCCGACCGCGCAGCCCGCTCGGCCCCGGCCGGTCGGCCAGGCGGCAGAACCCGGCCAGGATATGGGTGCGCACCGGCGGCCCCAGGGACTCGGCGCCGGCGCCCGGGCCGGTCAGGGCCGCGGGCTCGGCGGCCAGGGGCGGCGGCTGGTCCATGCTGAAATAGACCGCCCGCCCGGCAAGCTGCCGGTAGAGTTGGGCGAGCAGCACGCTCTTGCCTATGCCGGAGCAGCCGGTGAGGAGCAGGCGCCGGTGGGGGCTCGCAAGCGCAGCGCGACGGATGCCCGCGAGCGCGTCCGCGCGCGGGACGCTGGCGGTCAGGAGGCGCTGGACCAGGGCCTCCTGGTCCAGGTAGCGGCTGGGCGGCGCGGCCGGCGCGGCGGTCTGCCCCTGGGCGCCCAGGTCGAAGCCGAAGCGCCGCTCCAGGTCGTGCGCCAGGGTGTCGACGCTGTCGCGCAGGGCGCCGTTGCGGGCGGCCTCCTCGGCGTGGGGCTCGGACCGGTGCGCCTGGTCGCGCCACGCGGGGTCGAGCGGCCAGGCGGCATCGCTCGGGCGCTGCATTACCGCCACCACGCGGTCGTCCTGCCAGCGCACGCACTCCAGCAGGGCGGCGCGCGCGCCGCCGCCTCCGTGGTCGCCCTGGTCGGCGTGGTCGTAGCGGGCGCCGAGCGGCATCAGATAGAGGTAGCGCGCGTAGGGGGCGGCGGGGTCGAACAGCAGCAGGGCGCTGTCGAGATTGGCGTTGCCGCCCGGGTGGGGTGGGGCCGGCGGCCGGGGCCGCGGGCCGCCAGGCAGGGGCGGACGGTTGAAGCGCGCATCCACCTTGGGGCCGTGCAGGGCGCTGGCGGCGCTGTAGAGGGTCGCGCCCTCCCAGACGGCGCGCACGTCGGGGACCGGCCCGGCGGCGTCCGGGGTGGTGCCGGGCCGGGTGATGCCGATGAGGGCCAGGTGGATGCCGCGGTAGGGGCCAAAGAGCCAGATCAGATAGCGCAGCAGGGTGAGGAGCCCCGGCGTGATCGGTGGCAGGTCGAGCCGGCGCTGATGGGCGTGCAGCAGGTTGCGCACCAGGTCGACGCACCAGAAGCGCAGGCTGTCGTAGACCGGGCCCCCGGACTTGACCCAGCGCGTCCCCCGGTCGTCCGGGCGCAGGCGCCAGCGCCCGGCGACCTGGGGCGGGCGTTGCGCCGTGATGAGCCGCGGCTCCAGGATGGCATCGAGCGCCGGGAAGGCGGACGGGGCGCCCACGGCCGCGTGCTCGGCGTTGGCGGTGGAGAGCAGCGCGGCCCAGTCGAGCCAGTCGGTGAGGCCGAAGCACTTTTTGGTGCGCAGGCATTGGAGCAGGGCCGTGCTTGCCCCCAGCCGGGCGTCGCCTCGGTCGCCCGAGTCGCCCGCGTGCCGCAGGGCGCCCCAACAACATTGACTGGCCTGCACCACGAAATGGGTGTGCAGGAAGGACTCCATCACCGTCACCAGGCAGTGCAGTTCGATCTGCCCGGTGCGCCGCTCGACGGCAAAGAGTTCATCGAGCGGCTGCTGGATGGTCACCGGCCAATCGGCGGGGCCCAGATCCGCGGGCAGGAAGGGCGGCAGCGCGGCCAGCAGGCCGAGCTCGAACTGGATGATCGCGAGCGGGTCGAGCGGGGACTTGCCCCCCGGAACGTCCCGGAAGAGCCGGGCGAGCAGGGCCAGTTGCTGCGTTGGGGAGCCCGCGGGTGCCGCCTCCGGCAGGCGGTGCGCGAACCAGTCGCACACCCGCGACGCGAAGGCCGCGAGCCCGGCCTGGGTATCGATCACGCGGCCGGCGGGGCGGCCGTCGGGGCGGTTGGCGCCGCAGTGTCGGCGCAGGTCCTGGAGGAGTGCGGAGGTGTCCATGGTGCGGGCCTGGGGCTGGGCGCGGGGGGAGGCGCTTATGGTAGCCCGGGGCGGCAGTGGGGGGAATCTGATGTGGTTTCGGGGGCGTCAAAGCGGATCGTGGTCGGGACCTTGGTCGGCGCCCGCTGCGGTCCGCGGCGCCGTGCCGCCAAGGCGGCGCGGACCGCTGGAATTCCTCCCCCGCGCACGACGACCGCGTTGCGCCACGCGGCCTCCTCCGCTGGGGTCGGCGGGCGATCCTCACCGGGGGCGTCGGCAATCAGTTGTTCCCATGCGTCAGGACTCACCGGAAAGCCCTCTGGCAAAGTATCTGATTTCATGCTTTTCGGCCTGGCGCAGGCTGATAACGTGTAGCGCGGTGGGGCGGATGCCCGCAGGGCGATCCGCCATGATGCCTTGCGGCATCCTGATCGCCGGACTGGCGCAACCGCCGCACGTTCCGCCAACGAAGTTCATCGGGGCGTCTCCCTTGGCGTAACGCTGCCCACGTTGGATGAACTCGGAACCGGTCATGCACCGCAGTATCGGACCATACTGTCCGGGCGCCAAGCCCTGATCGACCCAAGCTCCCGCCCACGGGCGACCAGTTTCCCCAGCAAGCCCGGTCGTGTCGGCTGTGCGGACCCGCAGATTTTGCGTCACTGCCGTTGAGCTAAGCGCTGCAGCCCAAGCGCCTGGAGTCCAAGGCTTCAGCCTTGGAGCGCGTCAAGGCTGAAGCCTTGGACTCCAAATGAGCATCGCTCCGGCCTTAGGGTGGACCAGCGATAGCGCAGTCCACCGAAGCCCGCGCCGCCTCTCCCTCGAATTCGACACCTAATGTTCGGTCGGTGTCGTGCGCAGGGCTCGGATCGCCTCGCGGGAAAGCCCGGTCAGATCGGCAACGGCCGCGTCGTCCAGGGCGGTGCGCTCAAGGAGTGCCGCGGCCATTTCACGGCGCGCCTGCGCAAGGCCCTCTTTATGCCCCTCTTTGTGCCCCTCGTTGTGCCCCTCCTTGTGCCCCTCCTTGTGCCCTTCCTTGCGTCCCCGCTCGAGGATCTCCGCGTTCCACTGTTCGACCCGCTGTTGCAACATGGTATGCACCTCTTGAAAATCATTGATGTCCGGCAGGCGGATGCCGGGGCGCTTCTTGCGGATGAAGCTGCGGTAGATCCAGCGACCGAAGGCGCGCTTGAGGCTATCCAGGGCGCCGGTGTCCAGGAGCGCCACCAAACGGGCGTAGACCGCGAGCCAGGTCGGCTCGTCGCGCGCCTTCTCCAACTGGAACAGGGCCGCGACCAGGTTTTGGACCTCGGCCGGGTAGGTCTCCCCGCCCACGATCGCCCCTTCGTCAAGCAGCAGGTAAGACCAGTGGGGGCGATAGTGTGCCAGTCCGCCCGGGGCCGGGTCGATCAGCGCGGAAAGTTCCGTCGGCGCCGTCCAGCGCGCCTCGCCGTTGTAGAGGACCACCGGCAGCACCGGCGGGAGGGTCCCGACCGCGGTCAGGGCCTTCTGGGCGATCAGGTCCTGGTACAGGAGCGAGACATAGCAGGCGATCCGCACCGCCATGAAATGGTCTACGGTGCTCTGAAACTCAATCAGAATATAGACGTAACACCAGCCGTCGGCCCAGCGCAGGCGCCAGATGATGTCGTCTTCGCGGTCGCGGTAATCGTCGGTGACATAGCTGCCCTTGACCGTCTCCAGCGAGGTCAGGTCCAGCGACTGGATCCAGTCCTCGCGCACGAAGCCGGTCAGCAGGTCGCGGACCATCTCGGCGTGCGCGAAGAGTTGCTT
>Ga0247839_1003366_pt1 | contig 22229 bp, 12 predicted proteins | sample LaCruzMarch2015__6_FD_192405 | JGI IMG/M metagenome (GOLD analysis project Ga0247839, IMG submission 192405) | Freshwater microbial communities from meromictic Lake La Cruz, Castile-La Mancha, Spain - LaCruzMarch2015_16m | ecosystem: Environmental > Aquatic > Freshwater > Lake | place: Spain... | reverse complement strand
GGTGTCGTTTGACGGGAAAACCCGTGCACTTTCTCACGGGGACCGATGAACACGGGGCCAAAATAGATCAGGCGGCCCAACGAAACGGAAAAACACCGGCCGAGTATCTCGAACCCGTGGTGGAAAATTTCAAAAATCTTTGGAATCTATTGGTCGTCACCAACGACGATTTTATTCGCACCACCGAAGAACGCCACCGCCGGGTGGTGCAAGCGGTTTTTGAAAAGTTAAAAGCCCAAGGGGACATTTACTTAGGCACTTACGAAGACTGGTATTGTGTTCCCGATGAAACCTTTTGGAGCGAAGCCGAAGCCGTGGGGGGCCGTTGCCCCACCTGCGGACGTCCCGTGGAAAAACTCAAAGAAGAAAGTTACTTTTTTAAGTTGTCCTCTTACGAAAAACCTCTGCTGGACCATTACGAAAAAAACCCAAATTTCTTAGCCCCCCGTTCCCGAGCCAACGAAATCGTTCGGTTCGTTCAGTCGGGCTTGAGGGACCTGTCCGTGTCCCGAACAAAAGTGGCTTGGGGCATTCCCGTGCCGTCGCACCCCTCGCACACGGTGTATGTGTGGTTCGACGCTCTTTTGAATTACATCACCGCCGTGGGGTACCACCCCGAAACGCCAAGCCCTCTTTTCAAAGAGACGTGGCCCGCCGATGTGCACCTCGTGGGCAAAGAAATATTTCGATTCCACGGGGTGATCTGGCCCGCCATGTTGTTGGCTCTCAAAATCCCGCTCCCCGCTCAAGTGTTCGCTCACGGCTGGTGGACGGTGGAAGGCGAAAAAATGTCGAAATCCCGGGGGAACGTGGTGGACCCCCAAACGGTGGTGAACGAGTTCGGCGTGGACGCGTTTCGTTATTTTATACTCAAAGAAGTCCCCTTTGGGTCGGACGGGGATTTTTCCCAAAAATCTTTAATCAACCGGTACAACGCCGAACTGGCCAACGCTTTGGGGAATCTGTTAAACCGTGTTTTAAACATCATTGAAAAAAACTTCGACGGTCGTCTCACCCCGGTCTCCCCCACGCACGTCTTGGTCCCCGCCGATGCGTCCGACTGGGTGAAGGCCTACGGGCAAGATCTTTTGGCTCTTTCATTTCACGAAGCTTTAGAAAAAGTGATGGCGTTGGTGAACAAAGCCAACAAATACGCCGAAGATCAAGCCCCTTGGAAACAGGTGAAACAAGACCCCCCCCAAGCCCACCAAGTTTTGGTGGAAATGGCCCGGGCCCTTAAATTGGTCGCGTTGGCCCTGCACCCGTTCATGCCCACCATCACCCAGGAAATGTGGAATCAACTGGGGGAGCCAACGGCTCTGGCGGAGGTGGCCCCGAGCCTGTTGTCCACGGGAAACATCGGTTTTCCCGAGGGCCAAACGGTCAAAAAAGGATCACCCCTTTTCCCTCGTAAAGACGTCCCTGTCTAACCATGTTTTTTGAAACCCACACCCATTTAACCGACGAACAATTCGACTTGGATCGAGACCAAGTGCTCGCCAACGCCCGAACGGCCGGGGTGAGCGGATTTGTGGAGATCGGGGAACAGGAATCCCAGTGGGAAAAGGCTCGAGCCCTCGCGGAATCTCAACCGGACGTTTATTGGACCGCGGGGTTTCACCCCTACTACGCTTTTCGAGCGGACCCGGGTTTGGCCGGTCGCTTGGAAGAGGCTCTCGCTCACCCCCGGTGCGTGGCCGTGGGGGAAATAGGGCTCGATTACCACCGAGACGATTCCCCACCCGACGTTCAACGAACCGTTCTGGAAGAACTGATCGGCGTGGCCGTCCGAAGGAACAAACCCATCGTTCTCCACTGCCGCGAAGCCCACCGAGACCACACACAAGCCCAGAAAGATCTTCTGTCTGTTCTATCAAAATTCTATCCGGTCTCCCCCGGCGTTCAACCCGGATTTTGCAATAGGCGTGAGGACCGAGACGAAGGAGACCGAGACAGTTTCGACGAAGAAAGCGAAGGCCATGGTGGTTCCATGGACGAGATTTCTAAGGAAGAAAATGTCCGGCCTCCTTCGTCGAATCCCGCGTCCTATTGCAAAATCCGGGTTCCACCCGCGGGCGTGGCCCATTGTTTTCAGGGCAACGCCGAAACGGCTTGGGCCTTGATCGAGCGGGGCTTCCTGATCGGCGTGGACGCCCCCATCACGTACCCGGCCTCTTCCTCGTTGCGGGCCCTGCTCGCTCATTTACCCTTAGAATCGTTGGTGCTGGAAACAGACAGCCCTTATCTCCCACCCCAAGACCACCGAGGCCGCCGAAACGAACCCACCCACATTCCCACCATCGCTCAAACCTTGGCCGACATAAAACACATCCCCATCGAAAAAATAGGGGAAACGACCACCGCCAACGCCCAGCGACTTTATAGAATCCCCTGAAAAAGGGCGCGGTCGGAAGGGAGGCCCGCCTCCGTCCGGCACAGATTCGAGCCTCCCTCCTCATTGTCCGGCCAAAACAGAACTTATTAAGCGGTCAGAGCACTAGTGATTTGATACAATCTTTTCAGAAAAAGTTTTTCCAACAATCGACTTATTCGGAGGAATTTCCATGAAATGGATGATGATTTCTGTTTTGTGTTTTGGATTGAAAATGTTTGGTTGGGCTGACGAAACAGGGGCGATCGTTTCCCCGAAGGAAGAGGCGGTTCCCGTGGTTTCGAAAGAGGTCGTTGCCGATGTCGCCCCGGCGGAATCAAAGACCGTCGAGCCGTTGGCCCCGGCCAAGGCGGAGACCCCCGAAACGTCCGCGGAACCTTCGTCCGAGGTCGCTGGGACGGCGAAACCCGACGATGTCGGGGAGATTACGGCCCCGGTGGTCGAAGCGGTGGTGCCCGTGGCGGACGTCGAGGTGGTGAAGACCGAAGAGACACCGAAGGCGTCGCGCCCCGTTGTTGAGTCGGCCCTTCCATCGGTTGACGAGGTCCCGCAGGTCCAAGAGATCATTGAGTTCCATGAAAAGGAAATCGCGAGTCTCCAGAAATTTCGAGACGCGTGGAACAAGACTTTAGGATCGCTTCGGAAAAAGCATCAAGACATTGAAAAGAAGATCGCCGACAACCAAGAGAAGATGGCAACCCTCAAGTATGAGTCCACGAAAGCGAGTCGAGTTCAAGCGAAATCCCTTAAGAAAGAGACCCACCTTTTGACGCAGTCCCTCAAATTACTGGACCGTGATTTGGACAAACAGAGGAAGACCTTGGTCGAGGACCTGAGGAAAATCTCATCCGAAGCGGGCCAAGGTTTGGAAGAAACTTACCGTCAAGCGGTCAAAGACATTCAAGGGAAACCTTAATTTTTTGCGTCCCAAATCTCTTGACAATTGTCAAAACGCGCCAAGATCGCACGAAGCATGTCTTGGCCGTTGTGCTCTTGGCCAAGCGTGAATTTGAATCTTGCCTTCTTGTGTCCGCCGTTGTTTGCATAGAATGAGTTTTTCTAAGATAGAATGGTCACTTCGTGACGGTTGAGATCCTGCCCTCGCTGTCCATTCTTATCCCCGCCTACAATGAGGAAGGGGAGATCGGAGAGACTTTGGCGTGTGCGCGGGAATCCGTTGAAAAGGCGGGGTTGAGAGGGTGGGACATCATCGTTTGCGATAACAATTCCACGGACAAGACAGCCGTCATCGCCCAAGCGGCGGGGGCCCAGGTTGTTTTTGAACCTCACAATCAAATCGCCCGGGCCCGCAACCGAGCGGCGGAGGTGGCCCGGGGGGATTGGCTTCTCTTTTTGGACGCCGACACCCGATTGTCCCCCTCTTTATTGGCCGCCGCTTTAAAAAAAATGGTCCAGCCGGACATCGTTGGCGGAGGGGCTCTTGTATCGTTTTCAGGGGAAATTCCCCCGGTGTTTCGGGTGTTGGTGAACGTTTGGAATAAAATGTCCGTGGGGTTTGGTTGGGCCGCCGGGTGCTTCCTTTTTTGTCGCCGGTCCGCTTGGCGGGAGGTGGGAGGGTTTGACGCTCGCTATTACGCGTCCGAAGAGGTTTGGTTTTCCCGTCGTTTAACCCGTTGGGGGCGTGCCCACAACCAGAGGTTTGAAATTTTAACCAACCCCCGTGTGGTCACTTCCGGTCGAAAATTTCGCTGGTTTAAAACAACGCGACTTCTCATTCACCTTGTTCTTCTTTCTGTTCCCGGTGCTCTTCGATTTCAAAAAACGTGTGGCTTGTGGTACCAAAGACCAACGAAAAGATGAACCTAAAAACGGAAGTTGAACCTCTCTAAAAAATAAAAAACGTTGACAGTAATTTATTTTATTATAAATTGAGCGACAAAAAAGGCTCACCCAATGGGTGAATCTTAAAAAAACCTTTCAGGTTCGTCATTCCGGCGAACGCCGGAATCCAGTCCGTGAAATTTCCGTCGAAGAAACAAAAAAACATTCTGGATACCGGCTTTCGCCGGTATGACGAATCTAAAGAAAATGAGTTTCAACTTCCGTTTTTAGGTTTATTTTATGATTCATTCGATGGCGAAAAAGATTCACCCAATGGGTGAATAAAAAAGAATCCTAGAAGAAATAGAAAAGTCTTCCGGCAAATCCCCCCTGCCCCCCCTTTGTCAAAGGGGGGAACACTGTCGGGACACGTGCTTTTCCCCCCTTTACGAAGAAAGGGGGGTACGGGGGGATTTGAGAGTTGAACCTAGGTTTTCTGTTTTTTTTAATGTTGCAAGGAGATGACTATGCGAAGAATTTTATGGGTTTTGGCGGGGTTGACGATAGGGGGAGGGCTCCTTCTGGCTCAGGGGGAGGTGGGGGCTGGGAGTGGGTATGTTCTGTTAAAAGAATCTGGGGAGCGGGCTTTTAAAGAAAAATCATACGGGCAGGCACGGGAACTCTACGAACGGGCTCAAAAAGAGGCGACCCTTCCCGAAGATAAAAGATGGGTCTCTTTTCGTTTAGCGGATTGTCGGTGGCGTGGGGAGCTTTCTGGAGGGAGTCCCGATTTTTCCGTGGTGGAAGAGGCCCGTGAGGCGTTGCTGAATATGATGGGAGAAGAGTCGGGTATCCAAGAAACCGATCCCCTGTGGGGTGACGTCCGCGAATCTCTGGGGGATTCCTATTGGATCTTTCCGAAAGACAGGAACTGGTACTTGGCGTGGCTGTATTACGAACCGGTGTTGGACTGGTGGGCCGGGTCCCGGGATTTGGAGAAAGCCCGGGTGGAGTATTTGCGACTCGTTTGGAAACTGCTCGAAGCCCCCAAGGGTGAAAATTATGGTTACTACATAAATTACGATTCGCTGGCCCCGGTGCTGGAGAACGCTTTGAAACTGTCAAGGTCTGTCAACGAAAAAGCCCGGGCGAGTTATTATCTAGTCCAAACGCTTGAACACAAAGGGTCCGATCCGCGGGGAGCCAAGCGAATTCGCGAGTGTTATGAGACCTCCTTGTCCGCGGGAAATCGCGAGGACTGGTATGACGACGCGTTGTTTAAATACGGCCAATATCTTGAGACCCAAGGGCGGATGGTCCCCCAAGAGACGGGTGGTTGGACCTCAAAGCCCGATTACGAGAAAGCCTTAGACGTTTACCGACGGTTCTCTAAGGAATTTAAGAAAGGGGAAAGCCCGTGGTGGGAAGATGTTCAGCAAAGTATTAACACGTTGGCGGGGGAAAGTTTGAGGATTTATGTGTCCCAGTTGTTTTATCCCGGGGACAAAGTGTCTTTTAATTTGGACTGCCGTAACGAGGATAAAGTGACCTTTAAGCTTTTTGCCGTTGATGTTGAAAAAAACGTAAAAATGTCGGGGGGCACATCTTCTCGGGATTGGATTTCCCTCGTTGACCCGGCGGGCCTTAAAGAGATCAAGTCTTGGACAAAAGTGGTTAAGGCGGAAAACTACACGCCCGTGAGTGAGCGGGTGGACGTGGAGGGCCCGTTGGATTCTGGGGCCTATTTGTTGGTGGCGGAAGGGAAGAAACAAAAAAGCCAAGAGCTTGTTTTAGTCACCGACAAGGTTCTGGTTGTTCAATCTTTTCCCGGCCAGGCGGCCGTGTTTATGTGCGATGCGAAAAGCGGAGCCCCCGTGGCCGGCGGTCGGCTGATCCTTTGGCAGCGCTATTGGCATTCGGACAATGGCGTAAGAGAATGGCGCTGGGAACGGCAGATCAAGACGGCCGGGACCGACGGTTTGGTGGTGTTCCCCATCGCTCGGGGTGGGCAGTTCCTGGCTTTTGGAACGAAGGGAACATCTTGTGTGGCTCCCGCCTATTTCGACGGGAGTCCTTCTCCGCGGCTTGGAAGCGAGTGGCGGATTTATGTGGAAACAGACCGAGCGGCCTATCGGCCCGAAGACACGGTCCACTGGAAAGTGGTGGCGAGGAAGAAAACGGGAGGAGTTTATGAGGCTCCTGTGAAAGAAACGGTGAAATATCAAGTGATGGATCCTCAAGGAGCCACCGTGAAGGAAGGGGATGTGGCTCTGAATAGTTTCGGGAGCGGTTGGGGAGAGTTTTCGTTGGCCAAGACGATGGGATTGGGTCTTTATCGGATTGTTTTCAAGGACACCAAGGGAAACGATCGGGGGCAGGCGGACATGTTTCGGATGGAAGAGTATAAACTTCCTGAGTTTCGGGTGACGGTGACCCCTTCTGAGGAAGGGGGTCGACCGAAGGTGCATCGTTTGGGGGACGAGGTGGAATGCACGGTGGATGTGTCTTACTATTTTGGGGGTGCGGTGGCGAACGCGAATGTGGAGGTGTTGGTCCATCAGAAGCCCTTCGATCGGGTGTGGAGAAAACCCCGGGACTACCCGTGGTTTTTCAGTGAATCCGACCAGAACAGACGGGGGGACTATCGGCCGGACACGATTGTTCATCAACAAACGCTTAAGACGGATGGGAACGGCCGGGCGACGGTTCGGTTTGAAACCCCGCTGGGGGCGGGGCAGGATTTTGAGTATCGGGTGGAGGCTCGAGTCACGGATTCGTCCCGGCGGGAAGTGGTGGGGGAGGGGCGTGTGCGAGTGACACAGAAGAGTTACGCGGTGAACCTAGAGGCGGATCACAACTTGTTCCGTCCCCAAGACAAAGTGCGTGTGACTCTGACCGCCTTGGACGCCAACGATCGGCCGGTGTTGGTGGAGGGGAAAGTGCGTGTGACCCGGGACCGCTGGGGGGAAGTGTGGAAAACCGAGGACGGAAAGATGGTTCGGTGGGAAGCGGGAACGCCCCGCACCAAGGTCTCTGGTGTGCTGATAGAGCAAGGGTACAAACGAGAAGAGGTTTTAGTCCGCACGGCCAAAACGGACGCGGAGGGGCAACTGGGGATTGATTTTACCCCAGAGGTGGAAGGCTATTACCGTGTGAGCTGGGAGGGGGACGACGAGGGAACGCTGGTCACAGGCGAGACCACCGTGTGGGTGGCGACAACAGGGACGGACGTTTTGGGTTACCGAGCCGGTGGGCTGGAGATTCTGCTGGATAAAGAATCGGTTCGCCCGGGGCAGGTGCTCCCGGTGATGTTGGTGACGCCGGAGCCGGACCGTTACGTGTTGTGGACAACGGCCACGGAGGGGTTGGACGAGGCCCGGATCATCCCCATGAAGGGGAATGTGAAATTATTGGAAATACCTTTGATGGAAAAGCACATCCCCAATTTCCATGTGGCCGGAGCGATGATGCGGGACGGCGAAATGTTGAGCGTCGAAAAAGAGGTGGTGGTGCCACCGGTGGAAAAATTCCTTCAGGTGGTTGTAACGCCCGATCACCCGGAACGAGAGCCCCGGCAGAGCGGGGAATGGACAGTGAAAACCCAGGACGCTGAGGGACAACCCGTGGTCGCGGAAGTAAGCCTGGGGTTGACGGACGAGGCGGTGAATTATATTCAGTCCGATCTGTCCGGAGATCCGCGTCCGTTCTTCTATGGGCACAAACGGGCCTCCCTAGGGCAACTGGCCGGGACAACCGGGTGGCGTTCGTTCCCCCGCCCGGCTGTGGAAGAGAATGTTCAATCGTTCCCCCGCCCGGCTGTGGAAGAGAATGTTCAATGGGGAGGGGATCCAAGAAAAAATGGATTGTTAACTGGTGCAGAGAGGTCTTTTCAAGATGAAGGCAGGTCGGATAAGCCGGCGTGGGTGAGGCTTTCGAGGCCTTCGAAGATGGCCATTACCGAGGAGAGTCCCCTTCCCATGTCGTTAGCCGTGGGATCATTGGATCCCCTAGCAAAAGTATCGCAACAAGTGTCCGCTGGTGAAGTTGCTGTTCAGGTGCGAAACGATTTCCGTGCGACGGCCTATTGGCGTCCGGACGTTTTGACCGGTGCGGACGGCACGGCCAAGGTGACGATGGTGTATCCGGATTCCCTGACCGCTTGGACGGCCCGGGCCCGGGCCGTCTCCACGGGAAGTCGATTCGGAGAGGGGCGCGGAACGGTGCAGACCCGTTTGCCTCTCTTGGTTCGGCTCCAAGCCCCGCGGTTTTTCGTGGTGGGGGACCGGGTGGAGATCTCCGGGGTTGTGAACAACAACACGGACAAGGCCATGGACGTCCGTGTGATCTTTGACTCGGGGCCTGAATTGGTTGGTGAGAAGGGGGTTGTGAATTTTGTGGTTCCGGCCCACGGAGAAAAACGAGCGAGTCGGTGGTATGAGGCCGTCAAGGCGGGCGATGCGACGGTGCGGGTGAAAGCCCTCGGTGCGGACGGGAGCGCGGACGCCATGGAGAAGACGTACCCGGTGAACGAGCACGGGATCGAAAAATTCACGGCGCAATCGGGAAAAACACGGGGAGACGAAACAAACGTGTGTGTGTCTCTTCCGTCCGAGAGGAAAAAAGAGAGCACTCGGATGACGGTGCGGGTCTCGCCCAGCTTGGCCGCGGGGTTGTTGGACGCGGTACCTTATTTGGTGAATTATCCCTACGGGTGCACGGAGCAAACCCTCAGTCGCTTTCTGCCAGCGGTGATCGTCAAAAAAACTTTGAGCGACTTGGGGTTCACGCCGGCCGACATCGCCGGGCGGATCTTCGGCGGAATCGAAGGGGATTTCGCGGGGAAAACTCACCCGAAGGAATACGCCCCGGATGGCAAGGAAGGGGGCACGGACCAGTTGGGGGCGGTGGTGAAGGCTGGTCTCGGTCGGCTTTACGACTTCCAGCACGCGGACGGTGGGTGGGGTTGGTGGAAGGAGGGGGGCACGGATCTTTATATGACGGCTTACGCCGTCTGGGGTTTGGCCTTGGCGAGGGAGGCGGGGGTTTCCGTGAACGATGGGGTTTTGGAACGGGGCGGAAAATTCTTGGAAGAATCGCTGGTGAAAGAGGAAAACGTTCCGGACACGCAGGCGTGGATGCTCCACGCTTTGGGGGTTTTGCACGGAGGGGTAAAAAAGCCGACGGCCTTTGAAGCGAAGGCTTTGGAGAACTTGTGGAAGAACCGGGACCAACTGAACGCCTATACCCGGGCCCTCACGGCGTTGACCGCTCATCGGTTCGGGGAAAAAGAAAAAGCGAAGATCTTGGTTGAAAACTTGGTCAACGGGATCCGGGAGGACGATCGTCCGGACGAATCCGCCGAAGAAAAAACGGGAAACCCCGCCCCGGCGGAACGGATGAAGACGGCCCATTGGGGTGAAACGGGGGTGTTCGGGCGATGGTCGAATGGGGGGATCGAAGCCACGGCTTTTGGTCTGCAGGCACTCCTCACGATGGACCCCAAGAACGCCCGGGTGGAACCGGTCATGAACTGGCTGGTGAAAAACCGGCGGGGAGCCCAGTGGTCGAACACCCGGGACACGGCGATCGCTCTTTTGGCGTTAACGGATTACCTGAAGACGTCCGGCGAGCTGGCGGGGGAATCGTCCTATGTTTTGTTGGTCAACGGTAAAGAAGTGGGCCGGGGGGAAAGCCAAAGGAAAAATGTTCTTTCGGGTCCCCGGGGATGGACCATCGACCGGGCGCTGTTGAAAGACGGCGAGAACGATGTACGGATAAAGAAAACGGGATCCGGGAGCCTGTTCTTCTCTGTCGAAAGCGACTATTTTAGTTTGGAAGAGCCCATCCCTCCCGCGGGCCATGAACTGTTTGTCCGGCGCGGGTACAAGAGGCTGGAAGGCCAACCCACGCTTCTGAAGGGTTACGCCTACAGCCTATCGCCGGTGGACGATAAAGGGGTTGTGAAAAGTGGGGAGCGTGTGGAGGTGACTCTCACCATCGAAGCGAAAAATAATTTAGAGTATCTCCTGCTGGAAGACCTAAAACCCGCGGGGCTGGAAGCGGTTGAGGTCCAAAGCGGTCGAGCTCTTTACGCCCGAGAACTTCATCCGAAGACGAAAAAAGCGACAGGGAATACCGTCTGGGTTTATCAGGAGTTGCGGGACAGGAAGGTGGCTCTTTTTATTGACAAACTGCCCCAGGGTCTTTGGGAAATCACCTACGAATTGAGAGGCGAAGTCCCCGGCGATTACCACGCCCTTCCGGTGATCGCCCATGCGATGTACGTTCCGGAGATCCGTGCCAACGGTGCGGAAATTCGACTGAAGGTTGAAGATTAAATACCCTTTAGAAGAGTTTCTTTAGCCCTCCGAAGTTATCGACGGACGCAAAAAAAGTTCCTTCTCCCCTCGGGAGAAGGTGCCACGAAGTGGCGGATGAGGGATATGGCATTGTCTCGTCGGAAAATAAAATCCCTCACCCTGCCCTCTCCCAAGAGGAGAGGGAAAAAATAATTTCCTTCCCCTCTTGGGGGAAGGTGGCCCGAAGGCCGGATGAGGGCTGAGTAGTTACAAATTTCCCAGAAAATCCCCCCTATCCCCCCTTTTTCAAAGGGGGGAACACGCTTGGAAAACCAGTCTTTCCCCCCCCTTTACGAAGAAAGGGGGGTACGGGGGGATTTTTTTGGGAGTTCAACTTCCGTTTTTAGGATAAATTATGGCCATTCATTCAAAAGCGGTTTTGGTGGTGGGGGGGGGAGCGGCGGGGATGATGGCGGCTTTGGGGGCGGCGGGGCACGGGGCTCGGGTGACCGTTCTGGAGCGCATGGAAAAGGTGGGAAAGAAAATTTTGCTCACGGGGAATGGGCGTTGCAATATATCCAACACCCAGTTAAATCTCTCCCGCTATCACGGCGCTCCGGCCGGATTCACGGAAAGGGTGCTTCGGTCTTTTTCTCCCGCCCAAACCATGGGTTTTTTTAAAACCTTGGGACTGTTTTGTGTTGAGGAAGAAGAGGGACGTGTTTACCCGTCGTGTGGGCAGGCTTCGGCGGTGTTGAGTGTGTTGCGTTTTGAGATGGAACGACGGGGGGTTCAGGTTCATGGGGGGGCCGAGGTGTCCCAGCTGATCCCGAAAGAGCGGGGTTTTACCGTGGCGACAAAAGACGGCCGTGCGTTTAAGGCCGATCGCGTGATTGTGGCCACCGGTGGTTTGGCTTCTCCTCAGCTGGGATCCAACGGGTCGGGTTTTTCTCTCCTAGAAGGTCTTGGTCACCGGGTTTCTCCTTTGTTCCCCTCCTTGGTGCAACTCAATTTGTTAGCTCCTTTTCTGAAAGAGTGGGACGGTGTTCGTTTTCATGGGGCCGTCGCTGTGGTTTCTGGCGGGAACGTGTTGCGTGTGGAAAGGGGTGAAATTCAGTTGACGGATGACGGGGCGTCGGGCATTCCCGTTTTGGATCTGAGTCGAACCGTGGGGGACTGTCTTTTGAATCGGCGGGCGGTTTCCTTGGATGTGCGTCTCTTGCCCGATCGCACCCCCGACGATCTTTGGGACGATGTTCAGACGAGACTGTCGTCCCGTCCCGATGAAACGTTGGAAAGGGCTTTCGTTGGACTGGTGCACACGAAACTCATTCCGATTCTCCTTCGGGAGGCGGGGTATAAGAACCAGCACGTGCCTTGTCGCCTTTCATCCAATGAAAACGCCCGCCGTTTCGTGGGTCTCTTGAATTCTTGGCTCTTGCCCATCACGGGAACTCAACCTTTTGAGCGGGCCCAGGTGACGGCCGGGGGGGTGGACCCTTCGGAACTGGATCCCTCCACGCTGGAGTCCAAAAGGGTGCCCCACCTTTTTCTGGCCGGCGAGATCCTTGATGTGGACGGCGATTGCGGGGGGTATAATCTTCAGTGGGCTTGGTCGTCGGGGTTTGTGGCCGGTACCCACGCGGCGCTTTAAATGATCCGCCTTGAGCAAATTCGACTCCCCGTTGGCCACACGGACGACGATCTTCAAAAAGCGGTGGCGACGGTTTTAAAAATAAGTCCGAAAGATCTCAAATCCCTTCGTGTTCACCGACAAGGCGTGGACGCTCGACACCCCCAGAAAATTTATTTGGTTTACACCGTTGATGTGGAAGTGCCCGACGAAAATTTTATTCTTTCTCAAAAGACTCCCCACGTTTCCGTGGCGACCGAGGTCCCCTACGCGGTTCCGAATTCTCCCGCGTTTGCCAAACGACCCTTGATTGTGGGCACGGGGCCCGCGGGTCTCTTCGCCGGTCTTTTGTTGGCCCGGGCGGGGGCCAAGCCCCTGTTGCTGGAACGGGGTCAACCCGTGGGCAGGCGTGTGACGGATGTTCAGAGTTTTTGGACCCAAGGAACGTTAAACACCGAGTCGAACGTCCAATTTGGTGAGGGAGGGGCCGGTACTTTTTCCGATGGGAAATTGGGGACCTCCATCGGGGACCCCCGGTGTCGCTGGGTGTTGGAGCGGTTGGTGGCCGCTGGGGCTCCGCCCGAAATTCTATACAAAGCGAAACCCCACGTGGGCACGGATCGTCTTCGCAACGTGGTTAAAGAAATTCGACACACCATTGAAGAACAAGGGGGGGCGTTTCGTTTCGGAGCCAAGGTGACGGGCTTGATGGTCAAAGAGGGGCGGGTGACCGGTGTTCGGGTGAATGACGCCGATGTTTTGGAAAGTGATTCTGTTGTTTTGGCCATTGGCAACGCCGCCCGGGATACATTCGAGATGTTGCATCGCGGTGGTGTGGGGATGGAGCCAAAACCTTTTTCCATCGGGGTGCGCATTGAACACCCTCGGGAGTGGATGGACCGAGGGCTCCACGGGAGTTTTGCGGGCCATCCCCAGTTGGGGGCCGCCGATTACAAGATGGTTCATCACAGGGGTCAGGGGCCCAGCGCCTACACCTTCTGTATGTGCCCGGGCGGGGTGGTGATGGCGGGGGCGTCCGAGGAGGGCGGTGTGGTGACGAACGGGATGAGTGCCTTCGCCCGCAACCACCCCAACAGCAACAGCGCTTTGATGGTGGGGGTGTCGCCGGTGGATTTTGGGGACGATCACCCGCTGGCCGGTGTGTCTTTCCAGCGGAAATGGGAACGGAAGGCGTTCGTGGTGGGCGGTGGCGGATTTAAAGCCCCCGTTCAGCGGGTGGACGATTTCCTGGCCCGCCGCCCTTCCCAACGTTTTGGGGTTGTCTCCCCATCGTATCGGCCCGGCGTGACGCTGGCCAATCTGTGGGAGTGTCTGCCGGATTTTGTTGGCGCGGGATTGAGCGATGCGTTGAAAGCGTTTAACAAGAGAATCGAAAATTTCACGCACCCAGACGCTCTTTTAACCGGTGTGGAAACCCGTAGTTCGTCGCCCGTCCGGATACGACGGGACGACTCTTTCCAAACCAACATCCGGGGTCTCTACCCCGCCGGCGAAGGAGCCGGTTACGCGGGCGGCATCATGTCCTCGGCCGTGGACGGCCTTCGGGTGGCTGAAAAAATTTTACTAAAAGTGGAGGGTGCCGGACGTCTTGCAAAATCCATGTTTAACAGTGTAAATCCCAAAAAATAAAAGTAATACCTATTTTTTTATGGCTACTTATTTAGATATAGTATACTTATGGACGATGAAAGGAGGTTCTATGGAATTGGCTATGGTGACGATCAAAGGGCAAGTCCTGATACCGTTCAGAATACGTCGACGGCACAACATTTCTGGTGGAACAAAAGTGTGTTTTCTTGAGCAAGGGAACGATATCGTCATTCGACCGGTGACGAACGATTACATTGATGGGTTGCGGGGCGTATTGAAAACCAAGGGGCGGGTTCTTCGGGCTCTGTTAAAAGAAAAGAAGGTGGAGCGCCTCGTGTGAGTTCTCAAAAAGTTCTTGATTCCTACGCGTTCATAACTCTCTTAGAGAACGAGCTAGGAGCCGACACCGTGGCGGCTCTTATAAAAACGGCAAGGGATTTACAAAAACCTTTACTGATGACCGTTGTTAATTGGGGAGAGATTTATTACATTCTCAAGCGTGAATCCGGAGAGAAAGTCGCCCAGTCCGTGATGGAAGCGATGGACACCCTCCCGATCGATATCGTTCCCGTGGATAAGGAAATCACCAAAGCGGCCGCTGAATTTAAAGCATCAAAGAAAATGTCCTACGCCGATTGTTTCGCCGCCGCTCTGGCCAAATTAAAAAAGGCGGATCTTGTCACAGGGGACAAAGAGTTTAAAGAAGTTCAGGGCGAAGTGAAAGTCGTGTGGTTGTCGTAGACCCTGGGGGAATGGTTTTTTAATGGCAAGTTCAATAAGCCTGAAAGCGGAAGTTGAAACCTCGTTTTCTTTAGATTCGTCATTCCGGCGAAAGCCGGAATCCAGAAGATTTTTTGTTTCTTCGACGGAAATTTCACGGACTGGATTCCGGCGTTCGCCGGAATGACGAATCTAAAGGTTTTTTTAAGATTCACCCATTAGGTGACTCTTTTTTGTCGACCAAAGATTTCAACTTCCGTTTTTAGGATAAGGAGAGACACAGTGAAAAAAATGTTCGTTCTTGCGTTGATGTTGATCGGTGGTCGAGGTTTTGGCGCCGATGTGGTGTCTCACGATGAAGATTATTACACGGCGGAGACCCCCTCCGAAAAAATGATTTTTACGGAACAGAACCGTCCGTTCGCTGAAAAAGTCGCGGCCATGGAAGAGCCTTTGCACCAACGATACCAAACGGTGTTCGGTTACGTGATGGACGAAAAACTTTACGTGGGCCTTATTTCCCAGAAGAATCAAATCACCAACGGGTTTTCCACCCAAATCCCCAACAACCGCCAGATCAATTACATGGGGGGAACCACCCTAGTGGATTATTTCAGCACCCGGTCGTGGTTGGAAACATTGGTTTTTCACGAAACGGCCCACAACTACCAAATGAACGTGAAGGACAACCCGGTGTCGAAAGGTCTTCACTCGGTGTTGGGCAACGGCTTTTTGATGAGTCCTTTTTTCACCATCCCCAATTTTGCGGTTCATTCTTTTCTGTTGGAAGGCAACGCGGTGCTCAACGAGTCTTGGCACGGCAACGGCGGGCGGCTTTACAGCGGCCGGTTTTTGGCCCAAACCCTTCTTCAAGTGAAAGCCGGTTATTTCACGCCCGAACGCATGCACAACCACACCTATTTTTTCCCTTACGGAGAGCACAATTACACGTTTGGCGGTCATCTGCAATATTATCTCGCCGAAAATTACGGATTAGAAAAAACCAACAGCTTCTTTAAGATAAACTCACGAGAATGGGTTTTCCCGTTCTTCACCAACGACACCATGAGACGGGCCGTGGGGAAAGATTTTGAGACCGTGATGGGCGACTACGTGAAAAGCGCGACGAAAGACGCCACCCAGTTGAAAGAATTGGCCGTTACCCCCTTGGTCCGATCAAAATTTTTTTCGTCCTTGGGCAACGACGGCGATGAGATTTTTTTCATCATCAACCGCGACGGTGTGAGTGAGCCGGAACTGGTTCGATACAATCGAAAAAGCGGTGACATCGTTACTGAGAGAGGCGGTTACCCGATGACCGGACGAACGATCCGCTCAAACGGGCGTTATTACGTGCAAGGCGCTGACAACGACAATTCTTTCTTGATTCAACAAGGGTTGTTTGACAAGAACAATCGAATGAAGAAGGGCACCGAGTCTCGGGTTGTGCAGGGGTATTTGAAAAACGGGACACCGGTCTATTTTGATGCGCCCTCGTCTTACGATCACCCCCGCTTGTTCGTGGGAGACCAATTTTACGCGGACGTCCATTCGGCGGTTTTTATCGACGGGGAAGACAATCTTTATTACTTCGTTCAAGAAGACAAAACCCGAACTCTTTATCGAAACAAAACACCCATCGCTTCGCTCAAGGGGTGGTACGGTTTGGTGAGCGGCGTGGACAGCAAGGGGCGGGTGTATGTGGTGTCCAATTCCTCCGTGGGGTCCAGTCTTTACCGGACCACGGGGAAAGGCGATTTTGAACGAGTCTTGGACGCGGACAACGTTATTGAGGCTCGTTTGGTTTCCGATCAGGAGGTTTTAGTGGCCGCCACCAGTGCCGACGATTATTATTACGGGGTGGTTCCCTTGAAAGTGTCTCAAGAACAGCCTGTGGAACGGACGCTCTTCTTCGAAAAAGAACCTTACTACGGAAGCGTTTTAGAACAAGCAAAAAACAACCCCAAAAAACTCAATCTGAATCATCCCTACCATTCGTTAACCGAATTGAACTATTCGGGCACCAACGTCACCTTGCAATCGGACAGTCAAGCCGGAACTCTTTACAACGTGGACGTGCGGTTTGAAGACCCTCTCACTCAAAACGCGGTGATCGGGTCTTTGTGGCGGGACAGCAATGAAGTGTCTTTGGCCGGTGTGACTTACGAAAACACCCAGTGGTTTTTACGGATGAATTTGAACGCGTTTCGCGTGGTGGATCGAGATGAATTTAATTCGCCTGAGATCGGGCGGAAAACCGGTGTCCGCGGTGAGTTGTCGGTTCCTCTTTACCAAGAGGGGTATTGGAAGGCGGATGTTGCGTCCACCTATTCCCAGGATTACGAGGCGTCCGCTCGAGAACCTTTGGGGGGGATTTTGTCTCTCGCCAACGTTCGCCAATACGGAATCAGTGCGTTGCCCAACGACGCGTTGCGACTGGACGGGTTTGGCACGTCCGATCGTGGGGACGGGGCGTGTGGGGGAGATTTCTTATTCGAGAAAGGATTTCCCTCGGAATGGTATGTTTCGCTGGACGCAAAGGGTTCTTACAGTAACCGAAACAGTGCCAACACCGACGAGCGACGGGGCATCAAAATCAGCCGGACCCGGCCGGCCGTTCTTTTGGACCCAGCCCAGATCGTCATGCCCAGCCTGAAGGATTCCACCTACGTCAAAAGCGTGACGAAGGGGTCTTTGGGGATGCACAAGGTGTTTAATTTCTCGAAATATTTTTTCACTTTCCCCGTCTCTTTGCGTCGGGAGGATGTTTACGTGGGGTACACCCGTTATTCAATCAATGATTTTAATCGGTCGGACACCGTGGGCGAAAGCGTGCTGGGTGTTAATTTTGACCTTCTCCTGCTCAATTCTTTTTCCGTCCCCATTCGTTTGGAGTATTTTCACAACGACAACCAACGCTTCGGAGACAAAGACACGTTCCGAACTTCCACCTCATTCGCGTTTTAAAAGGAGACACAAATGAAACACGTCGTTCGTTCTTTTTTCGCAATCGGTGTGTTGGTTTCTTCTTTGGGGTTTCGCTTAAGCGCTGAAGAAGCGACCCCGCGGACTAATTTTTACCGTTGGGCCAATCGGGATTGGCTGAGTCAAACCACCATTCCCAACGATCAGCCCCGGGTGGACAATTTCACCCAAATACAGGACAAGGTGTATGACCAACTGAAAGATCAAATAATGAAACTGCCCAGAGTTTCTTCTCAGTCCGAGGAAGGAAAACTGACTTGTCTTTACGACGGATTTATTGATTTGGATCGTCGAAACCAAAAGGGTTTTTCCCCACTAAAAAGCGATTTGAAAGCTGTCCGTTCTTTAAAAACCCACCGACAGGTGGTGAATCACTTTGCCTTTTTCCAAAGCTTGGGGATCCCCTCTCCCTTGGTGGTGGCGTCTATGGCCGATTTCAAGGACTCGTCTAAAAACATCGCCTACATTTTACAAGCGGGGCTGGGGTTGGAGCGGGACTATTATCTTGGTACAGACCCCCAATCTCAAAAGCAGTTGGAACTTTACAAAAGGTTTCTGACCCGTTTGTTCCAGTTGGCTTCTGTCCCTGAGGCTGAAACAAAAGTAAAAGACGTCCTGGCCCTCGAAACAAATTTAGCCAAAATCCAGTGGAGTCGCGTTGAAAACCGAAACATGGAAAAAGTTTACAACCCCGAAACGCTGGAGGAGTATTTCAAAAAGACCGAAAAACTTTACGGGTCCGAGCACTTCTCCGCCTTGGGTGTGCCCTCCGTCAATCCCGTCTGTGTGATGCAACCGTCTTACGTGGCCGCCTACGCGGATTTGTTTCAAAACACGTCCGTGGATTCTTGGAAGAATTACCTGACGGCACGCCTTTTGGCACGGTATTCCAATCTTCTCACGGCGGATTTTAAGAAGGCTTTGGTGGATTACGAAATCGGTCTGGGGTTGTACACCGAAGAAAAGCCTTTGTGGAAACAGGGTCTTGACTATCTCACAGGAACGATGGGAATGGCGGTGGGGCGAGTTTACGTGACCGACTATTTTGAGGAAGGGATGAAAACGGATTTAACAAAGATGGTTTTGAGCATCCGTGACGAATACAAATTGGCCATCACCCACGCTCAATGGTTGAGCGGTCCCACCAAAACAAAAGCGTTGGAAAAATTAGAAAAAATGGAATTTAAAATTGGTTACCCCGATCGGTGGAAAGATTATTCGGGGCTGACCGTGAAGGTCGGTGACGCGGTGGGCAACGACCAGCGGGTGGCTCGGTTTGAGCACGTGCGTTCTATGCAAAAAATTGGGCAACCCGTGGACAAGAACGATTGGGAGCACGCCCCCCACGAAATCAACGCGTTTTACGACCCCACGAGCAATTCCTTCAATTTGTTGGCCGGCATACTGCACGATCCTTTTTACGTCGCGCATGGGGATTTGGCGACGCTTTACGGGGGCATTGGGTTTGTGGTCGGGCATGAAATCGGCCACGGGTTTGACGATCAAGGGAGCCGATTCGATGGAGACGGCAACCTCGTGAATTGGTGGAGCGAGGCGGACAATAAGGCCTATGAGAACACGCAGAAAAAAATCATCGCTCAAGCCAACGCCTACGAAATTTTGCCCGGAACGTTTTTGAAAGGGGAACAGGAAATCGGCGAAATCATGGGGGATTTAAGCGGTTCTCAAATCGCTTTCGGTGCTTACAAAAAAGCCTTGGAAAGCACGCGGCCTGTCACGGCTGAAGACGAACGAACGTTTTTTATTCAATTGGCCAAAACGTGGCGAAGCCAATGGCGGGACGACGTGTTGCGTCTTGTCCTCCAATCCGACCCTCATCCCCCTTCGGAATTTCGCACCAACGGCATCGTAAAACAGTTTCCCGAATTCCACAAAGCTTTCAACGTTCGTCCGGGAGACAAGATGTATTTGGCCCCGGAAAAACGTGTGTTGATTTGGTAGGGCACTCCCCTCCTTTGACAAAGGGGCGAACCTCAGAGAGTCCGCCCTTTGGGACCACAGAGTCGCTGTTGAGGCGCCGGGGGATTTGAGCGTTCAACCTAAAAACGGAAGTTGAACCTCTTTTTCTTTAGATTCGTCATTCCGGCGAAAGCCGGAATCCAGAAGATTTTTTGTTTCTTCGACGGAAATTTTACGGACTGGATTCCGGCCTTCGCCGGAATGACGAGTCTGAAAGGCTTTTTTAAGATTCACCCAATGGGTGAATCTTAAATCATCATCGAAGAAACAGAAAAGTCTACCAGCAAATCCCCCCTGCCCCCCTTTGTCAAAGGGGGGGAACATCCTCGGGGCGCTATCTTTTCCCCCCTTTACGAAGAAAGGGGGGTGCGGGGGGATTTTTTGGAGAGTTCAACTTCCGTTTTTAGAGTTATAAGTTGTTTTCAGTGAATTGGATGATTTTATTCATCAGGGCGACGGTTTCAACCGGGTGTTGCCCCACCGCCGATTCCGCCGAAAGCATAACGTAATCGGTGCCATCAATAATGGCGTTGGCCACGTCCGCCACCTCCGCTCGGGTGGGGCGAAGGTTTTCGGTCATGCTCTCCAGCATCTGTGTTGCTGTGATAACAAATTTTTTGGCCCGGTTGCATTTTTTTATGATTGTTTTTTGAACGATGGGTATTTCGTAAATGGGCAGTGACACGCCCATGTCCCCCCGCGCGATCATAACCCCATCGGAGGCTTCAATGATTTCGTCAATATTGTTGACCCCGGTTCTGTCTTCTATCTTGGCGATGAGGCGGGTCACAGACCCCGGCCCTATGAATTTTCTCGCGTTTAAAACGTCGTTTTTAGAGCGGACGAACGATTGGGCAATAAACTCCACACCGTTGTCTTGACAAAAAGCGATGTCCTCGATGTCCTGCCGACTTATCCCATTGAAATCCAAAGACGCTTCCGGGATGTTTATCCCTTTCCGATCCTTCAACAACCCCCCTATAACGACCTTCGTTTGGATGGTGTGTTTTGTTTTGCCCACGACTTTCAAAACAATGTTTCCGTCATCCAAAAATATTTGGTGGCCGTTTTTAACGCTCTTTAATGAACCTTGATAATCGAAAGGGATGGTTTCGGGGGTTTTTTTTGCGTTTTTCTGGGCGAGCCACACGGTGCTGTTTTTTTTAAGCAAAACTGGAGCGTTGAGGCCGTTTGTTCTGACTCGATGGCCCTGAAGATCGCCCAAAATTTTAACACGGCGGTGGAGTTTGGTGTTTAAAAGCCGGACGATCTTTATCTTTTCAAGTAAATCCTGTGGCGTGCCGTGTGAAAAGTTCAGTCGAGCCACGTCCATGCCAGCGAGGATCATTTTTCGAAGAGTGGCTTCGCTTGATGAGGATGGGCCGAGAGTGCCAATGATCTTCGTTCGAACCATTGAATCAAGCCTCCGAAAAGTTATTGGGACGGATCCGCCACCCGACCGATAAAGAAGATACACCCCGTTTTTTTGTCTTGAATGATGAAAACAAAGGGGTGATCCGCCCTGAATAATTTGGGGGTTGATGGGAGAAGGAAAGCTGATTTTGTCATTATAATCGCCGTGGCCGCCGCCGCTTCTGTGCCTTCCTCATGGACATCCACAAAAGCTTGATGAATCACTTTGTCCACGCTCAATTCCTTGTTCCCCGTCATACCGGAAAAATCCGCCAATCCATTCACAAAAGCACTGGGCATTCCCATGAGACGGAGATCGTTCTCCATAAAATATTTTTTCTCGAACTTGAATTTTGGTAAATGGACAACGACTTCTTGCTGGGTGAGCAACCCCTTCCAGTGCGTTAAATTCTCCGAATTAAGAGAGTCTTCCAGTCTTTTCAAATTATCGTTCTTCGGAAGAAGAATAAGCATGGACAAATCATCCCCAGCGTAGGGAAGTTCCAAAACTTGGATCGCATCGGTTTCGCCGTAATTTAAACGGGTTTCTGTTTTGGACGGGAGAGCCATCATGGGGGTTTTAATCTTCTGGGCGGGGGTCACTCTGAAATCGTCGTTTTTTGTCAGATCCTTATCAAATGCGTTTTTCCAAGATCCTTTGAAGTAAATGGCGTTGGTGATCACCAACCGCGTCGTATCATCCAACCGGTCTATCAAATTCTTTATCTTATTTTCTGTCTTTTCTTCAACCCAACGGTTGATCGTGAGGCAAGAGGGTCCTGGTTGTTTTTGGAAGTCCAGCGGCGTGGCTTTCCCCCCGTAGTAATTTTCCACCGTTGAAAAATAATTCGGCAAAAACCCATAGGTTTTTTCAGCCCAGAGGGCGTTGGTCACAACGAATTTGTAACGGTCGTGCTTCCCGTTTATTTTTGCGTTGATATCGAGAAAAGAAGATCTGCGTAAAGAATCGTCTTGAGGGAAATGAAACACCGATTGGATTTCTTGGGCGGTCGGCCCTTTCGCCCCTTCGTAAAGCATGGCAAAAGCCGACGACACACTGTAGGGAGAATAAAAAACATTCCCACCGCGTTTTTTAAATTGGGCGTAGAAATCAAAAGCCCACCGGTTGTTGGCCACCACGACCGGGTTCTCTTTGGCCAACAAAAGAGAAGGTCCCAACAACAGAAAAAACAAACCGCGAGACCATAAACGCTTCATAGAATCCCCCGTTTCTGTTGATCGGACGCCTTTTGCTAATTGGGTGAATTTAAAAAAGCCTTTCATGTTCGTCATCCCGGCGAAGGCCGGGATCCAGTTTGTAAAATGTTCGTCGAAGAAACGAAAAAACTTTCTGGATCCCGCATCAGCGACTCTGTCGCCCCAAGTGCCGGTCTCTCTGAGACCGGCCGGCCTT
>Ga0247839_1003356_pt1 | contig 22257 bp, 34 predicted proteins | sample LaCruzMarch2015__6_FD_192405 | JGI IMG/M metagenome (GOLD analysis project Ga0247839, IMG submission 192405) | Freshwater microbial communities from meromictic Lake La Cruz, Castile-La Mancha, Spain - LaCruzMarch2015_16m | ecosystem: Environmental > Aquatic > Freshwater > Lake | place: Spain... | reverse complement strand
ATATATTTCCCTAGCAACAGCATCAGCTGAAATCTCTAAGAGTCTATCAGCATGTTTAAGAAAATATTCTGTTATCTGAGCGTCAAATGCTAGACCATTGAATGACACATGACGTTCATCTTTTTTGATGTTACCATCTAGGAACTCTAGAAACTTAGTTAAGTCATTACGTAGTTTGTGTATAACGAAGATATTCTGTTGTTCAGTATTGATATCCTCGAATACAGCTACGAAAAGATTTTGCATAGTTTCATAATCCATTACATATCCATATGCCATAATCTTAATTTTTGAATTAAAACAGAAAAGCCGGGGTGTTACCCCCGGCAGTCTGTTACCAATTAACCCGTGAGGATTATTTTTTAGAGATTTTTATCTCTGGAGCCTTTGCTATTGCTGGCATCATTAAGTTGTCAAAAATTTCTCTAACATCTTCTGCATTAGACGTGTGCATGGTTAAGATATTAAGCATGGCTGTCTCGTCGTCAACATAATACTCTTGAAAAGTTTCAATTGTTTTACGCTCCTCCATTACAGTTTTACCACTAGGACGCTTGGTAATCTTCAGCATTCTGGGATCACCATTGTCGTCAAGTCGTGGTAGCATGTGTAATGTCTGTTTAGATACTTTAGAGATAACAACTAAAACTTTGCTCTCAGGGTCTAAAATACATTCTACAAATGGACAATCTATTGTCGCAGGAATCATTTTAAATGTGGGCTTACCATTCCACGTAGATTTAATGGCAAGCATTGTTGGTTTGATTGATGTGCTCATAATTTAATTTTGGTTCAAATTAACCAATAATACTTCTTCTATCCAAATCTTTAACTGTTGCTACAAATGTCTCCTTCTCTAAATCTGGAATAGAACAAAGTTCTCCAACGCTTTCTAAAAGCTTTTTAGGCTCATCTAGTAGTTTAGCGTAGATATTGAAATACTTTTTGGGGTTAAGAAAACTATCTATGTACACAGAACTGGAACTGTTGTTGCCAAAAAAGGTACTGATAATTTTTTTGTGTTTGTCACTAAACTTTGAATATTTACCAGCTAGTAAGTAGAACCAATCACTCTTAAACTTTGACATATCAAATATGTAAAGTCCAGATGTATCACTTAAGTAGTGAAAACTTTCATAATAAGGTGAACTTCTAAGGGTAAACTTTTCAAAGTTAATGAAATCTATATCCTCACGCATATGATAGTTACATATCAAACGCATGTCTTCGAGAGAGTAGTGTCCCACCCAAGACATATAAGTCTCTATGGGTGTTACACTACTGCCTCTTTTTACACCTAAGACAGGATACATAAATGCCTTAGATTTTTGGAAATAATCCGTGTACAAAGATTCAATTACCATGGGGGTTAAAGTTTTACATTACCAACTAAGAACTCATAGGGGAGATTAAATGAGCGATTAGAGTAATGATAACTTGCTTGTTTAAGTACGTCGGTTAACCGGTTCTGCCAACTAATAAGAGTTTCTTCTTGGACATCAAACACATAGCAATTGTTGAACTTATCAACCACTACAAAATGAAAGTTAATCTTCCATTTTTCACCATCTGGTTTGCTGAGAATAAACTCATCAAATACGATGCGGGTGTATATTGCTGCTTGTAACCAATAATTGTAGAACTCTACTGTTTGCGGAAACTCTGAGAGTGTTTTACTGCTAGTCTTAAGATCACAGATTGTGATTGTCTTATTAGCATGGTCTATGGTTATGTTGTCCAGTATACCTTTTAAGCCAAAAGGATACTGGGCCCTATAATCCCTAGATATAAACATCTCATTGTAAACTTCTTGTAACTCAAACTGTGCTCCGGTGTTTAAAAGACTCCAAGCTTTCTTGTTTTCTTTTACAGCCACCACTGCCTCTTCACAAATTTTCAATGTCTCCTCGTCGATTAAATCTTTACCTAAGCTTGATTTGAGGTATGAAAAGTATTGTTTGGATTGGTCGTTGAGAATCTTCTCGAGACGCTTTGCATCTCCAGTCAAAGTTACATCTTTTTTGTCATCAACCAAACTTTGGTACAAATTAATTTCTTGCATGTATGCAAGTATCTCAGTATCAAAGTCTTCTAAGTTTTTGTCATAGTTGTCTTGTATCAAAAAGTGGTTCTTAAAGATGTGGTCTACAATTTTACGAATGCTGTCGCCGGGTAAATTTGTGGGTACCACAACAAAGAACTCATCAAATCGTCCTTTATCAAGAATCAAAGTATGAATAACTTTACCAGTAATAAGATAAGACTCTACTTTATCTTCTCTTTCTTGTAACACGTAATGTTTATAGAACGCCGCTGGCGAATATAGTAGCTTATTCAGTGATGAATAGCTAAAGTAAAAATCTTTTGAGTAAAAATCTCCTTCTAGTTTTAGTGAGTCAAATTCCATTATTCTTCGGTATTATTTTGTTTAGCTTCTAAGTTTTTATCCATTTTATCTAGCACGCTTTCTGAAATATGAAATTCAGCTCTGATAAATTCACAATTTACATCATGATGAGGGAACATATGTTTCTTGATAAATGATTTATGTTCAGGAAACATATAGCCTTTTTGAAGAAGTTCATTTGCGTGGCTTTCCATTGTACTTTGACCACCCATAATTCGTTTAAATCTATTTGGAGTATCTACGTTACCAATTAATAAAATACTTTTTACATATTGTATCAAAGATTGAAAATTAACATGCTTGAAATAACTTGAATTGCTTATATTATAATAGTGCAAATCTAACAGCATTACTATGTAGAACATAGACTCTTCAAAATCACAAGATGCCATTAGTTCTAATGCAGTATCAACGTTACTATAATCATTACTCTCTAACATGTTAGATATATTCTCAAATAGTTCTTCATCAATAAGTGTAGTATTTATTAGTTTAGTTATTTCAGAAGAATCTATTATTTTCATATTATTGCTTAAAAGAGCTTCTATTTCGGGATTGCTAAATAGAATTACATTAAAAGAATTATCATAGTCTTCAACATCACCATCACTGTCAAATTTTCTATCTGGATGATTTAGAAAATTAAAAGTGTTAATGAACCTTTGTTTAGTATAACCTTCTGGCTGCAGTTTATCATAGTATTTGTTTTTTGAATCTTTATATATAAGTATTCTTCTGGTGTCATGGGTTAATCTAGCTAAACGTATTTTAGTAATACCATATGTTTTGCAACAATCTAGTATTTTAGCAAACTCGTTTTTAATGTTATCTGCAACGTCTTGGTTATAGGTTCTATGACTAAGCTCAAACTTAATAATGTTATGTAGCTCACTGATATCAACTATAAATGAGTAATAGTCATGCTCTATATTATTAGAAACAATACTTTTTACATTGATTACTAAATATTCACAGTCTTTAATGTTTCTTTTAACTTCTAGAACTTTGTTGTCTTTAAGGGAGCCCAATTTAGCTCTAGGAATTTTACAGCTTTTGCCTATGAAAATTTTAGGGCAGTTACTAGTATCAAATTTAGACAATTGAATAGTGTCTTGAAATAAAGAATATAAATCTATTTCGCTATTTTGAGTTATTGCGGGGCCGAGGCATTCAAATTCTGTTATACCATTTTCATAACTTATTCTTAGCGACGCGTTTATGGCATTTGGTTTCATAATATTGATGATAATTAAAAGCGGGGTAGCAAACAACTACCCCGCTTGGTTAAACATGATTAATTACTTCTTTGTGCTTACTAGCATTTTAAAAGACTGGAAGCTGTATTAGCTTGCAGTCATCTTCACTAATTCTGGATTAGTAAGGATTTTCTGGAATTTCTGTTTGTTGCCAGCAATTAGCGCGCGAACAATGAAATACTTAATATCCTTTGTGAAGAGTTCCTCATCTGTTGTTAGAGCTATGATTCTTGAAATCATATCTGGAGAGATAGGGCCTTCTTCTGCTTTCATCAAAGAATAGTTTACAATACGAGTACCCATTACACTAGCAATGTCTGCGCGGTAATTATCGCCGCGACCAACATTAGAGCGAATAGCACCTAATATATAACCCATATCTTTTGTAAAGATTTCTTTTGGAGAAAGCAACTTATCCAGTTTGTTGTTAATAAACATGCTAAACATGCTAGCAAATTCGTTACCAACAGAACCTTCACCAATCATTTGAATTAGCGGTAATGAATCATCAAATGATTCAAGACATGAGATTGAGTTGAAGAATGTAGTAATACTACGAGGATTTAGTTTGTCAGTTACTAACTCTGGATTTAACAATAGAAAGTTGATACAACGAGTATCAATGTTTACTTTCTCTGCCCAGCGAGCCCATACTTCAATGTCAAATTTAGTTTCAACAGTGATGAATCGAGTCTTTTGAGCATTGTCAAGAGATGTAACTTGATAGTTACCATTGTCTGGGTTGGTTGTAAGAACAACATGCCAGTTCTTTGGTAGACGCCAAGAAATATACTCTTGCCGGTCAATGATCTCCATACAAGCTTGCATAAAGCGGTGCATTATGTTATCCTACAAGTTCTTTATCTTGTAGTTCTGTGTCTTTGTTTTAGATTATACACACAGTTCAGACTATATCTTCACATATTTATATGTGTCATGCGCTCGTGGTGTTTTACTGTCTGTTCTAGACTCCATACACTAGTCGTTGCACCTTCCTTATATCCCTATAAGGCTTGGCTCAGGATTGCCCATCTCTGGATATCCCCTGAGTTCACATGATTTATGGCGAACCTACCACTTTATGCTTTTTTCCATCTATAACCACCTGCAGTTAAGTTCTTAGATATTGCTCTATTTATATTAGAGATACCAAGTTCTTTACTTGCTTGTTTTATAGATTCCCATTTCTTGATAAAAATATCATCAATAGTATATTGTAATACTGGCTGCAGCTTATATTTTTTATCTTTAGAAAATACTAAAGAAACTTTATTATAAGACCAAATATAACCACCCGCAGAAGTTTGTTTTCCATTACATACGGCTTTTATACTATTAATACTCTTAGCATTAATAGACTTAGCAGCAGCTGTAAGAGACTCAAAACTTTCTAAATACTCACCTTTATCAAGCGAATACTTATGAACTGCTTTAAGATTATGTGGTTTTAAACCATTTGCATAAGCTTTTTTTCTAGATTCACTTATTCTTTTTCTGTATACGTCATCTCTTACTAAACTTTGAGGGTCAAGTATATGATTTATATAAGGATTAAGTGTTTCAATATAAAAAGCTTCTCTTTCAATAAGAACTTCTTCAGAACATTCTTCTATAATCTCAAAGTAGATATTATTAATACCATACTTATTGAATAAGTTTTGCATTGTTCTGTTATGATGTTTTAAATGTTGAAGAGACCACAAATGATGTTTTAAACGACTACCAATATTACAAGAACTACCAATGTATTCTTTATCACTAATTTTAATTTTATAGATTCCTACACGATTTAATGCAATCTTGATGCTGTCTGTGGTTAATGTTTTCATATTACAAAGATAATAGAAACATTCACACAAACAATACTAGACTGCATATTTTGTTAATCCGCCCTCGTGTAATCATCGAGTATTAAGAAGCCGCCTTCACCGCGACCTTGAATCCACTCTGGAGCAGCGTGAGTCATACGCTTTTCTCCCGTGGGTTTGTATTTTGCTTGAATATACATAGGCATTACTGCATCCTGAATCCAAACTTTTTTACCGTCATCTTTTACCATCTCAAATTCTTTAACTGGAAAACCAACAAGGTCACCAAGCTCTTCAATCTGAGATAGTGATAATTTTACAATTTGCATATTTAGCTCTTCAGCTAACTGCAGTAAAGATGATGTCTTACCACATTTTGTTATCACAAGGCTCTTTATCCTTGTTTCTATAGCTTTCACTATAGTTCAGACTATATCTTCACCAATTATTTGGTGTTGGGCACTCTTGGGTATATTATATTCTATATTTCTATAGTTTCAATACCTAGTCGTTGAACCTTTCCAGACCATTTAGGTCTAGACTTGGCTGCTGATTATCCATTAGGAAATCTTTGTTATTTTCAAGCATTCACACTTACCGTTTCCAGTTATGTTGTAGCTAACAAAGCTTTAGGAACTTCCAGCAATTCACCCAATTTTTACCCGGAACCTGGGTTAAATGTATATTTTAAACCGTTATAGTAATTACCTTTTTTTATTCTTATTGACATTGCTGAATGACTTAGTTTTAAGTGATGACATACATCATTAATACTTTTCCATTCTCCAACTAATATGTTGTTATGATTATATGCATAAACTATCTTATTTCCTTTATGTGTAATATTGGATTTTTCTAGTTTAATTTTTTTTTCATAACACCATCTATAGTTTCCGCAAGAAAAACCTTTTCCTGAAGCAACTTTTGAAACTTTACCTTTTGGCAAGTCTAATTGTTTTTCTGCTTCAGTACAAGATTCATAAGATTTAAGGTAAAAACCATTTATATTATATTGATGAACAGTTTTTGATATAGGATTCTTAATTCTTTTAGAAGCATATGCTTCTTTCAATGTTGTAGAAATTTTAAGTAATGTTTCATTACTATGTATAACTACAACAGGATCTTGAATTAGGTTTAAATCTGGATTCATAGATTGTATATAATAAGCTTCAGTTTTAATTAAAACTGTTTTACTACATTCTTCTATTATATCAAACTCAAAACTATCCTTTCCATATTTATTAAAAGCATTTTGCATATATCTATTTGCATGTTTGTTTTTTAACAAATCAGATATATGTCTTTTTAGCCTATAATAAATATTAATACTGTTTCCAATATAACTGTGTTCATTACAAGTAATTTTGTAAATACCACACTTTTGGTTTAAGTCTTTGTGTAAACACTCCGAAAGTAACTTCTTCATGTTACAAAGATATACATTTATTTTGAATTAAGCCCCGCTTCGCCTTCAATATTTACTGCTACAGGAATCTTTCCTTCTTTTTGAATATGTTGATTATTTACTACAATGTGACGTAAAAAGTCTTTTAGCTCGTCAAGATTTAGTTTTACTACGTTGTTCATGTTTGTTTAAATTATTTTGTTTCTAGTTTAACAGTTTGTCCAGGTAAATGGTCACAGTCTCTTGAACTTGATGATAACACCCATAAGATTTTACCTGCTGCATCTTGTGGGGTTGGCGCTTCACCATCAGTAAAGAAGATTAGCGCTGTGTACTTTTTAAGGTTTTCTCTATAATAATCTATTACTGGTTGAAAATCTGTCGATTTTCTGTATAAACTTTCATTTATACTCGGACTATCCCTTCAACTTTATTAAGTTGGCTGATTATAGTCTCTGAACATCTCTCTTGTATATGAGAAGAAAAAATTTCTTGTTTACGTTTTAAATAAACAGTAGCATTTGTATACAGGTAAATATAAAAAGGAATTAACTTTTTGTTCCTTTTATAAGCTAGTTCGTAAGCTTTACCTTTAGGTTGTGAAATATAACCATCAAGACCAATATGTGTATTTATATCGTTAAGAAACTTTTTAGTTCCAATAAATCTATAATGAATTACCGGTGAAATTTTTTTACTTCTCCAATGTTTTTCATTTGAAATAAATACACTACCATCTCCATCAAAATATCCTCTAACAAAATGGTTTATCCATTTTATAGGTATATCTGGAAATGTAAGAGTCAATGATTTATTTGGTGTACAACCATATTTTGATAATGAATCAACTAGTTTTTGTGAAGTTATTGATACAGAACTATGCTGATAACCTTTAAATTCTCCAGACTTTATTATGTAGTCTTTAATATTTCCCTCAAAACTAAGATCTTTCTTATATATATATAAGTGTTCTTTGTCTTTTATTGAAATATCTAAAACTAAACGATCTTGTCCAGTAGAACGTTTGTTAATCCAGCCATCAGCACACAAAAAACCTAACCAGTAAGCTTTTTGTTCACAATTAATAGTCTCAAAATAATCATCGTTTACATTATAAATTCGTTTCATTGTGGTATTGTTATACAACCAATATACGAAATTTATATTTATATACAAGAGATTTTGCTGCGGATTATGCAATCTTTCATCTTTTTACCATATCTGAGTAATTACTTCAGCCCTATATCATGTCACCATATATAGTTGGTAATGAAAGCTCTAAGCAACTTCCCGCAATTTACAGCATTTTTTTCTATACATTACTGTATAGGGAGGCACCAATTTTACCTCCACGACCATGAATTTTATATTCAATCTCTCGAGGATTAAATTTTTCCATTTTAGAAATAGCGGTGTCTGTTTGTGCAACAGTAATTTGACCACCGGTTTTGTGAATGTGAACAAGCTCGTTTACAAATTCTTTGAGCTCACTTGTATTAACAGAACCAGATGTGTCAATAGCTACTAATAGATGTTTGTGGTATTTAATCTTTAAACCTGGATTGTCTTCATAGCGTTTGTTGTATTTACGTCTTAGTTTTTTAGTGTAAGGAATAATGGAGCCACCAGTAAAACGACGAAGATATTGGCGCCAGTCAAATTTTGGCGGTATATCTTTCATCATTTCAATAAGCTCTGCAATTTCACCAGGCATTGTACCTCTACCTTTTAGAGCATTTTGTACATCTTTAATTAAATGTGTAGTTTGCCTTTTGAGTAGTTGCTTTTCAGCATCTGTTAATCCTTCAAAATCTTTCCAGTTAGGATGATCACAAGGTAATGGTTCACCATTTCTAATTTTGTCAAGAAGATCATCCATTGCTCCACAACCACATGTGCCCTTTTTATCTTTTTGATCTTGAGCTTTTTGAAGAGCTTTGTAATAGTAATCACTACCGGCTTTCTTATCAAGATTAAGCTCTCGATAATTTTCTATGAAAATGCCCTCTTCTGGAAGATTCTCACGTTCAATGTACTGATTTACCTCCATGTCAGCAGCCACATTAAATAGTTCTTTATCATTATATGCATCTTGCAAATAGAGATGAAAGAATGCTATGTGTAATCATTTGTGTTAACTCATACTTTCATATGAGATCAGACTATACCTTTACCCTTATTTGGGTAATCTATTGTAGTCGTTGAACGTCTTTTTTGGAATATAGATTTTAAAATAGTCATCAAATACTTTTTTCTTTCTCTCTAAGTATACTGTAGCGTCGTTATACATGTAATTGTATAATCTCAGTGTATCATGTAAAGAAAGCTGTAATATGTAGACTCCTTTATAACTATATTTTTTGTTTTTCACAGGTAATATTTTAAGAATATCTTTTATAAACTCTTCAGAGCCCGAACAGATACTACTTTTGAGTATTTTCCATTCAGAAGATTGAATGTTTTTATAAGCACCTACACTACCGTCTCCATCAAAATATCCTCGGATAAAGTGAGGCATAAGTCTTGAAGACAATAAAGGCAATCTTATAACTAAAGACTTTTTAGGAACGCAACCTAACTTTACTAAAGCTTGGTGCATTTCATTTGAGGTAATTTGAGCTTTCCATATGACAGATTTAAACTTGTTATGTGTTTCTTTATGACACATTCTGTTTGAGTCTAAATCTTTTAAAAAACTTTCTACCCATTCTTTGTCTGAAGATGTTAAAAATACTTGTCCCGAACCTTTTTTAATAGTTGAAACATTACCGTCAGCATATAATACACCCAACCAATAAGCTTTTTTTTCACAATTTATATTGTTGAAAAAAGATGTATTGTCTGTGTATCTCATTGCTGCTTGTGACATTGTTCTTGAAGATTTTCCTTTTGCTTTTAGCGTTCTATATACGGATTTTATATTGATGTTTAACATCTTAGCTATCGTATATGCTGATTTTTTAAAGGTAACATACTCCTTAACAATCTGTTCTTTTATTTCTGGGTTTAGCATATGTAAATATATATGTTATAATATACCAAAAATAATTGATAAAACCAAAAAATTTCGCTGCGGATTTGCCAATCTTTGTTTCTTTTACCATACCCAGGTAATTATTCTGGCCACATAATGTATCACTACTCATGTTTGGTGCACAAAGCTCTAAGGCGGTTCCCGTCAATTTAAGATATTTTACACGTATATTCCTATACGAGGAGCCCTTACATTGAGCTCGTGTTGAAGTACTCCTTCTTTTACATTCATTTCCAAGCTATCCCAGAATGTTGGGTTAATAGCTAACTTGTAGTTAATACCCATTTTTGCTACACCTGCTGTGGGTACAACATCAGAAAACTCTTTGTTTAAACTAAGAGCAAATATGCCATAAAATGGTTCTTTTAGCATAAGGTTTTTAACAGCCTTTGCTAGTGTTTCATGTCTATTCATTGTCTACGATTTGAAATTGTATTTTGACTTTTTTTACATCTGAACAACTATTTAGTATTTCATAATTAATTCTAGTTGTTGCATTTCTTATAGTTTCATGCATCAATAGATAAAGAGAATCATCATCATATACTAAATGAAAAGCTTTAGTATAACTGTTTATACTCAGCTGGTCATTCATAATTTGTGCTATTAGACTAAAATTTACCTGGTCACATTCTAGTTTAATACCTCTAAGCTTTATTAAAAGGACTAATAATTCTAGTAAGTTTTTTTGTTCTTGTTTTAAAGAAAACATTGCGATAGTTATGTCTTCTTTTTGACCATTTAGCATTTTACATATGTTCTCTAACTTTTCAACATAGCTATTTGTTTCTGTCATTTTGCTTACTTAGTAAATATGTTAATGTTTTATTCCAGACTTTTAATTTATTTTCAGCTATAGGTAAAGGATTTTCTTCTGCAAAGAATATTACCTGTTGAGCTTGTTTTATAGCACCTTCGAGGCTATAATTTTCAATAAGCTCTTGAGCTTTATTTTCTATTTCTGTTGTTACAAATTTGTTCGACATGCGTATTCAGAGATTAATAATGCGTCTACTATTCCGTCGTGGGGTTTATTCTTAGGATTTGTTTTTAGCATATCCTCTGGGAACAATCTTTTAGCTGCGATTAGAGCCATAGCTTTTGTATCATTAGCAGAGCTTTTTGCTTTTTGAATAGCTGGTATTCCTAAAAACATTACTTTCTGCCAAGTTTTAGGAGGTACTAAAGTGTAGATTATATCATTAGCAATAGCACACATTTCAATAGCACCAGATTGGTGACCCATAGAGAATGCAGTAGTTTTGCTGGTACCAAAGATTACTCCAACTTTTTCGCATACTAGTTTTACATCAGGATGTTCTTGTTTAATACTTTTGATTAGTTTGTTAAACTCATAATAATCTAGCTGATCTTTAATCAATGGCATTTTAAAAACTGTAATCTTATTATCACTGTCTCTAAAAATGATTGCTCCTTTTTTACCAGGATCAACGGTTATGTATTTACTCATTTTTTAACTGTTTTATTATATCTTCAATTTCTGCAATGTATTCATAGATTGTTTCATCTACTGGTGCGCCGTCGTCAATTTCTTGACCACAACTAAGATAAAGAATAAAAAGGCTTTCGCTTTCTTCTGGAAATTCTTTAGCTATTTTTTCAACATACGTTCTAAAATCATCAAATGGTTTACCCATATTTCTGTTTATAGGAGGTTACAATTGCTTGCCGGGTGGTATCTACACCGTGACGCTTAACACAATCAGCCACATCCTTATCAAGAGTTAAGTGCACACTTCTAATCGAGTATAACTGCTCATATTTAATCATAGAGTTTATACCTGCCTGATCATTATCAAATATAACAATCACTTGAGAAAAGCTGCTTTTTAACTTTGACATGGTTTTTTCTGGTATAACAGAGTTTTCACTATCTGGTGCCAGAAATGTAGCATTGTTAAAACCTAGTATTCTAAAAGCCATAAGATCTTTTAGTGAAGACAGTATAAACAAGACATCTTTGTCATTTTGTAACTGATCTAGACCTTGAATGTAAGATTTGACTTTTAAAAACTTGGCGGTGGTACTATATGGCTGATATATCTTATATAGAGTACCATCTTCTTTAAAATAACCATATACATAGTTCTTAGAAATCTTAGAATATTTAATCTCAGCACCTTTTGTTTTAGAATAAGTATAGCTTTCTAAAGGCTGTACATTATAATGGTCAAGTATTGCGCTACCAATATGGTATCGCTGCCAAAACTTAGCATCTTGATCAGTCCAGTGGCGCATTGAGTGTTCTTCAATCCTAAAAACTTCTTTTTTGATTATTCTTTGTTGACTTTCTGTGTTGTTGCTTTTAGAATACTCGTGCATTATCTTGTTGATAGCTTCTACACGGGATATACTAAATAGTTCTGCTACTAAATCAATTTGATCACCTTGGGCTCCAGTAGAAAAATCCTTGTATTTATATCTACCTGTTGGGTTGACATAGAGAAACATTGAAGGATTTTTATCATTTGGGTTAAATACAGAGTTGATCTTTACATTTTGACCAGTGAGTGGCTCACAACACAAGTAGTGTTCAAAAACCCAGGTAGCAGGTACATTTTCTATATCAAATACTATATTCTTGGTTTTAATCATCGGTTTTTGTTACATAGTAAAAAGCCCCCGATTGCTCAGGGGCTATTTAACTACCTACTTATTGTTTAGAGTTCAAAATCACCTGCTGGTGTACTGAAATCTCCTGGTTCAAATGGTATATCATCATTACTTGCATTACTACCAAATGATGTTACAGGTTTAGAACCAGGTTTCTTAGTAACATGTGTATTTATATCAAATGTTACTAATCTAGATGTTTTACCTTCATCTAAATCTGCTAATTCCATAGCTACTTCACCTTTACCCGTGCGTGGTAGGAATAACTCATATCGAGTATAACCCTCGCGGCTCTGATACTCTTTACCAGCTATACAAAAGTTAATTAGCACAGCACCGAAAGGCTTCTCGCTATTAAAAGCATTAACAAACGATTCAATAGTATCGTGTTTTTCATCTTGGTTGTTGAACCATCCTACACAATCTGTTGCTTCGCAGATGTTTTTAATACCCCGCAAGATTTCAGTATCGCGGGATACTTCACGACCAGTTTTGGTTACACCATCTACATAAGCATATTGACTAAGTTTAACTCTGCCAACTTGACCTTTGTATTTGAGACCATCTGGTTTATCACGATTAATTGCAAAACCTTCAAAACCTGGGATTTCTTCTGTTTCTAACTCCATAACAATATGATAGGAGTTTTCTACAAAAGTAAAAGGCTCAAGTTTTACCTCGTGAATCATTGCTTTTACATTTCCGGGCTCAATTGTTTTTGAGATGTAACTACCACCACCCTCGGTGGTTACTTTTTTTGTGCTAAGCGCCATAGTGATTAAATTAGAAGTTAATAATTGATTTGCGTACTAGTTCTAAGTCGTTAGATATTTCATCTTCCTCGAACATTTCTAAAGGAGCTTTACAGGTGTTATCACCTGAGTTTTTAGTCTCGAAAACATAGCGGAGTTCACCATCTTTGCTTTTCTTAACCTTACCAAATAAGACAATTGAAAATAAACCTTCGAGTGTTAATTTCTCGTCGACCATTTTACCAATTGTTTTAGCTTTGGTTTTGCGTGCACCAGTGCTGTCGTAGAAATCCTCTGAGTGAGTCAAGAAAAATACTACTAAATCACTACGTAGATCTTTTGGTGTTTTAGCAACAGCTGCTAAACCAGCGCCAATCTGCGTAAATTTCTCGTAACCTTTTTCTAGTGCTCTATCAAAGAACTCAAAACTTGACATATACTGCCAGTCATCTACAACAATGGTTTTAATTTCAGGTCTGTTGGTAGATACATACTCTAATGCTTTGACAACTCCGCCGGGTGTTGAGGTGTTACTCATATTACCTTTAGGGTTCTCTTTAGATAGAAGTGTGTACTTTTCACGCCATCCTTTAAATGGTAGAGGTTTGTTTGCAACATTGATAATAAACGTTGTTGCAGGGTCTAATGTGCGAATACTGGTAGATTTACCTGATCCAGATTCAGCAATAATCAAGCATGCTTCGGCCATCTTTCTATAATTAATTGGTTTAAAAATGATTTGTCACTAACAGGAGCTTGCCACAATATTGCAGCCAGATCCTTAATTGTCATCTGATCAATAGGAGCGTCATTGTCAGGATCCATAATCTCAAATACTTTACTTTTAGTTTTAAGCTTTGGTAACTCATTAGGTGTAGTCTCAATTTTTGAGTCTACGGTTACTACATGAAGCTCTTCAACAGGAATTAAGTATCTAACATGTCCACCACTTGTTGGAATAGTATCATATTCATCAGCAAAGTGTGGATTGTATTTCCAGCAATAAAGTTTGCGCTCAGGATCTTCTGGTTCTAAATTAGAACTTACATACTCTGTGTATACATCTACTCCACTGCTAAGTTCATTCGCAAAAAATCCCATACAATAGTAATCTTTGTCTTGAGGTTTCCACGCAAGCTTAGGAATATATGCAGCATCTGGTATTCTAAGCGCATTAAATACTAACTGGTGATGTTCTCTTAATTCTTTAACGATTTCTGTTCTTGTTTTTGACATATTAAACGATTTTGGTTAGTGTTCTCTTTTCTTGTGTTGGTGGTGTATCAGCTTCTACGATCTGCATCTTTTCAAACTCTGCCTTAAAGAAACTCATTCTGTTGTCCCCGTTTCTACATTTTAAGAAGTGCATGACAAGAACCTTGTCATCTTCTATAATGTATCTATCTGGCCCATAAAATCTAATTTTTTGTTTACCTGGTCTGTTGATACCAACAACCATGTCCGCGTGCTGCAGTAATGCATCTGCGCCAAATAAATCTGATTCTAAAATATAGTTTCCATATTTACCATCTTCATTGCGCTCAGGAGAGTCAATGCTTCTATTTAGTTGGCTTAATATGATAAATGCTATTGGATATCTTCTTTTTAAATCTGTTATTGTTTCGCTTAAGTTGTAAAGCATTTCATATTTATCTTTTTCGTAACTCTCTTTTTTGATTAGTAATGAGTGATCTAAAGTAATGATTGTTTTTGTAAAAACTTTTTCTTCGTCAATAATTTCTGTGTGTTTTTCCATGTAAGATTCGATGATCTTTTTGAATGTTGATGTAGTACAAGGTTCATCTACTACATCAATTGGATACTTAACACGACTCTTGGCATAAGCATAACATCTTGTGAGATCTTCAGGAGCTAAAATACCATCTGCACTACACAAATACTTATAAGACTTACCTAGATAACTACTGTATTCGCGGATAGCAGATACACGGGCAAGCATCTCAAACTGGAACTGTAATACTCTAAACTTTTGTCCTTTATTAAAGGTAAAAGCGCTTCTAATTATCTGGTCAGCAATAAGAGTTTTACCACTACCCGGTCTACCACCAATTACAGTCATAGAGTTCCACTCAACGCCATCTGTAGATGCGTCATTAAATTTTTCCCAGGGTGTCTTGATACTCTTGATCAAGCCTTCTTGTCTACCTTTAAGATAGTTAAGAGAATCAAGAAACCCTTCTTTTTGGCTTCTCCAAGCATGTTTACCATTTACCATATTACTAAATTTAATCCTAAACTACCTTGTCGCTAAAATGTTTGTTTTCATCATCATCATAGTTACCAGTAACTACCATTTCACAGTAGTTGGCTAACTCTGAATCAAATGATCTATCTCCAGACATCTTGCGTATAAAATACTGAGAAGTTCGCATGTACAAGTAATTACGTAGTAAGTACTCATTTACATACAAAGCAGTTGCTGCGAGAACTGTTTCCCAAGAGTAATCAAAATTCTTAAAGAACCACTTAAAAGCAGTTTCTAGATTCTTTTCATTTACTCGAGCTTGTTTACCACTAGGTAGTTTACCGCGGGGAAACAAAAGATTATACGCTTTAATGTTTTCTGAATAAGAGGTACCCACTACTGCAGTGTTAACATCTTCAACAATTTTACTGTACAGCACATCCATCTCTTTCAAAAGATTTTGACCTTTTTCAGTAATAACCCAACCATTCTCTAAATTATCAATTCCTACAAACGCTGTTGGAGTTACATAACCTAAAGCTTTAAGATTGCGTATCTCAAAGTGTAAGTTGATAGATGAGCTGCTTACAGCAACTTTTTCTTTAAAGCATAATAAAGCAAATAACTCATTGGGTGTTATCTTGAGATTCAGTGTCTCCAGCAACAAAGTCAATAGTTTGTTCTTTGGTTCTAAGTTCATACAAACATTTTTTATAGGTATATGAAGTTTTGTAGTCGTTTATTTCTAGAAGATTGTCTATTGTCTTTATAGAGTAAATTACGTTCCCGTGGGTTTGTCCTAGATAAACAGCGATTACTCCTTTTCTATAACCTACATCTTTGGCTATTTTACAGAAGATTTGTCTATAAATACTATACGTTCTGTTCAAATCTGCCAACTTGTTAGGAACTTCTTGTAGATCTTCATCATGTATGATATTTAGGATTACCTCCTCTATTCTTTGTAGAGTAGGTTTTGCCAGAATATCAATTTTTTCCAGAGTTGTAACATGAACAGTAACTCCATACACTTTAGAGATTTTGTTGCAAAAGCGGTGTATCTCTTGTTGTAAGTCAAAATAGTAATTTTCGTTTATTACCACTTTATTAGGGGTTTCTGTAATGCTTCCAGACATTTATTTACTTTGTTAAATACATCCCCGGAATCCCAGTTCTCTTGTTTATTATGAGCTGCTGATGCGGGGTGTGAAGTTAACAACTTTTTATTGTTGTCTGATACAGCATCTTGCCATTCTGCAGCTTTTTTACCCATGTAAACGTAAATTAACTGAGGATTATGCCAGTTAAGCATATCAAACAAATAAGCTAGAAAAGGCTGCCAAATCAAATAGTGTTGTCCTATTTTGTTGATACTAGTAGTTAAAGCAATGTTTAGTAACAATATACCTTGTTCTGACCAACGTGTTAGATCAGGGTCTACCTGTCTGCGTTCTTTATAAACAGTATCATCAATCTCTTTCAAAATGAATTTAAGAGATGGTGGAACATTAGTTGTACCACTCTGTACAGAAAAAGCTTTACCATCTGCAATACCTGCATAAGGATAGGGATCTTGACCAATAACTACTACTTTAAGATCTTTGTATGGACAATCATAAAATGCACTAAACATTTTACTAAGTGAAGGAGTGAATCGTTTACCTTCTACGCTGTCTTGTGCTAACTTCTGTATAATCTTAGTAAAATCATTACTATATATAAAATGGCGAAGCACTGTTGACCAACCAGAAGGTTCAAGTTTTGCATATAATTTGTCTCTTATGTTATCTATATCTATATTTGTCATAAACTTTAAACATTTAAATTATGGCGGTTATAGTAAAAGAATTACAAGATGAACACATAGTATCCATTAAAGTAAGTGGTTTCTTCTACAAAAGAGTTAAATCAATGTTGTTTCGGCAGCTTAACACTGTTAGTGAAGATCTCGTTAAACAACTTTTAGATAATACTACAGTAGAAAAAAACCCTCAGTTTTATACTCAACATCCAGAAGCTTTTGATATACAAACTCTTTTCATTCTAATTAAAGAAATAGAAGATTCATCAATAGATCAAAAACAGTATGCTGATAAAGAGGTACTAGAACCCGGTGATGAAGGTTATGTTGAACCTACTAGTGAAGGTTAAAACCTACTATATCACCGACTTCTAGGCAGGCGTTGATAGCCATACCTAATTCAACTTTAGAGCAAGTTGCAAAAGACTTACATACTTTTACTTGGGAGCCGTTTATGTCTTTTACCAGACATAAACCGGCTTTATCTTTTATCTCGTATTTCATTTCTTCAAAGGTGTAACCTAAGAAGTTTGCTAATTCTCTAATCATCGCGTGCACTTTAGCAAGTTGTGCTACACTACCATCTGATTTAACAGTTTCTACATAGATCTCAATAGTAGCTCCTTCTGGGAGGTTTTTCAAGAACATGTCATATTTTAGTTTCTCAGATGTATCAGAATAAACAAGTTTACCATTTTCTTTTTTGAGAATCCCGTGAAACATTAGATATTTACTTACTTAGTTTTTCATTTTTTGAAAGGATGGTTAGTGTAAAACCAAGCCAGCTAATAACTACTTCTGTTTTCTTCTCAAGAACTTGTTTGCAAAATGGATCTTTGCATATACGAGTGTTAATACAACCTTTTAAGCAGGATCCTTGTGGCCCAAATGGTTTACGCACTACTTGAGTGTGCGGGATTAAATTTATATGCTGGTAGTTTTCTTTCCAGCCATTAGTAAATGATATTGTTGTCATAGTTTTTTCTTCAAAGATATTGATTATTTTAAAAAAGTGTTAGTTCTTTTTTTGGGAAGTATCCTGGGAAATTCTTACTATAGTATATGGTCTATACCAGCATAAATCTAACCACCTTTTAGCAGCAGCTATGCTATTAAATTCACTAGTAATAATCTCGCGCCGGATACCATGAAGTCTTACAATACATTTAATAGTTTTACTCATCTTCTTTTGGTTTAAGCGTATCATTGTAGTCTTGCAGTTTTTGAGTAGACCACCACTCATATTTAAAATCAGGTTCTATAGCTCTAATATCACTGAGTAGTTCTTGTCTATAACCTCGATCATAAAAATGAGTGATAATAGCATCTTCTAGATCACAAATGTCTTGTGGAGCAGCCATTGATACTCTTAAATCATAATTATTCCACTTAGTTTTGTAATCATAGATTGTAATACCTTTTGTAAGCTTCCTAAGTAGATTATGTAATCTGCGGTTTCTAACTCTAACAATAGATTTGTCGCTACCAAATACATACAAGAACCTTAAAAACCATCTAGGACACCACTTAGGCTTGGCTTTGTAGTCCATGGCTAAGATCAAAGGATATAGTGCCTTAAAAACATCTCCATTACCTTCATAAGGCACAGAACCTAAGTAGCCATATATTTCATGAAATCCTTTAGGAAAGAAAATATACCTAAAATCATCTAGGGTAATATCACGAGTGTGAATTATACCTTTTTTTCTACCTTTCCAAAATAAAAAGAAATACTTCAAATCTTGTAAGCGTTCTTCTCGTGTAGGTGGTTTATAGAATATACTATTTTCTCTTAATTTACTCATTTCTCTTTAGTGTTAAAGGTTTTCTATTTCTTGTTTCACTTCTTGTAAGAAAATAATTTCATCTTTAAAAGAAAAGCCACCGTCCATTTTATTTGCAAATTGAATCATCTCATCTACTGCTATTAATGCACATTGTTTAGCAACCATACCTGATAATGTAGGTTGACAATTATACATTATTTCATATATCATTTTATCTACTAACTCCTTTGCTTTTTCTTTTGGTGTCATTGGTTTTGGTATTAAAGGTTAACAACTTGATTGATATTGTTCTCCGTTTTGTGCAATAGCATCTAATACTCTAAATAATGGAACTAATACAGTACCATTGGTATAGACTTCTTTTTTATCTTTAAAACTATAATCAATTATAAAATCAATAATCTTAAGTTGATCATCTGTCATACCAACTAATCTGCTTTTTACAGATATATCATTTTTTATTTCTTCTGGTGTCATGGTGTTTGTTGTTTATAGGTTTCGTTGTAGTATTGTTGACCATCTTTAGGAATAAAAGCATGTGGATTTCCTTCATCAAAAGCATCAATTATCTGCTCCTTTTCCATTTCTTTAGCTTGTTCAAGAAGTTCTCTTAGCTTATGCCCTGCTAAACTGTTATTGTTTTGTAAAAATGTTTTATTTATGCACCCATAGTCAACTTCTGTAAGTTGTTCTACTAACCATTCTACTGCTGTTTGCTTACTCATCTTATTTCTTTTTAAATTATTTAATCTTGTCCTAAACCATCTGATGAAAATGGATGTACCAATGATTCGTAATCAAAATTTTTATCGTTTTCTTTTGATAGTTCTATGGCAGTATTTATTGATATAACTCTTGGAGATTTGTATTTTAGTTTTGCAGCTTGAATCTTTGCAGCTGATTCTTTTTGAAATTGCATTGCATCGCTCCAATCTGTAGACCACCATCTATTATTAATTTTTTTTCTGTCAACTAAAAATAAATACATTCCATTTCTACCATTTGTCATTACTATGTAAGTCATAATTATTTCTTTTTTAATTGTTCAAACCATTCATCAACTTTCATAAAGGTAAAATCTTTATCTGTTTGCATTTCTAAATGTAACTGATAGATTATTTTAATTACTTCTTCCTCACTATACATTCTTTCAGCTTGCCATTTAGCCATATTCACCATAAGTTTTTTAACTGTTAAAACTCCTATACTTTGACCTATTGACTTAATTCCATAATCAACAAGCATTTCATGGGCAACTTCTTCAAGTGTTTCTTTATTTTTCATTTTACTGTAATTTTAAATGTTGTTGTAACTCTTTCTGATATGCTCTGTGTGCTTCCAATTCATCATCAAAACTACCTAATGTTTTATTTTGACCATTAATCCAAATTTGAGAACGCCATTTATTTGTTTTTTTATTAAAAGTGACACCTGTATATTTTGAAATACCTTTTCTATCTTTAGAAGAGTTCTCTCTTTTAGTTATTACTTGTAAATTATTCACATTGTTGTTCAATGGATTATTATCTATGTGGTCAACTGTAAATCCAACATAACCATTTGGAATATGATTTAGAAAAGCCATTGCAACTAAAACACTAATCTTAATTTGTTTTCTATTTTTATTATTACATAATGTAACAGCATAATATTGATTCCCTATATCTCCAACTAATCTTTTTGAAAGTATGTTTTCTTTTTGCAGCCTGTCTTCAACTTTACCTTTCACATATCTTTCTAAAGACTTTACATTACCAAAGTTACTAACTTGGTATAAACCTTCATAATTAGGAATATCTTTCCAAATTTCTTGTTTAGGTTCTTCTAATCCAATCTTATCTAACATTTGAGCATCTAAAGAAGTTTTATATCCTAACACAACATCTTTAGGTTCTTCTAAAGGACTACAATCACAATATGTTGTATGACCACAATAACATTTAATTTGTTTAGGTTCTAACGCTCCCTTTAAACTCATATAGTTTTTAGCTCTTTGCTTAGCTTCTTCCGTGGGTTCTTGTTTAGGTTCATTATTCATTATACCTTCTTTATAATAATAGTCCAAATGATTTTGTTTTAACCAATCACTTTTAACTTCTTCAAATTCATAAATAGGTGTGAACCACAAATCAAGAACTTGTAATTCTTTCATTTTTGCAACTAAAGAACCTGCAATATGACCTCTAATAAAGTAAACTGATTTATCTTCTTGATTCCATATAGGCATGCTATTTTTTAATATTACATCAATTATTTTTCTATCAATAGAAGGTTTTAATCTATATCCTACAATTTCTTGTTTAGGTTCTTCTTGTTGCATTTCAAATTGTTTATCAGGAATAGAAACCCAATATCCTTCATTGTCAGTTTCAGTGAGCCTGATAAATCCATACCCAACTTCAACCTTTTCACAACTTGGATTCTTAACAAACCATTCTAAAAACTCATCATCAATCTCTTGTACACCATCTTTGATTAAGTCTTGGTCTGTTGTTAGGATGATTTTTTTACCAATAGGTTGAAATACTTTTGCCCATTGTATAATATCATTTGTTGGTGTAATAACATAATCACCCTCTTTAATTTTTTCTGAATTAGTAATGTATATATTGCACCAATCTCTTGTTTCTTTTATCCAAACACCTCCAGCTGTTTCGTTATTTGGAGTTGTTGGTAATACGTGTATGTTTTTCATATTATATTATGTTTTCTAGTGGATAAGCGTTTAATATTGAATCTTTACTAACTGTAATTGTTACATACCCATCATCATAATTACTGACAAAACTAGGATATTCATTAGTATCATTTTCTGAAACTCTCATTTCGCTACTTAAAAATGCTTCTTTCAAAGCTGCTTCTACATGAAGTTTAGCAAAATCAATATGAGACTTAGCTAAACTATCTTTTTGTTCATCATCTTCTACCCGAAGATGACCTTTCATTACAAATTCTTCTGCTGTTGGTATGTTCATATTATTGGTTTTTAACGATTTCAATTAATTTTTTTAAACATTCAAGTTCAGCCGCTTCGGGGGTATTATAACTTACATTTCTTTGTTCGCCATTAGGAAATATTACTTTAAAATACTCACCTAAATCTGACATACTTGATTGGATAATAAATCTTATTTTATACTTCTCTCTAAACCATCTAAATGCCA
>Ga0247839_1003354_pt1 | contig 22279 bp, 19 predicted proteins | sample LaCruzMarch2015__6_FD_192405 | JGI IMG/M metagenome (GOLD analysis project Ga0247839, IMG submission 192405) | Freshwater microbial communities from meromictic Lake La Cruz, Castile-La Mancha, Spain - LaCruzMarch2015_16m | ecosystem: Environmental > Aquatic > Freshwater > Lake | place: Spain... | reverse complement strand
AAGACGTCTGCTGCGCGCTGGATCGCCTTCCTGTCGCGCGTCCTCCTGGTTCGCCTGTTCGCCCTGATCGTCTATCTGCCGCTCTGGTTGGGTCGTAAAATCCACTCGGCTTGGTGCTTCCGCAGGCCCACTCCCCGCAACAGGCTCAAACCCGAACAGCGGAAACTGACGGATCTATGCACGCTCGACGTCGGCAAGGTCCACCGCCTGGAGTTCATGACCAGCGCCTTCAGCTGCAAGACCGGGTTTCAGGTCAAGGTTGGCGAGCGGTACCATATCCAGGTGGAACGCTGGTCGGGATGGGCTGATGACACCTTGCCGGCCAGCCCCGAGGGCCTGTGCGGCGCCACGCCGCTGCTATTGAAACTTGCCAAGCCGCTCTTTCGCCGCCCGGACCAGCCGGTGTTCGCATTGCTCGCGGGCGTATCGGGGCGCGGTCTGACAAGCATCGGCTATGACGTCATCTTCGAGCCGAACGTTACCGGCAAGCTGGAGTTCTTTGTCAACGACATCGACTTGCGCCTTCCCATGCTCGATGACATCTTTTACTGCAACAACCGCGGCGTCGCCCGCATCAGGATCGAGCGGCTGCCTGCTACCGTCGCAACGGCCGACGTGGGCCATACCCCGATCCACCCCGCCACGAGCCCCCCATGACCCGCAAGCGACTGCCCATCGGCATCCAGACCTTCCGCAAAATCCGCGAGGATGACTATTACTACGTCGACAAAACGGACTTCGCCCTCAAACTGATCGAGGAGGGAACACACTACTTTCTCTCCCGGCCGCGCCGGTTCGGCAAGTCGCTGTTCCTGGATACCCTGGCCGAGATCTTCGCCGGCAGTGAGCCGCTGTTTCGCGGGCTCTTCATCCATGACCGCTGGGATTGGTCGCGACCCGCGCCGGTCATCCGCCTGAGCTTCGGCGGCGGCCTGCTCCAGAACACCAACGGGCTTGAACTCAAGATCCGTGAGTTGCTCTCGATCAACCAGGAGGCCCTGGGGTTGCACTGCGAGCAGCCGACCACCTCCGGCTGCTTCGGCGAACTGATCCGCAAGGCCCACGCGGCCGCCGGGGAGCGGGTGGTGATCCTGGTCGACGAGTACGACAAGCCTATCCTGGACAATCTCGGCACGCCGGAGGTCGCGCGCGAACTGCGCAACGGACTGCGCGATCTGTATTCAGTCATCAAGGATGAAGACGCGCATGTGCGCTTCGTCTTCCTGACCGGCGTATCCAAATTCAGTAAGATCAGCCTGTTCTCCGGGCTGAACAACCTGCGCGACATCACGGTGTCGGCGGCGCACTCGGCGCTCTGCGGCTACACCGAGGCGGACCTGGACCAGGTGTTCGCCGCCGAACTGGACGGACTGGACCGCGAGCGGATTCGGGAGTGGTACAACGGGTACAACTGGACCGGTGAAGCCGTCTACAACCCGTTCGACCTGCTGCTGCTCTTTACGGAGCGCAAATTCCGTCCCTGGTGGTTTGAAACCGGCACCCCGACCTTCTTGGTCGATCTGCTCACCGAGCGCGAAAGCTGGCTGCCCGACCTCGGGCGGCTGGAGACCGACGCCGACATCCTCGCGACCTTCGACGTGGGCAACATCCCCACCGCGGCACTGATGTTCCAGGCCGGCTATCTGACCATCGCGAGCGAAGAAGAAATCAGCGGAAACTACTATTACCGGCTGCGCTACCCCAATCGGGAAGTCTACCAGAGCCTCAACGCCAGTCTGCTGCGCGCCTGGGTGCCCGATGCACAAGCGTCGGTCCGCCACCGTAAATCGCTGTATCAACTGCTGCTGAGCAACGACTTCCCGGCCCTGCAGGCCCTCTTCAGCGCCTTCTTCGCCGGCATCCCCGGCGACTGGTACCGCAACAACCGGATCGCGCATTACGAGGGCTACTACGCCAGCGTCTTCTACACCTATTTCGCCGCCCTGGGTCTGGACCTCACGCCGGAAGACAGCAGCAACCACGGCCGACTCGACCTGACCCTGCGCTTCAACGGGCACATCTATCTCTTCGAATTCAAAGTCGTCGAACTGACCCCCGACGGCCGGGCACTCCAGCAGATCAAAGACCGCGGCTATGCGGACAAATACCGCGCCGCCGGCAAACCGATTCACCTGATCGGGGTCGAGTTCAGTCGGGAGAGCCGCACCGTGGTCGGGTTCGAGGTCGAGACGCAGGCCGGTCTGAAAACGAGGTAACCCCCTGTGAGATATCCAATCGCGATCGAAGCGGGCGATGACCTCAAGGCCTTTGGCGTGGTGGTCCCGGACCTGCCCGGCTGTTTTTCGGCCGGCGACACGCTGGACGACGCCCACGACGGCCTTGATCATGGTTCCGCCCACGCGGCATCGTAGGGTGGACAAGCGTAGCGCAGTCCACCAGCGGCAGCGCGGGATTCGGTGGACTGCGCGGTCGCTTGTCCACCCTACGGCCTTGTTGAGGCATTTGCGCTGTGGCAAAAAAAGCGCAGCATCTAGTGGCTGCAAGCCCCCAGTGGCCACAACATCTGGGCACAGCGCAAATGCCTCTTGTTGAATCCATGTTCATCCTCTGCTGTGATGGGCGAGCGGTCCGCAGAGTCGGGCGGTCCGCACAGCGGACCCTACGCGGCACGATGGCAGCGCTCAGGCGGGCGTACACCCGAAGGCGGCGGCGAGTGTCTGCACCTGTTCGCCGATGCCGGGGTGCAGATCCCAGCCCCGCGCGCGGATCTCGGCGAGGAGGCCGCACACCGCATGATGGCCGTCCGGCAGCGGCACGGTATCGAAAAAGTGCAGCTTGAGGATGAGATTCCCGGCCACCGTGTAGCCGTCATCGCACCAGATCAGGTTGGCCGCAGCGGGATGCCGACCCAGCGCGGCCTCCACCAAGGCTTTGCGCTCGCGCACCAGCGGCCAGGCCGGAAGGGCCACCAGCAGGTCGCGCAGCACCAGCCGCTGCTGCTGCCAGGTCTGTTCATCCACGCGCGCGGCCGCCGCCGGCTGGACCGGCTGGCCGCCCGCGTCAGCGAAGACGAGCGGCGTGCCGGATGCGCGCGACTCCCGCCGCGGCAGCCCGAGCGCACCGGGCTCGACACCCGCCTGGCCGAACAGCGCGGCATAGAGCGACGCGTAAGCCTGATCCGCTGTCAGGGTGTAGAAGGTTTGGCCGCGCAGGGGCTCGGGAACAGACCCGCCGTCGCCGGCCGCGAACAGCACGGGGATGAACTTGGCGCTGACACTGCGCGCGTCGTACAGCGCCTGAGTGATGATGGCGCCCTCCCAGTCCACCCCTTTGCCCAGGCCGGGCACTTCAAGCCCGCGGAACCGGCGATAGTAGGTGGCGGTGCAGATCACCAGGACGAACTCCGCCCAGTCGAGCTGATTCAGCATCCAGCGCGGCCAGTCCTCGGGCGGGGTGCCGTTGACGTACTGGTCCAGCCGGGTGTCGATTCCATCCGCGCGCAACCGTTCGGACAGGCCCAGCACAAGCGCCCGGTGCGCTGGACTGTCGTGGCTGTAGCTGATAAACACCCGCGGGTGAGCGCCGAGCTCCTGCATGATCGCCTCCTGGTTGTGGGTTCGCGCCGGTGGGCCATGTTCACCGGTTACCGACACGTCGCGCGTGGTCGCTCCGCGTCTCGGTGTCGATGCGCTGCCGGCCGCCGCAGGTCGGTACCTCCGGGGCGTTACGCGAGCCTTCTCGCGGAGTGTCCCCAGGGCAGGAACTCAGACTCGGCGAGCGGCACACTCCGCACGGCCGACCCGCCCGCGCTCGCGACCGTCCTCAGGGTAAAGGCGCTGTAGCTGCCTGCACCGTCGGGGCCGATCGTCTGGGTGATCTCAAAGGGGTCAGTCCGACTCAAGTCTCCGGTCTTCAGGTCGCGAATCCGCAGATCGTAGCGCCCTGCCGAAACCCCGCTGAGGGTGAAGCTCTGATACGCAGGCAGGTAGAAGGTGCGCACAGCTCTTGGGCGTCAGGCTCAATCTCAATTTATTGAATTGAGCCTGACCCGTGCCATTCGCGCCAGAGTCAGACCCCCATTTGCGAGACCGCAAGTACGTCATCGACGGCGACTGCATAGCCAAGATCACTTACGATATCTCTGGGGAACGCCTTCTGGCAGAATAGGAGCGACCGAATGCGCCGGTGACGGACGGGGCAATACTTTGCATAGCCTGGAGCCTCCCCGCCTGGTCTCCAACAGCCATTCGTCAGGCTCAAGCTATCTTAGCGCGGGCCGGGTCGTTAACCGAACCATCACTTGGAAAACACAACATGAAAGCCCTGAATCTCCATATTGGCCTGATCATCACGGCGGGACTGACGCTTTCAAACCTAGTCGCGGCAGAACTTTCTGCTGTTACCCAGCCCCTGGCTGACTGTGGCCAAACCAAGATCACTCAGGTCAAGGATGCCGCCTGCGAAGCCGGCGCCACGCTCGACGACGGGGCCTGTGCGCTGGAAGTCATGGCCAGTTGCCTCACCCGGGTGGATCGTGTCCTGGTCGGCAACGGCAATAACGGTACACTGACCGAGGCGGAGATTGAATTGGATCAGGACGATCCCGAGCACCCCGAGCTTAACGTGGACCTCAAAACCGCCTATGTCGATTGCACACAGAACGAAATTGCCTACTGCATAGGTGCCAGTGGGGTCTATTCCAAGCCTAAGAATGGCGAGTGCACCCTCGGCGATACCGAATACTACGTCCCCGGCACCGAAGACCGCCTGGTGAAGTTGCAAGTCAACATCGGTGGCATCTCAATGCCCCGCTATATCGATCTGGATGCGAAGCTGGTGACCTTTCAGTGCCGCAGTAAATAGGCCAGTGACGGATCGGAAACGCAACCACCCGAGACCGGAGGGGTCGCAACCCTAGCCGTGGTAAGGGCGAATGGCAAGCCGGTTGATGGCGGAGGGAGCCGGGCGAGTGGTGATCGGGAGCTGCGCGCCAGAGCGTTTACCAAGACAGAGGCGCTGATCGAGCGGCTCATCCCAGGCGGGTCGGCCCGCGGGCCGGGGCGACCCGCGAGGCGCGGCAGAGGGTGCGTCAGAATGCGCTGAACCGGCTCAGCCGCGGTGACGAAGGCGATCAGGCGCAGTTGCACGCCGCAGGGTGGGCCGATGATCAATGCCTCCGAAAGCGACAACCTGGCCTCCTTAGCTGTCTATGCGGCGGTGCTGTCGAGATCGGAAAGGGAACAGTCAGGTCTCCGGCGTCATCGCGTTCTTGAATTCCGGGGCGAATTCCGGGGACAGTTTACTCAATTCCGTATCTGTAACCAGCAGAGCGATAGGTCAACTGTCTCCTCGTTTTCCGCGAGCAGCGCTTAACGACCACCTGCGGGCCGCCAGCCGGGTCGGCGGTTATCATCAGGGACAGATCACGGCTCCCCGCGGCGAGGGCAAGCGATTTCGCGAGAAGCCGTGGTCTGTCCCCGAGGTTTCCTCGCTGGGTTTCAACGGGTTAGCGAATTCGCCACCAGTGTCCGTGCCTCACCGCATCCTACGCCGGCTCATCAGGTTGACCAGCGTGCTCGCGTACAAGCGGCTCGGCGGGCCAAGGCTGAAGCCTTGGACTCCAAATGAGCAGCGTTAGCGCGCGGCGGCAATGACCGCCTGACCGAGCGACAGACCCCCGTCGTTGGCCGGTACCTGGCGGTGGCTCATCGGGGTCAGACCCAGTTCGCGCAGGCGTTCGCTCACGCCTTCAAGTACCAGGCGGTTCTGGAAGACGCCGCCGGACAGGGCGACGTGATCCAGTCCGGCGGCACGGGCCAAATCCGCGGCCAGGGCGGCGACGGCGGTGCAGAATCCCAGATGGAAGCGCAGGGCGATCTGGGCCGACGCGACACCGGCGGCCAGGTCTGCACAGAGCGCGGACCACAGCGGCGTCGGATCTAGCAGGATGCCGCCCTCCTTGGCGATGCGGCCAAACGGGTAGCCGTCACCGGTTGATCCCGTGGCTGCGGTCGCCAGGGCTTCCAGTTCGATGGCCGCCTGGCCTTCATAGGCAATACCGTCGGCGCAGAGACCGAGTGCGGCGGCCATGGCGTCGAACAGCCGCCCGGCGGAACTGGTCAGGGGGGCGTTGAGCCCGCGCTCGATCAGGGTGCGCAGCAGAGGGATCGGCCGCTGCGCCAGGCGGCGGGTGAGTTCCAGGTCCGGCCAGCGGTGTTGGAACACCTCCCATCCGAAACAGACCTCGATCTGCGCCAGCAGGTTGCGCCAGGGTTCCAGGATGGCGCGGGTGCCGCCCGGCAGGGGCACGGGCCGCAGCCAGCCGACCCGCCGATAGGCCCGATAGTCGGCGATCAGGAATTCGCCGCCCCAGAGGGTGCCGTCCGCGCCATAGCCGAGACCGTCCAGGGCGATGCCGAGCACCGGTCCGGCGTCCAGCGGCCAGCCCTGGTCGGCAAGGACTGCGGCGATGTGGGCGTGGTGGTGCTGGACTTCGATCAGCGCAAGCCCGCCGTGCGCCGCCCGTGCCCGGCCGGTCTGGGTCGAGCGATAGTCCGGGTGCAGGTCGACCGCGCAGCGTTGCGGGCGATGCTCGAACAGCGCCAGATAGAGGTCGATGGTGCGTTCGTACTCGCGGGCGGTGCGGGCGTCCTCCAGGTCGCCCAGGTGCTGGGAGAGGATCGCCTGACCGTTCTTGAACAAGCAGATGGTGTTCTTGAGTTCGCCGCCGAAGGCCAGCACCGGCGGTGCCGCCGCGAACCCCGGCGGCAACTGGAGCGGCGCCGGGGCATAGCCGCGCGCGCGCCGCAGCAGGCGCGGCGCCCCGTCCATCAGCCGCACCACCGAATCGTCCGCCCGATTGATGATGGGCCGATCGTGCAGCAGTGCGGCATCCGCCAGCCCGCCGAGCCGCTCCAGCGCATCGCCGTTGTCGATGCACTGGGGCTCCTCGCTGAGATTGCCGCTGGTCATCACCAGCGGCCGGTCCCAATCGGCCAGCAACAGCAGGTGCAGCGGGCTGTAGGGGAGCATGAAGCCGAGGGTGGATTGGCCGGGCGCCAAATCCGGCGCCAGGGCCGGGCCGGTCGGCATCGCCAGCCGGTCGAGCAGACAGATTGGCGCGGCCGGACTGTTGAGCAAGGCCGCCTGCGCCTCCCCCGCCGCGCAATAGTGCCGGATTACCGCCAGATCGCGCGCCATCAGGGCAAAGGGTTTCTGAAAGCGCCGCTTGCGCCGCCGCAGTTCGGCCACGGCGGCAGCGTTCGCGGCATCACAGGCCAGGTGGAAGCCGCCGATGCCTTTGATGGCCAGGATGCGGCCTTGGGCCAGGAGGCGGCCGGCGGCGGCGATGGGGTCCTTCTCCGTCCGCGCCCTCCCCTTCCCGTCCGCCAGCCAGACCCGCGGCCCGCACACCGGGCAGGCATTGGGCTGGGCGTGAAAGCGCCGGTCGGCCGGGTCCGCGTACTCGGCGGCACAGGCCGGGCACATAGGAAAAACCGCCATGCTGGTATTGGCACGGTCGTAGGGGATGGCCTGGATGATGGTGAGACGCGGGCCGCAGTGGGTGCAGTTGGTGAAGGGGTAGCGGTACCGGCGATCGGCCGGGTCCTGAATCTCGCGGGCACAGGCGGCGCAGGTGGCCGCATCCGCCACCACGCCGGTGCGCACGGCGGTGGCGTCGCTCGCCAGGATCTGGAAGTCGGGCCGCCGCGGGCCCGGCAGATCCAGGGCGACGCGCTCGATTGAATCGATCCGCGCCAGCGGCGGGCACTCCGCCCGCAGCCGTTCGCACAGCCGGTCGAGCCGCTCCGCCCCGTCCTCGTCAGGCACCCAGACGCGGATCAGCACCCCGTCGCCGTCGTTGCGCACGTCGCCCCGGAGCCCCAGGTCGCGCGCCAGGCGCCAGACCGTCGGCCGGAAGCCGACGCCTTGAACCAGACCGCGGACGCGGATGGATTGTCCCGGGGTGACTGGCGCTTCGGCGTGAGCACGTCCGGATTCCAGGTTGATCGTCTCTGGCGGCGAGGCACCCAAGGGCATAACATCGTTCTCACATTCGATCGCGTTCTGGTCAGTCTATATGAGAACCATGCTCCGCAAGATCGGCAACGCGCACGGCGTCCTGATTCCAAAGGCGCTGCTCGCCCAGACGGGGATCGACCAGGCAGTCGAGTTGACTGTTGAAGACAGCGCTATCGCGAACGAAGACGCTCTCACAAAGACACAAAGACACGAAGAAGAAAAGAGAGATAAGAAGCCATGAAAGACTTCTCTATCTTTGCGTCTTTGTGTCTTTGTGAGAGGCTTTCTTCTCTTTCTTCCGTGTCTTCGTGAAAAACCTTGATCGGGCTCCCAGGCCCAAGCGCGTAGGACCGGCATCCTGCCGGAATGACGCTGCAAGTTACGCTGGAACGGAGTTTTCGGCTGCCCGAAGACAATGCACGATCCGGTCAGCACCTAAGCGCGTCTCCCCCGGATAAACCCGACTGCATTCCGCTATCGCCTCCGGACAACGGGGATGGAAGTAACAGCCGGTCGGCGGGTTGGCCGGCGACGGCATATCGCCTTCCAGCCGGATGACCTCACGGCGTTTGGCCGCGTCCACCACCGGCACGGCGGAGAGCAGTGCGCGGGTGTAAGGATGCCGGGGGTCGTCCAGCACCTGATCGACCGGACCCCGCTCCACCACCCGGCCCAGATACATGACGGCGACTTCATGGGCCAGGTAGGAGACGACCGAAATGTTGTGGGTGATGAAGAGATACGCGAGCCCGAGCCGGTCTTGCAGGTCTTTCAGCAGGTTCAGGATTTGTGCCTGGACCGAGACGTCCAGTGCGCTGGTGGGCTCGTCGCAGACGATGAGCTTGGGCTCCACCGCCAGCGCGCGGGCGATGCACAGTCGCTGACGCTGGCCGCCGGAAAACTCGTGCGGGTAGCGGTCCGCGGCTTCCGGGGCCATGCCGACCAGGTCCAGCAGTTCGGCCACCCGCTGCATACGGGCGGCCCGGCTCCGCTCGATACCCAGCGCCTGTAAGCCCTCGCCGATGATGTCGCCGACCAGCATCCGCGGGTTCATGGCGGCGAAAGGGTCCTGAAAGATGATCTGCAGGTCTTTGCGGAAGGGCCGCATGCGCCGATAGCCCAGGCCGCGCAGTTCCCGGCCCAGATAGCGCACCGAGCCGCTGGTCGGCGGTAGGAGTTGCAGCAGCCCCAGGCCGGCGGTGGTCTTGCCGCAGCCGGACTCGCCGACCAGGGCCAGAGTGCGGCCGGCCTGAAGACTGAGCGAGACGCCGTCCACCGCCCGCACCTGCCCCACGATCCGGCGGAAGACACCGCGATGGATGGGGAAATGCACGGCAAGGTCTTGGACCTCGAGCAGACCCGCCGCGCCCTCCGGCCCGACCGCCGACAGCGGCTCGGTCGGCGGTGGAGTGACGGCCGGTGCCGCGACTCCGGACCTGTCACCCGACCACAGATGACAGCGCACCCCGCGCCCCGGTCCCAGCGCCGTCCACTCCGGGACCAGGCCGCGGCATTCCGGCAGCACATCGGCGCACCGGTCGGCAAACCGGCAGCCGACGAAGGTCTGATCGAGCGGCGGCACCCGGCCGGGAATCACGGCGAGCCTGGCCTCACGCTTGTCGGCGCTGGGCAGGCTGTCCATCAGTCGGCGGCTGTAGGGGTGGGCGGGGGCGGCGAAGAACTCGCAGACGCTCGCGGTCTCGACGATCTGACCGGCATACATGACCGCCAGCCGATCGGCGGTCTCGGCGACCACGCCCAGATCGTGGGTAATCAGCAGCACGGCCATCTCGGTGCTCTGCTGCAGTTCTTTGAGCAGCCGCAGCACCTGGGCCTGGATGGTCACGTCGAGCGCCGTCGTGGGCTCGTCGGCAATCAGCAGTTCCGGATCACCGGCCAGGGCCATGGCGATCATGACCCGCTGTTTCATGCCGCCGGAGAGTTGGTGGGGATACTCGCCGATGCGCCGCGCCGGGTCGGGAATGCCCACCGCGTCGAGCAGTTCCAGCACCCGCTCCTCCATCAGGCGGGCTGGCCGGCCCTCGTGGACGCGCACCGCCTCGCCGATCTGCTCGCCGATCGTCAGTACCGGGTTCAGCGAGGTCTGGGGCTCCTGGAAGATCATCGCCATGCGCCCACCGCGCACGCCGCGCATCTGCGCCTCGCTCAGACGCAGGAGGTCGGTGCCGGCCAGCCGCACCGATCCCGCGCTGATCCGCCCGCCCGCCGGCAGCAGACGCATCAGCGAGAGCGCGGTCATGGACTTGCCGCAGCCGGATTCGCCGAGCAGGGCGAAGGTCTCACCCTCGCGCAGAGTCAGATCCAGCCCGTCGACCACCCGTGCCGGAGGGTCGCCGGGTCCGATATCGGTGGTGAGGCGCTCGACTTCGAGCAGGATGTCCGTCATGGAAGGATCACTTGATTCATTAGGCAGCTGAGTGTGCATGTTTGGGTCAGTCAACGGGCAGGCGCAGCACGGCGGCGGCATTCGCGGTGGTCTGTTCCGCCAACCGCAGCGGGTCCTCACCGCGCACCTGCGCCAAGGCCGCCAGCACGTCCGGCAGGTATTCCGGGCTGTTGCGTTGCCCCTGATGGGCGGCAACGGTCAAGTCCGGAGCGTCGGTCTCCAGCACGATGGACGTGACCGGTAGGGCCGCGGCCCTGGCCCGGAGCTTGGTGGACCGCTCAAAGGTCAGCATCCCGCCGAAGCCGAGCGCGAACCCCAGGTCGCGATAACGGCGCGCCTCTTCGCTCCCGCCGCTGAAGGCATGGACGATTCCGCCGCACACCGGGATGCGCTTGAGGGCCGCCAGCACCTGCTCATGCGCCTTGCGCACATGCAGCAGCACCGGCAGGTTGGCCGCGCGGGCAATCGCGAGCTGGGCCTCGAACAGCGCCTGCTGGCGGTCGCGATCCAGATCCCTGACGAAATAATCGAGCCCGATCTCACCGATAGCCGTTGGGCGGGCATCGGCAATTGCCCGCTCCAGTGCCGCCGGATCGGCGTCCTGATGCTGATCCAGATAGACCGGGTGCAGCCCCAGCGCCGGATAGAGATCCGCCGCCGTGGCGCACAAGGCCAGCAGCCCCGGCCAACCGGCGCGATGGATGGCCGGGATCACCAGTCCGGTCACACCGGCGGCGCGGGTCCGGGCGAGCACGGCCGCCCGATCCGGGTCGAACTCGGCGACATCCAGATGGCAGTGAGTGTCGATCAGCTTCATGGTCTGTCGCGCGCGTCGCCGGGGCGCCGCGCCTAAGCCGAATCACCACATCAGATCATCGGGCACCTGAAAATCGGCATAAGGATCATCCGCCTCGGGCTGCTTCGCCGGCTGATTGTGCACCAGCACCAGGCTGGCATCGCGTTCACGCACGCGCACGGCGATCTCCGCCGGCACCAGCTCGTAGAAGGCGTCCTGACGCACCACCGCCAGGCGCCCATCCACCAGCCGGGCGTGCAGGTCTTTGTTCACATAGAGACGCTTCAGACTGGTCCCATCGGTGAAGTGGTAGGCCACATCGCCGCCCTCGCGCACCACTCGGTGGGTATGGATCAGTTGGCGCGTCTCGTTCTCGCGGGCGCGCCGCTGCGCCTCGTCTTGGCGCTGGCGATTGAGCTCGCGGTCCTTGGCCGCCTTGTCGGCCCGGGCCCGCTCGGCCGCCTGGCGCACCGGGTCCTCGGCGGGCGGGGTGCGTTTGCCGGTCTGCTTGACCGTCTTGCGCTTATCCGTGCGCACGTCTTTGATCCGCTGCTCACTGACCAGACCGGCCTTCAGCAACTGTTCCTGAAGCGAGTTACCCACGATGCCACCACTCACTGAAGGAGGCCTGCGCGGCCCCGAAGACGCAAAGCATCCAATAGCGCGGCGCGAAGCGCAAGGCGGAGCCGTAGCGACCAGTCACCCGCACCGGCTCCCCGGTCCACACCAACGCGACCATCAGGTCCCCTCGCACATCCTGTTAGAATCCGGCGCGACCATCACTCTCGCAACCTGTCGGCAGCAACCCGTCACCGCCGGCATTCCGATCCACCCGCAACAGCCCGGAGCCCGCGTCATGCCAAAAAATCGCATCCTATTATCTTTATTGATTTTTATCCTGCCGCTGGCGGCTGCCCAAGCGACCGATGTCAGCTTTGTGGACATGCAGCAAGTGATCGAAAAAAGCAAGCTGGGCAGCAAGGTTCAGGAGCAACTGCGCAAGGAGTTCGAGCCTAAGGCGAAACCGCTCGGTGAGGAAGAGCAGGCCATCAAACAACTCCAGGCCGGTCTGGCGCGGGAGGCCGCGCTCATGAGCAAGGACCAACTCACGAAAAAAGAGACGGAACTCAAGAAGCGCATCGAGGCGTTCGAAAAGACGGCAGCACCCTTCCAGCAGGAGTTACTGAAGGCTCAGCAAGAGCGGGGCCGCGAGGTCTTGGTCTCGGCCCAGAAGGCCGTGGAGGTCGTCGCCAAACAGAAAAAGATCGGCATGGTCGTGGAACGCAGCCTCCAAGGACTCATCTATATGGATAAGTCCGCCGACATCACCGACGAGGTCGTCAAACAGATGGATGCGAACGCCAAGTGATCGCGCGGCGGCCTGCTTGCCGAGTCCGATGTGACCAAGCTGTTTCCGCCGCGTCACCCTGCGGTAAACTAGCGGCTCACCGCCGTATCTTGCGGCGGCCATCCACGTGAAGAGGCACGGATCAAATGCTTGGTGAACCCCATGACCTGCTGCACGAATTTCCGGAGTTGACGGGCAAAATCGCGAGTATGCGCGCTGCCAACCCGGTCTTCGAACATCTGATGACCGACTACGATGACCTCGACGCCCGGGTGCGCCAACTCGAGGAACTTGGCATCCCGGTCGCCGATGAGACCATTGAAGAACTGAAAAAAGAGCGTCTGGCCCTCAAGGACCGGCTCTACACCTTCTTGCGCACCTGATATGGACTTCCGCATCCTCCCCGTCACCCCCTTCCAGCAGAACTGCACGCTGATCTGGTGCGAACGCACGCGCCGCGCGGCGATCATCGACCCTGGCGGGGAGGCCGCGCGCATCCTGGCCCTGATCGAGGAACTGCAACTCACGCCTGAACGCATCCTGTTGACACATGGACACTTGGACCATGTCGGCGCCGCCGGGGACCTGGCCGCACAGCTCGCGCTGCCGATCACCGGCCCCCATCGCGACGACGCCTTCCTGATCCACGCCCTGCCCGAACAATGTGAGATGTTCGGGATGCCGCCGGTCCGGACCTTTGAACCGGACCAGTGGCTGACGCAGGGCGACACCGTCACGGTCGGCGAGGCGACCCTGGATGTCCTGCATTGCCCAGGGCATACCCCCGGCCATGTGGTCTTCCATCACGCTGCCGGCGGCCTCGCCCAGGTCGGTGATGTGCTCTTTCAGGGATCGATCGGACGCACCGATTTCCCGCGTGGGAACCACCGGGACCTGATTGCGTCCATTACCGAACGTCTCTTCCCCTTGGGGGATGAGGTCCGCTTCATCCCCGGACATGGGCCCATGTCGACCTTCGGGCAGGAGCGCCGAACCAACCCGTTCGTCGGAACGGCCAGCCGAGGCGGCGGACGGTGGGATGCGGCGTTCTGAGTGCGCAAAGCAACCACCGAGGGTCCTGCCAACGCGAAAACTGGGGACCGGCGCGGGCAATGGGTTCGCGCCCATGCGCCGCCGTCGGATCCCCCGGACGAGACTGCCGCGCCGCGTCCACCGAAAGCGCGTTTCCTGGAACCTTACCGTCTGAGCGACGAACAACGCGAGGCGTTGCTCGCGCCCTTGATCGCGGCGGCAGTCGGCGATGCCGAGAGCCATGCGCTCTTCGTTTCCGCGATTGCCTATGATCTGGCCAAGTTCCGTCAGGCCGCGCTCAGGTCGGAACCGGAGACAGCACCAGCCCCAATCACCATCGAACCGCCGACCTCGCAGGCCCGGTCAAATCCGACCTTGGAGGAGATTGTCGCGGCTGCCGACACCCTGGCAGTACAACTGCGTGGACTGGGTGATACCGAGCGGGCCGCGATCGGCACCGCGATGCGTGCGTGCGACCGCTTCCAGCGCACCTATGACGACGGTTATTTTGACGCGCTGCGCGAGGAACTGGAGCGGATGAGTGTCGCCGTCGCGCGGATGCCCGTCCACTCCACACCCGTCTCGCCGCAGTCAGCGCCGATCATCACCGACATCGGTCGCCGCTTCGTGCGTCGGCTGGCGCAAATTTACGAGCAGTGTCTTGAAACCAAACCCTCGACCACAGCCGACAGCCCGTTCACTACGGTGCTGATGCTGCTGGCAGCAGCGGCCGGGGTGTCACTGCCGAACGAACCGGCCGCGGTGGCCGATGTCCTTGAGGACAGGGTCCGCGGTCCCGGTGAGGCCTGACTCACGCACGCACGTCGTTGAACATGCCGATTTCGACGAGCTTGGGGAAGAGGACCCGCTCCTCGCTATCGATCCGTTGCGCAACCAGGTCGAACACCTCGTGGGTCTCGGCCAGGAACTCGCTGCTGAAATTGAAGTCGCACGTCTTCAGCCAGCGCGTGTAGTAGTCGTCGAACGTCTGCCGCAACGGCCGCTCGCCGCTGATGAACCCCCAGGCGATGGACTTGACCTTCGGGTCGTCGTGGATCAGCAGGCTGGGGTAGATCCCGCGATCCTCTTCGGCCAAGTGTCTGCGCACGCGCTCGCCCAGGTCGCACAACAACTCATATGCGGTCTTAGCGTTCGGGCGTATCCGCAGTTGCTCCATAGTGAGGATCGAGCGCAGGTCGTCGATCGTCTGGCGCAACTCCGAGTGGGTGCTACGGTAGCCATCTAAGGTGTACATGAATTGTCCTCTTCGTTGTTAGTTGACAAGCGCCACGGGAAGCAAAAAACCTTCAGTGACGTGTCGTGTCCGACCCTCTTTGGCTTCGTGCCGCCTGTCCGCATCTACGGGTATTCCCTAAGATCAAACCCCAATGCGGGTAAGTTAAATGACGGCAATGCATCGATGTCGGACGATTGCTGCATTGCATCAATTCCACTTGCTTGCTGCATGATACCATCGCAGCGGATTGTGCATTGCAGCATTATCGCCGATTGCTGCATTGCATCATTACCAGACAATTGCTGCATTGCGTCATTCCCGGTTCTCTCCGCTGAAAGCAATGCATCCCTATATGTGATGGTTTAACTCAAAACCAGCACCGTGTCAAAGCTCATTTCATTTGTGTCAGATTCACGCGAGTCGCGCGCCCGGTCGCATCGTTGCACACCAGCGCGCCACGCGACTGCGCCAAAATACAATCATGTAGTTACGCAACAAACCTGCACAGACAATCAAAGATGCCTCGCAAGAGACTCATAACGACCAATCAGCGCCGCGACACGACAAGATCCCGCGGCGACGGGACTTTGCGGGGCAATCGCTCCATCGTCATGCGGGCAGGTGTTGGGACCAGGCGAGGACGTTGCCGTCCCGTGCCTCCCATTGGTTCCTGAGGCTGAGGATTTCCGGCAGGATGGCGATGAACAGGCGCGCCAACCGCGGGTCGAAATGATGTCCGGCGCCCGCTGTCAGATTTGCAACGATCTGTTCGATCGACCAACTGTCCTTGTAGGCGCGCTTCATCGACAAGGCATCGAATACGTCGGCCAGCGCGACGATGCGGGCCGACTCGGGCGTGTCACTGCCGATCAGACCCTGCGGATAACCACTGCCGTCCCAGCGCTCGTGGTGACCGAGGGCCACCTCGGCGGCCAATTGGAAAACCGGTGCATGGCTGCGGCTCAGGATCTGGTGACCGATGAGGGTATGGGTTCTCATGATGTCCCATTCGTCGGCATCCAGTTTTCCCGGCTTCTTCAGAATCGACGCTGGAATACCGATTTTTCCCGTATCGTGCATTGGCGCGGCCAGCTCGAGCAGCTCACAGCGCTCCGGCTCCCAACCTGCGGCCTTGGCCAGCGCGCGGCTATAGGCAGCCATTCGCCAAATGTGCACACCCGTATCGGAATCATTGAAATGGCCAGCGGCACCGAGCATATAGACGGCATCGCGATACGCTTCTTCAAGTCGGCTTGCGTGAATCAGAGAGAGATGAGCCCGGACCCGCGCCTTGACAATCGACGGGCGGACCGGTTTGGTGATGTAATCAATGCCGCCGGCATCGAAGCCAGCCTGTTCATCGACTTCCCGGGCCTGGCCCGTGACAAAGATCACCGGGATGTCCGCCGTCTCGGCCCTTGCCTTAAGCCGTCGACAAACGGTATAGCCGTCCATATCCGGCAACTGCACGTCGAGCAGGATCAGGGCGGGCTGGTGTTTCGCAACCGCCGCGAGGCTATCCGCTCCGCTGCGCGCGAACACCAGCGTATAGGTGTCTTTCAGGGTCTCCCGCAACAAGGCCAGATTGGCTGGCTCGTCATCCACGCAGAGGATAGGTCTAATCGACATTGTGACGCTCCAGCAGATTGGGAAATCGTTCACTAATAAGCGAAACAAGTCCAGGGAACATTTCTGACGTCTCGATCGTTGTCGTTGTCGTAATCGTAATCGAGAGTCTTATCAAAACCTCATCGACAGCCTTGAACTCCAGCAGGCCGCCGCCTCGACTGGCCGGAACCGTGACCACGGCCGAATCGCTTCTCCGATTACGATTACGACAACGACAACGACAACGACAACGACAACGACAACGACAACGACAACGATTGCGCTTCCTGTTTAACCTATTTCTGACTCCTTGCCAAAAGAGATCCCCAGTTCGTGCGCCAACCGCAGCACCCCGGCCTCCGCGGCGCGGAAGTCGAATCCGTCGACGCACTCGCGCACGATGCGCAGCCGCTCGCTTGGCAGCACCTTGGTCAACTCGGCGAGACTGGATTCGGCCGGATCCGGGCTGTCGGTATCGAGCGCCCGCAACAATGCCTGCAATAACAGACTGACCGCGTCGACATCGATCGTGGCAAGGGGCGGGGCGGCGACCTCGGCAGGCTCACCGGCGACCCGCGTGATCGCGTCAACCGCGGCGTCGAGCGCGTCCTGGAGTCCGGCCCAATCCTCAGCGGACGCGCGCTCCGACTTGAGGTCCTGCTCGATCAACGCGGCGCGGCGCGCCACCTCGCTCAGGGCCAAGGTCCCCGCGGCACCCTTGAGCTTGTGGGCCAGACCGGCGCCCGCGGTCCAGTCGCCGCGGGCAATCAGGTCGCCTAATGTATGACCCGCCGTACGGTACGACTCGGCGAACTGCCGCAGCAACCGATGATAGACCCTGACATCGCCAAAATTACCGCGTGCCCGCGTGAGATCGAGCACCCCGACCGCGACCGCGGTCGGGGTGAGCGCTGTCGCCGCCGCGAGTGCATCGAGCGGCGTGCCCGCGGCGCTGTCAGGCGCCGATTGGGCTGCCGGGCGCCGCTCAGCGGGCGGTTGCGCACCGCCATCAGATTCATCATTGTCCAGGGATAGAATGCGCGCCGTCCCCTGAGAGATCGACGACAACCAGTGCAGCAGGGTCGCGTAGAGCGTGGCAGGATCGACGGGTTTAGCGATAAAGTCGTTCATGCCCGCCGCCAGGCAACGATCCCGGTCCTCGGCGAAGGCGTTGGCGGTCATCGCCAGGATCGGCAATGTCTGCCCGCCCGGCAAGGCCCGAATCGCCCGTGTCGCCGTCAGGCCGTCCATCTGCGGCATCTGCATATCCATCAGAATCAGGGCGTAGGTATCCTGCTGAACCATGGCAAGCGCCTCGGCACCGTTGTTGGCGATCGCCACGTCCAGACCGACGGCGCGCAGCAGTTCCCGACCGACCTCCTGGTTGATCAAGTCGTCTTCGGCCAGGAGTACCGAAGTCCCGCCATAGGCTGCGGACAAGGCTGCCGCGGCGGCGGAGCGCGTCAGGTTCATTGGGGGCTCGATCGGCGCAGTCCCCGCCAGAATCCGGCTCAGGCCATCATGGAGATCGGACGGGGTGACCGGCTTGATCAGCACGGACGCGAAACCCGCCTCCCGCGCACTGTCGCGCAGGTTCGCATCGTCATACGCCGTCACCAGCAGCAGTGAGATGGGCGACCGGTCCAGCGACAGGCCGGTGATGCGCCGCGCGGTCTCGATGCCGTCCAATCCCGGCATCCGCCAGTCCAGCAGAATCAGGTCATAGTGTGTCGTGTCACCCTCAATTTGCGCGAGCGCGGCCTCACCGGAGTCCACGGCCGTCACCTCGACCCCCCAAGCGGACAGGATGGCGGCCAGGACCTCCCGCGCCTCGGCCTGGTCATCCACCACCAGTGCCCGCCAGCCCCGGAGCGCGGCTGGACGCAGCGGATGATGGATCGCGCTGGTCATCTTGCCGAGCCGAGCGGTGAACCAGAAAGTGCTGCCCACGCCGAGTTCGCTGTCGACGCCGACCTCACCACCCATCAACCGGGCCAGCCGACGGTTGATGGTCAGACCCAGGCCGGTGCCGCCGAAACGGCGCGTGGTGGAGGTGTCGGCCTGCTCGAACGCCTCGAACAAACGATCCAGATGTTCCGGGGCGATACCGATGCCCGTGTCCTGGACCTCGAAGCGGAACACGCGATCCACTGGACCATCGTCCACCACCCGCACCCGTAACTGGATCACACCCCGCTCGGTGAATTTGACCGCATTACCCAGGAAGTTCAGCAGGACCTGGGCCAGGCGGGTCGGATCGCCGCGTAACGGCGGAGCCCCGGCCACGGCCGGGTCCAAATCCACGACCAGTTCCAACTGGCGGGCGAAAGCCTTCTCGCCCACCAGGGCGCAGACGTGGCGGATCACCGCCTCCAGATCGACCGCAGTCTCTTCCAGGACCAGTCGTTGTTCTTCGATCTTGGCGAGATCCAGAATGTCGTCGATGATCTGCAACAGGTGCCGGGAGGCGTTGGTGATCTTCCCCAGTTTTTCCCGATGGGCCGGATCGGGGTCCATGGTCTGCAACAGATGCGTCAAGCCGATGATGGCGTTCATCGGCGTGCGGATTTCATGGCTCATATTGGCCAGGAACTGGGACTTGGCACGCGTCGCCACTTCCGCGGCCTCTTTGGCTTGAAGCAGGCGCTCATAGGCCTCGCGTTCGTCGGTAATGTCTTCAATGGTCGCCAGCGCAGTCGTCGTCGGATCGTCGTGATTGAGCTTGCGTCCCCGCAGTCGTGCCCAGAACAGGGTACCGTCCTTCTTGACGAACCGGACCTCCTGAATGTGCATCTCCCCGTGCGCCAACTGCCCGTAGATCTCCTTCCCGATCGCGAGATAGCTCGCCTCATCCGGATACCAGATACGGGTCGGCGACCCGGCGAGCTCGCCGGCGGCACAACCGAAGATCGCTTCCAGTCGGCGATTGCAGCGCATAATGATACGATCACGCGTCAGCACGATCCCGACGCTCGCCGAATCGAAAATCGCGCGCAGTTCCTCGTTGGTCGCGCCTAGTTCGGCGGTCCGCTGGGCGACCCGGGTCTCGAGTTCGGCATTGAGTAACCGGATTTCGCGCGCAGCCTGTTTAGGCTGCGTGATGTCGCGCAGGAAGGCCAGAAAGGTTCGGGACTGCGCATCGGGTGTCGTGCTGACCTCCACATCGATGATGCGGCCGTCACGGGTGCGGTGCTGTGTTTCGAACCGATCGAAACCTTGTACGATGATATGCTCGTTATGCGTTTCCACAGCATCGGAGTCATGCCCGATATCCAGGTCCGTAATGCGCATTGCGAGCAATTCATCGCGTGAGTATCCGCTCATCCGCACGGCCGCCGCATTGACATCAAGGAGGCGACCCGAGGCGATATCGACCAACCAGAAGCCGTCGCTCGTCGTGCCGAGCATCCTCGTATAACGGTCGGAGGCCTCTTGCAGCGCCAGTTCAGCCTGCCGGCGCTGCTGCTCCCGATCGAGCGCATCCAAGGCGAACGACAGATTCGCGGCGGCCTGCTCCAGCAAGGCGACCTCCTTGTCGCCGAACATCCCCGGCTGTCGGGCATACAGCGTCAAGGCGCCGCCGACCGCTCCGGCGGAGTGGATCGGCAGGCTGACAGAGGCCGCCCAACCGGCCCGCCGGCCCGCCTGCTGCCAGGGCAAGGTGCTCGCATTGGCGAGAAAATCGGCACAGACAATGACGCGATTCTCACGGGTCGCCGTGCCGGTCGGGCCCCGGCCTTCCGGGCGGTCATCCGCGTACACACTGATGCTGTCCAGATAACCCGTCTCATCACCATGGGACGCCACCGGCATGATGCGGTGCGTTTGCGCATCGATCCAGCCAACCCAGGCCATAGCGAACTGACTGGTATCGACCAGGATCGAACAGATCGATGAAAAAAGTTGATCGCGCGTCGTGCTGAGCAAGAGTGTTTGATTCACTTGGCCGAGCGCCGCATACAGGCGGCTGAGACGCTCGATTTCGTGTTCACGCACGCGGCGGAACGCGATCTCGGTCGACGACGCTTGTGCGGCGGCGCGGTACCGCGCTTTCTCCCGGCGCTGCCAGAGTCCCAACGCGGTCAGGATGAGCGCGCCCAGTCCGCTCAGCAGCAGCGTCAAGGTCAGGGTGACACGCTGCCGACCGGCCGCGAAGGCCTCGGCACTGTCCATCTTGGAGATCAGGAACCAGGTCGACTCCGGCACGGGTCGGACCGCCGCAACAACCGCGACCCCCCGGTAATCCTGACCCGCCAAGGTGCCCGTCTCGCCGCGCACCGCCCTGACCGCCGGTAACTCGGTGTGCGTGAGCGGTGCGCGCCGCACGAGCGCGGCGCCGGTCTCGTGCCGAAATGGGCTCAGGGCCAGCACGTCGTCACCGTCGCGACGGACCAGCAGGCTTTCCGCGCTGACACTGGGGGTCGGCCAACCGCTCAGCAGCGGATAAAGTGACTCGCGGGCATCGATGCGCAACTCGATCGCCCCGAGCGGCTGGGCATCCCAGTCCGCATCCGCGTACAAGGGAGCGATCACACTCAAATGCGGGAACGGACACTCCGGACTGCTGTGCAAGTCGGTCAGCACCGGCTGCCGGACGCGGAGCGCAAACGCCAGCGCGGCACGGTCCATGTCCTGGCCAGGGCAGTCGGCACCGGTCAGGTTCAACTCGACCCGTCCGTCCGGGTCGAGCAGCACGACATCCTGATAGCCATAACGCCGCTGCAGCCCCTGCAAGTGAGTCAGCAGCGATTCAGTGACGACCTCATCCGGCGCGGCACGCCGGCGCGCAACGGCATCGCTCAGGAGCATGCTGTCAGTCAGAACCCCGGCGTCGGCGATCCGTTCGGCACGCCAGATGACGATCCGCTGGGTGGTCAAGGCGCCGATGGTGGCGAGGTCACGGTTGACCGCTTCCCGCAGATGCTGCATCTGCGATCGGTGAAACAAGGTCGCAGCAACGCCAAGCGCGACACCCAGCACCATGACCAACCCGGCGAGCCACAGGCGTCGCGGGGAGCGGATCGAGGGCATCGTTGTAGTGTTCCGGATCAACTCGATCACCGAATGCTACCTGGCAACGACCGCACCTGCAAATCCTGCGAAATCCGGTCGATCCCGCCCATTTTCTCGCGGTAACCCGAACGCCGTGTGGCCGCTCGGGTACAATGACCGGTCACGGGAAGACACGCGGATTGATTGCTGATGTTTTTCGATCGCTTTCTGAAAAAACACCGCCCGGCTGCGGAAAAAAAGACGAGCCCGGAAGATCTCCTGGAGCTTGCGCGCGGCCATGGCGACCGCGCCGTTCGCCTCGACGCGGTCCGGCGCCTGGCGAGCCTCCAGCATCTGCGCGACATTCTCGCCCAGGACGACGACGTCGGCGTGCGTGAACTCGCCGCGGTGCGTTACCGCAACCTGTTGAGCGGCGCCGATCAGGCCGAGTTGTCACTGGCCGACCGGCTCGCGGATGTCGCCCTGGTTACGGACCCGCGGCTCCTGGAACATCTGGCCCGCGACGGGAAGGAGCCCGAGGTGCGGCGCGCCGCCATCGACCGGGTCGGTACGCCGGGTGTGCTCGCGGACTGCGCCCTGCGCGACACCGCGGCCGGCAATCGCGGCGCGGCCGTCGCCCGGCTCGAGGACCGGCAGGCGCTGGAACAGGTGGCGCGAGCCATCGGCAAGAAAGACAAGGCGGTGTACCGCACGGCCCGTGAGAAACTCCGCCGGATCACCGCGCGCGAGGAGGAACCAAAGCGGATCCACGTCTTATGCACCGACCTGTGCGAGCGTGCCGAACGGCTGGGCCACTTGCAGCAGTGGACGGCGGACCGCGCCCTGCTGGAGCACCTGGATCGCCAGTGGGCCGAG
>Ga0247839_1003342_pt1 | contig 22342 bp, 28 predicted proteins | sample LaCruzMarch2015__6_FD_192405 | JGI IMG/M metagenome (GOLD analysis project Ga0247839, IMG submission 192405) | Freshwater microbial communities from meromictic Lake La Cruz, Castile-La Mancha, Spain - LaCruzMarch2015_16m | ecosystem: Environmental > Aquatic > Freshwater > Lake | place: Spain... | reverse complement strand
ATTAAGATTTGTAGTGTGGACTGGTGTAGCGGTCATTGTTGCACTGGGTGGGATGTTAGCTAAGGGCTTCCATTGGTTTTAAATTACCATCCATCAAAAGACCAAGTTTTTACTTGGTTTTTTAATGCAGATTTGACAGAAAGCCATGTATTAGGATAGAATACCGCCAGAGCTGAAAAGCTTCGGACTTAACAACTCCAAAAACGAGCGGATAGCCGCTACCGATATACATGGCTTTTTTTATATCTATACCCACCTATAGGGGTGGTTTTAAACCCACCCTAAACTTGCTACAGTTTTAAACAATATCCTGAGTTTTCAGGGGATTATAAAAATAGGTTTAAACCATAGCAAGAATCAATGGCGGGAGGGACGAATAAAATACCCGCAAGGGGAATAAGTCCAGCCGTCTCGTTTCGGTGTTGTTAACTCCTGCCTTCCTACATAACAACTAGGAAAATTTAACAACAATCTTTTAAACGAGAATCATCATGACTAATCAACTACCAATGGCGATACAACCGTCCACAACCTCCAAACAACACACCTTAACCGATCTCCTTAACTGCTTCATCTTTGTTGATGTTGAAAAACAGTTAATTATAGCAGCACCAATATTTCTACATCTTGGTTATGGCGAGGATTCAGCACAGGAGGTTTTATCGCAGCCGATGGTGCAGCAATACACTAATTGCGTTGGATTTACTCCCCGTGAAGCATCATTTATTAGTATATCTCAAATTGGTGAGCTAATTATTAATGCGCCAAAGACTAAATATGTTTCTCACATCCTTGAATTTGTAAAAAACACGCTAATTCCATTATTTAAGCTGCAGCACCAAACTCAACCGCGGATAAACTCTGATTTTAGCCAAGAAATTACCCTCAATCCAGTTAATGCAAATCAACCCTTAACGATGTCGAGTTTGGAGATTGCTGTGATGTGTAATAAAGAGCATCGTAATGTAATGGCAGACATAAAAACCATGTTCGAACAGTTAGAAATTCAACCTGCTGAGTTTTCAGCAGATTACAAAGATAGCCGTGGACGCACTTATCCATGCTTTAATTTAGACAAAGAAATGTCATTAACCTTGGTTACCGGCTACAGCGTCGTATTACGCCATAAAATTATTAAGCGCTGGCAAGAATTAGAAAATCAATTAACCGGTGGCGTGCCGCAAATTAGCGCGCAGCCTGTTGTTCCAGCTCCAGCACCAACTCACGGATTACCCACGGCCAAAGATTTAGCCATGATGGTGCTTAAATCCGAAGAAGAAAAAGAATCGCTTTTAATCGACTATAATTTTTTAAGTAAAGAACTTTGCCAAACGATTCGAGAAAAAGCACAAATTAGTTCCAAGCGTGAAGCTTCAGCGTTAGGTAAATTAGCCCGTGCGAATGATAAAATTCGTCGCCTGGAGGCGCAAGGTGTGCTGAACTTAGATGGTGAAAAACTGTCCTTGCTAGAAATTGCGAATAAATTGAATGTTGCACCTCAGGCGCTGGCACATGTTATTTCTAGTTTGGGTATTTTTGGCATAACTTGGCTATGCGAGTCTCAAGTAACTGGACACAGAAATGGTAAGCTAGATTATGATTGGGTTTACACGCCGTTAGCGGTGGCTTTAATTAAACAAACTTTAGAAAAGGGTAAATAATTATGAAAAAACGAACTGAATATTTTGGCAGCAACCCCGTGCGTTATGTGCAAGATGAGCATGGTTTAGATTATGTTTGCGTGCAGGATTTGCGCGATGCGTGTGATCCAGCTAGTTTGGTGGTGCATTCAGTGGGTAATGATGTGCATTAAGGTTAAATTTAGCGCTAAGTTATTGACAATCAGGTTAAAATGGTGCGATAATCTAGGTGAGAAGAAAGGAAGCGGTCAGGCTTCCTCTCTAATCGTAGTAATTATTTAAAGCGTTTACTACGGTGATTCTTCTGGTTTTGAAGCCGTATCTTGATTTTGATGTTCACAGATACGGCTTTTTTTATGGCCAAAAGAAACACAATCACCGCCGTCGATAATAGCATGATTTGCTCCTAAAAGTTAAACCATGTATCACCTAGACGGCAGCGTAACCACCATCTAGGTGATACGCCTACCTTGCAAGCAAAGTCAAAGATTATAGCATATGGGTGAGTTCACCTAATTGGTTGATATTGTAAAACTACATCGTGTGACGTGGTTTTTTGCTATAATACCATCCATATGGATTAGATAATAAAAGGAATTGACCATGTCAGCAACAATAAAGCATTTTAGCGTAGTAGAGTATATTCAAGAACTTAAGCGGGCTAAATTTACCGATGAGCAAGCTCAAGTTGTCGCAAGGATATTTGAACAGCAAGCTGAAACTATTCAAGATCAGCGCATTGAAATTGATGCGCTTAAAGCTAAAGAACCAGCCACTAAAAGCGATATCTATGAAATGAAACACGAGATAAAACAACTTGAGTTAAAAATTGAGCAATATCGTTACGATAGTTTAAAATTCATAGTTTGGACTGGAATTGGTATCACGTTTACATTATTGGTAACACTTGGTGGTATGCTAGCTAAAGGGTTCCATTGGTTTTAATTTAAATTATAATTTGTTAATGTCAAACCACAGCCAGTTGTTACCAACTGGCTTGTTTTGTTGGTCCAACAGTGAATCAATATAATCAGCCCAATTCTGCAGAAGCTTCTTGCGCTCTTCCAATAAGTTAGATTTCTGATAGTGTTTTTTGAGTCCAGGTTGCACGTGAGCCAGCGCACTATCAATTACTTCATGCCGACAACCTTGTTCGGCCAGAATTGTCATGCCTGTGCGTCTAAAGTCGTGCGGGGTAAATTTATCCATTTTATAGTTATCAATCATCCAGTTTAAATCATTGCGTAGGCTTACGCTGTTGTAGTGGCTATTTTTGGTGGCAAACACATATTCAGATGCTGGATTGAGCTGTTTTAATTTGCTCCACAAGTTAATCACTTGCTGCGGGATGATTAGCGTAAAATTGTTAATGCTCTTAGTTTCGCGCAATACAACCCTCCCAGTCTCCAAATCAACATCTTGCCATTTCAGGCGCAATAATTCCTCTTTCCGAGTCAGTAATACCGCCAAGCTATAAATAACAGTTTTTTCTAGCGCTAGCGTTTGATTGTCTGCTGCCATCGCATTAAATAAACTCTTTATTTCATCAGGTGACAGATAACGTTCAACTGGCTTAATTTTATAACTTCGCTCTAAGTCACGCACTGGATCATGAGGGATATAGCCTTCTTTTTTAGCCCACTTAAATATCATCTTAGTGCGCTGTAATAACCCTGCCGCAATTGATTTAGCACCATCTTTATCGGCTTTTGCCATGATCTCAGTAATATCAACCTCAACAATCTTTTCCATTACAACATTGTTGAGTATCGCCATGCGCTGCATAACGGTACGCCATTGAGTAACACTAGACGGTTTAATATCAATAAAATGCTGTTCTGCAAAGAGGTTGCTCACTTCACCAAATGTTTTGCCGAGTTTCTCAACCGAGCTGGTGTAGTCCTTAGGATTAATACCGCGTCCAATCAATGAACGAATTCCACGTGCTTTATCACGCGCTTGAGCTAAAGATATCTCAGGGTATGGACCAATTGAATGCCAAGTGGTTTTAAATCCAGTATTAGTTTTAAGCTTAACGAAGTAAACCCATGTGGCGTAGTTTTGATTCATTCTTAAATACAAGTTCCTACCATCACAAATTCTTGAACCAACTTTAGGTTTGCTTGAGATATAGCGTTGAATTTGTTTGTCGGTTAATTGGTCTGTTTTTATTAGTGGCATACCACCTCCATTCTTAAGTGCATTATTATAACCATATATTAATGGCGGTAGAGATAGAATATTACATAAATATATATAAATAACAGTTTGTTATATTGCTACTGTGTTGGTGGGTATCTTAGTTTGTTCCGTAATATTCCGTATTTTTCCGCAATATTCCACGGTTGGTTTAATAGAATTGTATTGTCTAAAGAAAATGCAAAATAAATTTGACACGTTGCCAAGAAAATCGTATAATTGTCACACTTGAAACAGTTATAAGTAATTTGAACCCTGCCAAATCGGCGGGGTTTTTGCATTTCTAAAGGGAATTTTATGTGGAACTAATACTTTTCAACCGCAAACGGCTAGCAAATTTGTTTGGCGTCTGCACTAAAACAATTGATAAGATGATTAATGAAGGTGAATTACCACCAGCAGATTACAGTATTCGCAAACGCCAGATTTTACTTTGGAAGCCATCTACGATTCAAACCTCATTGGATGCAAACAATAAAGCATTATAAAACAGTGTAATACTGTGTTGATAGACCTTAGGGCATTAGCTCAGAGGTTTTTTATTAGCAATGGCACGCTGCTAAAAATCCCAAGGTACTCCCAGCAGATTGGGAATCCTCACGGGTGAATTCAGCGCAGAGTATCGCTAGTAATAAAGTTTCAAAATTGCCTTAACTTTGCCTTAACTTTATTTTGTAGCATTTTTGCACTTATTGGGTAATATTAAAATGTATCAATATATTATTGTAAAACTTAAACTTAACTTTACCTTAACTTTTTAACACCTCGGTTTATACTAAGGTATTTTTATTGGAGTTGATATGGTTTTAATATCACAAATAGCGTTTGCAAAAAAAATGAGCATCTCAAAATCAGCTGTTTCACAATTAGTAGCTCAAGATAAATTACCTCATCAGGGTAAAAAAATAATTATGCCAGATGCCGAGCGTGCCTACCACTTACTTAAAAGCGGTTTGGGATTAACAGCTCCAGCAGCAGTACCTGAAATTTTAGAACCTGGACAATTTCCAGTAAAATCTGATGGTGATGCAACTATGCAAGATTTGCTAAATGCTAAATGTAAAAAAGAAAATGCACTTGGTGATCTTCATGATACGAACTTAAAAAAAATTAAAGGTGAGTTATTATCAGTTGAAGAAGTTAGCGCACAAGTGGTTGCTGGTATAACAATTGTCAGAAATAATTTTATTAGTTTACCCAATAAAATTGCACCACAGCTCGAAGGGTTAAGTGCTGCAGAGATTCAGTTAAAGCTAGAAGATGCGGTGAATGATATTTTGACAGATATTTACAGTCTTCGTGATAAGTACTTAGTGGATCCAGAAAATGAGCAATCGGCAGAATATTTATCATAATTTTATTAGCGCTTGTAAACCAAAGCCTAAATTAACTATTTCGCAATGGGCAGATCAGTATCGCTATATTGCTCGTGGTACTAGTCCAGAGCCTGGACGCTGGCAGACGCATAGAACTCCATATACTAGAGAAATTATGGATATATTTAATTCTGCTGCTAATTTAGTAGTAGTCTGTGCTAGTTCGCAAGTTGGCAAAACCGAGATTGGATTAAACATTCTCGGTTTTTATATGGCTGAAGATGCAGCTTCGATTATGTACTTACTCCCAACTGAGGGAATGGCAAATGATTTTAGTAAAACACGCATTGAGCCGATGATTAAAGCTAGTCCCGTACTTAAAGAATTGTTTAGTGGTAATACTCGGGACAGTGACAATACGATTGAGTTAAAAACTTTTCCATCAGGATATGTGGCGATTTATGGCGCGAGTACACCAACTAAATTAGCAAGTAAACCAATTCGGGTATTGATTGCTGATGAAATAGATCGTTTTCCTGATGAATTAGCAAGAGAAGGTGATCCGATAAAACTTGCCTTACAGCGCACGACTAACTTTTTTAATCGTAAAATTTTATTTATTTCTACTCCAACAACGAGAGAGAAATCACGAATAATCGAGTGGTTTGAGAAATCTGACAAACGCTACTACTACATTCCATGCCCAGATTGTGGACATGAATTTGTGTTAACGTGGGAGATGGTTAAGTGGCAAAAAGCTGAAAATGGTGAATTATTAATTGATTCGGTCTATTTAGAATGTCCAGCCTGTAGTTTTCATATTACAGACCGCCATAAACCTGAATTTTTAGCAAACGGTCGTTGGGTTAGAACTGCAGAACATAAAACCATGCCTGGTTTTCATATCTCCAGTTTATACAGCCCTTGGGTTAAATTTGCTGAATTGGCTGCAGAGTTTATTGAGGCAAGTCGTTCACGAGATAAATCCAAGCTTCGTGAGTTTATTAATTTGAAACTCGGTGAGCCGTTTGAGGATGCTGCAGAAGAGATTGAGATTGAAACGTTGCAAGCACGGCGCGAATATTACAATTGTGATTTACCTGAAGGTGTTTTATATTTAACCGCCGGTGTTGACGTACAAGATGACCGTTTAGAATGTCAAATTATTGGTTGGGGAATAGGTAAAGAATCATGGATAATTGAATATCGTCAATTTTATGGTAATCCAACTGGTGATGAGGTATGGCAAAAACTAGATGAGAAATTATCGCAAAGTTTTTCTTTTGCTGATGGTAGAAAATTAGCTATTGGCGCTGCATGCGTAGATAGTGGTGGTCATCATACCTCAGAGGTATATAAATTTACTAAATCACGCCGAGGTAAAAGAATTCATGCGATTATTGGTCGAGCAGGACAAGGACGTCCGATAGCGGGTAATTTTACGACAAATAATAAAGCCAAAGTAATGTTATTTACAATCGGAGTTGATAATGCAAAAGCAACTTTATATCAGCGGCTACACTTACAGACAGTGGGTCCAGGATTTATACATTTTCCATTTGAAACTGAAAAGCTTTGTGATGACTTTTATTTAAGAGGTTTGCTTTCTGAGAAATTAGAAATGAATTTCAAGAGTGGTAAGAAAAAATGGGAATGGAAAAAGATTGTGGCCAGAAATGAACCATTGGACACCGCCGTTTATGCGTTAGGTGCGCTGGAAATATATCCACCTAATTTTGAGCGATTAAAATTAGAGGTTGCAGAATTACCCAAAGAAGTTAAACCAGCACAGCGCCGAGTAATTTCAGAGCGTAAAATTGTTAGCAGCATTAATATTTATGAGTGAGTAAAACATGACTGAATTGGAAGAAGCTAAAGAAATGCTAAGCGCGTGTAAAGCGGCACAGTTAGCGGCGTTACGCGGGGCAAAGTCTTACATGATTGGCAGCCGACAGTTAACACGTTATGATTTGGCCAATATCCGTGATGAGATTATTTTTTGGCGTGGTGAGGTGGCGCGATTAAGTGGAACATTTAGACGAGTTATGCAAATTGCACCAGGGGGAAATTAATGTTTGAAAAATTGACAGCGAAAGTAAAGCAAGTATTTAATGCGTATGCAACAACTGGTTCAAATACTTCATATGGTCAGAACAGTCAAACAGGTTACGGTGGATCAGGGGGTGGCGGTGCAGCTAGCAGCGCAACTACGGCGCTTTGGAATTCATTCAGTACATCTGCGGATAGTGATTTAATTGTAAATCGTGACACACTAGTACAGCGCAGTCGTGATTTATTTATGTCCACACCATTAGCGACTGGAGCGATTAAAAGTATTGCCAGCGGAGTAGTTGGCGGTGGATTAACACTATCAGCTAATATTAATTATGAATACCTTGGTATTGACCGCGAAGTGGCACGGGAATTAGAGAAGAAAATAGAGTTTGAGTTTGGTCTGTGGGCGAACGATGCTGATTGTTGCGATAGTACTGGAACATTAAATTTTGAACAAATGCAACAATTAGCCATGCTTTCAGTATTACTAAGCGGTGATGTATTTATTCTGATGCCAATAATTGAGCGTAAAAACTCAATTTATGATTTAAAACTAAAGTTTCTCGAAGCGGATCGGGTACAAAATCCTAGATCTAGAGATTTACATAAAAATATTTTAGCTGGGATTGAGATTGATGACACAACTGGCAGGCCATCGCACTATCATATAGTTAATCAGTTGCCGTATGCGGTTAATTACGCAACGGTAAAACCTACAGAATGGGCGCGAGTACCTGTATTTGGTGAAAAATCTGGACGTAGGAATATTTTGCATTTGTTTACCGTTGAACGTCCTGAGCAACGGCGAGGAATCCCGTTGTTATCGCCTGTGATTAATACATTTAAGCAATTATCGCGCTATACTGAAGCTGAAATTATGGGTGCAATTGTCCGTACTATGTTTGCGGCATTCATTCAAACGGACGACCCAACTGGTGAATTACTTGAAGAAATCAAGGCACAGGGTTACAAAGATAGCCCGTTATATAAAATGGCTCCTGGTATGGTTATGACATTAAAGCCAGGAGAAAAAATGGTTACAGCAACCCCTGGTGGAGCTAATCAATCATTTGATACCTTTATTGATTCAATACTCAAACAGATAGCTGTTGCACTGGAAATACCACCAGAATATATGATGAAAAACTTTACTTCGAGTTATTCAGCTTCGCGTGCAGCAATTATTGCAGCACATGAAATGTTTAAAACTCGTCGCAAATGGTTAGTTAATAAGTTCTGTGAACCAGTTTATCGCGAATGGTTATCGGAAGCTGTTGCTAAAGGTCGAATTGCGATGCCTGGTTTCTTTGATGACCTCGCAATTCAAGCTGCTTGGTCCAGCGCTAACTTCAATGGTTATAGTATGCCGCAGATTGATAGTGAGAAAGAGGTTAATGCCGCAGAATTGAGGGTTAGATATGGATTTAGTACTCGAGCTAGGGAAGCTGCAGAGCTTACAGGGTTAAATCATGATGAAATTATAAAAATTCTTGAAGCTGAGCAATTAGGCATGGATAAAATTAGAAGAACAGAAAAGCCTGTTTATACTGGAACAGTTTCAAGTGATTCAATGCTAAATAAACTTCAGAAAGTTGAGCGATGATTTTATTAACGTAAAGTAATTATTGTATTGGTTGATGCAAAAGCAAAACCCCGCAGAGTTAGACGCTCTTAATGCGGGGTTTTTATATTGAGAAGAAAGGAATTATACCATAAATGGATTTATATAGTAATAGGAGTTTTATCATGGCTCTAGAAATTATACGCGACTCTGTGTCATTACAGGCGTTATTGTGGGGTGTTATAGCAATGTTAACTATTCGTGGAGTTGCACCAACAATAAAATCATGGTTTGATAACATTAAAAAATAGCGCAAAAGCAAAACCCCGACGAGTTAGAGCTCATATGTCGGGGTTTTGTGATATTTAACAAGGGATATTATAGTGGTAATTTTTCAAAAAGTCAATAGGTGGTTTTATATGTGCCTAAAATTAATTAAAGAATCTAAAGCATTACAAGCAATAGCATGGGGTATAATTGCAATATTCGTCATAAAATATTTACCGCCATTAATTATGGTATTGAAATAATGATGTGATATAATACGGGCAGGAATTCGTAACTCCTACAATTAACTACTAGCGGCGCCAACCGTTCAATGGCTTTTTTTATTTCCACGCTCAAAATCAATGGGTTGGAGTGTTGCCGAATATCCAATAAGCAACAGCCGTCTAGTAGCGGTGTTACGAAGCTCCAGCTCTACCCACAAGGTAGATAATTCGTAACAATATTTTCTACTAGGAAATAATCATGTTAAATACTATGCCAATGGCGACAAATTCGTCCAGAACATCCAAACAACACGTTTTAGAAAATCTACTTAACTGCTTCACATTTGTTGACACCGAAAACAAACTGGTTATTGCTTATCCAGTCTTTTTGCATTTGGGGTATACCAAAGAATCAGCACAGGCAGTTTTATCTAAGCCGATGCTGTTGCAATATACTAACCATAAAGGATTTGTCCCACGAGAAGATTTTTTCATTAGCATAGCTCAAATTGGTGAGCTAATTGTTAATGCGCCAGAAGCTAAATATATATCTCATGTACTTGAATTTGTAAAAAACACTCTAATACCATTATTTAAGCCAGCAGCACCTCAAACGTCACCAGAGACAAATAAAATTGAATTAAATTCAGTTAAGGCAAGCGAGCCATTAATGATGTCGAGCCAAGAGATTGCAAATGTTGTTAAACGTCGTCATGATAACGTAAAACGCACGATGGAAATGTTACAGAACAAAGAGTTAATTAGTTTTACTCAAATTGAGGAAAACTCTGAAAGTAAAGTTGGCCGCCCTAAAACAGTGTATCATGTCAACAAACGAGATAGCTATGTGGTAGTCGCGCAACTCTCGCCAGAATTTACCGCCGATTTAGTGGACCGCTGGCAAGAATTAGAAAATCAATTAGCTGGTGGTGTGCCGCAAATTAGCGCACAGCCTGTTGCTACAGCTCCAGCGTTACCGAGCGCCAAAGATTTAGCCTTGATGGTGATCAAATCCGAGGAAGAGAAAGAGCAGTTACAACGTAGTTATAATTTCTTGGGTGATGAACTTTGCCAAGCCATTCGAGAAAAGGCGCAAATTGGCTCCAAACGCGAAGCTTCAGCATTAGGCAAATTAGCCCGCGCGAATGATAAGCTCAAGTTACGCGATGAGAAAATTTGTCAACTTGAAGCAAAATTAAGCAGCCCTGTGTCAGAATATGAGTATGCCACAATTTTAGCGGTGCAAAGTCGGCTAAAATATATAAAAGTTAGCGGTTTGAAATTAACTTACTTCTGTAATCGAAATGGTTTAGTTATTAAAGATATTCCAGATGACCGCTATGGTGCGGTACATTCGTATCCAGCGCAAGCATGGCGAGATGTGTATCAGATTGATATAAATGCAGTTTTAAATAAGGTGGCATAAAATGGCAGAAAAATTTAGTAATTATTTTAATGGGCGGATGGTGCGTTTTCTGGAACATGAAGATCGGCTGTATGTTGATACCGATGATCTGGCGTTACTCTTTACCGAGCCAACCAAGCATTAATTTGAGTGTTACCAGCTAAACCGGTAACCGAATAAAACAGATAGTTATAACTAAAACCACCTTCGGGTGGTTTTTTTATTGCCGATTGCATTTTAATAGAATTTTAAGGAAAATCGTTAATGGATTTAGAAATTAAAGCTACTGCTAATGGTGAAGCCGAATTGCATATTTACGGTGTTATTGGAAAAGAAGAAAATAACCCTAAAGATTTGATTTCGCGGTTGAAGTCAATAAAATCTGAAACGCTTCATGTGCATATCAATAGCCCTGGTGGTGATTTATTTACAGGGCATGCTATTTACGGCATTATTAAAAACTTCAAAGGTCATAAAATTACTTATATTGATGGTCTTGCTGCAAGTGCCGCTAGTATCATTGCAATGGCTGGGGATAAGGTAGTAATGCCAAGAAACACGCTACTAATGATTCATAATGCCTCAACTGTTATATATGGCGATAGTCAAGAATTCGCTAAGGCTGCAGAAACTTTGGAAAAGATGAATGCAACTATGCAAACAGTCTATCACGATAAAACAGGGATGGCACATAGTGAAATCGCAACTATGATGAATAATGAGACATGGTTTACTGCGGATGAAGCACTAAAGCTTGGTTTTGTTGATATGGTAATTGACGATATAGAATTAGATTCTCATTATGAAAGTAATGGAAATTTAATATTAAATGGTATTGATTTTGGTAATGCTTATGCAGAGAAAATCAAACATCATTTACCACCACCAGCCACTAGTCCAGTGGCTAATTTTTTATCTAAAGAAGGAGCACACGTAATGCTGACAGTTGAAGCATTCCAAAAAGAACATAAGGCAACTTATGATGAAGTTTATACCGCTGCATACCAAGCTGGTCAAACAGCCGAGCGCGCGCGGATTAAAGAAATTGAAGAGCTTGAAGCTCTTGGTCACAAAGATATTTTAGCGAAAGCTAAATTTGATACTGGTGCTACGGCTGCTGATGTTTCATTTTTAATTATGAAAGCTGAGGCTCAGCAACGTAAAACGCATATTAAAAATGTAATGGCTGATGCTGGTGCGGTTAATAAGATTACATCCACCCAAACAGATCCAGCAGGGAATACGCAGGAAGAAAAAGAAGACGCAGCTTTTTTAGCTGTTTTTGAAGGGAGTAACAAATAATGACTCAAGATGTAACAACCAGCCAACGGCAAGATTATGATGGTCTATTTAGTGGTGCTACTTGTCCAGTGATAACTGGTACAGAAATTTTAACTAAAGGACAAAATTTAAAGCGCGGTGCTGTTTTAGGTTTAGTTCCTAGTACTCAGAAAATGGTACTAGTTAACAAATCTGCCGTTGATGATAGTAAAAATCCGTATGCGGTTTTGGCTGAAGATGTGGATGCTACGGCTGCCGATGTGATTATTCCAGTTTACTACAGTGGTGAGTTTAATGTTAGCCATTTGACGTTTGCTGCAGGAACCGCTGCAGCTGATATGAAGCACTCAGCTCGTTTATTACAGCTGTTTTTTAATAATGTTACGAAAGGGTAACTAATGATTAATATTTTTGATACTCGCAGAATGATTGCTGCGTTGGAGTTAATCCCTGAGCCACGAACTTTTGTTAAAAGTATGTTGTTTCCAGAAGTGATAAAAAGTGAAGCCGAGTATATTGATTTTGATGTTAAAAAATTTGGTCGTGCTGTTGCGCCATTCTTTTCTGAAAAAAAAGGGACTAGTACTGTTGAGCGTCCAGGTTTTGATTTTAAATCATTTACCCCACCAAATGTTGGGCAACATACTGTAACCACTGCTGCTGATGTGATTAAACGTGGTTTTGGGTCAACAGTGTATTCTGGCGAATCATTAGCCGCTCGTGCAGGTAAGATCATGAAATCGGATTTTGTTATGATGGATAACATGATCACCCGCCGTGAAGAGTGGCTGTGTGCTCGATTAATCAATGATGGTGTTGTCTATATGCGCGGTGACGGTGTAGATCAGAAGTTAGACTTGACTGAAAAATGGAATTTTCTGGATATATCTAAAACAGCTAAGAGCTGGGACAAACCCGATGCATTTAATCCTACTGAAGACTTTGATGATTGGACCACTCAATTCATGAAGCAAGCAAGTGGATTGCGCGCAGATATAGCTATCTTGGGTAGCACTGCCGCAAAATTGTTTAAACGCAGTACCGCATGGTTAAATGAACAAAAGTTCATTAAAACAACTTATGGTAACTGGACTCCAAAATGGTTGGGTAATGGCGTTAAGTATATTGGATCTTATATGGGGTTGGAGTTATACGAATATCTTGAGTGGTTTATTGATGAAATGGACGGCAATAAAGAGAAGCCGATGATTGATCACAATAAAGTGATTCTCGGTTCAACCGATGGTATGGGGCAATTTGGTTACGGTGCAGTTTATACTGGTATGCTTAATGCTGCTGGTATGCCAATTGCGCGTTATCCTCGGATGTGGGAAACACCAAATCCAATTGCAACATATTTAGAATTGAAATCGCGACCAATTCCAATTCCAAAAAACTTGGATGCATTCTTAACTATTACAGTTTGCCCATCAACGGTTACTGCTGATAAATTAGATGGTATTATTGCAGCTCAAAAATCCTCATCAAAAGCAGTAAAAGAAGCATAAGGAGTAAACCGTGAGCTTTAAAGACCAGATAACACTTGATATTAATCAAGTGTTTTTTAATTCCGATGAGTTCACGGAGACTCACTTACTTCATGGCGCTACAATTAATTGCATGATTAGTTCAAATGATGTTCATGGGCGCTCTTTTAACAAAGTTGATGAGTTTAATGATGGCTTGATTCAATATGATGTTGAAGTTATTTATAAATGGGTTGATTATCCGTACCGGTTGGCTAATGGTGAAAGAATTACATTTGATAACGTGCCGTATTTAGTCTTTAACTTTGCGGTTGATTCTGGAGTTTGTATTTTGAAATTGCAAGGAGTCATAGGATGAGTCACTTTATTGAGATTGATAGCAAAAAGCTCGATTTAGCGAAATTATTGCTTTCAGAAATACCGAACGGTATAAATAAGGCAATGGCAAATGCCATAAATAGAACCACAACTGGGGTTAGACAGATGATGGTTAAGGCAATTTGTGAACGCTACTATATCAAACAACCAGAAGTAAGAAAAGCAATAGCGATAACTAAAGCGGTTGCCACAGATAGGGATGGTCAGTCTGGGAAAATTACCGCACGTGGTACTGGTTTACCGCTAATTAAATTTAATGTAGATCCTAAAAAAGCACTAAGCAAACGAATTGTAGGCAAGAAAGTAAAAGCTGGAGTACTTACCACTGGGCTTAAACCATTACCTAATGCCTTTGTCAAACAATTTAAAAATGGAGGGGTTGGAGTTTTGATGCGAAAAGGATCTGAACGCTATCCAATTAAACAGCTTTACGCTTTATCTGTTCCACAAATGATGGATCAGGCTTTAATAACTACCGATGATGTTCAAGTTTATGCACAAGATCGCCTTGACCGTGAATTTGATGGACAAGTTGACCGTTTGCTGAGGGGTATTAATGTATGATTTATGAAGCTAACGAGGTCCATTTAATTAATGAACTTCAACAAATAATTACCTCTTGGGTTGTTGATTTTAGATTTTCAACGAGTAAAATCGGTGATGATAACAAGGATATAACGCCTTTAGTACATAAATACTATTTGCCTGAACGCGTTGCTCCGCCACGGCCAGAGGTTATATCTGGTCAACTTCAGCCAAGTAAATCAGTAATTAGTGATCCACCATTACCACCACCAGATGCTGAACCTGAATATCCATCGATTATTATTCGTCCAGTCTCGGGTAAGGATGATGAGGATCCTGAAAAAAACATGAGGTATTCAGAATTTGAGGTTGACATTATTGCAGTTGTAAGTGAATTAGATAAAAACGAACGTTTTGAATTTTGTTTGCTGGCGATAAAGCTAATTCGTCAACAGTTAGCAAAATTACCTAATGGAGTAGTTGCTAGTCAGTATCAATTGCAACCAACTCGACCATGGCAATTATATGATAATCAGCAAGCACCACAGGCTGGTATTTCGCTTACTACTACGTGGCGTTATATGTTGCCACAACCTGGTGTTAATTTATTAGATTTTTAAGAAAGAATAAAATGGGTCAATATAAACACGGCTCTTTTGCTAGAGAGCTGCCTACAGCCTTAACTAGTGTTGTAACCACCACTGCAAATATCACCTTTGTGGTTGGCACGGCTCCAATTCATCTAGTTGATGAAACGAATGTTAACCGCTTATGCCGCTTGAATAACTTAGCCGAAGCGGTAGCTCAATTTGGTGATGATGATAATTTTACTGATTTTAGTTTATCTGCGGCAATTCATGTTTTTTTCAGAGTTTATAAAGTAGCTCCGGTTTATTTTGTGAATGTTTTGGATCCAAGCAAACATAAAACTGCGGCAGCTCCAGAAACTGGTGTCCAAGTAAATAATCAGGTGGTATTATCTAAATCTGGTGCGTTAAAAACTGGATTAAAAGTAGAAGTTGTGGCAGTGGAAAAATTGCTTGGCAAAGATTACACGCTGGAATATAACACCGATAATAAACTAGTGGTTAAAGTTCCATCGGGTAGCACGATTAAACCAGCTGATACGTTGACTATCACCTATAGCTGCGTTGATCCATCCAAAGTAACGGCTAAAGAAATTATTGGTGGAATTGACAAAGACGATAATTATACTGGGATTGAATTAGCTCAGAAAATGAACCCCAAATTTAAAGAATTACCCGGAAGTTTAATTGCTCCTGGTTATTCACAAGATTTGACGGTTACACTTGCATTATTGGCTACGGCAAAATCCATCAATGTTAAATTTAGAGCCAATGCTATTGTTGATCTTGATACAAGTAAGATGACGACGTATGCTGATGCTGTTGAAACTAAATCTAAAGCTGGACTAACTGATCCACAATTAAATGTCTGTGTTGGCGATTTATTGGTTGGTGATGTTAAATTTAAGCAATCAATCTTTTTAGCTGCAGTTAAGCAGCGCCTTGCCGCTGATAATGATGGTGTACCAAATTTAAGTCCATCGAATAAACCTTACTACATTACTGGCTATCAAATTAATAGTAAATCACCTGATCTTGATGAGTCGCAAGCTCAATATTTGAATGGTAATGGAATTATTCTCGCGTTGAATACAGATAACGGATGGCGCTGTTGGGGTAATCGAACTGCGTGCTTTCCTGGTATTACTGATGTTAAAGATTTTGATATTGCTGTGCGTGATTGTGGCAATTGGTTAATGAACTCTTGCATTAAAGCAACTCAATTCAATATTGATGAACAATTATCACGCCCAGTTATTTTACGCTTGACTAATAAGATACAAGGTTGGCTTGATGGGTTGGTTGGGCAGGGCTATTTAATCAGTGGTAGCTTTACGATTCCAAAAGATAAAAATCCATTAACGGAGCTAGCTCTGGGGAATATTGTTTTTGTGCTGGAGTGGTGTACGGGCGTTACGGTATCATCAATTACTACTGAGCTAGCGTTTAATGTATATGATTTAGATAAAGTTTTTGGATAAGGTAAATCATGAGTAAAATTAATGGACAAACATATGACTTCGGGGTTTACCTTGATGGGTATAATTTCTTGGGTATCGCATCGGCAAAACCGCCTTTAATTAAATTTTTGGATAAAGAAATTGAAGGCACTGGCATTGCTGGGAAAATTATTGCTGCAGCATTTGGGCAAACTGATGATTTAGAACTAGAAGTTGTATTTAACTCGCTTTGTGCTGAATCGTTTAAGTTACTAGATCTTAACGGTAAGCTTCTGGAATTTAAAGTTGCTCAAACTGCTTTTGATACTGGTACTCATGCGTTAGAACAGCATGGTATTAGAATGGCGGTTAGGGGTTCGTGTTCAGAATTCGGACCAGGTGAAATTAAAAAACAAGAGTTAATGACAACCCCGTTCAAAATTAAATGCACATATATTGAATTTTGGATGGCTGGTTCGGACGTATCGCTTTATAAAATCGATAAATTAAATAATATTTTTGAATCATTTGGTAAACAAATGATAACTAAATTAGCTGATATGTTTTAATTGAAACACCTGGCATTAAGCTGGGTGTTTTACATTTTTAGGTGAAATACGATGATACATCAATTAAAGAAAGTTTATACATTTAACGGTGAAGAGCATACTGAAATTAATGCACCGCTGGAAGAGTTAACTGGTTTAGATTACGAAATGGCAAGTAATCAGTTTAAAATGCTTAATCCCAAATTTGCGGGTGCAGTTGAGTTGGAGCCAGCATTTTTAACTCAAATCCTTGTTAATGCCTGTAAAAAACCAATTGAATTTTTTACTGGTTTGCCAATGAATGAATATGTTAAGTTGAAATTTGCGGTGCAAGGTTTTTTGCTGGGATAGACAGTTTAGATGGATTAATGAAAGCCTGTATAACACTATCACAGGCTACGCATACATCTATTGAATATTGGGAAAGTATTCCATTGGCTAAATTGTTGAAATATTTAAAATTAACTGCTGAAATGAGTGAATAACCGTGGCTAAAACTACGTAATTGAGTGAGACCCGCGCTAGCTTAATTTTGCGGGTATTGAGCGATTGATCTACGTCCGTTTGATTGCTTAGACGTGTTGGATGTAGTGATTTGCTTTAATGTTGATAGTTTATCATGCATATCATTTAGCATTTCGCTGTTTGTCATATTAGCTAGTTTACGCTGCTGATTTTTATCGGCTTTAATTATATAAACAGCTCGTGCAAATAATAAAGCACTTAAGCTAAGTAAAATTGCTACTACAATCATCGCGTAATCCTTTGAAAATTAACACTATATTATAACACAAAATGAGGTTTAAATGGCGTCAAAAACACACCAAATAGCAATGGAAATTGGTGCAAAAATAAAGTCTACTTTTTCGAGTAGCTTTATGGATGCAACTTCAAAAGTAAGTGCATTGCAACAAAAGATGAAAGAGTTTGAAATTGCTGGAGCTAAGGCTACTGCTTTGGATTCCTCGTTTGTAAAAATGAAGCAACGTACTCAAGATATGCAATTTCAGTGGGCTGCGGCAAGTGTAAAAGCTAAACAACTTGGCGAAGCAATTAAATCCACTGAAAGTCCAACTAAAGCACAATCTCGTGAATTTGAAAAGGCACAAACTAAAGCGCATAATTTACAGCTCAAACTTGAAAAATTACGTGAGCAACAAAAGGATATTGAGCTATCTAGTAGAAAACAAGCTGAATCAGTTAAGAATTTAAGTGCTGAATATGCAAAAGCTGGTGTGAATGTTGCTAAGTTTGGCAAAATTCAAGAGCAGCAAGCCAAAATAGCAGCGCTACATCAAAAAGCGGCTAATCATGCAATCAATGCAAACAATTATGCAATGATTGCAAGAACTACAGTAGGCATGAGTAATTTTTTAGCCGAACCAATTAAACAAGCAATGCATTTTGAAACGGTAATGTCCGAAGTACGTAAACTCGTGCATTTTGATACACCGCAACAATTTAAAGAAATGAGTAGCCAGCTTAAGGATATGTCAGCGCGCGTACCTGTGACGGTTGAGGGGTTAGGGCACATTATGGCGGCTGCAGCTCAAGCTGGTATCCATCGGCCTGATTTACTAGCATTTACTGAAGATGCCGCGCATATGGCTACAGCCTGGGGTATTAGTGCAGAACAATCTGGTGATATGTTAGCAAAATGGCGTTCAGCATTTCAGCTTACCCAGCCAGAAGTTATTAAGTTAGCTGATCAAGTACATTTATTAAGTGATAACACGGCTGCAACTGGTAGCGAAATTGGTGATGTAGTTACTCGGATTGGTGCGTTGGGTAAAATCGCTGGAGTCTCAACTCAAGAGGTTGCTGCGTTGGCGGCCACCTCAATTGGTGCTGGGGTTAAAGCTGAAATTGCTGCAACGGGTATAAAGAAGATGATGCTTACGCTATCATCGGGTACGACAGCAACTAAATCACAAGCTACTGCATTTACATCGCTTGGAATTAATGTTGTGCAACTTGGTAAAGACTTGCAAAAAGGCGGTGTTACACCGATGCTGGAGGTGCTTAAAAAAATCAAGCGGTTAGCCCCAGAAAAACAAGCACCAATGCTTAAGCAAATTTTTGGTGAGGAGTCTATTGCACCAATTGCAGGAATTATGAATAACCTAGATCAGGTGAAGCATAATTTAACGCTGGTTGGCGATGAGTCTAAATACTCTGGGTTAATGATTAAAGAGTTTGGCATTCGAAGTAAAACTACTGAAAACGCTATTCAATTGTTAAAAAATCAAACTGCTGGAGTGGCTATAACAATAGGTGAAATGCTCTTGCCAACAATTAATAATGCAGTGAAGGCAATTTCAAATATTGTGAATACAATTCGCCCGTGGGTAGAATCGCACAGTACATTGGTTAAATGGGGGCTAGCGGTAGCTGGTGCATTAGCTGGTGTAACTATTGCCGTATCTTCATTAGCATTTTTATTTTCTGGAACTCTAGCAATCGCGCTTAAAACTGCGGCTGCGGCAATGTGGGTATTTAATAGCGCTGTTTTGGCAAATCCTATAACTTGGATAGTTGCTGGAGTTGTTGCTTTGGGAGTGGCTATTGCGGCGGTAATTATATATTGGAAAGACATTACTCAAGCAGTAAGCAGTTTTGGAAATAGCATCATGGATTTAATGGCTAAACTTAATCCATTATATAAACTTGGCGAGAAACTAGGTCAAGCATTTGACTGGATGACTGGTGCTGGAGATAAGAATATAAATGTTAATTACAAAGTGGAGAAGAACAATCTTGATGAGTCAATTAAACAGCTTCAGCAAAGTAACGCAGCACGCTCAAAACCAGCTGCAGTTAATTATAGTCCCAACTACACGGTAAATGTTAGCGGTGGTGGTGATGTAAAAGATATTGAACGAGCGCTGGTTAAAGCGTCTGGCCAAGAGCGTAATAATTTTACAGCGTGGAACGATTCATCTCGATTGGCGTATTAAAAAACTAAGCATTGGATAATTATGGCTAAAACGTACACAACTGCAGCTGGTGATATGTGGGATAAAATTGCAAAAGAACAACTTGGCTCGGAGTATCTTAGCAACCAGTTAATTGATGCCAATTTTAAATATTCAAAAGTAGTTAAATTTGAAGCTGGTGTAGTGCTAAATATTCCTGAGATTGTCCAGAATAAATCTAAGATAAATTTACCGCCGTGGAAGAGGTGAGTATGTTAAATAAAACTGCACGAAATAGCTACGTTCAAATAAGCATAGATGGCAAGAATGTTACTGGTGATCTTGCGCCGTATTTACTTGGCTTTACGTTTAATGATAAAACTAGTGTTGAAGTTGACGATTTAACTATCACACTGGATGACCGTGATGAGCTATTTACTAACGAATGGATGCCTGAGCGTGGCGATAAAATTGAGGCAACTATTTGGGCTAATGATTGGGATGCTCAAGGTGATGAGGATAGTTTATATTGCGGAGAGTTTGAAATTGATTTGGTAGTTGAGTCAGGACCACCAAATAAGATTGAGATTAAAGCGGTATCATCGCTTAATTCTGGTATTCGCCGCACAATTTACACCGAAAAATGGGAGCATACAACACTTCAAGAGGTGTGTGAGTCAATAGCAGAGACCCACGGGATGCAACTTAAATTTAGTGGTGATGATGTAGATTTGGAGGTTTGCGACCAAACTGAAATGACGGATCTTAAATTCTTATCGCAATTAGCTGATGATAATGATTTTATGCTTAAGCTTGATGGCGATACCTTGTTTGTATTGAGCCAAGTAGAATTAGAATGTGCGGCACCGACTTTGATTATTAGCAAACATGATATCAGCAATCGTAATGCTGGAGCTAAAGGCTATGATTTATATAAAGAATGCAAAGCGACATACTATGATCCTAATAAGAAAAAAACGCATACTGCAAAAGTAAACCATAAAACCGCAAGCATGGCTGAGTTGGCTAAAACTAACCAAGAGTGGGTTCAGGCACATACGGTAGTTAAAAAAGGCAAAGCTAAAGCAAAAAATGTACCAACCACCACTGAGAGTTACTTAGATAAAGCGAATATCAACGGTGGCGGTAAAGTATTACACATCAGACAACGATTCAAAAACGCGGCGGAAGCTGAACGCAAGGCACTAGCCGCACTACGGCGTAAAAATCGTGGCGAATGGGTGATATCAGGTGAAGTTATGGGAAATGTTGAACTAATGGCTGGAATAACGGTGGATATAGTTGATTATGGTCGATATAGCGGACGCTATTATATTGAGAGTACCACCCACACTAAAACTACAGGTTATCGGACATCTTTTGTGGCGCATCGATGTTTAGGGGAGATTAAGGAATGAGCTCAAATAATATTATTCGGGTTGGTGAAATTTACGACGTCAACCCAAAAAAATACACCGCTAGAGTCTATTTTGCGGATAGTGATTCGGTGTCAGGTGAGTTACCAATTGCAGTAATTGGTACAAGAAATAGACGATATGATTTACCGAATAAAAATGATCAATGCTGGTGTGCTTTTATCGCACCAAGTTTATCAGACGGAGTGATTTTTGCGATTACGTACAATGACGTAGATTTACCGCCTTGTGGTGATGAAAATGTTAAATCAACTACTTATCCTGATGGTACGGTAGTTAGCTATGATAGCGAAAAACATAAGCTAATTATTGATTGTAAAGGTGAGGTAACCATTAATGCCGAAGTGATTAATCTGAATGGTAAGCTAATCATCAATAATAAGCCGTGGCTGGAACATCAGCATAAAGCTGGTAAGTTACTTGATGGAGATAGCAAGCAAGTTAGCGGTACGTCAGGTGATGGTATGGTAGGGTAAAGGTTGATGCAAAAGCAAAACCCCGACGAGTTGGCGCTCATATGTCGGGGTTTTTTCATAAACAATAAGGAATTATATGTGAGAAATTATAATTGTGTCAAGTTTATCTTGAACAAATGGGGGTATAAAATGGGTGAATTAATTGAAAGAGGTAAAAACTTGCGTAAATTCTTATATTTTACGCTTACCGTGTTATTTGTAGTGTATCCTACATTATCAATAATTAACAACGTTGTTAATTATTGTTTACACAAATAAAGGAGCTAATAAAATGGCTGATAAAATAGAAAATAAATCAAAGTTTAGATATTTTGCTTGGGGTGCATTGATTTGTATTACTATATTAATGCCGATAGCTTGGCAATCAAAGGGTATTATTGCTTTATTTGTACGTTGAATGTAAAATAAATGTTGGGATATAAAATGTGTGAAATACTAGAAAAAGGCAGAAATTTACGTAGATTTATTCTTGAATTGGTTGGAATCATATGTATTACGATATTGTTGCTTCCAATATCGTGGGCGTTTGCAAAATGGTTATTTAAATTATAATGATGTGATATAATACCGAGAGAAAAAAACCACCCCGAAGGGTGGTGAAAA
>Ga0247839_1003341_pt1 | contig 22362 bp, 17 predicted proteins | sample LaCruzMarch2015__6_FD_192405 | JGI IMG/M metagenome (GOLD analysis project Ga0247839, IMG submission 192405) | Freshwater microbial communities from meromictic Lake La Cruz, Castile-La Mancha, Spain - LaCruzMarch2015_16m | ecosystem: Environmental > Aquatic > Freshwater > Lake | place: Spain... | reverse complement strand
ATTAACTCCTGGATGATTTGGTGTTTCTCGTCTTCAGTAAAATATTTACCAGCCTTTTGAATGATTTTTTTGTCCATTTTTTACACTTCTTTGTGTAAACCTATTTTAGGACAAGACATTCGCTCGTCCGTAGTATTTGGTGGGCTCCAGCCCACCCGATAGTTCCAGCCCACCCGATAGTGGTGTTTGCATAGCTCATGTTTATTTGATATTCACCAAAGGTCAACAATATTAAGTTCACGGTCGGGATGGGCACTACTGTGCAGATAATGGTGCGGTTCGGTGACTATGCATGCCTTCACAGGATTGTTGTGCAAGTAGCGTAGCTTTTGCACAATTACTTCTTGAGTGTAGAGCTCTATGGGGTGGCTGCCGTGTTGCCAAAACTGAAAATTCTTGTTCTGCGAATTGCCACGCCCATAATATTCAAACAGGTGCAAGAGCCATTCTCTGCGGCTTTCTTGCGAATTGGCAGCTATGGCATCTACAATAGCCTTGGCGGTGTAGCTTTTCATATCGCGTAGCACGTCATTCAACGATCGTTCGCCTGTTTGGCATATCAAATGAAGATGGTTGGGCATCACCACATAGGCAAAAAGCTCAAGTCCTTTGTTGGCCTGACAGTAGCGGATGCTGTCAAAAATGATGTTGACGTAATCTTTGCGGGTAAACACGTCCATCCATCCCACAACCGTGAGTGTGACGTAATAAATCTTGCGCGGCTGGGTTTTGTATTTGGTAGACACGACATAAAAGTAAATCATACCTTTTTAGAAAAGACAGTGCGGTATGTTGGCGAGCCTGGAGGCTCGCAAATAACAGGCCCTAGGGAAAGACCCTAGTGCCAGCTTCGGACACGCTCGTTCGGGCGGAGCTGTAAGCTCCATTCTACTCCCCATTCGTAATTCCTAATTCCTAATTCGTCATTAATTTACCCCCATCCGTCCTGCCATATTGTCCATCCGGTTTGCCATATTGTCCATCCGTTCTGCCATATTGGCTATCAGGCTAGCCATATCAGTCTTTCCGCTCGCCATAAGCAGCATACCTCTGGCCCTATCCACCATCCCGACAACTATAACTTGTATCCCCCTCATCCCATCCAGCATCGGTCGCACCATATCTACCATTCCGCTACCCATAACGAGTATCGGGATGGGCATATTTTGTTCTCAAAATACAGTGAATGGAAAAAAAGCGTTGGGTTAGACAAGAGTATAGGACGGGACGTATATCCCGATGGAGGTCTCAATAGCAATAAACCACAGGGAGTTACTCGAATAGAAACGGATATTTTTTCCCGTTTTACGTTCACTTTTTCTTCCGCTTCTTAAAAATCTCGCTAAACACAAGGTTTATGCGCACTTGGTAATAGGGTGAATTGAAGGTTTCGTGCACCAAAGCGTTGTCTATCGCCATAACGCGATACCCTATGCCCACGCCCAGCCCTGCCCATTTGGTGAACATATAACTGATGTCGATGCCTGCCTCTATGGGCATCACAAAGCCATTGGCAACGGTTTCATCGGTATTGGTGCGATACAATGTTTCGCCAAAACCAATTTGCAACGGCACGCTTAGCGCCCAGTCGTCTTCTTGCCAAAAGGTGTATTCCACATAGGCAATGCCGTAGTGCACGCGCGGTTGTGCCGATGTGCCTTGGGCAGGATATTCACTTGGTTTGTAGAGGGAAGATGTGAAATGCGACTGCATCCAATAATACCCCACACCAATGCGCAACGGGAATTTGAACTCTACTCCTGCCCTTACCCCAATAAACAGGGCATGGTGCGTGCGCACAAATGAGTTGCGGGTTTCCACTTTGCCCATAACCCGCACTTTCTTCTCGGTGGTTTGGGCGTGGCTTTGCACCGTTCCAACATGAAGCCCTAAGCATAGGACTAGCACTCGAACTAAAAAAAAATGTCCTTGATTGCTCAAGGACATTTTTACCAAAGTATCGCTCACTTTGCTTAGTGAATCTCTTTTTCGCCTTCGGTAGGCGGCACGTTTTGCGGGATGAAATCTACATCCTTATCAGGGCGGCTGTAGTCATACGCCCAACGGTATACAGTTGGAATAGCACCCGGCCAGTTGCCGTGAATGGGGTCTACTGGTGTAGTCCATTCTAGCGAATTGCTGTGCCATGGGTTTTGAGAAGCACGTGGCCCACGATATACGCTGTAGAAGAAATTGAAGAAGAAAATAACCTGAGCAATTGCACCTAGAATAGCGAAAATGCTGATGAGTTCGTTCACATCTTGCAACCCATCAAAAATTGGGAATGCAGTGTTGTCGTAGTATCTACGTGGTATACCAGCTAGACCTAAAAAGTGCATTGGGAAGAACACGCCATACATGGAGATGATGGTTGTCCAAAAGTGGGCATAGCCAAGATTCTTGTTCATCATGCGGCCATACATTTTTGGGAACCAGTGATACACACCAGCAAACATTCCGAATATGGCCGAGGCTCCCATTACAATGTGGAAGTGACCAACCACGAAATAGGTGTCGTGAACATTGATGTCCAATGCAGAGTCTCCAAGGATAATACCTGTTAAACCACCAGTGATGAACGTGCTCACCAAACCAATGGCAAACAACATGGCCGGGCTATACACGATATTGCCTTTCCACAGGGTGGTGAGGTAGTTGAACACTTTTACCGCTGATGGAATAGCCACCAATAGCGTAGTAAACGTGAACACTGAGCCCAAGAATGGGTTCATCCCTGTTAGGAACATGTGGTGACCCCAAACGATAAACGACAAGAATGCAATGGCAAGCATAGACCCAACCATCGCTTTGTAACCGAAGATGGGTTTGCGCGCCATGGTGGCAACTACTTCTGATGTGATACCCAATGCAGGAAGCAATACGATATACACCTCAGGGTGACCAAGGAACCAAAACAAGTGTTGGAAAAGAATTGGGCTACCACCTGTGTGCTCCAACGCCTGACCGCTAATGAAGATATCGCTCAGGTAGAAGCTTGTGCCGAAACTGCGGTCGAACACCAACAACAACGCAGCTGACAACAATACAGGGAATGAAAGAACACCTAGAATTGCTGTGATAAGGAGCGCCCACATGGTAAGTGGAAGGCGATCCATGCTCATGCCTTTTGTTCTAAGGTTGATGATGGTTACGATATAGTTGATACCGCCCAAAAGCGAAGACACGATGAACAACGTCATACTCACCAACCAAAGGGTCATGCCAAGTCCTGAACCTGGAATAGCTTGCGGCAATGCACTAAGCGGTGGATAAATGGTCCATCCTGCAGAAGCTGGTCCTGTTTCGATAAACAACGAAGCCAACATTACGGCCGAAGAACCTGCAAAGAACCAAAACGATAACATGTTCAAGAACCCAGACGCCATATCGCGCGCTCCGATTTGGAAGGGAATAAGCAAGTTGGCAAATGTTCCGCTCAACCCTCCTGTAAGTACCATAAACACCATGATAGTGCCGTGAATGGTAACCAAAGCGAGGTACATATTTGGGTCAAGCACACCATCGGGAGCCCATTCGCCCAAAAGCATTTCGAGCAAAGCAAAGGATTCCCCTGGCCAGCCCAATTGAAGGCGAAACATGGTGGACATCATCATAGCAATAAATCCCATCACCATGGCCGTGATAAGAAATTGCTTCGAAATCATCTTATGATCCTGAGAGAACACGTAATGTGTCCAGAAATCAGGTTTGCCATGATGTGCGTGATGTACGTGTTCTTCGTGATCTGACATCTTCTTAATTCTTTTGCTCTGGGTATGCTATTCGATTAAAACGAGAGTATTAAAGCTTTGCTGTGGCAGCGGTATCAACTGGCAACGCTGTCACAGTTAGCGTGTCGGCAGGAGCAGCTTCAACAACCGTATTTTGCTCAGCAACCGTTTTCTGCTTCGCCAACCATGCATTGTAATCTGCCTCAGACTCAACTATAATATTCATCTGCATGTTATTGTGTGCAGCGCCACAAATCTTGTTGCACAATAGAATATACTCAAACGCTGGATTACCAGTTTTGGCTTTCATTTCAGCCGTGGTAATTGTTGGTACAAAGTGAAACTGGGTAGTCATTCCTGGCACACAGTTCATTTGTGCGCGGAAGTGAGGCATATAGGCGCTATGCAATACATCGCGGCTATGGAACTTAAACACAACAGGCTTTCCAATTGGAAGGTGGAACTCACCTCTCACCACTTTATCGTCCTGAGTAGCAGCATCTGTGGTATCAAGTCCTAAGGTATTTGCTCCTTCTATCAAGCGATATCCGGATGCACCCAATTGATTGTCAGCACCAGCATAGCGGGCAGTCCAGTCAAATTGCTTGGCATACAATTCCACCACAATAGCTTCTTCGGGAGCATCGCTGGTAATTTCATTCCATGTACCAATACCGTAAATGATTAACGATGAAAGCACAATTGTTGGAATGATTGTCCAAATAGCCTCTAGTTTAGTGCTATGCGCAAAGAAATCTGACCTATGGCTTTTGCGGTAGAAGTATTTGTACCCGAAGTAAATAAGGAGAATATGGGTAATAAAAAATACAGGAAGGATGATTACGAAACTCAGACCAAGCAGAAAATCTGTTTTCACTCCATGCTCAGAAGCGGCCTCCGGTAGAATTTCAGGTCCCCAAAAAATTTGGTAGAACACATAAATCATAAAGGCTATACCGCCTAAAACAACCAATGATGCCTGTGTGCGGTTGTCACTCTCCGTGATAGCAGATGGATCTTCACCACGAAGTTTAGAACCCAATTCAAATACATGAATCACACGCGCCAACACTAAGATGGCAAGGATGATAACTATTGCAATAAGCAGATTAACCATTTCTCAGTTCTTGTCTGTTGTAGGCTTGTAGTGCAAATTATACGTGATGGTGAGCTGCCTCGTCCAAGAATGGGTGATTCTTAGCTACCAAAGAAGCCTTACTCAAGGCATTGTGAGTTACGAAAAGGAAACCTCCAAGAAACCCTAAGAACATGCCAATTTCTAGTGGACCCATGCCCCACTCGTCTTTCACTGCACCGGGCATTACCATTTGAAACACATCCAACCAGTGTCCGAACACGATTAACACCCCAGCGATTGTTATCATATTGAAACTGCGCTTGGCTTCGCGGTCCATCAATACCAAGATGGGAAGTACGAAATTGATAACAGGTAGTGCAAACCAAACCGCACGGTAATTCTCCCAGCGATCCATGAAATAAGTTACTTCCTCAGGAATGTTAGAATACCATATCAACATAAACTGGGAGAACCATAGGTATGTCCAGAAAATGGAGAAGGCGAACATAAACTTACCCAAGTCGTGAAGGTGGTCGTTATTGATGTGCTCTAAATAGCCATCACGCTTCAAATACACTGTAATCATTGCCATCATGGCAATTCCAGAAACCCACATTGTAGCAAAGTTGTACCACCCAAACAAGGTGCTGAACCAGTGTGTATCGATGCTCATCATCCAATCCCATGCAGAAGTAGAAGAAGATACACCGTAAAACACCAAGAACATAGCTCCAATTGTCAAGCTCTTCTTGTAGTAGGTCATGCCAGCTTCAGCATCCTCACGAAGCGAGGCTTTGCGAAAGAAATAAGTGAAGGCAAACCATCCAAGAATGTAAATCAAGGCTCTTCCAAAGAAGAAGTTGAAGTTCAGATAAGCAGACTTTCCAGCAATGATAGCATCGAAGTGGTCGCTAGTTGGGTCGGTAATGGCTGGATCCATCCAATGGTACAAATGATGCCAATGCAAACTTGGGTGACCACCAATAATTACTAAAAGAAGCAACGCACCTGGAATTGGAATAAACTGAGCCATGGCCTCCGGAACTCTTTTCAAACCAGACGACCATCCTGCCTCGGCCACATATTGAATTGCCATCCACAATGTGCCTATAACCGAAATGCCAAGGAAAAAATAGGAATTGACCAACACGTTTGCCCAAATTCGTTGCCCTGGTATATGGGTCACTATCCCATAAACCACAGCAAGAACACCTAACAGGGCTAGACCCAGAGTTAGATTCCTTGTGCTCGATTTAACCTTATATTCCATTTCTATCTTTTTATCAGATTGCCAATTAGAGCTTTTGCAACTCTTGTACGTAGCGAATTACTTTCCAACGATCCTCTTTGCTCAATTGAGATGCATGAGGACCCATCAAACCCTTTCCAAATGTGATGGTAAAGAACATCTTTCCTTCCTCCAGTGCTTTTAGTGGGCCATTGTAGGCTGGTGGTGGTGGATACTTTCCAGTAGCAATCAACTTGCCGTCACCAGCACCCTTTTCACCATGACAGTGAATGCACATCTTTTCGAAAATGACTTTACCCTGTTCCGTATGTACAGCACTTGAATCTAAAGGACTTTTGTCGGCAGCCGCAGCAGCATACTCCTCTGGGGTGTTTAATCGAGCATAAGGAAGTGCGTTAATCAAACTTCCCTCGTACGGCCATTCTCCTTGAGTGATAGAACCAGCTACAGGTTTACGTGCAGTGCTGCTATCCGAGAAAAGCGCATTAACAGAATACGTTTCGTAAGACGGGGAACGATACATGTCGGGCATGTATTCCACTCCCGGACTTAGGGGGTCTTTGGTGCAAGAGCTCAACATAACCAACCCACCTACAAAGGCTGAGGTCAATAATGTGAGGTTATATGTGAATGCCTTGTTCATCCTTCTTTTATACTTGCGGGTGTGCAACCAATTACTTTTCAGAGATTTCCTCTACACCGTTTTCTTTCAGAATCGATTTAATCTCCTCTGCACTAACGCCATGATTCTCCTCCATATCTATCAACATCAAAAACTTATCGTCTGTTGTTCTGATGTCTGGATTCCAATTCTTCTTTCCTGGGTATATGCCGTTTCTCAACATGTATGTTACTGCCATACCGTGAGCTGCGCAAAACACTGTCATCTCGAAAGTGATTGGAATAAATGCTGGAAGATTTTCAAGCAACGAGAAGTTTGGTTTGCCACCAATGTTCATTGGCCAATCCAAAATGCTGGTGAACCAAAACATGAACAGGGCTAAGCTCAATCCAATTAAGCCGTATATAAAACCTGCAATGTGAAGACGTGTGTGTGGTACGCCAATTACTGGGTCAATTCCGTGAATTGGGAAAGGCGAAAAGACATCGTTAATGTGCACACCTTTTGCCACCAATTTCTTGGCGGCTTTTAGCAACACCTCTTCGTCACCGAATAGACCGTGTATCTCCTTGTTATGGCTCATCCGTATATAACCTTAGTGTTTCTTGTATTGTGAACCTGATGATTTCAGGATGGATTTAACCTCTGCAATTGGCAGCACTGGGAAAGTGCGCGCATAAAGCAAGAATAATGTTCCAAATATGCCGAGTGTACCAATAAAGATTCCTATGTCAACCCATGATGGATAGAACATTATCCAACTTGATGGCAAATAGTCGCGGTGCAACGAGGTAACGATAATCACAAAACGCTCGAACCACATACCAATGTTTACGAAAATGGAGATTACGAACGTTAACCAAATGCTTCTGCGCACTTTGCGGAACCAAAATACCTGTGGAGTAATAACGTTGCAACTCATCATTGCCCAATATGCCCACCAATATGGTCCAGTAGCACGATTAAGGAAAGCGTATTGCTCATATTCAACACCTGAGTACCAAGCAATAAACAATTCTGTGATGTATGCCACACCTACAATAGACCCTGTAAGTGTGATTACCTTATTCATCAATTCCACGTGATTGATGGTAATGTAGGCCTCTAAGCTCACCACTTTGCGCATTACCAACATTAGCGTTTGCACCATAGCGAAACCTGAGAAAATAGCTCCAGCAACAAAATACGGAGGGAAGATGGTAGTGTGCCAACCTGGAATTACCGAAGTGGCAAAGTCCATGGATACAATGGTGTGAACCGATAATACCAAGGGAGTTGCAATACCCGCAAGAACTAGAGAAATTTCCTCGAAACGATGCCAAGCGCGAGCATTTCCGCTCCATCCAAAAGACATGATACCATAAATAGCTTCACGAATGGGTTTGGATGCAGCCGTTGCACGGTCGCGGATAGTGGCAAAATCAGGAATCAATCCGATGTACCAAAACACCAAGGAAACAGAGAAATAAGTCGAAATTGCGAATACGTCCCAAAGAAGCGGTGAGTTGAAGTTGACCCACAACGAACCAAATTGGTTTGGAAGAGGAAGTACCCAGTAGGCCATCCAAATACGACCCATGTGAATGCCTGGAAACAATGCCGCACAGATTACTGCGAAGATGGTCATTGCCTCCGCGGAGCGGTTAATTGCCATTCTCCATTTTTGACGGAAAAGCAATAGAACCGCAGAAATAAGCGTACCCGCGTGGCCTATACCTACCCACCAAACGAAGTTGGTGATGTCCCAAGCCCATTCTACAGTTTTGTTAAGTCCCCAAGTGCCTATACCAACGCCAATGGTATATAGTATACACCCAACGCCCCAGAGCATAGCAATAACGGATATGGTGAATAAAATCCACCACGACCGGTTCGCTGTTCCCTCAATAGGCCGAGCGATATCCTCAGAAATCTGATGATAGGTCTTATCATTCAGAATCAGTGGTTCGCGTATTGCAGCTTCGTGACTCGCCATCTAAGATTGTTTATCAATTATTACTTGAGCTGATATCATAGCTTAAGCTTCATTTGCAAGTAAGTTCCGCACTTTAGTGAGGTAGTACACGTTTGGCTGTGTTCCTACTTCTTCTAGCAGATTATAGCTACGCTCGTCTGCAGCTTTCTCTGCTACTTTACTTTCTGTATCGTTCAAATCTCCAAAAGCAATGGCATGCGTAGGACAAGCTTCTGCACAAGCACTTTGTACATCATCATCCTGAACTTTACGTCCTGCTTTCTTCGCTTTTAGCTTAGCTGCTTGAATTCCTTGCACGCAGAAGCTGCATTTCTCCATCACACCGCGATCGCGAACCACAACGTCTGGATTCAAAACCATACGGCCTAATTCATCTCCTGATGGATTGTTTGCAAATTCTTTGCTTCCGTTATAATACTGGAACCAGTTGAATCTACGCACTTTGTACGGGCAGTTGTTCGCGCAATAACGTGTGCCAATGCAACGATTGTACGCCATTTGGTTCATGCCTTCGTTGCTATGCGTAGTTGCAGCAACTGGACAAACCGTTTCGCATGGAGCGTGATTGCAATGTTGGCACATCAACGGCTGGTAAGCAACGCGAGGTGCCTCGGCAGCCGCTTCCATCAACGTAAACTTATCGATTGCACTAATTCCTTCGGCTTCAGCACGCTCTTCAGTCATGTCCGAAGTGTAGTAGCGGTCAATACGCAACCAATGCATATCACGACCTCTGCGTACTTCTTCTTTACCAACAACCGGAACGTTATTTTCTGCACCACATGCAGTAACGCAAGCACCACAACCGATACATTTATTCAAGTCGATGGTCATACCCCACCGATGTCCACTCTTAATTGGATGGTCGTCCCACAAGTTAGCCTTATCAGCAGCAACCATGTAGTTCTCTTCACCATGGCCACCTTCTGCGCCATGTTCTCCATGACCTTCAGCAGCATGACCATGAGCAGCCGATGCACCATGTCCAGCCTCTTTCTCGGCCAACTTACGCATTTGGCTAGGAGCACTGCTTAGGTAATATACCAAGTCTGGGTTACCCGCTTTTGGGTCTTTTGAATACTCAGCAAATGTGGTTTCCTTCAAAATCCCGTCACGACCCATCATTGTGTGATGCGTCTGCAATTGAGCAATCTCGTATTTCTCTCCTGCGGATGTTACAGTAACATCTCCTACAGCAAATGAGCCTCCTTTAGCAAACGGAAACGCATTTACACCAATACCATTTCCACACTTTCCAGCTGCAGTGCGACCATAACCAACCGCCAAACCAACGGTTCCATACTTCTGACCTGGAGACGGATACACAGGAACTTTTACGGTTACACCATTTGCCGAAACTTCCGCCACATCTGCCATGAAATCGCCACGCTCCAATAGCGTAAAGCCCATTTCTTGCATTTGTTTAGGCGCCATAGTCAAGTAATTGTCCCAAGTTACCCTTGAAATTGGGTCAGGCAATTCTTGCAACCACGGATTGTTTGCCAATCCACCATCACCAATACCAGCTTTCACATACAATTGAAGTTCAATTGTTCCAGCCAATTTTGGAAGAGTAGCTGCAGCTGCATTCACATCGCCAGCAAAAGCGATTGCAGCAGGAGCATTCACTGTAGTTTCCAACAAACCATCAAATAAGGCGGTGTTGAAGAAATTAGAAAACAATGGGTTTAAGCTTCCAACATACACTGTCGACTGCCAGTTTTGCTGCATGTAAGCATAAAACGTAGTATCATTTCCACTCCATTTAAGCAGTGATTCTTGAAACTGACGTGTATCAAACAACGGGTGTATCGTTGGTTGAGTTAAGCTATAATGACCTGCCTTTGGAAGTGCATCATTCCAGCTTTCTAAATAATTGTTGTCGGGTGCTAGGTACGCGGCATTCGTAGCAGTTTCATCCAAACGGTCAGCAAAAGAAACTGACAATTTCACCTTAGCCAAACCACTATTAAACTTAGCTGCATTGGCCTGTGAATAGGAAGGATTAACGCCATGAATTAGAATAGCACCAACTTTTCCTGCATTCATGTCATCCACAAGAGTGGCATATTCTGCATCGCTACCTTGACGCAAATAAAGTGGATTGCTCAAATCTACAGTTGTACCAACATTGCCCAAAAGGCTGTTGATAGCATTCACAAGGATTTGCTCACCTTTATTATTAGACCCTGAAAGAACGATACCTTTTCCTTTCGAAGCCAAAAGTTCCTTAGCAGCTTTAGTTACCTCAGGGCTATCTGTTCCGCCTGAAATAGATGCTCCGCCTGTGGCCGAAGCAACTTTATTGTAAAGCGCAACAAGTGCACTCACACTTTCAGAGGGCTTTAATGCTACACGCACATCTGCATTACTTCCTGAAAGCGACATATTAGCCTCAAACTGGAAATGCCTCGACATTTTACCATTCTTCGGTTTACGCATTTGCGCATAGCGATAAGCATAAGCGGGGCTGTTTGGCATAGAAGCAAGGAAATCTGCTCCAAAGCTTACTATCACTTCTGCCTGATCAAAGGCATAGTCGGCCAAAGCACGAACACCAAATGATTCAAAATTGGCATCCAATGTTCCGGAATACGAAAGGGTATCCAACATCACATGCTTTGCTGTTGGGAATGCTACTGCAAAATCAGCGATAGTTTTCTTTGTAGAAGGGCTGATGATGGTCTCTGTAAGCAAAACGATTTGCTTTCCCTCAGCAGCGGCTTTCTTTAGACCGATAATAATATCACGGTCCACTTCATTCCAATCCGCTGATTCACCACCTTTCATAGGACCTTTTGCACGGCCATTATCATAAAGCGAAAGAACAGACGAATTGATGCGTGAGTTAACCGCACCGTGGGTAACCTTTGATTTTTTATTACCTACAACTTTAATTGGTCGGCCCTCACGCGTTTTCACAAGAATACTTGCGTAATCCGTCCCGTCAAAATAGGTAGAAGCGTAGTAGTTCGGAACACCAGGAGTTATTTCCTCTGGTTTGTTAAGATACGGAACAGACCTATTTACAGGTGTTTCGCAAGCAGCTAGAGTGGCAGCGCCAACCGTGAAGCCCATGTACTTCAAGAAGTCTCTGCGCTTGGTGGTTCCTTCGTCAAGATTATTGTTGTCCACAAAACTCTCCACAGAGGCTTCGGGCATGAACTCACTTGCCACACGCTCCTGAAACTCAGGAGTGTTGTGTAACTCATCTAATCCTTTCCAGTATATTTTGGTTTTGCTCATTTTAGAGTCGGCTCCAAAAATTTAATATTCCTGTTAATCAATAGTGACACTTGGCGCATTCCAATCCCCCAATGCGGTCCACGGTAATTGGATTGCCATCGTGCCATTCTGGTGTGCGCTTATGCAAATCCTCATAATACGCATTATCAGCCACTTGAACGTTTGTTGTGCGATGACAATTAATACACCATCCCATCGTTAAATCGGTATGCTGAGACATCACTTCCATATTCTCCACTTCACCGTGACATGTTTGGCAGGCAACCTGACCTGCAACCACGTGCTGTGAGTGATTGAAATACGCCAAATCAGGAAGATTGTGAACCCTAACCCATTTTACTGGAGTTGGATTGGAACCATAAACCTTTGTATCTGGGTTATAATCTAACGCTTTATAGATTTTCGCTATTTCAGTTTTTCCACTTGGCCCTTCCTGAACATAGGAGTGACAGTTCATGCATACGTTCAAAGATGGAATCCCTGAATGCTTGCCCTTTTCGGCAGAAGTGTGGCAATACACACAGTTAATTCCATTCTGACCCGCATGGATTTTGTGGGAGAATGCAATAGGTTGCTCTGGCGCATATCCTTTGTAAACACCTATTGTCATCAAATCTTGAACACCCATTCGTGCCAAAACTAGTAAAACAGCCAAACCAACAAACGCAACCCAAGCTCTGTGCGAGTTCATCCATGCTAGCACCGAAGAAACTGCTCCTAGTTCAGGCTCTTGGGCTGTGCCTTCTTTTTCGCTTACTACTTTCTTTAAAGAACGCTTAACTCCACTTAAAACCGAGATAAGCAAAAGCAGTAATACCGCTATTCCACCTAAAATGTAAGTGAGCATATCTGCCGATAACGTTCCAGACTCTCCAGTTGGTGCCGCAGCTCCTCCATCAGTTACTGCAGCTACTGGCGCAGCCGCTACTGGTGGATTCTTTATGTAACCAAGAATGGCCTTAATCTCATCGTCCGACAAGTATTCAAAAGCAGTCATTTGTGACTTGCCATTCTCGTTGAAGATTTTAACCGCATAAGCATCTCCTGCGGCTATCATAGCGCTAGAGTTCTTAATCCACTTTATCGCCCATTCTTCACTGGGAACACGATCAAACATACCAGCTAAACCTGGCCCAACCACCTTCTTATCAGTGATCATGTGGCAAGAGGCACAATTCTGTTTAAATAGTTTCTCACCGTCTTGCGCTAGCGCTGAAGACGATAAAAACACTACCAAAGCGCACAATACGTGGGAAATCCCTTTAATCCAACTCATCCCGTTAGAGGTCTTCATGCTTGTCAAACCCTTTGTTTATGGGTACTTTGACTGATTAACACCTGTTTTTCAGCCGCTGCAAAAATAGTAGACAAACCATAGGCTATCAGAAAAAAAGTTAACTAGATATAATTTAGAACCGTTCTAAATAATACGGTCACTGACGTAACATATAGAGGAAGGTTGGACTGAGTTTCCGACATTTGCACCATGAATATTTTACAGGTCGTTGCTATAGTAATTACGATTCTTTATAACGGGTATGATAATGCACATGCTCAAGGTATTGTGGCAAGAAGTAGCGACACCCTGAGCCATGTGGTGCGGGATAGCCGAATAGACTTACTGTTGCAAGCGCACATTACTCAGAACAAAAACCGCGTTGGCATAGAAGGCTACAGAGTTCAAATCTATTCGGGTTCGGGAAACGAAGCCAGAAAAGGCGCAAATGATGTGCGGAAACAAATCATTACATCTAATCCCGATTTGGCAGCACACTTAGTATACCAGCCACCCAATTTTAAAGTGAGAGTGGGCGATTGCCGTACAGAAGTGGAAGCCATTCGCCTTAAACGTTCCTTAGAATATGATTTCCCCCAAGGATTTGTAGTGCGCGACATCATTAAACTTCCTCATCTTTCCATCGAGCAACGAGAGGATGGTATGGATGCTAACGGCTTGGATACTCCTGTAGAAATACAAACGCAATCTATTGATGAGGGAAGATAAAACCCCTTAATTAACGTTATTTCCGACCTTATTCTTAATCAAACTAAATTGGTGGGAGAACTGAGCGGAAAATTAGTTGGATAAACTTTATACAAAAAAGAGGGCTACCGATTTGGCAGCCCTCTTTTAAGTCTAACTAAAATCTAAGTTTTAGAGCTTAGCCTTTATCTCCACTATGTCGTATCCTTCGATGATATCGCCAACTTTAATGTCATTGAAGTTGTTGATGTTAAGACCACATTCGAAGCCTTTGGTTACCTCTTTCACATCGTCTTTGAAACGTTTAAGGGAGGCAAGTTCACCCGTGTAGACCACAATGCCATCTCGAATAACCCGCACTTTGGTGTGACGGCTTACTTTACCATCCAATACCATACACCCTGCAACGGTACCAACACGTGTGATTTTGAACACATCGCGTACTTCAATATTACCCACCACTTTCTCCTCAAATTCGGGTTTCAACATGCCTTCCATGGCTGCTTTTACCTCTTCGATAGCATCGTAGATAATGCTGTAAAGTTTGATTTGAATCTGCTCCGCTTCGGCCAATTTGCGAGCATTGAGCGATGGGCGCACCTGGAAACCAATGATGATGGCGTCTGATGCAGATGCCAAGAGTACATCCGATTCCGTAACAGCACCAACAGCTTTCATCAAGATGTTTACAGCAATTTTCTCTGTAGAAAGTTTGAGCAACGAGTCGGTAAGCGCTTCAATAGATCCATCCACATCACCTTTGATAATAAGGTTGAGCTCTTGGAAATTGCCAATGGCAATACGTCTTCCAATTTCGTCCAAAGTGATGTGTTTCTTGGTGCGTAGCCCTTGCTCACGTTGCAATTGCAGACGTTTATTGGCAAGCGCTTTGGCTTCTTTCTCGTCCACCATACCGTTGAAATTGTCGCCCGCTTGAGGAGCGCCATTCAAACCAAGAACCTGTGCAGGCATAGATGGACCCGCTTCTTCAATGTTTTGTCCGCGTTCGTTAAAGATGGCTTTTACCTTACCGCTGAAGCAACCTGCAAGAAGCACATCGCCAACACGCATGGTTCCAGACTGCACCAATACTGTTGACACGAATCCACGGCCTTTGTCCAATTCGCTTTCGATAACAGTACCAACAGCGCGCTTATTTGGATTACCTTTCAATTCGAGCATTTCTGCTTCAAGCAATATCTTTTCGAGCAGCTTGTCCACGTTCTGCCCATGCTTGGCCGATATTTCTTGGCATTGATATTTGCCGCCCCAATCCTCCACCAAAATGTTGAGGTTGGCCAACTGACCTTTAATTTTTTCGGGATCAGCGCCCGGTTTATCAATCTTGTTGATGGCAAAAATCATAGGTACACCCGCAGCTTGAGCGTGGTTTATCGCCTCTTTCGTTTGTGGCATCACATCATCATCGGCTGCAACTACAATAATTGCAACGTCAGTAATCTTAGCGCCACGAGCACGCATAGCGGTAAATGCCTCATGACCAGGAGTATCCAAAAAAGCAATCTTCTTACCGTTTTCTAATTCCACGGCATAGGCGCCAATGTGCTGGGTGATTCCACCCGCTTCACCCGCAATTACGTTGGCGTTACGAATAAAGTCGAGCAACGAAGTCTTACCATGGTCAACGTGACCCATTATGGTAACGATAGGTGGACGCTCAATTATGTCTTCCTCGCGGTCTACCTCTTCGATTACAGCATCCTGTACTTCTGCACTCACAAATTCTACTTCAAAGCCAAATTCTTCGGCCACAATAGAAAGTGTTTCGGCATCCAAACGTTGATTGATAGAAACAAACAATCCGAGGCTCATACACGCTGAGATAACGTCTGTAACCGAAACGTCCATCATTTTCGAAAGCTCGTTTGCCGTTACGAATTCGGTCACTTTAAGGGTGCCTTTTTCGCGTTCAGTTTGATCGAACTCCTCTTGCATCCGCTCTTGCACCATGGCACGTTTGTCCCTTCTGTGCTTTGATGCTTTCGATTTTCCAGCCCCGCCTGTTAGGCGAGCAAGCGTTTCTTTCACCTGCTTCTGAATTTCTTCTTCGGTAAGTGCTGGTTTTATTTCTCTACGGCCTTTAGCTGGCACAGTAGGTCGCTGGTTTTGCCCGCCTGCGGCAGGCACAGTTGGACGGTTATTTCCTGTTCCTGGGGCATCAACACGAACGCGTTTGCGCTTTTTCTTGTTGTCGGCTGGACCAACAACAGAAGATGCCACTGGCTTTTTCTCCTTTTCCTTAGCCACTGGAAGTTCCATTCTGCCTAGAACTTTGGTACCTGCCAATTTCTCCGCTACAGCACGGATTACTTCCGGCTCAGGGGCTTTTTCGGGAGCTTTGGGGGCTTCCTCAACCACAGGAGCGGCTGCGGCTGCAAGTTTAGTTTGCTCTGCTTCTTGCTTTGCTTGGGCTTCGGCAGTAGCTTTCTGGGCTTTTTCTGCTGCAGCACTAGCAGCAGCAGTTTCGCGATCTTGCTTTTCTTTCTCTACTTGTTTCTTCTTGCGTTCCTTAGGGTCGATAGATGCTAGGTCGATAGAACCAACCACTTTTGGTCCCACACTTGGAGCTTCTGCTTTGGGTTCTTCCACTACAGGTGCAGCCCCTACGACAGGCTCCACTGCAACAACTTTAGGGGCTACTGGTTCGGGTTTAGACTCCTCGGCAGCGGCCATGCGCTCGTCTTTGCGCTCTTTAAGCACTTCGGCCTTTTTCTCGGCCTCTTGTTTCACCTTGCGATCTGCCTGATACTCGTCAAGCAAAAGGTTGTAGGTCTTGTCGTCAAGTTTGGTGTTCGGGTTGATATCCGAGAAACCTTTCTTTTCGAGAAACTCCGTAACGGTGCCCATACCCACACCGAGTTCCTTTAATACTTTACTAATTCGTACCAGTTTCTCTTCTGACATATGAAGCTATTATCAATTCTTGTATTCTTTTTACCCTGTACTGGTTGCCGCAATCATCCTTGCCACAACTTAATCTTCAAACTCTTCGCGAAGCAGACGAAGCACATCCTCGATGGTCTCTTCTTCCAAATCGGTACGTTTCACCAAATCTGCTTTTCCAATTTGTAATACGCTTTTCGCAGTATCGCACCCAATGGCTTTTAGCGCATCGAGCACCCAGCCTTCAATTTCGTCTGCGAATTCTTCCAAATCAACGTCTTCTTGATCGGCATCTGAATCGCGATACACATCAATTTCATATCCTGTAAGTTGGCCAGCAAGACGAATGTTGTAGCCGCCTTTTCCAATAGCCAACGAAACTTGATCTGCTTTTAGATATACATCAGCCCGCTTTTTCTCTTCACGTAACTCAATGCGCGTGATTTTTGCCGGGCTCAATGCACGCTGAATAAAGAGTTGGGTGTTGTTCGTGAAGTTAATCACATCAATATTCTCATTTTTCAATTCGCGAACAATTCCATGTATGCGCGAGCCTTTCATTCCAACACATGCACCAACTGGATCCACGCGATCGTCATACGATTCAACCGCAACTTTGGCGCGTTCGCCAGGAATACGAACAATTTTTTTAATGGTGATTAAGCCATCAAATACCTCCGGAACCTCATTTTCAAACAAACGTTCGATGAAACGCGTGTCGATACGTGAAAGGATAACCACAGGATTATTGTTGCGCATTTCTACTTCCTTAATTACCGCACGAACTGTTTCTCCCTTTTTGAAATAATCGCTTGGGATCTGTTCCGTTTTTGGAAGTATCAACTCATTTCCTTCATCGTCAAGAATAAGAATTTCACGTTTCCAGATTTGATACACTTCGCCCGTCATCAGTTCGCCTTCACGGTCTTTGTACTTTTTGAAGATGTTATCTTTCTCCAAATCCATCAATCGCGCAGCAAGATTTTGACGGATGGCTAGAACCGCTCTTCTACCAAAGCGTTCAAGCTCTACTTGTTCTGAGCAGTCTTCACCAACCTCAAAGTCATCTTGAATTTTCAAGGCATCCGAAATGGAAATCTGTTTTGCAGGATCCTCTACTTCTCCATCTTCCACAATATCGCGGTTGCGCCATATTTCAAGGTCGCCCTTTTCCACATTCACAATCACATCAATATTTTCGTCTGTTCCATACTGTTTCAAGAGCACGCTCTTAAACACGTCTTCCATGATATTCATCATAGTGACACGGTCGATGTTTTTGAATTCTTTGAATTCTTGGAAGGATTCTACCAGATTAAGGTTCTTCATTTTCGGATTTAATTGAAAGAAATGACTGTCTTGGCTTCTTTTATTTGAATGAGCTGAATGGTAATCGGCCCAGATTCTTCTTCTGTTTTTTTCGGTTTTTTCTTGGCTTCGGGCTGAATAGTTACATCTTCTTGCGTTGCAGATAGCACTTCACCTTTTACACTGGTTCCATCCAACAAATCAACTTTGATGGTTCTTCCCACATTTTTCAAAAATTGCAATGGATGTCGAAGCGGTTCCGTAAGACCAGGAGTTGAAACTTCCAACTCAAAATCTTCTTGCTCGCGATCTAGACTACCTTCAATGTGACGACTTATTTGAACGCAATCGCGCACAGTCATTCCGCTCAACGCATCCACAAAAACCCGAATGCGATTGCCCGCAAGCACGCGCACGGCCACAATAAAGCGGTCGGTGTCAGCGTTCTTTTCCTCCACTAGGGCGGTTATGTGTGCTTCTGTTATCATCATTAAAAAAGGGGACTTCTGCGTCCCCTTCTAGTTTCAGACCCGAAAAAATCCGCGACAAAAGTAGTTTTTTCTATCAAACCTGCAAACCGCATAACTAAGAATCATTTTTCCCAACCTAAAGCCACCTTTTTAAGACTGTTGCGTCACTGTTGCGTTAAAATATAAGCGAGTTGTTAATTTTGCCGCTTCCATAAAAAAACTCACCCATGAAAAACCAATTTCTTGCTTTACTCACATTTGCTTTTGTTGCCTCAGTTGCCCTTACCGCAAGTGCGCAAGAATATGACCAACGTCTAACTGCCAAGTTCTCGAAAAAGGAACTAAAAGATTTGGCCGCAGCTAATGACCCATCGCTTGCTGCATCTACATTTTACCTCAATAATGGTTATCAAATTGCCGATGTGCCAAAAGGGAAAGAAGATGGAGTTTCGGCCAGCATCGAGCTTAAAAGTTTGGAAGCCAAAGACATTAATTTATATGCCTTAAAGTTGGAGCAACACGAATTTGCGCGTCAGTATTACTTGATTAAAGGCCATCCTGGAAAGATGCTTGTTCACCTTCCAAAGAATGAAGTGGAGGCTGCTTTCAAGAAATCAACGAAGTAATCACGGCTTTTTTTAAGCCAAAAACTATCCTATGAGCATTTTTTCTAAAAGTTTTGCCTTGGCTTCTGCCGCTATTCTTGCCGCAGGAGCAACTCAGGCTCAAATAACTGTAGCGATAACTGATGGTGGTTCAACCACACTTGATTGTGGCACAGGTGCAGCTTTCGACCACGTTTTTGTTGATGATAACGCTAGTGGTACATACGCTGCGAATGCCAACTTTACAGTAACGGTTTGCCCAGACGGCACCAACGGCAGTAAAGTTTCCCTCCGAATCTTTAGCGATCAGGGCGATACTTGGGACATTCACCCATCGGACACCTTATTTGTTTATGACGGAACCGATGCAACAGCACCATTACTTGGAGCCTTTAACAACACTACAAACCCTACTGGCGTTGGACCACAAGCTTCGTTCAACAATCCATCAGGCTGTTTAACCTTTGTTTTTGCGTCAAATGGTTCGTCAGAAGGAGATGGGTTTGCGGGTATAGTAAGTTGCGGATATCCATGCCAACCATTCACTCCTACCATCACTTCTACACCAACCGAAGTACCGGCTGATACAGGTTGGATTGACATCTGTTTGGGTGACACCGTATGGCTAAATGGAGGTGGTATTTTCCCCTATTCTGGCACAAATGGCGGTATCGGTTATGACCAAACCGAAGGAACCAGCACATTTAACTGGGAATTTGCAGATGGCACGAGCTTCACAGACCAAGAGGAAGTATTTTTCGTACCACTTATTAGAGCAGGTTATTTTGTGGAAATGCGCATGACTGATGTGTTGGGATGTGTGGCGGCTACAACTACCAGAATTCGGGTATCAACACTTCCCGATTTTTCTCAAACCACCGCACAACTTCAAGATACCATTTGCCTCGGTGAATCTACCCTTTTAGTTGGTGGAGTAACGTTTTCAGATACTGCTGGTGTTGCTCCAACTCAGGGAACATTTATTAACGGGGGCATATTTGCTGGGCTCACTTACCTGCCTGATGGTTCTGGAATCAACTACGAAACCGATATCGCAATAGACAACTTTGGTGTAGGGCAAGTGGTTGAAAATCCTTCTGATATTCTTGACATCTGTGTTACAATGGAACACAGTTATATCGGAGACCTTGAAATGATGTTGACTTGTCCGAATGGCACAAGTATCACCATGTTCAACGCTTATACGGGCGATGGTTTGTTTCCTGGTGGCTTTGGTGGCGGAGGAACTTACCTTGGTCAAGCATTAGATAATGGCAATGGTACTCCTGGAATTGGCTTCGAATATTGCTTTTCTGATAATGCTGTTTGGGGAACCATTGGTGATGAATTGGCAGCTGGAAACACAGTTGCCGTAGGTGGAACCACACCAGGAACCTCCATGCCTGGAGGCAATTACCAACCTGAAGAGGGTTATGATAATTTAATTGGCTGCCCTATAAATGGAACTTGGACTATAACCATCCGAGACAATCAAGGTATTGACGATGGTTATATTTTTGAATGGGGCGTTCTCTTCAATCCAGACATTGATCCGAATGCTGAATACTATTTCCCTGAGATAGAAACAGCTGCTTGGGATAGTGATCCAACAATCATAAGCAATCAAGGCGATACCATTATTGAAGTAAGCCCAACTGCTTCAGGAAACTACAGTTACACATTCCGTGTTTCGGACAATTTTGGTTGTCAATACGATACCACGCTAACGCTGCATGTGAAAGAAATCAATGTAAATGTTACTGGTCAACTTGAAGTTTGCCTTCAGGATACCGCTGAACTTTTTGTTTCTGGCTCTAACGAGGGCGGAATTTGGAGCTATGTAGGTCCATCTGATGGAACTGCAACGTTCTTCCCAAATGAACAATCCGAGAATCCAAGAATTTCCGCTTCGACTGCAGGAAATTATTCCTTCACTTTCACAGATGCTGAATGTGGAAATACGTACATTCATGACGTGGCGTTTGCGCCAGCGCCTACAATTGAGATATTGTTTGATACAACCCAAATCTGCTCGGCTGAACAAATTGTACTTCGATATAATGCCAACACAGATTTTTATGATGCGCTTAGTTGGGCTCCATTTGGTGGTGACGCAGATTCTCTGGTGATTTTAGGAACGGATTCCACCGCCTACTCTGCGCTTGATAGTATATTTACCGTAAGCATCTCCATTGAGAATTTTTGCGGAGAGGATGAAGATGTGTTCTCTTATAAAGTGCTCGATTGTGAGCTGATTTTGCCTAGCATTTTCAATCCAAATTCAGAAATTGAAGCCAACAGTTATTTCAATGTAGAGGCGTTAAATCTGCATCCTGGAAACAACATGCGCATATATGATCGCTGGGGCCGCTTGGTTTTGAATCAAGACGATTATCATTTGAATCCTTGGAATGGAGAAAATGACTCTGATGGCGTTTACTTCTATGTACTTACCCGCAATGGCTATGATGCCGTTACAGGATATGTGCACAAAGTGAGCAAAGGCAGCTAAATCATCATCATTCTTAATTTGAATAAGTATTTGCGCTCCACTTGTGGTAATCGCATGGAGCTAAACAACATGAAGCGTGGTGTGTTTCGTTGACCACATGCTTGTTTCATTACCTTCTTTATGAAAGTTATAGATCACCTTAAGCAGGCCGAAAGCACGCTTTTCTCCATAGAGATACTTCCTCCTTTAAAAGGGAAAGGAATAAAGACCTTATTTTCTGGCATTGAACCTCTTATGGAGTTCAAACCCGCTTTCATTGATGTGACATATCACCGAGAAGAATACGATTACAAAAAACGACCAGGAGGATTTCTCGAAAAGGTTAGCATCAAAAAAAGACCTGGAACCGTAGGAATTTGCGCAGCTATTATGCATCGCTTCGGAGTAGATGCTGTGCCCCACATCATTTGTGGAGGCTTTTCTAAAGAAGAAACGGAGAACGCGTTAATCGACCTCAATTTCTTGGGTATCGACAACGTTCTCGCATTGCAAGGCGATAGCATTAAAACTGAATCTGACTTTGTGCCAGAGCCTAATGGACATAGCTATGCGAGCGAATTGGTGCGACAAGTGGTTCAAATGAACAACGGCCAGTTTTTGGATGAAGACTTGAAAGAAGTTGAAAACACCAATTTCTGCATTGGCGTGGCTGGTTATCCAGAGAAACACATCAAAGCG
>Ga0247839_1003336_pt1 | contig 22388 bp, 13 predicted proteins | sample LaCruzMarch2015__6_FD_192405 | JGI IMG/M metagenome (GOLD analysis project Ga0247839, IMG submission 192405) | Freshwater microbial communities from meromictic Lake La Cruz, Castile-La Mancha, Spain - LaCruzMarch2015_16m | ecosystem: Environmental > Aquatic > Freshwater > Lake | place: Spain... | reverse complement strand
CCGTCAAGTGGTTAGCGGATCGCTGGAAGCTGCCTCGCCCCTACTATCCACGACCAACAATGCATCAGTAGCGATCATCATCGCGCATCTCGCGGCAAAGATCGCCCGCGCTGACGGTTTGCAGCGGAAACGTTGCGCGGAACGCTGCCAGACTAGGATGGACCTGAGCACTGGATTGCTCGGTGACTTCTGCGCATTCAAGGGTCGCCAAGCCTTCCACCAGATCGTAGTCAGCAATCGGGACCCCCAACTCGGCCAAGAGCGGCATGGTCTCCTGCCTTGACTTCGCAAACACCTGCGCCACCTGGCCCAGGCTGAGATCGCCGGCCTGGAAAGCGCGCACGGCGACCAACTCCGGGTCGGTTTGCGGTGCCTTGGTGTCGACGGCTTGCATGGAAAAACTCCAGTTCGGGCGTGCATCAAGCATATCATCCGTGGGCGACACTGGGCCGTGACCAGCGCTCCAGCCACTGTGCCGGAGCGGGCCTCGATCAAGATTCCGGCCGCTTGGGCTCTCCGGGTGCGTAGTCAGGCCATCCTGGCCTGACACCGTCAGGGCTGGAAGCCCTGACTACGCATACCGCTGGCCGGGATTACGATCAAGACCCCGGAGCGAGGCAGGGGAATTATCCACAGATGACACAGATGAACACAGATAAGATTTTTTCTCTTCATCTGTGTTCATCTGTGTCATCTGTGGACAATCGATTACCGGATCTCGATGCGCTCTCCCGCGCCGATGGCCTGCTCCAGCGCCTTGCGCAAGCGCTCCAGGTAGCCGTCGACGTCGCTCTGGGTTTCCAGATACCCGTCCGGCGCCAGGGCCGCGACCTTCACGACACGCCGTGGCTTGACGTAGACCGGCTTGTCCGGCTCGCCAACTGTGCCAGGGTCTTTCCTTTGCCTGGCTGCGGCCTCGATCTTAACGAATGCCTCATCTTCCGCATCGACGCCCGCCCTCCCGGCCTGGTCGAGGTGGGCAATACTGCCCTGGGTCTCGACCTGGCGTCTGAGGGCTTTTAGCGGAAGAAGGCACGCGTTGCACAGATCAGTTGCGGCCTTGGCCTCGTCGAGTTCCACCTGAACCTTGCCGAGTTGCGCGTCGATGCCTTGCAGGACCTGGGCTCGGCGCTCCGCGACCAGCGCGGTGTCGACGCTTTCGACGGTCTGGATCAGCGACTCGGCGTCCTTGATCAGCCCATAGGGTGCGGCGGCGGCCAGGATGGCCTGCATCCGCTGGAGTGCCGCGGCGGCCGTCGGGTCCTTGTCCAGCCAGGTGCGGTTGGGCTGGAAGCGGGCGGCGGCCTTGCGCAGCTTCTCCCAGGTTGGGCGCTGGGTTTCGTAGAAGTTCGTCAGCTCATGCATGGTGTCCGACAGGTCGAGCAGATCGGCCTTGCGCTCCAGGAAGCTGCTGATCAGGCCAAAGCTCTCGGTCTCCGCCAAGAGCCTGGCGATGATCCCCGCGGCCTCGGCGATCTCCTGACGGCCCGGATAGTCCCCGGTGTCGGCCAGTGTCTTGTAGCGGCTGAGCTGGGTGCGCCAACCGCCCAGGTGTTCGCGCAGGCAGGCGGCGAGCGCGTCCTCCCCATCGGGGGCGATCTGGCCGAAGACCTCTTTGGCCAGGTGGCGCGCGGCCTGGAGTTGGCCCTGATCGACCGTCTTGCGCACGATGGCGGTGATACGGCGCCATTTGCTGGGCGTGACGACCGCCTCGTAGATCTTGTCGGTGGACAGGGTGGCGCCGTCCATCACCAAGCTGATGGCACCCTTGCGGACCAGGCGGGCCACCAGCAGGATGACCTCCCACTCCGGCCAGCCGTACGGGCGCCGGCCGAACCGCTCGTCCACCAGATCGTGCAGGATCACCTGACGGCTGGCACCGGCCATGAGGTTGACGTAACCCTGGACCTCGGCGAGCGCCTGCTGGTTGCCCTGACCGGCCTCCAGTGAGAAACCCAGATCGTCCACGTCGGTGCTGCTGAGCACCGCCTTGATCTCGGCCTGGGGGTTGGCGGACAGGTGCGCGAGGTAGCCGAGCTTGTTGAAGCTGTTGCGGATGAGATAGTTCAGGGCATCAGTGAAGGCAGCGGCGGCGGTGCCGCCCTTGGGCCGGACCGGCTGGCCGGCGGCATAGTACGCGGCCTCCTTGCAGAGGCGCTCCAGTTGCAGGACCAGACGCTGCCGGCGTTCCCGGTTCTCGGCCTCACGCTCGCGCAGGATCTTGACCGTGGTGGTGGCGGCGGTGCCGTCGTTCTTGCGGCCGATATACCGGTCGGTCTGCAACCAGGTGCGCAGCTCGCGGCCCAGGGTCTTGTCATCGTCGAGCCGGACGATGAGTTGGCCGCCCTCGGCGGCGCTTTGCAGGATGCAGCGGGCCTCTTCGTAGATCGGGTAATCGTCGGCCAGGGGGGTGACGACGGACAGGACCAGGTCGCCGTCGGTGCGGGTGCCGTGCGGGTGCAGGTCGCACAGGCGGTTGATGCCGAAGTCTTTGTTGTTGTCGGGGAAGCGCTGTTTGCGCAGCCCCTTGAGCAAGTCATCGAAGATCAACTCGCCCAGGAACTTGGCCTCCTCCGCGGAACTCAGGTCAACGTCCTTGATCTCGCGGCTGATGTCGCGCTCTTCATTGGTGAGGAAGAAGAAGTCCTCGCCGTTGCGCCCGATCAGGGTCTCGCGCTCCAGGCGCTGGAGGCTGGCCTCGATCTGTCGGCGCAGGGCCAGGCGGTCGGCGTCGATGCGGTCGACGAACAGGGTCACCAGGTTATCGACGTTGCCGCGAATCTCATCGACATAGCGGATCAGGAACAGGGTGCGCAGGAGCAGCGAGTCGAAGGCTTCGAGCTTGTCGTTGCCGGCGGCGTGGTCGAGCGTCGACTTGACGACGCCTTCGAGGAAACTCTCGATGGCCGGGTAAAACCGATGCAGCGGGACCAGCACGCCGACCGGCTCGGCGGCGAGTTGGACGGCGGCCGACTGGAAGGCGTCCAGCATGGAGCGCTCGCCGCGGGCCAGGTGCAGACCGGTGACCCCGTGACGGCGAATGGCCTCGAAGACCTTTTGGATCAGTTGAAACTGATAAGGGGCAAAGGGGTAGACGCTGACGAAGTCCAGCGCGTCGGCATAAGGCTTGAAGGTCATGCCGACATTGCTGAAGCTGAGCTGGTTCTTGAGGATGTCGGCCTGGTCGCGGTAGAGGGCCGCCAGCGTCGCGCGGGCGGCGTCGGTCTTGTCCAACAGACGCTTCTGGATGACCTCGTCCACGTTTGCGCTGGAGAGTGACAGGCGGGTCTTGAAGCGGCCCTGGATCTTGGAGAAATCATTGGCGCGGGCGGCACGGACCTCGCCCAGCACGGCGTCGATGTCCTCTTGGGAGGTGACCACGACCCAGGCCCGGCCGCCGCAGACGGTGCCCAGGTTCTCGGCGATGGTCTGGAGATTGAGCATCAGGTGAGTGTCCTGGCCGATGAACTGGCCGATCTCGTCCACCAGGAAGCAGATGCGATGAGCCGGCCCGCGGCTGTCCAGGTAATCCTTGATCCAGCCGGCGAAGTGCTCGACGGTCAGGAGCGACTTGAAGTCCTCCTCGGAACGTTCGAGCCAGGCGCGCGCCCCTTCCGGGGTCTTGCCCAGGGCTTCGGACAGAGCCAGCACCAGTTCGTCGGCGTAGAAGCTGTAGCCGTCGCGTTCCTGCTCCCAGTCACACTTGGCAGTGGTGCGGAAGGCGGTCTTGAAGGCGTCGAGCTTGTTTTGAGCGGCGAGGCGGCGTTCCAGGTCGGCGATGTGCGGATGGTCCCCGCAAAAGCCCAGTTTCTCGTTGAACACCTTGAGAAAGACCCGCAGGATGGCGTCACGTCCGCTGGCGGTGTCGGCCTTGCTGTCGATGTTGAACAGGCAGACATCGACGGCGGTGCCGACCGCGCGCTTGATGTCCGCCGCCAGCATGGCGTCCTGGATCTTGCCGTCGAAGAACGCGATAGCGCGCCGGGTCTGTCCCGCATGGCTGATTTCGCGGTTCTCCAGCAGGTAGGACAGGATCTTGAGAAAGTGCGACTTGCCCGAACCGAAGAACCCCGAGATCCAGACCCCGACCTTACCGACCACCTTGGGATCCCCGGCGTTGTCGATCGCATCCAGGTAGGCGCCGAAGAACCGGCGGAAATGGATATCCAGTTCCTTGGTAACGACATACTCATCGAGTTCCTGCCAGACGGATGCACTATCGGCTTGATCGGCCTTGATGACGCCGTTGATGGGGCGGTCGATCGGCTTGGTGAAAAGATCATTGATCAGCATAACCTACACTCCTGCCGCTGAAGAGTTGTCCACAGATGACACAGATGAACACAGATAAGAAGCAATACATGACTTTGAAGGATTGGCGACTCGTTGATCGACTGCGGAAGCCTCAATGATTTCTTCATCTGTGTCAATCTGTGTCATCTGTGGACTATTCTTCATCCGGCTGATCGGAAGAGTTGTCCACAGATGACACCGATGAACACAGATAAGAAGCAATACATGACTTTGAAGGATTGGTGACTCGTTGATCGACTGCGGAAGCCTCAATGATTTCTTCATCTGTGTCAATCTGTGTCATCTGTGGACTATTCTTCATTCGGCTGATCGGAAGAGTTGTCCACAGATGACACAGATGCACACAGATAAGAAATAATGCATGACCTTGAAGGATTGGTGACTCGTTGATCGGCTGCGGAAGCCTCACTGATTTCGGCCTTGATCGTAATCCCGGCCAGCGGCATGCGTAGTCAGGGCTTCCAGCCCTGAGGGTGTCAGGCCAGGATGGCCTGACTACGCACCTGGCGAGCCCAAGTGGCCGGAATCTTGATCAAGGCCCTGATTTCTTCATCTGTGTCAATCTGTGTCATCTGTGGACTATTCTTCATCCGGTGAATCGGTGGATCAGCTCACCAGACGGAAGGCGCGGTAATAGGGTTTGTCTTGCAAGGTGCCGAATAGCCGCAGGGATTGTCCGTCGTAGACGCCGGGGTAGAACAGCACGAGCGGCGTGCTGCCCATACGGTGGTGCAGATTGTTCAGCAGGTTGTGGGTGCGCAACAGGGGGTAGGCACTGCCGACCCCGGAGACGAGCACCAGGTCCTGTTCCGCGGGCTTGACCTCGGTGGCGAATACGGCCGCCAGCTTGCCCGCGTCCAGCGGCGCGGCGAGCGCTTTGCGCAGGGCCGCGTCGCCCTGCTTCGTATAGAGGTCCAGGGCCTTGTCGTAGAACCCGCGATCCTTCAGGTGGCGGATGATCAGGTCGAACAGGTTGATGTGCGTGAAGCGCAGCGCGGGGCGCCGTTTGGGGATCTGGGCGAGTAGAAAGGCGAGGTGCCCGCGCACCTCCAGTTCCCGTTCGGCGGGATAGTCGAAGGCGTAGAACGGGATCTCGTTGCCCAGGCCCTTGCCTTGAAGGAAGTCGTCGGCGGTGACGCGATCAAGGATCTGGTCGAGCCGTTGGCTGAAGTCGCTGTTCATCCTGTCACCTGGTTTTTATCGCGCATTCACCTGCATGCAGCGCAGGGCATAGTCCTGGCCGTGGGCCTTGAGGTAGTCCACGAGCGCCGGCGCGACCGTCAGGGGCCTCAGGGTTCGCGTGCGCGCGTCGGACAGGTAACCGGCCTCGGTCAGCATGCCGAAGGCGCGCGTCCGCAGGCTGGTCAGGGTCCCGGTCGACCAGTCCGGTGTGCGGGGATCGCGGGTGTGGCAGTCCTCGACATAGCGGTCCCAGTGCTGGGTCTTGAGTGTCTCCTCGAACCGCCGGTAGAGATCGCGGACGACCAGGTCCATAAAGTCGCCGACCAGGGGGGAGTAGGTGATGGTCGCCGCAAAAAGCGCCTGGGTCGCCACCGGCTTGTCGCCGTCGCGGACCAGGCGCCATAAGCCCGCGGTCATGGTCCGCAGGCGGGCGCGAATCAGCAGGGCCTTGGTCAATGCCGTGGTGGGCGAGCGCTTGCGCAGGAGGTTGTCCCCTGCGATGGCCCGCTTCCAGCCGGCCGCATCGACGCCCTGAAGCAAGAGATCGGCCACGAGACGGCTTTCCGGGACCATGAGGCCGCCCTTGGTGAAGTTGGCCCGGTAGCGTGTGTCGGCAGGTGCGGCCATCAGTCGGAACATCCTGTGCGTGGCGATGGTTGATCTTTTGGACCAGAGCGTTGAACCCGCGGTTCGACTCTTTGCTGCGCGGGAACCTAATCTTACCCTACGTCGACCGGTTAACGGCCATGGCGCCCGCTCCACCCCGGAACATGACAGTCCTCTCGACCGCTGTCGCAACTGCCAGCGTGCGAGGCTGCGTAGTCAGGGCTTCCAGCCCTGACTGCTCCAGTCCCGACGCGGTCAGGCCAGGATGGCCTGACTACGCACGTTCACGGTAAGCCTCGACCTCCGGTTTTCCTGTGTTCGGAACGATGCTCAAAGCCGCCAACAGCCGCCCCCGGGTTACAAGTCACACCCGGCGCGCTAGACTCGGATCGCGATGCCCTGACGGCCTGCGGAGGACCAAGCCATGTACACCAACGCCCAGTATCAAGCGCGTGACGATCGGCCGGTCGATGACCAGATCGTCAACCTTCACGACCTAAGTTGGGAGGATTATGAACGGCTGCTGACCATGCGCGGCGATTGTTCGGCGCCCCGTATCAGTTATCTGGAGGGGGAGGTCGAGATCATGAGTCCGTCCCAGACCCACGAGGGCATCAAGTCGCGCATCGGACGACTGGTCGAGACCTATTGCCTGGAGCGCGACATCACTTTCAGCACCTACGGCTCCTGGACCTTGAAATCACTGGACCGCACGCGGGCGGCCGAGCCGGACGAGTGCTGGGTTTTCGGCACCGCGCCCGCCGACCGCCCGCAACTGGCCGTCGAAGTGGTCTGGACTTCCGGACGGATCGACAAACTCGACATTTACCGCAAGCTTGGCGTCGCCGAGGTCTGGTATTGGCGCCGCGGGCGCCTGCAACCCTATTGTCTGCGCGGTGAACGCTATGTTCCCGTCACCGCCAGTGAGGTGTTGCCGGGCCTGGATCTGGATCTGCTGACCCGCTTTCTCGACCAGCCCACCACGTCGGACGCCATTCGCGGCTATCGGCAGGCGTTGCAGACGGATTTGTCCACAGATGTCACAGATGTTCACAGATGAAGATAAACATCTGTGTTCATCTGTGACATCTGTGGATCAGCTTTCCGCCCCACGACCTCGGCGGAAGGTCTGGTCGGAACGACGACCAACGCCGCTCAACTCATCCAAGAAGATCCCGTTACTCCGGGTTCGAGGTGCGGACAGCCTGCGCTTGATCCTTCCCCAACAGCGAATGCACCAGCACCCGCTCGCCACTCGGGTCCAGCGCCCTGGCCTGATCGACGACCTGCCGATGATGGGTGAACAAAATCACTTGGGTCCTGACTGAGAAATCCGCCAGGGCGGCGAGCGTGGCCTGGGCGCGCGCGTCGTCGAACTGGATGAGAATGTCGTCGACGATGAACGGCAGGGGCTCGGCGCTGTCCAGGTAATGGTCCAGATTGGCCAGGCGCAAGGCCAGGTAGAGCTGATCGCGGGTACCGGTGCTCATGCCCTCCACCCGCACCCGCTCGCCGGTGGCGCGCCGGCCTGTCAGCACGGGCTGATCGCAGGTGTCGAAGTCGGTTTCGACCGCACTGAAGGCGTTGCAGGTCAGTCGGGCGAAATAGCCGCTGGCGCGGCTGAGGATGGGGTCGCGGTGCTGACGGCGGAAGCGCTCGATTTCATCGCGCAGAATCCGCGCCGCGAGTTTGACCCGGACATAGCGCTCGCCCTGGGCACGCAGGCTCGACAGACTCTGCTGCGCCTCCTCGGCCAGGGCAGCGGCAGCATCGTCACCGGCCATGGCGGCGAACTGGCGTTCGACCTCCACTTTCTGTTCGAACAATGCGGCCTGCTGCGGACGCAATTCACCCTCGATCCGCGCCTCCAGTGCCGTCAGTTCGGCCAGGACGGCATCGCGGTCGACCTGCCCGGCTTCCTCCTGCAACGCCTCGATCCCCAGACCATCGCCGGCGGTCACCAGTTCGATTTCGACCTCGCTCAGTTGCCGGCCCAACTCGCGATGTTCCTGGACTCGTTGCTCGACGGCCGCCAATTGGTCCGGATCGGTGCATCCGGCTTCGCGGCAGAGTTCGGCGAGCACCGCATCGGCCGCCTGGATGGCGGCTTGCGCCTGCTGGACCTCCTGCTGCGCGCGGCGCGACTGGGAGTCGAGTTCGTCGCGTCGGCTCTGGTCCTCGCGCTGCCTGACCAACCGGGCGTGCAACTGCAGGACGGACTCCTCGACCGGCCGGCCGCGCAGGTCCGGCGCCAGTCTCGCCAAGAGCGCGTCGACCTGGTCGCGGAACTGCACCCCATCGGCGTCGATACCCTGGATGCGCGCGTCCAGCCGCTCGGCCTCACCGAGTTGTTTGAGACAGGTATCGAGGCCGGTCAGAAAATCGGTCAGCTCGCCCGGACCGGCATCCGCGGCCAGGCCGAGTTCAGCCGTCAGTGCGCCCCAGGCGGCCAGCCAGTCGGCCCGCTCGTCCTGCCGGGTCTTGACCTCGAGCATCAGCCGCCGCTGAGACGCTTCGAGCGCGGCAATCTCCTGCGTCAGCAGGACGCGGCGGCGCTCGGTCTCCTGCAGGATACGCAGTTGCGCTTCGGCCTGATCGAGCAGGGGGTTGAGCCCTGCCGTCGCTTCCGACTCCGGCGGCACCCCCAGCCCCAGCGCGTCGAGCGCGGCCTGAACGGCGCGCAGGTGACCCTGCCGGGTCGTCTCCAGGGCCGCCAACTCGGCCATCAACGCATCGCCCTGCCCGGCCCGTTCGCGCAACCGCAACGCCGCCGCGTGCCACTGGCGCATCTCACGGGGCGGCAGCGGTATCAAACCGCAGGGCGACCAGAGTGCGCACCAGGCCTGTTCGAGTTGCTCACTCTGCTCCGCCAGGCGCGTCGCGGCCTGCCCGGCCGCGTCCAGCCGCTGCTCACAGGCTTCCAACCGGGCCTGCGCGGCAGCCTGCTCATGGACCCGCTGAGCCTCGCGCCGCAGACGATCGGCGACCTCATCAGCCTGTGCCACCGCGCCCTCGAACGCCAGGGGCAGCGCGGTCCCCGCCGCATAGGCGTGGGCCGCGGCAGCGATGTCCTCGCCCTCGAGCCACTGCCGTTTGATGAGTTGCCAGCCGTGCTCGCGCGCGGCACGCGACTGTTCGAGATCGACCTCCGACGGCGCCGCGCCGGCCAACTGGAAGACCCGCAGTGACTCCGCGCTCTGCCGCCGCTCGGCCTCAACCTCGGCGCGCAGCGTCTCCAGGGAGCGTCGGGCCTCGTCCAGCCCCTGCGCGTCGGCGATGCAGCGCTCGATGGACTCACCGCTCGGCAAGGGCGCGGCCCGCAGCGCGTCCAGGTCGGCGCCCCAGAGCCCGAGTGCGGCCAACTCGCGACGGCAGGCGTCCGCGTGCTGCGTGCTGCGCGCGCGCGTCTCGGCGATGGCGCGCTCCAGATCGCCGGCCCGCCGGGCCTCCTCGGTCGCCCGGCGCAGTCCGTCCGGCGGCGGGCTGACCGGCAGCCCGGCGTGCGCGGCGCGCCGGTCCGCGAGTTGTTCCGCGGCCTCGGCCAAGGTGCCCCGCGCCTGTTCGAGCGCGGCGGCGACCGCTTCCTGACGCCCGCCGAGCTCGGTCGCCCGCCGCCGCCGATTGAGCAACGGACGCAAGGTCGGCGCCGCGTCCAGGGTCAGATCGGGACGCAGTTGCCCCAGCAGGGTGGCGGCCTGACCCGCCAAGGCGGCCCGCTCGGCCACCAGCCCCGGCCGATCCGCGGCCGCCTTGCGGTGACTGCCCAGTCGCTCACGCAGGGCATCGATCAGCTCGGCCTCCGCCAGCAGATCGGCGGACACCTGCAAGGCCGCGGCCTGCTCCTTGAGTTCCGCGTCCCGCCTCTGGGCATTCAAACGGCTGGCCAGCGCCAGCGTGCGTTGCGCCACGGCGGTTTCACGCCGCTGACCAAAGCCCGCGGACAACCCCGGAACCTCGCCGAGCCGCGCGTGCTGTTCAAGCAACTGGGCGTGCCGCGCCAGGTTCGGCAGAGTGCGGCGGATGCGCTCCAGCCGGTGGCGTTGTCCGGCCGCGAGCGCCAGCGCGGCATCCAGTTCGGCCACCCGCCGCCGCGCCTGCTGCACGGCCTTGCGCGCCTCGTCCCACTGCCGCGCCGACAGCGAGACCTCGCGCTGACGGTGTTCGATCTCCGCGAAGCGGTGCAGCTCGCTGTTGATCGTCGGCTTGGCGCCGCGCGGCAAGAACAAGGCGCTCGCTTCCTCATCGAGCCGCCGCAGGACCGCGTTGAGGTCGACCCCGCCCAGGCCGCTGCCGAACAACGCCTCGGCCTCACGACCGCGCTCGGCCAGCAGCGCCTGACCGCCGCTCACCAGCCCTTCATGATCGATGCCGAACAGGCGCTCGAACAGGCGGTCATCGACACCGGCGAGCAGCGGCGCCAGGGTATCGTCGGGGAGTGTCTTGCCGTCGCTGTCCAACAGGGTGTTCTTCCGGCCCTTGCGCCGAATGCAGTGGACCTCGGCACCGTTCGACCCACGCAACCGACCGCCGACCCGCAGATCCTGCCGGTCGTGCAGAAAATCGTCGCCGGTGCGCTCGGGGATGCCGTACAGCAACGCCCGTAATGCGCGCAGGGCCGAGCTCTTTCCCGCCTCGTTGGGTCCGAAGATCAGGTGCAGACCCTGCTGCCCTCCACTCAGGTCCAGATCGCAGTCGGTGAAGGGGCCGAAGGCGCGCAGGTGCAGGTCCAGAATTTTCACTTGCTCGGCCTCCGATCGTCGTCCGGTTCCCGATGCTGACCCAGCAGCCGGTCGAGCAACAGTGCCTTGACATCCTCCAGACAGTTCTGCAGATAGGGCGGCGCGGCGGGGTCGAAACCGTCCGCGCCGGAGCGCAGACTCAGCGGCAGTTTGATCCCCAGGTCAGCGACCTCGGCGGCCAGATCGGCCAGCCGCGGCGGGTCCAGCTCCAGCCCCTCGATCGCCCGCAACAGGCTGCCGAGCGCATCGTCACCGGCGGGAGCGGACGCCGTCCCGCGGGTGTCGATCTGCACCTGCTCGACCCACAGGTCACCGGCGCCGACACTGCCGGCGAGCACGCGACAGTCGTTGACCACGCGCTCGCGCTCGGCATGCAGTCGGCCATGGACCCCGCAAGCGCCGGTGAGCCGGATGCGCACCGCCGACAAGCGGCCCTCGGCAGCAGGCAGCACGGCGCGCAGGGCCGGCTCGACCCGGTCATACACGGCCTCCAGGGTTGCGACCGCGGTCAGGTCGACCGTGCAGACCGACCAGCGCACCACATCCAGGGCGCGGTGTTCGAGGTGACTCACCTGTCCGTCCTCGACCCGCACCAGGGTGCAGCCCTTGGGTCCGGTCTCACGGGCGTGCCGTCCCTGAAGATTCCCTGGAAAGACCACCCAGGGTGCCTGCGCGACCACTTCGCGCTGGTGCACATGGCCGAGCGCCCAATAGTCGTAGCCGCGGGCGCGCAATCCGGCCAGGCTGCTGGGGGCATAGGACTCATGTCCCGGCCGGCCGTCCAGCGAGGTATGCAGCAGACCAATGTTGAACAGATCCGGGTCCGCCGCGGGATAGGCCAGCACCAAATCCTCGGTGACCGCGCGAGTCGGGAAACCCTGACCATGAACGGCCACCCCGAGCGGCTCCAGAATGCGGGTCTCGGGCGCACGGGTCGAGAACACCAGGACATTCTCCGGCGGACGCAGCACCCGGGTGAGCTGACTTGCCGCGTCGTGGTTACCGGCGATCATCAAGACCGGAATAGCCGCCTCCTGCAGCCGGGCCATCTGATGGGTGAAGAAGAGCCCGGTGTTGTAGTCCCGCCAGTCGCCGTCATAGAGGTCGCCCGCCAGCAGCACGAAGTCCACCGACTCGGCGAGCGCCAGATCCACCAACTGCGCGCAGGCCCGCCGCGTCGCCCCACGCAACTCGCCCACCGGCGCCCCTTCATAGCGTTCGAGACCGCGCAGCGGGCTGTCGAGATGAACGTCGGCGGCGTGAATGAACTTCAAGTTGGGACCTGTGACGCGTGCAGCCGGGTTCGGGGTTCCGGGTTCCGGGTTCCGGGTTCCGGGTTCCGGGCGCGGGCCTTGATCGTAAGCCAGCGGCATGCGTCGTCAGGGCTTCCAGCCCTGAGGGTAACGACGCACCCGGCGAGCCCAAGCGGCCGGAATCTTGATCGAGGCCCGGCCGCGCGGCGCCGGGTCAAACGTGGGGACGACGAACCCTATCTTAGGCGATTTCCGTCAAATCCTATACTCAGCGATTTGATTTGACGATCCGACAAGGTATCTCGATACTCTAATCCTTGTCATTGTTCCAACAACTGTCTGCCGGTGACGCGCAACACTTCAGCCCACGGAAGCTCACCATGATCGAACCCGTCAACCTGATCACGCTGCCCTCACACTTACCCGGTCCGCTGGCCGTTGCCATGCGTGCGAGCCTGGGTCCAAGCCCGGCCAGGCACCTCGCGGCAGCGAGCGTCCTGGCATTGGCGCTTGCGAGCCCGCTGAGCGCCTTGGCCGAGACCTTCACCGTCACCACTACCGACGATGCCGGGCCGGGCAGCCTGCGTCAGGCGATGCTCGACGCCAATGCCGAACCGGGGCCGGACGAGATCGTCTTTGCGTCCACCGTCACCGGCACCATTACACTCACCTCCGGGGCACTGGTCAGCACGGACGTGCTGACCCTGAGCGGGCCGGGCGCGGCGGAATTGACGCTGGATGGCGGTGGAGCTTTCGATATCCTGCAGTTGCAGTATGACCGCCCTTCATATCAATCCCTAGAACTCACCGTTTCCGGCTTGACGTTGACGAACGCACTCACCGCAATCAATGGCTCCGACTATAGCACTCGAGTCAAGGTTGCAGATACGGTTATCACTGGAAACACTACTGGAATCTATCCTAGCGATTCGTACGGATACGGTGATTTGGAAGTCAGTGATTCATTGGTCTCCGACAACCATTTTGGCATCATTGTTGGCGCTTCTTGGAAATTGGGCGATAATCACACGACAACCATCCGAAACACCGTGGTTATAGGGAATGTGACAGGTATTATTGCCGACAACAGTGTTGCGATCACCGACAGCACGATTACCGATAACGCAACCGGAATTCGTGCATGTTATGGGGGCGGTCGTGCTTCCATTAGCGGCAGCCTGATCTTCGGGAATCACTCCGGCGTTTCGGTAAGCCTCGGCTACTCCAGCTGCGCATTCACAATCGATAACAGCACCATCACCGGAAATGGGGGCACCGGATTTTCCTCCTCGTTATGGCTCAGCCAACTATCTCTACAGATACGGAACACGACAATCACCGGCAACGCGTTCGCCGGCGTCGAATTTCTACCATTTTATTACAATGATCATTCATATGGCGAGATTTCTATCCTGAATTCAATCGTCGCGGGTAACGGGTCAGGCTCGGGGCTGGACCTGACCGGGCCTATCCCCTTCGACGTCGATTATTCGTTGATTCAGGCGCCGCCTGACGTAACGATCAATGAGAAGGTGACCGGGTCCAACCTCTTCGGCATCGACCCGATGCTCGGACCTTTGGGAGACCATGGCGGCCCCACCCACACCCAAGCCCTGCGACCTGGCAGCCCGGCGCTCGATCGCGGCGATCCGGACTTCAGCCCCCCGCCCGAGTTTGACCAACGCGGCACCGGCTTTGCCCGCGTGGTCAGCGACCGCATCGACTTGGGCGCGGTTGAGGCGCAAGCCGACGAGGCGCCATGGCGTGCCAAGCTGCTGTCCCTCGGCGACACCAACGGTGACGGTTCCCCGGAGCTCGCCGTCATCACCAGCGCCGAGGGTCCCAGTCGCGCGACGGTGAAGGGCGCCGTCAACGGCGCACTGATCAGCCAGTTCGAATTCAGCGCCGGCCTGCGCCCGGTGGTCGCCGCCAAGACGATGCCAGCCGTCAGCCAAGACCCTAGCCCGCAGATCGTCCTGCTCGGGGGCGTCCCGAGCCGGGCCGAGACCCGTCATGCACCGACGGGCGATCTGCGCGGGAGTGTCGCCTTCGATCCCGAATCCACCGCCGTGGATCTAGCGGTGCTCCCCGACCAGGATGGCAATGGCGTCCAAGAACTTGCCACGCTCCTCACGGCATCGACGATGATGCAGATCGCGGCGGAGGGGGTGACCGAGCGGGTGAGTCTCGACTCGAACGGAGCGCAAGGCAACCAAGGCGGAACCGAGTTCCCGGCGATCAGCGCTGACGGACGGTTCGTCGCGTTCAAAGCCCAGTCCAGCAATCTCGTACCGGATGACACCAATGACGCGCATGACGTCTTCATCCGCGACCGTGAAACGGGCACGACCGAGCGGATTAGTCTCGACTCGAACGGAGTTCAAGGTAACAACTCCAGTTCTTATGCTGCGATCAGTGCCGATGGACAGTTCGTCGCGTTCGCATCCTACGCCAGCAATCTCGTGCCAGGCGACACCAACGCTGCGGAAGACGTCTTCGTCCGCGACCGTAAAGCGGGCACGACTGAGCGAGTCAGTCTCGATTCAAACGGGGTCCAAGGTAATTCTTCGAGTACTTACGGTGATAAAATAGCAATCAGCGCTGACGGACGGTTCGTCGTATTTACCTCCGCGGCCAGCAATCTTGTACCGGGCGACACCAACGGTGCGGATGACGTCTTCGTCCACGACCGTGAAACAGCCACGACCGAGCGAGTGAGTCTCGACTCGAACGGGGTTCAAGCGAACGACTGGAGCTGGTCTCCGGCGATCAGTTCAAACGGACGGTTCGTCGCGTTCGCGTCCATTGCCGACAATCTCGCCGCGGGCGACACCAACCGTGCGACTGACGCATTCGTCCACGACCGCAACACCGGTGCGACTGAACGGGTGAGTCTCGACTCGAACGGAGTCCAAGGGAACGCTTCCAGTGCGGGATTTTACCAAGATTCAATGGCAATCAGCGCTGACGGACGGTTCGTCGCGTTCACATCCGCGGCCAGCAATCTCGTATCGGGCGACACCAACGCTACGGATGACGTCTTCGTCCACGACCGTGAAACGGCGACGACCGAGCGAGTGAGTCTCGACTCGAACGGGGTTCAAGGTAACGGCACGAGTTCTTATCCTACGCTCAGTGCCGATGGACAGTTCGTGGCGTTCGCGTCCTCCTCCAGCAATCTCGTGCCGAAAGACAACGACATTGAAGACGTATTCGTCCACGACCGTGAAACGGGCAGAACCGAGCGCGTGAGCACCGACACCTGTGGGGATTCAGGTCAGCGTGGCTCGTGGGATTATGTGGCATCGAACGCGCCGGCGATCAGCGCCGACGGCAGCACCGTCGCATTCCTGTCTTATGCGAACCTCGTTGCGGACGACACCAATGGTACGGGTGACATTTTCGTCCGGGCACCCGCACCCGCCAATGCCCCGACGCTTTGCCCGGTCACCGTGGACTCGACCCGTGTCGACATACGCGATGCGCTCACCGGCAACCTGCTCAACACCCTGCCCGTCGCCGCGCAGTTCGAACCGCGCCAAGTGCTGGCCTTGCCCGACCTCAACGGCAACGGCAGCGCCGAGGTCGGGGTGATCCTGTCCGAGAAAGACAAGGCCGATCGCGTACTCATCATGGACTCCCGCACCGGGGCCACGGTACAAACGCTCTGGTCCGGGGCCGACTTGCTGCAGGCCGAGGCGGTCACCGACCGGAACGGCATCACCCAGGTCGCGATGCTGTGGCGTCCCGCGGCCGCGGACGCCACGCAGGTGTGGGCGGTTGATGCGGTCACCAACCAACGCGTCGCCACCTTGGCCGCTTTCAACCCCGAGTACGACCCGCTGAAGTTAGTCGTCGTGGACGACATGAACGGCAATGGTGCGCAGGAGTACGCGGTGCTGGGCCGCAAACCCGCGACCGGCCAAGTAAACACGACCGTGCTGGACGGCGCGACCGGCCGGTGGCTGAACCAGATTTGGTACGACAGGGCTTGTGCGCCGCTCGACCTGGTGAGCATCGCCGACCTGAACGGCAACGGGGCCGCCGAGTTAGTGATGCTGGGCCGCTGCGGCACCGCGAAAGTGCTCCGCGCCATCGTCAAGGATTCCAAGACGGGGCAGGTGTTGAACCGGCTTGATTTCTAGCAAGGCGGACGCCGTGATGGCCCACTCATGGCTGTCAATCGCCTTATTTCTGACGCGTCATTTAACCTTCACCGGTATGGCTTCCTTCCCATGTTTCTGGAGCGCGGCGCGGGTCTGTTCCATGGCTTTCTTTCCGTCCAGCGGGCCGGTCATGACACGATGCCAGATGTCGCCGTTCTTCATGGTGACCGGCTGGACCCGGGTGGAGACGCCGAGCAGGGCGAGTTGGGCTTTCATGCGGTCGGCATCCTTGGCGGTCTTGAATGAGCCAACCTGGAGCACATAGGTGCCGGACCCGGCCGGGACGGCGGTAGTCTTCTTGGGCGCATCGGCCGGCGGGGTGCTCGGCTGGACCGGCGCGTCAGGTTCGTCCGGCGGGGGCGGTTCCGGACGGGGAGCGGGGGGCGGCAGCGGCTTGTCGTTGGCCTTGATGTCGACGACGGTGTCGCGCAGGATGTTCTCGAACTGGAAGTTCGGCTCCTGCGGCGCCGGCCGCTCGGCCTTGGGGGCGACGGCCACCGGGGGCGTCACCGGTCCGCGGGTTTGCGTCATCCAATAGAGCCCGACCCCGAAGCTGCCGGTCAGGGTGCCGAGCAGGAACCACCAGACACAGGAGCGCGGACGGGTGCGCCGGGGGGTCACCTTGGCGGCGCCGCGACGATAATCCCGGACCATCTACATGGCCTCCGGGGCGGAGACGCCCACCAACGCGAGTCCGTTGCGCACGACCTGCCGCACGGCCAGGATGAGCTTGATGCGCGCGTCGCGCAGGTCGGCATCCGGCACCAGGAACTGGTGGGCGTTGTAATAGGTGTGCAGATCGTTGGCCAGTTCGCGCAGATAGGTGGTGAGCAGGTGCGGCTCGTGGCCGATGGCGGCGAGTTCGATCACCTCAGGGTAACGGGCGAGCGTGCGCAGCAGCGCCTGCTCGTGGTCTTGCGTGAGCAGTTCCAGGTTGGTGATGCCGGGGGTCGGGTCGATCACGATGCCCTTGTCGGCGGCCTGGCGCAGTACACTGCACACGCGCGCATGGGCGTACTGGACATAGTAGACCGGATTGTCGGCGGACTGGCTTTTCGCCAGGTCCAGGTCGAAATCCATGTGTTGCTCGCACCGGCGCATGACATAGAAGAAGCGGGCGGCGTCGCGCCCGACCTCTTTGCGCAGTTCGCGCAGCGTAACGAACTCGCCGGAGCGGGTGGACATCTGGGCACGTTCACCCCCCCGGTAGAGAATGGCGAATTGCACCAGGAGCACATCCAGGCGCGCGGCGTCGTCGCCCAGCGCGGTCAGCGCCGCTTTGACTCGCGGAATGTAGCCGTGGTGGTCAGCCCCCCAGATGTCGATGACGCGCTCGAAACCGCGCTCCAGCTTGTCCATGTGATAGGCGATGTCGGAGGCGAAGTAGGTGCCCTGGCCGTTCTCGCGCACCACGACCCGGTCTTTCTCGTCGCCGAAGGCGGTGGAGCGGAACCAGAGTGCCCCGCCCTGCTCGTAGACGTGACCGGACTCACGCAGGCGTTCGATGGCGCGGTTGACGGCGCCGCGCTCGGCCAGCGAGCGCTCTGAGTACCATTCCTGATAGGTGACACCGAACTCGGCGAGATCAGCGCGGATATCGTCGAGGATGGTGTTGAGCCCGAGCTCGAAGCAATAGCGGTAACGGTTGTCGCCGAGCAGGTGCTTGGCGGCGGTGATGAGGGCATCGATGTGCGCCTCCTTGTCGCCGCCGTCCAGGCCGGGCCGCTCGTCGGGCGGGGCACCGGCGAAGACCTGATCGGCCTCCACCCGGTAGGCGTCCGCGTGCTCGCGGTGCAGGGTGGCGGCGATGTCCCAGACATAGTCGCCCTTGTAGCCGTTGCTCGGGAAGTCGATGTCCTCGCCGCACAGTTCCAGGTAGCGCAGCCACACGGAGGTGGCGAGGATGTCCATCTGGCGGCCGGCGTCATTGACGTAATACTCACGATGGACCTCGTAGCCCACCGCGGCCAGCAGATCGGCCACTGCCGCGCCGTAGGCCGCACCGCGTCCGTGGCCGACATGCAGCGGACCGGTGGGGTTGGCCGAGACGAACTCGACCTGCACCCGCCGGCCGGCCCCGAGTTGCGAGCGGCCGTAGTGATGGCCGGCGGTCAGGATGGCCGGGATCAGGGCACGGTAGGCGTCCGCCGCGAGGAAGAAGTTGATGAAGCCGGGGCCGGCGATCTCGACCCGCTCGATCAGGGACGAGTCCGGCAGCAGGTCGACGAGCCGTTGCGCCAGATCGCGCGGCCGGGTGCGCGCCGGCTTCGCCAGGACCAGGGCGAGGTTGGTGGCGAAGTCGCCATGGGTCTGGTCCTTGGTGCGCTCGACCGCGGGCACCGGCAGTTCGTCCAGGCCCCAGTCGCCATCGGCGGTGAGGCGCGCCAAGCCGGCGCACAAAAGGTCCGTAATCTGTTGCTTCATGGGTGCTACGCGTGGAGAAAAGAGAAGGGCCGCAGGGCACGGCGCGCTTGGCGTAAAGGCGTGAAGGATAGCCTAAATCGGATCTTACGGCATGTCCCAAGCGTCAGGTCAGGTCTTGCGGGTCCACGTCCAGCGACCAGCGCAGACCGCCGTTGCGCGGGATGCTGCGCAATTGCGCGACCCAGGCGGCGAGCAGGGTTTGCAGGCCCGGACGGCGCGCACACTCCAGCAGGAGTTGGGCACGATAGCGGCCGGCGCGGCGCTCCATAGGAGCCGGAACGGGACTCGATACCTGGACGCGCAATCCGGGCTGATCCACCAACAGGGCCATGGCGAGCGCACGGGCCTGGTGCAGGAACGCCATGGGGACCTGGGCATCCGGGGCGTCGGCCCGCAGCAAGGCGAGGTGGGCGTAAGGCGGCAAGCCGGCGGCCTCGCGCTCGGCCAGGGCGAGCTCGGCGAAGCCCGGGTAGCCGCTGGTGATCAGTGATTTCAGAAGCGGATGCTCGGGATGGCGGGTCTGCAAGACGACGCGCCCCGGCCGCTGCGCCCGCCCGGCGCGGCCGGCGACCTGGACGATGAGTTGCGCGGTGCGCTCCGGTGCGCGAAAGTCCGCGGCATAGAGCGACTGGTCCAGGTCGAGGATGCCGACCAGGGTCACGCCGGGGAAGTCGTGCCCCTTGGCAAGCATTTGCGTGCCGAGCAGGAGTTGGACCTCACCCTGCCGGATGAGCGTGAGGAGACGGTCCAGTTCGCCCTTGCGGCGGGTGCTGTCCCGATCGATCCGCGCCAGACTCAAGTGCGGGAAGAGCTCCCGCAATTCCTCTTCCAGCCGCTCGGTCCCCAGACCCAGGCGGCGCAGGTCGCTGCTCCGACAATCCGGACAGGTCGACGGCAAGGGCTGGAACCAGCCGCAGTGATGACACCAGAGACGCTGCAGCCGCAGGTGCAGGGTGAGCCGGGCATCGCAATGCGGACAGGCACCCACCCAGCCGCAGTCGTGACAGGTGAGCACCGGGGCATAGCCGCGGCGGTTGAGGAACAGCAGAACCTGGTTACCGGCGGCGGTGTGCAGCTCGACCTGTTCGCGCAGCCGCGGCGACAAACCGGCACTCATGGCTTGGCCGCGGATATCGAGCAGCGCGATGGCCGGGGCGGCGGCACCGCCGGCGCGCGTGCTCAGACGCAGCCGACGGTAACGCCCGGCCCGCGCATTGTGCAGGGTCTCCAGGGACGGCGTGGCGGAGCCCAGAATCACCGGGCACCCGACCTGCTGCGCCCGGCGCACCGCCAGGTCGCGAGCGGAATAGCGGAAGCCGTCCTGTTGCTTGAGCGAGGCGTCGTGCTCCTCGTCGACGATGATCAGCCCCAGCCGCGGCAGCGGGACGAAACAGGCCGACCGGGTGCCGAGTACCAGGGTCGCGCGTCCGGCGGCGGCGCTGTGCCAGGCGCGCTCGCGCTCGGCCTCGGGCAAGGCGGAGTGCAGCACCGCATGGGGTCCGGGCAGGCGCCGCTCCAGCCGCCTGCGCAATTGGGGGGTGAGACCGATCTCGGGCACCAGCACCAGCGCTTGCCGACCGGCCGCGATGACGTCCTGGATCAGCCGGATGTAGACCTCGGTCTTGCCGCTACCGGTAACCCCGTCGAGCAGAAAGGGCGTGAAGCCAGTGCCCGCGCCCTGCACCGCCGCCACCGCCTGCGCCTGCTCCGGGTTGAGGTCGGGACCGGTCGGGTCGGGGATCGCGGGCGCGTCGCATTCCGCGGGCAGCACCCGACACGGCTCGATCAGGCCGCGCTCGCGCAAGACCTTGAGCGGCGCCGTCGCGGACCCGACCTGCGCTTTCAAGACTCCGGTCGCGAGCCCCGCCGGCGCGGCGCGCAGGATCTCCAGGATGCGGCGTTGACCGGCCGCCCGCCCGAGTTCGGCCAAATCCAGTGCACACCCGGCAGCGGTCGCACGCAGACCGGGAACCCCCTCCTCCAGCGGCGCGTCCGCACGCCGCAGGCGCACCGGCAGAGCGCTGAACAGGGCCTCGCCCAGGGGTTGCCGGTAATAGTCCGCGGCCCACCGGATCAGGCTCAGATCGGCGGCGGCGAGCACCGGCAGCGGGTCGAGCTGGGCGATCACGGATTTCAGACGCGCCGCGTCCTGATCCGAATCGGCGGCGGTCTCCACCAGTATCCCCACCCGGCGGCCGCGGCCGAAGGGCACCAGGAGACGGACCCCGGGGATCAGCCCGTCCTGCGCGGCCGCCACGGGGGGCAGATAATCGAAGAGCCCGGCCAGGGGCGCGGCGATGGCGACGCGCAGGATCAGCGGGACCGGCGCAGCGGCTGGAAGGCTCGGCGGCGGCCCGGTCGGCCCCTCAGAGGCAAGTGGCGAGATCGTCGTTCTCCTGCGCGGTCGGCCCCGGCGCGGCATAACACGCCAGGATACCCTGTTCGGCGGCAACCGCGGCATTCGGGAGATCCCCGCAGGGCACCGCGACGCTTGCGCACCCGGATACAGTGTGTATCATGGCTGCAAACTCCGAGCCGTATCCCGCTATGGTGCCATTGAATCAACAGGTACTGCGCACGGATCTGGCGGGTATGCCACTGGAGTGGGTGGATTACCGCACCGCCGCGCGTCTGTATTTACTCGAACAGGTCGCCTACGCCTGTGGGGACCCTTTGTTTCATCTGCGCGGCGGCATCAATGCGGTCACCAGGCGCCGCAGCCGGCTGCTGATTCACTCGATCATCGCCACCCATGGCGTGCACCACGCCCTGAACAAGCTGCAGGGTGATTATGCACCGCCGTTGTGCAATCGGACGCTGTTTCAACGCGACGATCACCTGTGTATGTACTGCGGCTGTCGGTTTACGAGCCATCAGCTCTCCCGCGACCATGTGCGGCCGTCCAGTCAGGGTGGACGCGACCACTGGAACAACGTGGTGAGCGCCTGTGTGCGCTGCAACAACTTCAAGGCCGGGCGGACCCCGGAGTCAGCCGGCATGGAACTGCTGGCGGTCCCCTTCACGCCGACCCATGCCGAGTATATTTACTTGATGGGTCGCGGCGTCCTGGCCGATCAGATGGAGTTTTTGCGCGCCCATTTTCCGCGCAGCAGCCCGCTGCATGGACGCCTCGGCAAGGACCCTTCGGCTTGAGCGGGCGCTTGAGCCGGCGGCGAAGCGCACAGCAGTTCCAAATTTGGGTGGCCACCCCCAACAGCGTGCAGGCCGCGAGGCTGATGGTGGATGCGCTGCGCTTATCCACCCTACAAAATCTGCAATTTTGTAGGGTGGATAAGGCGCGCCGCACGCTGTTCGAGACTCGGCACGTCGGTCGTGCGCGCCGCATCCACCAGGGGTCGCGCGAGGTCGCCCAAATTTGGAATTGCTGCGGAGCATATGACTGACTGGACGGTGATCGCCACGCGGATCGGGACGGCCACCGGCAGTCCATTCACCCCGCGAACCACGCGCGCGGTCGGCGGCGGCTGCATCAACACCGCGATGACGATGAGCGACAGCGCCCGCGCTTTCTTCGTCAAGACCAACACCCCGGCCCGCCTCGCGATGTTCGAGGCCGAGGCCGCCGGGCTCGCCATCCTCGCCGCCGCGGGCGCCATCCGGATCCCCAGGCCCATCTGCTGGGGCCGGACCGACACCCTCAGCTATCTGGTGCTGGAGCACCTGGATCTCAGCGGACCGGCACG
>Ga0247839_1003334_pt1 | contig 22390 bp, 20 predicted proteins | sample LaCruzMarch2015__6_FD_192405 | JGI IMG/M metagenome (GOLD analysis project Ga0247839, IMG submission 192405) | Freshwater microbial communities from meromictic Lake La Cruz, Castile-La Mancha, Spain - LaCruzMarch2015_16m | ecosystem: Environmental > Aquatic > Freshwater > Lake | place: Spain... | reverse complement strand
TAGCCGGCCTTGGTCAAGGCCGCCGCGGCGACCATCCGGTTGGTTTTCACGTCATCCACCAACAGGATGGGCAAGTCCCGACGGGCCGTCCCGGCCGGTAACCGACAGGCGGGCGCGTGCGTCGCCGCGACGGGCACGACCGCCTGCCGCGCAACCGGAAGCGCCAGCTCGAAGGAAAACCGGCTGCCTTGCCCAGGCGCGCTGTCGATCACGATCTGCCCGCCCAGCAGGTTGACGATGCGCTGGGAAATGGCGAGCCCCAGTCCGGTGCCGCCCGAATGCTTCGCAGCCCCATCGTGGATCTGGCTGAACTCATCGAACAGCCGCGCCTGGCGGTCTTTGGGGATGCCTGTTCCCGTATCCTGCACCTCGAAGCGCAACCGTTCGCAGGACTCGCCGGGGCACAGAGTCTGCACCCCAAGACTCACCTGCCCGGAGTCAGTAAACTTCACCGCGTTACCGAGCAGATTGATCAACACCTGGCGCAGCCGCAAGGGATCGACCTGCACGACGGCGGGGAGATCGGCGGCCAAGGCGATGCGCAGATCCAATCCCTTGGCCCGCGCGAGCGGACGCACGGTGGCGGCCGCCCGTTCGACCAGCTCCGCCAACGCCGTCGGCTCCGCAAACAGCGTCATCTCGCCCGCCTCGATCTTTGACAGATCCAGAACATTGTTGATCAACTCCAGCAGGGCATGTCCAGCCTCGTTCGCCATGACGAGGTGCTCGCGTTGCTCCGTTGACAGCACCCAGTCGCGCGTCATGTCCAGCGTGCCGAGCACGGCATTCAGCGGCGTGCGCAGTTCGTGACTCATGTGGGCGAGAAAGCGGGACTTGGCCGCATTGGCCGCATCAGCCGCCGCGGACGCCGCCTGTGCCTCGGCCGCCGCGCGCTCGGCACCGGCGCGGGCCTCCTCCAAGGCGTCATAACTGCGCTGCAGCCGCTCGGCCATCTGATTGAAGGCGCGCGCCGTGTCGGCCAGCTCGTCGCGCCCTTCGACCGGGATGCGGTGACTCAGCCCCCCGTCCGCGACCCCCGTGGCAGCGAGTTCCTGCGCCGCACGCTTGAGCATGCACAGCGAGCGTGTGAGGTAACTGCCGAGCAGCAGTGAAAACAGGGCGACCAGCGCGATCTCCAGCAGCGCGACGCCGAGCAGGCGCCGCCGCGCCTGATCGACGAGCTGCACCTGCGCGGCGGTGGACAAGCCGATTTCAATCAGACCGAACCCGGTCCCGGCCTCGCGGATCTCCGCGCGCGCGTGCAGCACACCGCCGGCCACCGCGACCCCCTGGCGGCCGTCGGCCGCGGCGTCGGCCACCGCCGCCTCACCACGGCTGACCAGCCGTCGGCCGTGACCGTTGACCCGCAGATAGGCCACGTCCGGGTTGCGCATCACCGCTTCGGCAAAAGTCTCGAGTGAGGCCAGGTCGTCAGAGAGCACCGCGTCCTTGGCCAGGATGGCGAACAAGTCGACCGTCGAACGCGCCCGCTCCGCGATGGCGTCGGCCTTGGTGGACGCCAGATAATCGAGACTCAGCCACACCAGCACGGCCAGGAGCACGATCTCGATCAAGGCGATGCCGAGCACGGTCTTGAACCGCAGCGACAGCCGCCCGTGCGGGGACCAAGGCGTCATGGCGGCGCGCCGGACGAGGGTAAAGCAAGGATTTCGATGCCGAGCGCGCGCACATCATCCCAGTCGCCGTCAGCGGCGGGATCGATGCCCTGAAACTCGATGGCCGCAAGCAGCGCCTGACCCGCCGGCGCGTCCGCCAGCGCCGTCATCGCCTCGCGAATCCGATCGACCAGCCGCGGGTCGACCCGCGGATGGGCAGCAATGGCATGTGGTGTGAACGCCTGGGTCCGCCACAGCACCCGGAGCTGCTCGCGGGTCTCGGGCGCCGTATTCTCAAAGGTCCGCTCGATGCCGCCGCCGGCCGGATAGAGCCCCTTGGCGACCGCCAGATAAACCGACTCGTGAGATCGGACATAGTGCGGCCGGACGGTGATACCGGCCTGACGGAGCGCCGCCTGGGGAAGAATGGACGCCGCAAAGGCCGCGGGCGCGGGAAAGGCGACGGGCTGGCCGGCGAGTGCCGCGATGTCGGTGATCGGCGCGTCCTTGCGGACCACCAGAATGCCGCGGATACCAGGGCCGCGCTCCCGAGCGAAGGCCTGATAGCCGGGTGCCGCATGATAGACCGTGTAGTGATAGGGGTTCATATAGGCCAGATCATACTGTCCCTCTGCCAAGCGCGCCTCGAAGGCCGGGATATCCGGCGCCGTGCGGAATTCAATGCGTACACCCGCCGCTTGGCCGACCGCGTTCAGGAGCGGCACCCAACGCTGCACCAGCAGACTGGTCGCCTGCTGGGGGACGACCCCGAAGGTCAACACCGGCACCGCATCGACGGCCGGGGCGATCGGCTGATCCGCGGTCGCATTGGCGGCGACCAGCAGGCAGCCGAGACAGGCGAGGATTCGCAGGAATTTCGAATACATGGCGTTCGCTCTGAGTAAGTATGGGCACTTCTGCGCGCTAGAATAGGCAAAGATTGCGCCATCACTGATCAAACTTGCAGGTCAACGCGTTAGCTGCCTTCGGCGCTTGCGCCGACCCGTGCATCCCGAGAATGCCGCCGATTCTGCAAAGCGATCCTAAACCGCGCCACCTCCAGCAATCGTCGCGTCTGCCGGGGCCGATCCCATCCAAAAACATCGCATACCGCGCTGGGCGCGGTTTAGTGCAGATAGACCATCACCCGACTGGAGCGCCCTCGCCCATCCACCACGGCAATGGCCGTGAAACCGGGACCAGCGGGCCGCCACCAGAGGAGACGGGCGAAGGGCTCCCGACCGATCGGTCGACCGTCGGCGAACCAGGTGAAGGGCGGCTGTCCGCCGCGGACCTTGAGCGCCAACCCGCCGCCCTCCCCCGCGCCCGTGTCGGAGCCGATCTCCAGTCGCGCCCCGTCCGGCGGAAAGGCGATCTCCGGACCCGTCGCGACAGCCCCCACGCCCGCTCCCCGCACCCGCGCCTGACGCAGCGTCGGGGGCAGCGCCTGGGTCGCCGCGAGCAAGACGCCGGCCGGCGCCGGCGGCAGCGGCACCCGCGGACCCAGTCGCGCAAAACAGTCGAGCAGGATCGGCACCGCCGCGTCCACCCCCTTGAGCCCCGGAACCGGCGCACCGTCCGGACGGCCGACCCAGACCCCCACCACATGACGCCCGTCATAGCCGAGCGCCCAGGCATCACGGTAGCCGTAGGAGGTTCCGGTCTTGAACGCGACCCCCGCCGGAGCGGTACCGACAGGACCGGAAACCTCCTGCAGGATGGATGTCAGATACCAGGCGGCACGCGGGTCCAGGACGCGCGGGCGGCCTGTGATCGGCGCAGGGTCTGGATTGGCCGCCGCACCGTCGCGCGAATCCGTCAGGTCCAGCGACGCGCCGCCGCGGGCGATAGCGCCGTAGATTCGCACCAGGTCGAACAAGGTCAGGCCCAGCCCACCCAACCCGATGGCCAGTCCGGGCGGCGCGGCGTCCGCCAGCACCGGAGCGGCCCCGGCGCGGCGCATCCGCGCGATCAGGCGCGCCGGACCCACCGCATCCAACAACTGCACGGCCGGCACATTCAACGACAGGGCCAACGCCCGGCGTACCGTCACCGTCCCCTGGAAGGCGCGGTCGAAATTGCCCGGCACATAGCCCGCGAAGGCGGTCGGGCGATCCTCGATCAGACTCTCGGGATGGGCGATGCCGGACTCGAAGGCCAAACCATAGATCAGCGGCTTGAGCGTCGAACCCGGCGAGCGCAAGGCGCGCGTCATATCCACATGACCCTGGCGGTCGCCGGCAAAGAGCCCGGCGGACCCGACCTCGGCCAGCACCTGACCGGAGCCGTGATCGGCCACCAGCAGGGCGACCGAGACCCGCGGATCGATCGCCGCCGCCCGCTCCGCCGCCAGGGACTCCAGCCCCCCTTGCAACCGCGCGTCCAGGGTCACCCGATGGACCCCGCGGCCGGGGGCAGACTGAACCAACCGGGCGCCCAAGTGCGGGGCCAACATCGGAAACGGCCGGCGGCCGGTGGGAACCGGCTCGCGGCGCGCCGCGGTCGCGGTCTCCGCATCGATCAGACCCAGCGCCAGCGCGCGCGCCAGCACCCGATCCCGCGCCCGCCGCGCCGCTGCCGGGTCCCGATCGGGACGACGCGCCTCCGGCGCCTGAGGCAGAGCGACCAGCAAGGCCGCTTCCGCCGCGCTCAAACGCTTCGGCTCCTTGCCGAGCCAGGCGAGCGACCCGGCGCGCAGCCCCTCCAGATTGCCGCCATAGGGAGCGACCGTCAGATAGGCCGTGAGAATCTGCGCCTTCTCCGCCGCCCGCTCCAAGGCCAATGCCCCCAGCGCCTGGCGCACCTTGCCGCCCGGCGCACGGGTGCGCCCGCCCTCGAGGAGCCGGGTCAGCTGCATACTCAAGGTCGAGCCGCCGGAGACGATCCGACCCGCCGCCACGAGTTGCGTCGCGGCCCGCGCCAGGGCCAGCGGATCCACCCCCGCGTGCCGATAGAAACGCCGGTCCTCCACGGCCAACAAGAGCGCGAGAAAGCGCGGGTCAACATCATCGAGATCCAGCGGCAAGCGCCAGCGTCCACCGTCCACCGTAAAGGCGCGCAACAGCCGGTCCTCCCGATCCAGCACGACACTGGAAGTCCGCACCTGCCAATCCGGCGCTGGTGTGGCGGCCACCCAGGCACGCAGGATCAGCCAGCCGATCAGGACACAGAGAGCCGCGACCGCAAGCAAAGCCGCGGGCCAGAGAACGCGTGGGCGTGGGCGGATCACTGGATTTCAACACCTTGGCGGCGGCCACGGTACAACGCAAGAGACTGAACGCATTCAACAATCGGTGAACCAAGCCATTCTGAAGCTCACCGTCGGCAAACACGATGGATACAGAAGATCTTACGCCATCCAGGAATCCGAAACGCGGGCTTCAAATTACCGCCCAAGACGCCTATACTTAGGAGTCTCGCGCCCTTAGCTCAGTCGGTAGAGCATCTGACTTTTAATCAGGTGGTCGCGCGTTCGAGTCGCGCAGGGCGCACCATAAAAACAACGGCTTAGGCGCTTCGGCCCTAGGCCGTTTTCGTTTGAGTCACCATAGAGTCACCACGCGGAGCAAAGTCACCAGCGGCCTACCGCTCGTCAGTCTGACAAACGGTAGTCTCACGGCGTCGGCGCCGGACACCAGGGCGAGCCGGCCGCGTGCCCATGGGAGGTTAAGCCGGATTTCAAATCCGACTTCTTTGAGCCGACACCGGGACCTCGAACCAGCCGCGGCGGGCTTGGGCTCCTGGAGGGTGTCCAGGGCCTCGGGCTCGGGCTCGGGCTCCTGGAGGGTGTCTTTCCGGCCGTTCAGAGTTCAGAAAAAAGCCCGCACAGGGCGGGCTCGGTTGGTATCGGCGGGGGTCAGGTGGTCAACTGCGGCTGGACCGGAACAGGTCCCCGTCCAGGTGGTCATCAGAGCCCCACATCATGCGGTCGTCGGCGCCTTCCCCGATCACCCCACGGATGGTGTCATGTGCATACCGCGCCAGCACGGCAGCGGCGCCGATCAGTGCGCAATGACGGCCAGCGGTGAAAGGTCGTTGCCAGCCTGGGGCGTCGCCTCCCTCGTCAATGGCTCCCTCGCGGTCTACCTCGGCAGCGATCAACAATTCCGCAATCGCCTCGATACCACGCAGGGCCGCGCCGATATCGGGCGCGCCATGAAGCAGGCGGTACCGGGTGTACAGGGCGAGTTCGTGGGCTTCAAGGGGGTTGGCTGGTGTGGTGTCGGTGGGTGCCGTGGATGCGGTCATGTCGTGGGGTTCCTGAGTTGGTGAGGGAACCGCAGCACCCTGGGTTCGAATCGGGGGCGGCGGGAACACGCGGGGTTCGAACTACCGGACTCAGGGACCGGCCTACCCGAAGGTAGCCCCGCGCATCCCGCCATGGACAAACCACGCGGGCATGAAAAAAGCGCCGGCATGGACAGGGGGCGCTTGATGCGCCTGAGTGTTCCGGGGTTCGAATCCCGGCCGCCCATGTGGAGCGGCAGGATCATCATCAGTCGGCAGGTGCGGGTGCGTCAAGAGCTATCCGAACCTCGGGCGCCGGTCGATAGGCAACCACTATCGGGCATGGGCTTTACGCTCGCGGCAAATACGACACGCGTGTCGTATTTAGGGTCTACCCCGCGCGCGAGGACGGAAGTCTCGCTCCTTGACCTCAAGGTGTACGCCTATACGTGCGCCCCACGCGCGCGAGGACGGAAGCTACTAAAGTAGACAGCACGCCAGAGGGTGACGGCCGTCCGCGGTTCCTGGGAGGTTGCCAGCGGGTCAGGATCGGCCCCGGAATCCGCCCGGCCGCCAACCTCGAACCGGGACCTCGAACCAGCTGCGGCAGGATCGGCGCCAGTGCCTTCGCGATGCGGCGCCCGTGGATCTTCAGGGCGGCCAGATCGAGCGGACACCCACGGGGTGTCAACTGGAGGGCACGGGCCGGGATCACTCGCACTGGCTGGGCTATACTGACACTAGGCAACGACGAGGACACCGACCATGGAAACCATCTTCGACCACCACCCGACCCCTGACGAACTGCGCTATTTGGGGGACGGGGATGCAGACGCCTATCGGGCCGGGCTCACGCTGGATCGGGCGCTTGAGGACTTGAGTATGTTGTTCGCCATGCGCGGCGATGGACAACGCGCTGAAGCCTACGCCCGCCGGATATCAGATCAGGATTACGTCAGACTCAACCTGCTGAATCATGACTTGATCCCGCCAAGTCGAGAGAGAAACAGCGCATCCTTCGCCAGCAACAAGTCTAAGGCCGCCTGAATCTTGTCCGCCGGGTAACCGCTACGCCGGCCAAGAAGTTTCGCAACCTGCTTGGCGCCTTCCAGTAGATTGGCCTCGCGATTCACCGTGGCCAACTCCCCGGCGACATCCAGCGGACTAAGACCGCATTCCCGCACGATCTGCCAGAAGCGGCTGACGGTGGCCGCGTAGCCATAACCGTTGTCAATGACCCAATCCTGATGCACCGATTGCCCTCCCAATCGCTCGATAAAGCTCGGGTAGGTCAGCCTGGCAGCCGCTTGATTCAAGGTTTCGGCAAATCAGCGCACTGGATGCGTCGGCTCCAGCGCCGCAACGGCATCCATCCCCGTTTGCCGGTTGTGCCAAATTTCGTGCCACAGGGATTCGAGGGCGTATTCCTCGTCACGTGTCATCTGGGGGCGCTGCTTGTCCGCACACTTCGCCAGCCCGCCAAAGAGGTCACGGCGCGAGTTGAAGGTTCCATACTCGACTTCGCGGAAATAGAATCCGCCCTTGCCGTTGGTGCCCATGTAGAAATCATCATCCGGTCCGCCTTCCTTCACGAACTTCACCCCGTGTGGCAGGTCACCCGGCAGGCGGTAGGCGTACTCGCTGAGCAAGGTCTCAAGGGATCCCAAGTCTTTCCATCCATTGCGGAATGAGCCGGGCGAGTACGTGAATCGTTCACAGCGTCATAAAGAAACCAGGGGAAAGCAGCAACCGCAGCCATCTGTTGTTCATAGCGCCCGCGGTTATAGGCTCCCTGCACATTGGTCCTAAAAATATTTTCCAGGCGATGGGGCGGGAGGTCCAGGGGAATCTCGCCGGACGCCACCCGCTTCTTCCAGCCGCCGAAACTTTCGCCCGTCTCCAGCACGGCATCGAGTGAATCCTTGACCGCCTGCAACTGATCGAGCTTGGCGAGCCCCGCGATACTGAAGGACATGGCCCGCGCCAGACCCTGCAGGTCGTTATAGTAGGGGCCGGGCAGAACCACTCCCCTGGCCTTTGCCCAGGTGATCGCTTCAGCGAATGGCAAAGGCTCCAGCGGCTGGAGAGGGCCAACGCCACCATCGGCGGCAAGGGTGACATCGTTCACTCCGCGGGCCACTCGTAATGGTTGCCATCGTTGAAGCGACCACCCCAGATGCCTCCTTGCGGCTCCCCCGCGCGTTCCCGCCATAGAAGGCAGGCACGAAAAAACCGCTTTCGCGGCCTGTGGGCCTCATGCTGTCCGGGGTACCAAACCCGGCCGCCAATGAGTGACGGCGGGGGCATCATCGGTCGGCGAGTGCGCCGTCGTCAAGGGATACCCAAACCTCGGGCGCCGGTCAATAGGCGGTGCCTATTGGGCATAGGGTTTGCTTTATTCGCGCACGTCATTTATTCCCCGTATGGGCAAAAACCGTACCTGATAGGTTGCGCCGATGGGCCTTGATCATAAATCCGCCCAAGACCTGATGAACAGTGCGGACTTTCGCACGCAAGACCATGTTCTGTAACGGGGCGGCAACTCCGGGGCCGAGCGAGGTGGGCGGATTTATGATCAAGGCCGCGCCGATGAATCGACCGGGCTCCGGTCAAGCCCGATGAACCCGTGCGGTCGCCTGTGCCAGCATGGTTGCAAGCTCGACAGGGCTTCGGTAGATCAGCAGGGTCGATTGCTCTACCGTGGCGGTCTTGGCTTCCAGGGCCTCAAGCCTGCGTTCAAGGCTTTCTGCCATTGGCGGATTCCTCCAATCGAATGATGCGGGCTTCAAGTTCGGTTGCCTCGCGGACCTTGACCAGCGACGCCATGACGCCAGCCAGGGCGCCGGCCTGATCGGTGCCGATGGTCCCCGCCGATAGGGCCGCCAGGACGGCCGTAGGGGCGCCGGCCAAGTCGGACAGGTCAACCCAGGGGGCAGCGGCACAGGCGCGTCCTGGGGCCGTAGGGCAGGCAAACAGCGGTCTAGGATCAGGCGGGCCGCCCGCGCATCCCCTCCCTTGGCTTGAGACAGCCAATCAAAGCCTGCTCGGCATGGATCGAATGCGGCGGAACGTGAAGGTCTGACAGGTTCATGGTCAATCCTCGGGGGCGAAGTAGCGGTAGGCGGCTCCGGTCGGTTCGGGTCCGGATGCGCGGAAACTCGCCCCGGCCGATTTGCTGCCAGCGTCGCGGAGCCTGATTAGGGTTCCCTCGACCTTGCCGTTCTTGCGAAAGCTGGACTGCCAGTCGGCGCGCTTCGTGGTCCGTTCAGCCCAATAGCCGCGGAACTCCAGAACCGCAGGACGCGCGGCCTCGACAGTTACCCCGAAGCTCTCGATCCACTTCTGAGACATCGCGTCAGGCTCCCAGTCCGAAGGGCATTTCGTCGGTGACGCACGCAACGCACGCGACGCACGCGACCGACGTTTTTCGTCGGCGCGTACTCCTGACGGTTCTCCTGACGGATCCCCTGATGGTTCATAGCCCCTGCAACCCATTGCCGGTTTGCCTACGCTGGATTGCCGGCTTGAAGCGGCAATGGATTGCCGGTTTGCCCAGTCAAAGCGGCAATGGGTTGCCGGTTTGGTTCGGTCGGCGGATAGGGCAACGCCTCAAGGTCGAACTGGTACCCGTTCGACGTGCGCCCCCCTCCCAGCTTCCCCCGCGGGTGTGCGGTCAGGATGCCCCGACATCTCAGTTCCGCGAGGTTGTAACGGGCCTGTCGCTCACCCTGCCCAAGCTGTTCAGCGATCCGCGCAATACCAGGGTAGGCGTAGCCTGCTCTGTCCCTTGGTGCCGCGGTTTGCCCCCGCGGCATTCTCACGTTTGGGGCGTGGATCCTTGGCAGGATCGCCCGGCCGGCCGCTCTGGGCCGGGGTCTGGTTGGTGGGGTCCATGGTTCAGCATCCCCGCGCCCGACTTGCTGGGGCGGGTCCGGCCGATGGTCCGGTATTGGTGCGGATGCGATCATTCAGCCAGGCGTCAACCGCCGTGGGATCGTAGCGCACGCTCGGGCCGATCTTCAAGAAGGGCGGGCCGTCCCCCTTCAACCGCCAGCCTTGCAGGGTCTTGACGGAGAAGCCAAGCCGGGCGGCTTCGCGTCGCTCGGTGTGAAGGGTCTTGAGGGGGGTTGCTATTGATTCTGACATTGTGAGTTCCTTTACCGTGGTTTTCGTTCCACGGCAAAGGTACGCGGGGCGGTGGTGGTCGCTCTACCGAACTGGTACGAGTGCTAAGCAAACGTACCGGATTTTTTTTCGGCGCGGCGGTTAGCGAGATAGGCGCGGGCGTGGCGGTCCTTGATATCGCCGCGGCGGTGGTGATCCGGGTGTCCAGTTCCTACGATACGAAGCGTCACCAACAGCAGCTTGGTATGTCCGCGCTGCTTTGATCCGTCTGCCTCAAGCTGGGAATACGCTTGATCGAAGATCGGGCGCATCCATTCGTTATCGGCTCGGGCCTTCGCCGCGCGCGCCTTGGCACCCATGCTGCGTGCATTTGATGCGCGGTCCATATCGTATGCAGCGCGCTCTAATGCGTCCTTTATGCGGCTATTCACGTCATCTTCCCACCAATTATCCGACTCCGGTGTATGGCCGGTGCAATGCCTTTTCCCATTGCCGTATCGGAGTATTGGCGGTAATTCCTTATGCGCTTCCAAGTCATACAGATCGTCCAATAACTCGGAAATTTCAGTCATAACGCGCACCTTCGGGCGCAAGCCTTCAAGAAGGTGGCCGGGTCAGGGCGGTGAAGGGGCCGCCCGTTCGGGGATCAGCCTAGACCCGGCCGTAACAGGTCAGTGGTCGGTCAGTTCCAACCGCCGTTCGATGCGCTCGACGCGATGAATAACGGTTTGTAGGGTTTCCCGGTCACTGGCAGAAAGGGCATACAGGCCGCCTAGCGTCTGTTCCATGACAGACATCCTCAGGTCCATACGGTCGAGCCGTTGCTTGATGTCTGCGATATCCCCTCGCATCGCGCGCAAGTGTTCGAGTACCAGGCTTTCAATGTCTGCGGTCATAGGTTTCTCGTGTTGTTAAACCAGCTTCGCGACCTTCAACAGAATGCCGATGATGATGGTCGTTTGCAGAAAGCCCACGCCAATAACCCACCGGGTCAAGTCGGCTTTCGTCTCGGCAATCCGGGTGTTGGTCTCGGCAAGGTCGCGCTTCAATTCCAGGCGTAAGACTTCAATTGCGTGCTGTAGGTTGTTCTCGTGCTCGGCAACCTCGGCCTTGGTCGCCATTTGCCGATCCAGGATTTCGGCCAATGCGCGGGCCTGGGTTGCGGCTTGCTGCTCGCTGAACCCGCCAGCTTTGAGGGTTTCGGAATAGGCCAGGGTGTCAAGAATGAAGGTGGTCACGGGTGCGGGCTCCGGGTGAAAGAGGGGCGGGTCACTTGGCGGCGGTCCGGGCACGGGGCGCAAGCTCGGCAACCTCTGCGCTTGGGGTCAGTCCGGCCGCCCCCATGAGCCGGGCGCCGTGTTGGTCCAGGGCCGCCCGTACCGAGTCCTCGCCGAACCGGGCATAGACCGCGGTGGTTGACTGGTTGGAGTGATTCAGAACCCGGCCGATCAGGTGCAGGGAATTGCCGGACTGTGCGAGCCATGAACCGACCGTGCGGCGAAGGTCATGCAGTCGCACATCAGCGACCCCGGCCGCCGTGCGGACTCGCCCCCATGGCTTGCTGATGTTGACCAGGTGGGCGCCTGGCAGCTTGCCGGGCAGGACGTAGGGGTTGCCCTCGGTCTGGGGCAGGTCGCGCAGCAGGGCCACGGCAGGCGGGCTCAGCGGGATGTAATGCACCCGGCCGGCCTTGGTGTCGGGCAAGCGTAGTTCCGCCCGTGTCCAATCCACATCGGACCATTGGGCCGTGAGTAGCTCGGTCTTGCGGGCGCCAGTCAGCAGGTACAGCCACAGGGCAGCGCGGGCCGATGCGTTCGGTTCTTCGTTGATCGCCTGGGCGAGACGGGGTAGTTCGTCATGCGTTACCCAGCGGTCGCGCTTGGCTTCCGTGAAGCGGTCAATGTCGCGGGCCGGGTTGCCGTGGCCGTCGGGAACGAATCCCCAGCGGCGGGCAAGCTCGAACATCTTGGACAGCAGGGCAAGCACCCGGTTGGCCTCATAGGGGGCGCGCTTGCCGATGGTGCGATGCAAGGTTTCCACGTCCGGCCGGGTGATCGCCCGCGCCTTGAGGCTTCCCCACTTGGGCAGGACGTAGGCGTTGATCCGCCGTTGGTCCTCGTCGCCTGACTTCTTGGCGTTGCCGTGCCGATCCATGTAGGCGGCGCACAGGTCGCGCATGGTCTCGCCTTGGCGTTCCTGCTCGCGGGTCGCGACCGGATCGGCGCCTTCGGTCTCGACCTTCGCCAGTTCCGACCGGGCTACGGTGCGGGCTTGGTCCAGGGTTAGGACGCCATAGGTCCCGATGGTCAACAGGCGCTTGCGGTCCCCGACTCGGTAGGACAGCACGAATGCCTTGCGACCTCCCGGATAGACCCGACAGCCGAACCCCGGCACTTCGTCATCCCACAGGACGCACCGGGCGTTGTTCTCGCCCGCATACCGGGCCGCGTCTACGACTCGCTTTGTCAGCTTCACCTTTCCGCCCTCAAATTTGAGTCACCACTGAGTCACCAGAAGGGGGCGAATCAGGGCGTACCGTGCAGTAAAGGATAGCACAAGCGAACGGGCTAAACTGTTGTTGCAGCGTAAGGAATCGTAATCGATAGTAACCGAGCGAAAGGGCGACTCTCAGACTTTTAATCAGGTGGTCGCGCGTTCGAGTCGCGCAGGACGCACCATACTTTCAATAACTTAAGGCGCCTTTATGGCGCCTGTTCTTTTCAGGTGTGCCGCAGAATGTGCGGAGCGTTTATTGATCGTCATTTTTCACCAGAGTGACCCGTCCCTCGATCGTCCTTGCGTGCTCCGCCAAGTGTCCCGGGGCGAGACGAGCGCAGCGCCTCAATATCTCCTGAAGACCATCCGCCAGGGACGCGGCATTCGCTCAGCCGCCTCGCTGAGCATCGGGCAGCAGTGGTTGAGGCCAGTGCCCGGGAAACGGCGCTGACCGGGGAGAAGAATGCCCTGACCCTAGAGCCGCAGCGGTTGCGGCAGCATCTTCGGATGATGCAGTCCGAGATCAATGATGAGGTTCGCACACCGGGAAGGCGGTACGGCGCCTGCGACGCCTATTCTCCAAGAGGAGGGGGAGGCACCGCACGCAGCGCCGACCACGGGGCTAGGCTGTCGGCCAGAGGCGACTCGGCGTGACCCGCGTCTCAACCGCTGGGCGGCCTTGACCTGCTATTTAGCACCTACCAATCAAATCCGTTATCCTGATACTGGTTGTTCCGGTATCGGGTGTTTTGATACCTGTTGTTTTGGTAGGTTTGATACCGGTAGTTCTGATTGTTCTGCTGAGTTTTCTGGTTTTGATCATAGATCAGGCCGCCGATGGCACCGGCGCCGGCGCCGATCAGTGCACCCTTACCCGCGTCGCCGCTCAGCGAGCCGATCGCGGCTCCGCTGAGCGCACCGAGGGCGGCCGAGCTGCCGGTCCGCGAGGCGGTCGTCGTGCCGCAGCCGGACAGAATGGCCAAGGTGGTCACGAGTATAGAGGCAGTGGTGAGTTTCATCGAGTGTTCTCCAGGGTTGACGATACCAAAAGCCCCGCGTCGCGGTGGCTTACAAACTGTCGATCCATTGTTTCCCACTGTGAACGCCAACATTGGCCAACAATCAGGAAGCCATGAATAGACAGTTTCTTACCGTCTCCGTTCTAATCGTAGGCGGCAACGGTCGGCGCGTGAGCGGCACCACGCATGGGCGCGTTCTGCGCGGCGCGTGACGCCAATTGCCGTACGGCTGCGCAACCGTCGCCTCAGGCTCTTGTTGATGCTTTCATAACGGCCCTTGACTTGTTCGACGGCATGCTGATATGGCATTGCGCTATGACCAGGGTGATCATAGCCGGCGCGTGGCACGAGGCCTCACATCGCTATGGGGCATAGACTACCCATTTCGTGACGGCCCTTCGGTGCGCCAACGCACAATGGCGAAGGAAAGGCGGTGTCGGTGCGGACGCGGGGGATCAGCGACGGCAAGCCTACGGAGGTCGCCGTGATCAAGGTGCTTCCCGGCGACCTCGTGGCGCTCGCGGCCGGCGACCTGATCCCGCCCGACAAGCCAGGTCCCGAGGCCCACGACCTGTTCGTCAAGCAGGCGTTGCCGACCGGCGAACCCTAGCCGACCGACATGATCCTGCTGGATCAGGACCTGCACGGTCTCGATGACGGCGAACTGGAAGGCCGCCGCGCCGTCAAAGAAGGTGTTGATCAGATCATAGAGGCTGACTGTCCGGTCCAGCCCGAACAGGTCACTTCATGATTGGCTGCTTCTCAACAGCCGGAGGCATCAATTACCTCGGACATTATGGATTACAGAGCTTGCGAATGGTGTCAGCCATCGCCTGATTGACATCAAAATGTCTCTCCAGGAACGCGAGAATCGCTTGCGCAGACTCACAACTGTGGTCATAGCCTTGAATGAAACACGGGAGTTCTTGTGCTACACCGGGGAACCGCTGCTCAAAACGCCGTTCATTGGCGAATGCATCCCTAGGCGCCCCTATCTCTTGCGCAATGACGGCGGATAACTCCAAGACCCGGTCCACCGCGTACTGCTGAATAAAGCGACTCGCCGACAACTTTTCGCCGCGCCGGAATCGCCCCAGACCAACAAGCAGATTAGTCAATGCCTCGCCGACCAACCACTCCGTCGCGCTCTGGCAGACGGCCGGAAGGGGAACAACAGGTTCGGCGATATCCTCATTCAGACCGGGCACCTTCCAAACGATTCGCCCACGGGAAAACGGAATAGTGCCTAACTCGGCAAGCTCAAACACCGCGAACTCGCAGAAAATACCATCCTGGAACAGCACCTTAAAGCCATCCGGCGTATTCCGGAACTGATAGGCGAGCGGACACAGGCAACTCAACCAATCGAGATTGCTGAGATAACGACCCTTGTGACCCTGCTCCACGATCGCGAAAAAATCCAGATCCGACCAGGCATCCAGTCGCTCCAGTTCAACGCCGACGGAGCCCAGACCAATCAGCGCAAGGGCATGGCCTGAGCGTTCGAGCGACGCACCGATCTCATCCAAGCGGGTGAGCAATCTATTGGTCATGTTCATCTATTCCATCGGCTGTTTGATGATCGTTCGCAATTTCGATGGGTCTGCTTCACGGGCGTTGATCATCGTTCCGGACGCAAGAAAAACGGTATATCACTGCCTTACCGGCTCGGGAACCGGCCAAGCAGCAGCCAAGGTCGGTTTAGGGTAGCGTAACCCGACAATGCGCGCCAGAATGGCGAGTGATGGCGAGCGTTAACCGTCTGTTTTCGCGTGCCAAGGCAAGACCGCGCGCACCTATTCCGGCGTGAGGCTCGTGGCGCGGAGCGCCACGACGATGCGCGACACCGCGGAGCGGTGTCGCGAGAGTCCGGGCGGTGTCACGGGGAGTCCGCGCGCCGAGACCCCAACGCGGTCAACCGCTCGATCGCGATTGGGCAACATGCGGCGCACGCCGCTGCGCTATTGCGCCCTACAGCAAGACCCGCTCGATTCCGCCGGCCTGCACTTGCTTGATGAATGCGGCCTGCCAGCCCTCGCCGAGCAGCCGGCGGGCCAATTCGACGACGATGTAGTCCGTGGTGAGGCCGGTGTCGTCGGCGTACTTGGCGAGCCCCTGCTGACAGGCCGGACAGGCGGTGAGCAGTTTGACCTCGCCGTTGGTCACACGGTCGGTTCCGGTCAGGCCGCGGATGGCGCCGATCAGTTCCTCTTGTTTGCGAAAGCGCACCTGATTGGCGATGTCGGGCCGGGCGGTGCCCAGGGTGCCGGCCTCGCCGCAGCAGCGCTCGGAGAGCCGCACATCCTGGCCCATCAGGCTTGCCGCTACCTTGACCGGGGCATAGGTCTTCATGGGTGTATGACAGGGGTCGTGGTAGAGGTATTGGACCCCAGGCACGCCATCAAGACTGATGCCTTTTTCCATCAGCCACTCATGAATGTCGAGCAATCGGCAGCCGGGAAAGATTTGCCCGAATTCATATTGCAGGAGTTGATCCATGCAGGTGCCGCAGGAGACCAGGACGGTGCGGATGTCCAGATAGTTAAGTGTATTGGCGACGCGATGGAAGAGGACGCGGTTTTCCATGGTGAGCTGCCGGCCGCGCGCCTCCAGGCCCGCGGCGCGTTGCGGATAGCCGCAGCAGAGATAACCAGGGGGCAGGACGATCTGGGCGCCCTGGCGGTAGAGCATGGCGAGTACGGCCAGCCCGACATCCGAGAACAGGCGTTCCGACCCGCAGCCGGGGAAGTAGAAGACCGCCTCGGCATCGTCCGCGCTCTGGCGCGGGTCGCGCAGGATAGGCACCTGGGTGCGGTCCTCCAGGTCCAGCACCTGGCGGAAGCCGCGCTTGGGCAGTTGCACCCGAATCGGCCGGCTCACCAGGTCCAGCACTTGACCGGCGATGGCGGGCCGGCCGGTGGTGGCCCTGGGATGCGCGGTGCGCCCGTGGGTGAGACCCAGGGTGCGTGCCGCCCCGTGCGCCAGGTTGAGCGCGGCGAACCCCCACTGGGCCAGGCCCTTGCGCAGAAAGCGGATGGTGCGCGGGTGCGTGGTGTTGAGGAACTGCATGGCCGCCCAGGCCCCCGGGTTGAAACGCTTCTGACCGCGGCTGACCAGGATGCGGCGCATGCGCATGGTCACATCGCCGAAGTCGATCGACACCGGACAGGGGTTCAGGCACTTGTGGCAGACGGTGCAGTGATCGGCCACATCATTCATCTCATCGATGTGACGCAGCGACAGACCGCGCCGGGTCTGGTCCTCGTAGAGAAAGGCTTCGATGATGAGTCCGGTGCCCAGGATCTTATTGCGCGGCGAATAGAGCAGGTTGGCGCGCGGGACATGGGTCATGCATTTGGGCTTGCATTTGCCGCAGCGCAGACAATGCTTCACGTCGTCGTTGAGTGCGCCGAGCTCGCTCTCCTCCAGGATGATCGCCTCCTGCTGCACCAACCGCAGTGAGGGCGTATAGGCGCCGGCGAGTCCGGAACCCGGCATCAGCTTGCCGGGGTTGAACCGGCCGCGCGGGTCCACCCGTTCCTTGTAGGTGACGAAGGCCGCGAGCTTCGCCGGCTCCAGGTAGCGCAGCTTGGTGATGCCGATTCCGTGCTCCCCGGAGATGACCCCGCCCAGCGCGCCGGCCAGCGCCATGATCCGGTCGACCAAGCGATCAGCCTCCTGCAGCATCGCATAATCGGCTGAATGGACGGGGATGTTGGTATGGACATTGCCATCCCCGGCGTGCATGTGCAGGGCAATGAAGAGCCGGGAGTCGCGCCCCCGGCGGTGGATGGCGGCAAGCCGATCGCGCACGCCGGTCAGGTCCTGCCCGGCGAAGATCTCGGCGAGCCGGGCGCCGACCTCCTCCCGATAGGACTGACGCAGGTCGCGCCGCAGCATCAGATCCAGCAGCAGGTCGCCCGGCCGCAGCCGCGACTGTGCCGCCGCATCGAGTAATGACAGGTGTGCACTCGCCGGCGCATCGAGCTGAGCCAGCACCGTCTGCCAGCGGGTGCGGGCACCGGTCACGACGGCGCGGGCGGCGTCGCGCTTGGCGTCGAGGATGGCCGCCTCCTCGGCGGAGTCGTCGTAATCGCCCGCCGGACGCGCCTCGGGCAACCCCTGCGCCAGGTAGCCGAGAACAGCGGCCATGATCGCGTCCTTGTTCCTGATCGACTGCTCGATGTTCATCCGTTCGATGCCGCGGCTGTAGTCCGCCAGCCGCGGCAGGGGAATCACCACGTCCTCGTTGATCTTGAAAGCGTTGGTATGACGTGAAATGGCCGCGGTGCGGGCGCGGTCCAGCCAGAAGCGTTTGCGCGCCTCGGCACTGACGGCGATGAAACCCTCGGCATCGCGCGCCCACGCCAGTAGGACGACACGCTCGGCCGCGGCGGCTACGGCCGCCTCGTCGTCACTCACCAGGTCGGCGATCAGGACCATCTTCGGCAGTTCCCGACGATTGGCCTTGGTGGTGTAACCCACCGCCCGGACGTAGCGCTCGTCCAGGTGCTCCAGACCCGCTACCTGCACGTCCGGCAGGGCGTCGACCGCGTCTTTGATCTCGCAGATGGCCGGCACCGCCAGTTCCAGGTCGGTCCCGAAGAACTCCAGACAGACGGTGCGCACATGATCCGGCATCCGGTGCAGGACGAAGCAGGCGGAGGTGATAATGCCGTCGCAGCCCTCCTTCTGGACGCCGGGGAGTCCGCACAGGAACTTGTCGGTCACGTCCTTGCCCAGCCCGACCGTGCGCAGGGCGCTGCCGGGCATGGTCAGGATCTCGGGCTCACCCTGCGATGTGGTGCCATCCGGGGCGAAGCGCGACAAGCGGAAGCGCACCGTCTGCTGCGCGTGGATCTTGCCCAGATTGTGGTCCAGACGCTCGATCAGGAGCCAGTCCGCATCCGGGGTGACCATGCGCCAGGACACCAGATTATCCAGGGCCGTGCCCCAGAGCACCGCCTTCTTGCCCCCGGCGTTCATCGCCACGTTGCCGCCGATGCAGGAGGCATCCTGCGAGGTCGGGTCTACCGCGAAGGCGAGCCCGCTGGCGTCCGCCAGGTCCGAGACCCGACGAGTGACCACCCCGGCACCGCAACGCACGGTGGGGACCAGCCCCGCCACGCCGGGGAGCGCGATCCGCTCAACGAAGGACAGGTCTTCGAGCTTTTCGGTGTTGATGACGGCTGTCATCGGGTGTAGCGGGACGCCCGAGCCGGTATAGCCGGTGCCGCCGCCGCGCGGAATCAGGCTCAGGCCGCAGTCGATGCAGGCGCGCACGATGGGGGCCACCTCGGCCTCGGTGTCCGGGGTGATGACGACGAAGGGCAACTCGACACGCCAGTCGGTCGCGTCGGTCGCGTGCGAGACCCGCGCCAGGCCGCCGAAATCGAGGTTGTCCCGGCGGGTGATGCCGGCCAGCGCCTTGCGCAGCCGCGCGCGTGCCGCGCGCTCGGTATCGAACCAGTCCTTGAAGCGGGCCACCGCGGCGCGGGCGCCGGCCAGGAGTTGTGCCGCCGACGCGTTGTCGTTCAGTCGCTGCTCGAACTGATCCAGACGATGGTCCAGCGCACCGAGCAGCAGCCGGCGCCGCTTGAGGTTCTCCAGCAGATCGTCCTGGAGGTAAGGATTGCGGGTGATGACCCACATGTCTCCCAGCACCTCGAAGAGCATCCGCGCCGAGCGTCCAGTCCGCCGGGTCCCCCGCAAGGTATCGATGAGCGCCCACATCGGCTCGCCCAGGAAGCGGATCACGATTTCCCGATCGGAAAACGAGGTGTAGTTGTAAGGGATCTCGCGGATGCGTGGCTGGCTGTCGGGAATCATGGGGGGTCGGGGGTCCAACGGGGGTTCATCGTGCACTGCACAAAAGTGTAACCGAACCCAAGGTGACCTTCGCCATCGATCCGCTGAGGTTGCGCAGTGGTGCCGCATGCTGACCATGAAAATCGCACCGTGCCCCGTGGAAGCGGCCTCCGGCCGCGATGAGGCCATCGCAGCGTCTGAGTTTGCGGCGCGCCCCCATCGCGGCCGGAGGCCGCTCCCACGAAGGACGTTGACGCCGCGCGCTCGTTTCTTGCTAAGGCTGCCGCAGCACCCGCTGCAAAGCCGCACCCAGCGCCGTGGCCGTCGCGTCGAAGTCCACCCCGGTGATCAGATCCGCCACTTGGGTAACGGCGAGCCCCGGATAGCCGCAGGGGTCGATCCGGCGGAAGGGTTCGAGATCCATGTCGATATTGAGCGCGACACCGTGGTAGCTGCAGCCGTGACGGACCCGCAGGCCGAGCGCGGCGATCTTGGCTCCGGCGACATAGACCCCGGGTGCGTCCGCGCGGGCGCCGGCGACGATCCCATTCGCGCCGAGCAACTCGATCACCGCCTGCTCCAGCAGATGGACCAGGCGCTTGACGCCGACCCCCGAGCGGCGCAGGTCGAAGAGCAGGTAGGCGATGATCTGACCAGGGCCGTGGTAGGTCACCTGACCGCCGCGATCGGTCTGCACCACCGGGATGGCGCCCGGATCACGGACATGTTCCAGGCGGCCGGCCTGACCCAGGGTGAAGACCGATGGGTGTTCCAGCAGCCAGATCGCGTCCGGGGTGTCCGCGTCGCGCGCGTCGGTGAAGGCACGCATGGCCTCCCAGGTTGCGCGGTAATCCTGGAGTCCGGCCAGACGGCGGACGATGAACGGTGCCCCATCGTTCATGCGCGACTCGATCGTCATGTCCGCCAGTCGCCCTAGAGTGCCCAGATGACCCGTTCGTCGGCAGTCAGGTCCTGATAGATCGCATCGAGTTGGGCCCGGCTCTCGGCCTGGATCGTGACAGTCACCGCCAGCCACTTGCCGCCGCTGCTCTCGCGCTGGCTGACGGCGGCCGCGTCGAATTCCGGAGCATGTCGGCGCACGATCGCCACAACCAGGGCGGCGAAATCGCCGTCCGCCCGCCCGGCCGCCTTGATGGGGTAACTGCAGGGGAACTGGAGCAGCGTCTGCGTGGCGGACGCCGGCTCGGACAGCGGTTCAATCGGTTCAATCGGTTCAGACATCGCCTACAAGCACCTTGGTTTTGTCACTCCGGATCAAAACCACTGTAACACGGTATCCCGGATCCGTTCCCACAGCCCGCCCTCGGCCACGGCTTCGAGCGCCACCAGCGGAACCCGGGTGATCTCCACGCCGGCCAGGGTGACGACGATGTCACCCAGCCGGGTACCCTGCGCGATCGGCGCGGTGAGCGTCGGCGCCTGGTCCATGCGGGCGCTCAACTCCGCGTAGCGGCCACGCGGAATGGTCGCCAGGACATCACGCGCCGGACCGATCGGGACCTCCTCCCGATCACCCTTCCAGACCCGCAGGCTTTTCACCGGCTCGCCGCCCGGATAGAGCCGATGACTTTCGTAGAAGCGGAAGCCATAGTTCAGCAGTTCCAGACTGGCCGATGCACGCGCTTCCGGATTCTTGGCTCCCAGGACGACCGAGACCAAACGCATGTCATCGCGTTTGGCCGAGGCGACCAGGCAATAACCGGCGTTCTGGGTATAGCCGGTCTTGACCCCGTCCACGGTCGAATCCCGCCACAGCAGACGGTTGCGATTGTGCTGCTTGATGCCGTTGTATTCGTACTCCTTGGTCCCGTCCCACACATAGTATTGCGGAAACTCACGGATCAGGGCGACGGTGACCTTGGCGATATCGCGGGCAGTGGTGTAGTGGTTGGCGTCGGGCAGCCCGGTGACGTTCACGAAGTGAGAGTTAGTCATCCCCAGCCGCTGGGCCTGGGCATTCATCAACTCCGCAAAGACCTGCTCGCTGCCCGCCACATGTTCGGCCAGAGCAACGCTTGCATCATTGCCGGATTGGATGATCATCCCCTTGAGCAGGTCCTCCAGACCGACCCGCTTGCCGACCTCGACGAACATCTTGGAGCCGCCGGTGCGCCAGGCGTTCTCACTGATCAGCACCTGGTCGGTCAGGTGCGCATGCCCCTCGGCCAGTTCCCGATACAGGGTATAGCCGGTCATGATCTTGGTCAGACTGGCCGGCTCCAGCCGCAGGTCGGCGTTGGACTCCGCCAGGACGGCACCGGTATTGAAGTCCACCAGGAGATAACCCTTGGCCTCGATCTGGGGTGCGGCCGGGATGATCGGCGCCGCCTGAGGGGCCGCCGGGGGGTTGATCGAAGGGTTGGTTGGGGTGCTCGAAGCCCCCTGCGCCCCAAGCCGCGCGGGCAGGAGGGCAAGCAGACACAGGAGCAGCAGCGCGGGATGCAACTTCATGGGGAATAAATAGAGACTCGCGGTGGTAACAGGCGAATGGCCCTTAATTCTAACCGTGCGCCGGCTATTTGACACCCGCCTTGGGCGCTTGCCGGAAATCGCCTTAGTTCCAGACCCGCCGCGGTTCACTCACGCCAAGGGTCGACAGCTTGGCGGACACCCGCCGCGCCTCGCCTTCCGACCCAAAGGGGCCGACGCGGACTTTGTAGAGACTGGCGCCGCCCTCCGCGGGGCGCTGCACGCGCACTTGCTCGGCCAACTGAACGGTCAGTCGCTCACGCAGACGCTCGGCGTTGTGCGGATCGCCAAAGGCGCCCACCTGAAGATAGAGCCCTTCCTTCCCTGCCCCGTCGGCATCCGCGGCGACCGCTGGACGCGAAGGCGCGGCGGCGGCCGTCCTGGTGTCGGAGGCTGAATCGCTCTTCGCTGCGACGACCGTGGGCCCGTCATCCGCCGATTGCGGCCGCGAGGGCTCCTTGGTGTCGGACGCGGGCCGCGTCGGCGGCCTGGGTTCGATGGCGGCGAGTGCCGCGGCGACGGCCCGGTCGTGCGACGCGGACGCTTTGGCCGGGGCCGAGGTCCGCCGCGGTGCCGCACTGGCGGTCACCGCCGACGCGCGGGCCGGAG
>Ga0247839_1003329_pt1 | contig 22396 bp, 32 predicted proteins | sample LaCruzMarch2015__6_FD_192405 | JGI IMG/M metagenome (GOLD analysis project Ga0247839, IMG submission 192405) | Freshwater microbial communities from meromictic Lake La Cruz, Castile-La Mancha, Spain - LaCruzMarch2015_16m | ecosystem: Environmental > Aquatic > Freshwater > Lake | place: Spain... | reverse complement strand
CAACAATCCCTCCTTTTGCTCGGTGGAAAGACAGTCAGCTGCCTCTTCGATTTCACGGACCGTGCTCACGTTGCAAATATAGCCCCGCGCCCGGCGCCATCAAGCATGGATGCCGATTCTGTCCAAGTGGGCGGGGGACCAGCGCCCCAATTTCTACGGCACCCTCAATGCGCCCCCGGAACTGTTTCTGGTCTTGTGTTCAACGGGTTAGGATATCTCCATGAACACGAAAAAATGGTGCTAATCTGCGATGGACTTTCCGATCTTTCAGCGAGAGGAAGAGGGCTATGCAACAACCCAACTTAATCCCAACCGGCCCTGCTGATATGAGACTGCGAACAATCAGAGGGTATGATTTCTCGGAAGTGTCCTCGGCCATGCAGAAGGCGGTCCGGCGAGGAGAGACGCAACTCGCGGGCTATTGGGCGCTGGAACTCTGGGCGAGTGGCTTCGGCAACTACGTGTGGAAGCGGTTGCTGACGATCAGCGCCGAGGACTGCTGGGGAATTATCACGGCGGAGGTGAAGGCGCTCCACGATGGATACGTGCTCATCAACGCGAACATTCCGGCACGCCAGTCACGCGGCCGGATATTCATTTCCAAAGCGGTCATCCTGCTGTCCGAGGCGAAGAAGAGCCGAGATGCCGACCACTTGCAGAACTTGGTATATGACCAGTGCAAAGGCGTGGATGCCGACCAACTCGCTGACGAATTGCGATCGGCCCCCGAGTATGTGGCGATCCCCGCATATGCCTACGACTGCCACACGAGTCGAGGGAAGAAGGCGGGTAAAACCAAGGCTGAGTTCTTCACGGCCGAACACGCCGCGCTCAGTCCGTTCCAGCTTGGCTTGTTCGACCATTTGGTGGACGGGTGAGGTGGTGTAAAACTTTTTGTGGGGATACCAAACCGTGCGTATCGTAAAGCCATCGGAGCTGTTTTACTTTCCAAAAACAGGAGCGGACGGCAAATCTTCCTGCGGTTGTCTTTCAAATGCGGAGTCCTTGATTTTGACCTTTTCGAAATAGCCCTTTGGCCACTTGGAAGGCTTGATGGGTTCAAGCAAAATCCCGTCGCCCCAGCGGCGAATCTTGGCCAATCGACCGGGCAACCGGAATTCCCTCGGCAAGCGGACGGCTTGAGACCCCCCAATCATGAAGATCGTGGTTATCATTTCCGAGATATCCTTTTGGAGACCACGGAAGTCAAGGTGCGTTGGGCTTCATGGACATCTCTTGCCTGAATCATTTTCGGAGCGAATTGCGCTCGCCAAATCGAGAAAAGGCATATGAGGCGGGCGCAAAATAGAATCTCTGATTAATCGAATTGTGCAGTAGTCCACGATGGGTCGCGACGCAAAGCCAGCACCAACGAATTGTCTCGTCCGTGAAAACTGTTGCGGGCGGGCGGTGCGCGTGGCAATTTCATCCCATGAGCGCACTTGAAGTTCTTGAGCATCTGCGCGAGGCAAATCCCAAGGAGTTGACGATCGTTAGAGATACAGCCGAATCTCTTCTGTCGGTCGCTCAACTCACAGTAAGCGAAGATCGGGAAATTATCGCCGCGCTGGAAGAGTCCGAAGCACAGTTTGCAAGGGGGGAAGGCATCCCAGTTGCTGAAGCCTGGCGGAGGTTGGGCATTTGAAACAATTCTCCGTCGAAATTTCTCCGCGTGGCCTTCGTGACCTTGAGCGTGCCAAACGCGAAGTCTTTGACGCATCTCAAAGCGAGTCCGTAACTGTGGACTATTTGCGGAGAATCGCCGCAGAGATTGATTCGTTGAGCACGACGCCCAGCCGTTTTCCGTTTTGGAAAACCAGCAAAAATACAGATTCCTGACCACCGAGAAATACCTCGCGTTTTCCCAAATCGACGGGGTGAGGGTGAAAGTCTCCCATATTCGCTACGCAGGGCGAAAGCCGTTTCGAGGATAAGCCTTGAACATGATGGACACACGCGAGGGGATTTCTGAAAATGCCTTGCACCAGTGGACGGATGGCATAAATTGCCAACCATGAGTATCGCTGAATTGCGCCAACTTCCCCGCCGGGAAAAGCTTCAAATCGTCGAGTCCCTTTGGTCCGACCTTTCAGCTGATGAATCCCTTGTTCAAAGCCCTTCGTGGCACGGCGAGGAGCTCCGAAAGACGGAAGAAGACTTCAAACTTGGGAAACTCCAAGTGATTGACTGGGAAACTGCCAAAAGAAATCTCAGAAAACAATTTGAATGAACCTACGGGTTCTAACTTCCGCCATCGAGGATATTTCTCAGGGGCGAAAATTTTATGACCTCCAAGGCGATGGACTCGGAGGTTATTTTTTTGACAGCCTCTTTTCCGAAGTGGATTCCCTATTGGTATTCGCAGGAATCCATTCCCTCCACTTTAGATATTTCAGGCTAATCGCAAGACGCTTTCCTTACGCCATCTACTATAAGGTTAGTGGTGAAGAAATTGTGGTCTATCGAGTTTTGGATTGCCGTCGTAAGCCGGGGTGGATCAAGCAGCAGTTGTTAGTTTCTGAATCTACCCGGTAGAGCGAGTTTCGCCACTCGCCCGGCATGGGGAGCAACGCTTCTTTAGGTTCACCCAAGATTTGCACCGGGAAGCGGAAAATACGTGGATTTTTTAACGCCTGATAAAGGAGCGGGGAATGGTTCATGAACTATAGCGGCAAGCGCAATCATTTCCGGTGCCAATATTGGACCGCTGCGCAAAATGGTGAAAAATATGGTGTTCAATACTGATGGACACACGCGAGGGCGGTGGACGAGGCCAAGGGGGATGAAAACAAACATCACCCAACGCAGCGAATACGTCGGAACGTTCACCAAGTCGACGGGCGAAGCCCGCACGATGCGGTTCATGACTTCCGAAGCCAACCTCAAGAAGTGCGGACTCGTCACGGTTTATGACGTGGAGAAGTGTGGATTGAGGAAGTTCAACCTCTCAACCCTCATCGGAAGAATCGCCATGGTGTCGGATGCCCATGCGCTTTCTTTTTGCCGCTAAACTACGCGAGTCACGCACTATGAATAACCTTGTTCAATTCATCACAGCGGGCAACGCGCTGTTCACGCTTGAGAACACAGCCACTGGCAATCGCTTCACGTTCCGCGTGCGGCAGCCGGGCGACGACAAACCGCACTTCGTGAGCGTTCTCACGGGAGCGGATAACGAAAGCGACTACACATTCCTTGGAACGATCTTCGAGGGTCTGCGTTACCGGCACGGGCGGCGGTCAGCGATTGCTCCTACTGCCCCGAGCGCGCGGGCGATCGATTGGCTTCTGCGGCGGTTGTCGAGGAAAGCGGATCTTCCCGAAATCGTTCGGGTGTGCCACTGCGGGAAGTGCGGCCGGTGTGGTCGCACGTTGACTGTGCCGGAATCGGTGGACACGGGGTTCGGCCCCGAGTGCGCCAAAATTCTGAAAGGAGGAGAGTAAACGATGTGTGCGATTACGAAGCCGATGCTCGCCGGTAAATGCGAGCAACCCGAGGAACTACGATTTCCGGTGCTGGCCACGCCCAAGCTTGATGGCATTCGTTGCCTGAAGATTGGTGGAAAGGCGCTGACTCGCTCGTTCAAGCCGGTGAGCAACCGGTTTATCCGCGAGTGGATCGAGGCGAATTTGCCCGATGGCGTGGATGGCGAACTTGTCGTGCCGGGAGCCACATTCAGCGAGACGAGCGGGCATGTGGGACGCGAGTCGGGCGAGCCGGATTTCCGGTTCGCGGTGTTTGATTATGTGAGCGGCGGAACCGACCGGCCGTATGAATGCCGGATGGCGCAGCTGGAACGCCTGGCTGAGTGGGACCGGGTAGTGAAGGTGCTGCCGATGGCGGTCCCGAACGCTGAACAACTCGCGCTGTATGAGGAGCGCTGTATCCAAGAGGGCTACGAGGGCGTGATGGTGCGCGATCCGGCCGGAGCGGGCGGTCCACGGAGCGCGAAGGTTGGCTTCTGAAGATCAAGCGGTTCGAGGACGCGGAGGCTGAAATCCTCGACACCTACGAAGGAATGACCAACCAGAACGAGGCGCAGCGGGATGCGTTTGGTCGCACGAAGCGCAGCCTCAGCCAATCCGGCATGGTGGGTCGCGGTGAACTTGGTGGGTTCGTCGTGCGCTCGCTGGAAACCGGTGTGGAATTCCGCCTCGTCTACAACCATGTGGTCGGCGGAATCGACCGCATGAGCTTGTGGGTGCGGCGCGAATCTCTGGTCGGGCGGCTCGTTCGGTTCAAACACCAGCCCAGCGGAGCGAAGGAGGCCCCGCGCTTTCCCAAGTTCTCGGGTTTCCGCGAGCAGTGGGATCGGTAGGGGATTTAGGCGTAACGAAAATCGGCAATATACCTACACCAGCCGCCGAGGGACTCGTTCTCTCGGCGGCTTTTTTACAAGTTTCGGGCCAATCGAGAGGTGGAGGTTTCGTGCATTCTCACGCCTGATAAACGAGCGGGGCATTGAGCTGCGAAGCGCAATCATTTTCGGTGCCAACATGTTGGTTTTCAGTGAAATGGTGAAAAATATGGTGTGCATTTTCTGATGGATACATAAAGTTCTGTGCGTGAGGCTCTTGGGGGATGAAAAGCAAGACCAAACCGCAAGACCTCGCCGCTGCATCCATTGCATTCGGCGTGGAACTCGAAACCGCCATCCCTGTGTCCTCGGGCATCACGGTCGGTGGATATCACAGGGGGCTGCCGGTGACGACGGCCCAAGCCACTGATGGAACAATGGTGAGCGCGCCCGCATTCGGAGCCTCCCGATGGAAAGCCGAACGCGATGGATCGATCCGGTATCAATCCGGTGAGATGCCGTGCGAATTTGTGTCCCCGATCCTTCGTGGTCCAGATGCGCTTGAATGCCTCGCCGGCTTCACCCGATTCCTTGATCAAATCGGGGCGCGGGTGAACGATAGCTGCGGCTGCCACATCACGGTGTCGGTGGACAGCGTGCTCGGGCTCACATCGCTTACCTCGGCGGATGAGTTGGTCAATGCGCGTGTGGAATTTGCGCGCAAGCTCGCCCACATCGCCAAGTGGCATTCCCGCGCTATCTATGGCCAGACGGGCACGGGACGGCATTTGAACACTTCCTATGCGGCCCCGCTGCGCGATGAGGTTGGAAGGTTGGTTCGGCGGATGGTCGGGGAAAACGACCGTTTTCGCAAACACGACGCAGCGAGCCTGTGTGGGCGCGGGATGCTGAACTTGAAAAAGCTCGTGAGCGACGGGCTTGTGGAATTCCGCGCGTTTGCGGGAACGACGAGCCTGCACAAGATCGAGCACCACTTGGCCACAGTGCTTGGGCTGTGCCGCCGGGCCGCGCAGGTGCAATGCCTCGGTGGGTTCAAGAAAAACAAGGTGCAGGTGGAACGCACGCGCAATGCCGTGGAGGCGGTGAAGTTCCTCTGGGATTATCTGGGATGGACGGGAAGCAGCCGCCCTGTGGCGCTGGGGCTCTTCGGTCGCCTGCACGAGGATTTCAAGGATTACCGCAACGACGCGCTCCGCCTGTGCGCGAAATTTGATGCGCGATACCCCGACGCTGCCCTTTGAGGAAACAAAAATTTCCGCGCCCATAGATACGCAAGTCGCGTATTCGCGGCGCGGAGCAACAAGAAAGAACATAACTATGTGTGTCATACTGGTATGCCCGCAGGACATCCGTCCCAACGGCCAAATATTGAATGCCTGTCAGAAGGCGAACCCGCATGGAGCGGGGGTCGGCTGGAGGCAACGCGGACGCGTTCATTGGATGAAGAACCTGAGCGCGGACGAGGTGGGTGAGTTGCTGCCGCAGCTCGCTGGTGAAGTCGTGATCCACTTCCGTTGGGCGAGCGTGGGAGGAGTGAACCCGAGGCTCTGCCATCCGTTTCCTGTGGACGGCGGAGCAGAGACGAAGCTCAGCGGCACAACAAAGACGCTTCTGTTCCACAACGGAACATGGAAGAGCCACGCGAGCGCGCTGGAGTATTTGGAGCGCCAGCAGAAACGCAAAATCGCCGGGCCGATCAGTGACAGCCGGGTGTTAGCGCTACTCGTTGCCCATGCGCGCAACCCTGACATCCTCGACCAGATCGAGGGCCGGTTTGTGGTTTTCGGTCACAAGGAAACCCGCGTCTATGGAAGTTGGCAGGAGCGGGAGGGCATGCGGTGCTCGAACCTCGCCTTCCGCTACGAAATGGAACGCGAGGACCACCGTGTGCGATGGGGGATCGGTCGGCGCAAATCGCTCCACGATCAAGTCTCGCTCGATCTCTGGGAAGGGAGGCAGTCATGACCGTGTTCAAGATCATCGCCAGCAAAGGCGGAAGGGTTGTTTTCGACGAACGCGTGGAGGCCAACACCCCGCGCGAGGCACGGCGCAAGATGAAGGAACGACTCGGGATTGAGACCCTGAGCGGCATTGTCTACGCGATCACAGAAATCCCGCTACACCTCATCAAGCAAATCGTGGCAGAGGAAATCGCCGCAGCTACTGTGCGGCGCGAAGGCGGCAATGAAATCAATGTGGCAGCACTTGTGCAGTCGGCTGTGAGTTCCGCGACCAGCACGGCCATAGGGAAAATCGAGCGCAAGATCGACGCAGTCGCAATGCCTGTGCCCTCTTCAAGCCGGCGCGATCCCCTTGCCAATATCACCGGTGTCCCAGAGTTCCTCGCCAATGAAGTGGCAGGCATTCCAACCCTCGCGATCGTTGGCCCTAATTGGAAGGCGATCAAGCGTGATCACCTTCAGACGAGGAGCCCGAAGCAAACCGCCGCAAAGTTCAACCTGCCGGTCAATACCCTCAAGGCGAGGGTGAGAAGAGAGGGGTGGGGGAAATGAACAAGTTGCACGAGCCTGAAGTCGTTCCAGCTGGATTTGGAAAAGGTTGGACGGTTGTGCGCGGGGGCCGCGATGAGCACGGGCCATTCCAAGACTGGATCGGTGTGAATTACCCTGACCACAAACAAGCCGAGCACGCCGCTGCGAATTGGGAGCGCATTCAAGAAACAACCGGAGGGAAATCAGTATGAAATTCTATTCGGTGAGCAGGCCGTTGATTCGTGTCGAACGCTACCGTCAGACTCGGTTTTGGGCGGTGTGGCGAGGCCCCGAGTTGGTGGCGGTTGTCGTTTACAAAAAGGGCGCAATGGCTGTGGCAGAGCTCGCCCGCAAGTTGGAGGAACACAATGAGCCCCGCCTCGTTCAAGCCGCTTGAGCCAGATGACCTGATCGGCAGCGCGGGAGTTGCCGCTCGGGCCTTGGTCGCCAAGGCAAAGCGGGTGCGATGTGGAGGAGATGGGAAGATCAAGGTGCTCCTCTACGGGCCAACAGGAGTCGGGAAGACGACGATCGCTGAAATGGTGGCCCGCGAACTCACAGGCAACGAAGCCTGCGCGATCGAGGATCACAACGGCCGCGAAATCACGATCGAGGTGGTGAGGCGCTGGATGGATGGGCTCGCCTACAGGGGAATGTTCGGAGGAGGCCAGAGTGTTCGGATCGTCAACGAGCTGGATCGCTCATCTCGCGACGCGCAGGATCTCATGCTGGCCTATCTCGACCGGCTTCCTCGCGACCGCGCATTCATAGGCACGAGCAATCTGCAACTGGACCTTTTGACCGAGAGGTTCCAGACGCGCTTCCAAGCATGGAAAATCACAGCGCCCGACTGCGCCGAAATCGCAAGATGGCTCGTGCGGCGGTGGAAAGCCCCGAAGTCACTCGCCGATCAAATCGCCGTGGGATGCGGTGGGTGCGTTCGAGCCGCACTTGCGGATTTGGAGAGCGCGATCGACATGAGGATGGTGTAGTGGGGTATCTGCCACGGGAAGCTTGGCTTGTGGAGGTAGACTCGGGCCAAACTGAAGACCGTTCGACCCAGATAGGAGTGAACGAGGTAAATCCTGAAAACTGGGAACTGGGACCAGATTCAGTTCGTTATTTGCTCAGGCGATGGCGAGTTTTTGGGGGCGGACGCTGAGGAGTTCGTCTCTCCGCAGGGATTCGATCTGCGATTCGCGGGCTGTTACCACGGCAAAGGTTTCTCCCACCGCATTGAAGACCTCCAACTCGTAGCCTGGTTCTTGCCCGGGACTTCCCTGGTAGTATTCCATAACGGTCGCCAGATCGCCGCGATGGAGATTTTCCTTTGGCAAGTCATCAGCGAGCGCAACGCGAGTGAATAGTGGGTATTTCATATTGGCCGTGTGCTGACGCCGTTTTTTACTTAAGAAAACGGGCGTATTTCTTTCGGGCAGCGGACGTGAGCGGAATACCACCCATCGCCTCAATCTTCGCGTCGAATTCCTCGGTGCGCGGAAAGACGTTCAGTATCGGAATTCGAACGGGCTTAATCTTGCCCGAACGTTTCGAAATAGCGATGGGCGTTCGTTTTGAGGTCGTTGATGGCATGATGAAATGCTGTGTCCAGACTGTCCGTTGGAATGATGATTTTTGCGATGGTATTCTCTTCTTTATCAGAAATATCCTGATTAGGATAGCTATGCGCCGTGTCGTAACGGGTCAGGCAGCGCAGAAATCAATTTTCATGATGACCGCCGCTTTATAATCGTTTTTCGTGGAACCTAAGCGATTTTCACGATAGTCTTTCAAAAGCAGTGGGAATCAATTTTAAAAATGGCTCAGGGCAACTCTTTCGCACAGACTGTTAGCAGTTTTCACGGACTCGCTCTGCCGGAGGCAGAAATGTCGCTGGCTGGCTATAGCGCCCTCATTGCTCACTTCAGCCTGCGCTTGCCCTTGCCTGACCGCCTCTCTGTCATCAGCACTAAACATCGGCGCTATGAGAAAGGCCCTTGGCTCGTTTTTACTCCGAAGCACAAACCGGAGGACACACTCGCGGGCCACCTGAGGTTCGCTTTCAAGCACGAAGGCATCGACCTCGCGGTTCTCAAAGCGCTGTTCGACAGCGCTCCGCCTGACGGAATCCTGCGAATCATCAAAGATGAGCCAACCGGAGCCTATGCGCGCCGTCTCTGGTTCTTTTACGAATGGCTCACAGGGAAAACGCTGGACGTTCCCGACGCGAAGGTCGGCAACTATGTTGATGCCCTGCATTCTGCCTTTCAGTATGGGGTCACACCGTCTGTCTCCCGGCGTCACCGCGTCCGCAACAACCTTCCAGGCACTCGCAATTTCTGCCCGTTGGTTCGGCGCACGCCGAAACTCGAAGCCCTGATCGCAACGGACCTCGGAGCGAAAGCCAGGAAGTCAATCGGCTCAATCCACGCGGACATTCTTTCGCGCGCTGCCGCCTTCCTACTTCTGAAAGACTCGAAGGCATCCTACGCTATCGAAGGCGAAAAACCGCCCTATAATCGTGCCGAGCGCTGGGGACGCGCGATTGGCGAGGCAGGTCAGCGGAATCTTACAGCGGACGAATTGCTCCGCTTGCAAGAAGTCGTCATCGGCGACAAGCGTTTCATCTCGATGGGATGGCGGAAGGAAGGCGGCTTTATCGGAATCCATGACCGCTCGACCGGTTCTCCGATTCCCGATCACGTCTCTGCCCGATGGGAAGACATTCCGGCATTGATCGATGGCCTTGTCGTGGCCAGCCGTATTCTGGCGGAAAGTCCGTATGACCCTGTCCTTGCCGCCGCCGTGATCGCCTTTGGCTTTGTCTTTATCCACCCTTTCGAGGACGGCAACGGACGGATTCACCGCTACCTGATTCATCACGTTCTGGCGCAAAAAGGGTTTGCCCCGACTGGAATCGTCTTTCCTGTTTCCGCCGTCATACTGGACCGGATCGCGGAATATCGGCGAACGCTTGAAGCCTGTTCAAAGCCCCGGTTGGACCTGATCGAATGGGAGCCCGCGCCGCGAGGCAACGTTCATGTCCTCAATGAAACGATCGATCTCTACCGCTACTTTGATGCGACACGGCAGGCGGAATTTCTCTACGAATGCGTCCAACAAACTGTCGAGAAGACGCTGCCGGAAGAGGTTGCCTATCTTGAACGGCACGACGGCATGAAGAGCTATATCGATGCGCATTTCGACATGTCGGACAAGCTCGCTGAAACCTTGATCGCCTTTCTGCGGCAGGGCAAAGGCAAACTTTCCAATCGTGCGCGCAACAAAGAGCTCAGCAAATTGACGGGGAAAGAGGCGGCCATGCTCGAAGCGAAATTCGCAGATCTCTTCGGTGAGTTAGAGTAAAGGGGAGGTTTCTTACGCAAAGTCGCGAATGGTGGCTGGGTTTGTGTAATTTTCTCATTCCGATTCAGATTCCCAGAGATGTAAGGAGTTCGAACAGAGCGCCACCACGTGCAGAGAATCGTTCGTATTCATGTTCGGTTGATTCTTTTCAGTGGCTCGCCCTCGGCGATTTGGCGCTCGCGGGTGCGGCCTTCTCTCAGCGCATCGATCAAAGCCAGAACGTCGTAGAGGCGGCTGTCCCCGCGAACGGCTTTCGGGGCGGAAGGATGCAGTGGCTCCACTCCATATCCGAGTTTTTCACCAGAGGCATCCGGCCACACCGGAATGTTTTCCTTTCCGAAGGAGATGAATTCAGCCAAAGGCGGTGCAGCGTAGGATGTCGGAATGCCGCGGGTCAGCCCTCCCATGACCGCCGGAAAAACATAGCGCACCCCGTGAATCAAGAATTCCCGAACCGCGCCCTGTCGAATCCTGCGAGCCTTTGGGTCAACCAACCCCGCCTGTCCGAGCCTCTGCACGGCTGCGTGGAATTCGGAAGCGCTCATCCCCAGTTCTCCCGCCACGACCGCATATGGCCGGGCGCTCTCTTCCAGGGCCAACTTGGCTAAGGCATAAATATCCAAAGATTTCGCTATCATTGCTGTAGAAATTGATTTCATACGCTATTCGCGAATAGCGAATAAACAACGCCAAATTCACTCTGCCTAAGGAAGCAATCTCGCCCTCCGATAGCAATGGCCTGAGTGGAGGATTTGCAACCGGCCGATGAGCTGAGGCTTTACCGCTGCAACCAGGCATCAATCCAAGCGAAAACGAACCGTAAAAATGGTGAAAAATACTGATGGATTCAGTGCGGGAACTGCGAGAGGCCAAGGATGCTTCAAGCAACCTGCATATATGGACAACTCAAATGCCGCCAATATTATGAACAAAATCGACGCTCATGCTCGCCACGCTTTTGCCCTGGGCAGTCATGCTTTCAAAACATGTCAAACGGCCGCACTCTTCCTTGCGAACTCGAAGGAAGGTGGAAGCGACGAGTGGAATCGGCGCGCAACCAACTGGAGGACGCAATCATGAGGTGCACTTCCGACCAGCTCACCCAACTCGACCTCATCCATACGGAGACTGGTGTGAGCGCAGTCGCCCTGAGCCCCGAGGACCTCGCAATGCTCGCCCGATATGTGGTTGGGGTGATCGCACAGAACGATCGCCAGCGAGCCGAACGCAAAGCCCGCCGATGCGGGCTCATCAATTTCCGCGTCCAAGAATACGCAAGTCGCGTATTCGCGGCGCGGCTTAACGCAGAAACCATAAAACAAAACGAACCATGCCTGAAATGAACGAACCCGAAATCGCCTACACGGGCGACGAATCCCAACCGGTGGAAGACCACCGCAACCCCCGCCGCCGCGGACGACGTAGCGACGGCAACCAAGCGCCCGAGGTCGGCATTCTTGTTGATACTGAGCCAAGGCACGCGCTCGACCGCCTCGTGCTGCAACCCAGCGTGATTTCTGACATTGAAGCCGCCCTGCGCCTGATCGAAATCCGAGAGCAACTCGAAGCCGTGCGGAAGTTGCATGAAATCCAACCGCAGAGAGGCCGCTGTATTGTGAACTTCTACGGACCTCCAGGCACGGGGAAGACGCGCGCCGCTCTTGGAATCGCGAGGAGGTTGGGCAAGCCGCTCTACCAAGTTGATTACAGCGCGATCGTGTCGAAATATCTTGGCGACACGGCCAAGCATATTGCGCTCGCTTTCCGGCAAGCCGCCGAGGCCGATGCGGTGCTGTTCTTCGCCGAGGCCGACTCGCTCCTCTCGCGCCGGGTGGCCATGGGTGAATCGTGTTCCACCTCGATCAACCAGAACCGAAACTGCCTAATGCAAGAGTTGGACCGCTTTGGCGGCGTGGTCGTGATGACGACGAACCTGTTCGGGAATTACGACGAAGCAATCCTGCGACGGATCGCTCGCCACATTGAATTCGCCCTGCCGAATGTGGAAATGCGGGAGAGGTTGTTCCGCGCTCACCTGCCGAACCCTGAGTTAGTGCCGTCCGACCTGCGACAAGCGGCGATCAAGGCGCGTGGGTTCTCAGGTGGGGACATCCTCAACGCGTGCCTCAATGCAATGCTGGCCGCCAGCGCAGACCCGATCCCCGACAACTGGCAACTCAGTGAGGCGGCACTCCTCGCTGAAATTGCAAAAATCCAACCCGGAAAATCCGCGCACTCGGGAACTGCCGAGCGGCGCGCTGCGATCCTCAACTGAAAAGGAGAACACTATGAGCAAATTCCAAGTGCACATCGCCGTGAATGTGACGAGCTTCGCCGTCGTAGAAGTGGAAGCGGCCAACGAAATCGAAGCCAACCAGATCGTGGCCGACTCGATCGAGAAACAAGGCTGGGGGTCGCCTTACTGGCAAGAGACGACTGATTGGGATACCGATTGGCAGAATGCCGATGACCTTCGTGTCGTGGGATGGGAGGGCATGCCATGAAGGACTCCGAAGACAAGTTCGAGCACTCGTTTAGCGAGATTGTTGAGAGGGAGCAGCGCTCGGATTGGTTTGAGCGCAATTTGCACCGCCGCAGGATCACGCCGCGACAACCCGCTGCACCGGACCACCTCGCTGCCTACCGGATCGCTAATGCCGTGCTGATCCTCCTGATCGCGCTTGGACTCTACCTCCTCGGGCAGTTCGATGGGACGAATGCGGAGAGGAAGCGTCTCGCGCAACCCGCCGCATTCGACGACCTCATCATCCGGACGCAAATGAAGGAGGACAAGCCATGAACGAGCGTGATGCCTACATGCTTGCGAATGCACTCGTTGACGTGTGGAGCAGCCGAAAGCGCCGGTTCCACTACGCCACCGTGTCTGCGGAGTCGGTGCTGCTTGCGGGCCGAATCGATGTGGGGCCGGACGCTTATGTTGCCGAGGACGCCGAGACGATCGCGGTGCGAAATTTGTTGGCGAAGAGCTACCGATGGATTCGCGCGGATGGCAGCTGGGCAGTATTTGAAAAGGAAATCTCATGAAGACCCGACAACGCGCCTTGCTCGATTACCACCGCGACATTGCAGAGTTTGCGACCAGCGCCAGAACGCCCGTGTTCGTGATCCTCGACCTCGACGACCCAGTAGCCTTCGAGATCGCTTCTGCCTTCCAGTCGAATTGCGCCGATAAGCGCGACGCGATCAAGGCTGGCAATGCCTACCCAGCATTCACGCTCGCAATGGCAGTCGAGGAAGCGAACAGGCTCCTTGCCGAGGGATGGCCAAACGCGAAACCAATCGATGCCGTGCCCGAGAAAATGATGGCCGTCATGCTCGTGTCAGAAGGTCGGTGCATCTGTGGGTTCGTGTCCAAAAAATGAGCTCCAATCCATCCACCCCATCTGATGCCCAAACGCGACAAATTCGCCCGATAAACGATCCAATCGAGGCTGCCATTCCCAACCCCCCCACCTATCCCGCGAGGCCCATCGGAGGGGGGCGACTCGAGCTCGCTCCCAAGAAGCCAGGACTTTGGCACGCCGAGCCGAAATACAACGGCTGGCGCGCTCTTGTGCATTGTCCCACTGGCACGATGTGGAATCGTCACGGCGGGCGGCTCACGATCGCTCACGAGTTCAAGAACGCGTTGGATCGTTTGCGGGCGTTGTCTAACCAGGGGCTCGAGTGGGCCGACTGCGAGGCGCTCGAGCATCGGCATGCGATTGGCCGTGGCACGCTTGTCGTTCTGGATTGGATCATAGAGTCACCGACCTACCTCGAGCGCCGGGAATTCCTCTCCAAGCTTATCGAAACTGAGCGCTTGAGCCTCGGGGAATGGTCCACATTTTCTTCCAATGCGCTCGTCCTAACACCATCCCTCCGCGACGACGGAGAAAGCGTCCAAGCCCTCTACAACTCCCTCAAGGAGCGAAATCCCACGCTGCGTTGCGACTTCTTTGAGGGCGTAGTCATGAAGCGGGCGAACGCTCCCTATCCCATCCAACTCGGAAGCGCCGCAGAGGAATCCCGCGTGCTTGTGAAGCACAGGTTTTTAAGGTGAGGTGAGAATCGTGCAGGTGGGTGCACGATACCGCTGTGCATGTCGAAGGATTGGTCAGCATCGACCAGAATAGCCTTTCGACTGCCTGTCGCCTTGACCTTGCGTCGAATCGAAGGTATATTCACCGCAGAATTGCGGTGAATAATGAAATATATCCATGAAAGCCCGGAGTGGCCTCGCTTCCGTTTGGACGAGGCAAAATTGCTTCCGTTGCTCGCAGAGGTGAGGCACCGGCAGGGGCGGGTGATTGGTAAAATGGCTGGGCTGGGTTTTCAACAACGAGCGGAAACCTCGCTGACGAACCTCACAGTGGAGATCATCAAATCCAACGCCATCGAGGGGAATTTCCTCGATGTGGATGAAGTGCGCTCGTCGATCGCGCGGCGGCTTGGAATGGATGTCGGCGGTGTGGCGATGGCCAGTCGTGATGTGGAGGGCGTGGTGGAGATGATGCTCGATGCCACGCGGGGATTTGCGGGCGCGCTGACCCGCGAGAGGCTTTTTGGCTGGCACGCCTGCCTTTTCCCATCGGGGCGTAGCGGCATGCAGAATATCGGCGTTGGGCGCTGGCGAACGCTGGAATCCGGCCCGATGCAGGTCGTTTCCGGTGCAATTGGCAAGGAGCGAGTCCACTTTGAAGCACCTTCGGCAGAGCGCTTGCCGAGCGAGATGGAGGCTTTTTTGGAGTGGTTTCGCGGGGCGGGCGAGGAGCCAGTGATCCGTGCCGGCATCGCGCATTTCTGGTTTGTGACGATCCATCCCTTCGAGGATGGGAATGGCCGCATTGCCCGAGCTATTGCCGAGTTGGCCCTTACCCAAGCGGATGGATTTCCGGAGCGATACTACAACATGTCGAGCCGGATCGAGGCCGAGCGACGGGAATACTATGCCGTGCTAGAGCGTTGCCAGAAAGGCGGCATAGACATCACGGTCTGGCTGGAGTGGTTTCTCGGTTGTCTCGGCAGAGCGCTTGATGACGCCGAAAAAAACATCGCCTTCGCTCTCCGACGCGCCGGGTTCCGGGATCGACTGCGCCAACAGGAGTTGAACGCGCGGCAATCCAAAGTGATCGAACTGCTCATTGAGGGGTTTGAGGGAAAACTCACTTCCTCCAAATACGCCAAAATTGCGAAATGCTCCGCTGATACGGCCCTGCGTGATATCAAGCAACTGCTCGATTCGGGACTGTTTGAAAAAGACGAAGCTGGAGGGCGGAGCACGGCTTATTTGCTGAAGGAAAACTTTACCACAATCTCGGAATGATTCGGTTAGGGGTGTCGATGAGGAGCGGCGAACGAACTCAGGGCACGCTGAATCTGAAAAAGGCGCGGTTGAAAATGGTCTGTGGGTCGAATATGGCGTTCACTGTGGACAAAGTGGAATCCGGGGGCACCGGCTCGAGTTTTGAGGCATCCACCTCGCTCGCGTTTCCGAGGATTGCACTGAGAAGGTCTATGGTTGCTGGGCTTGCGGAGCCAGGGCGGGTGCGTAGTAATACGGCGAGGGTTGATGAAAATAAGGCGCGGGTTGCAGGAGTAGGCTGCAGTGGGTTCTGCGCGGCGGTGTGTTGACGGATGCATTCCGCCTCCACCAAATCCTCGAACAATTACGAGATCGAGTGGCGGCGCTTGAAAGCTTCCGCCCACTTGTGAATCTTCGGGTGGATGGTGAGGTTGATTTTTACTTGAATTTGATCGGGAGAGTTTCTTTTGCGGCCCATAATGGGTGTGAGTCGACAAGGGATTTGCTCCGGCAAGGCAATGGCTGCCACCCGCGCACCTTCCATGCACCCGCTCCCGCGATGGATTTCCGCGAGCGGCGCGAACGAGGCTCTTGGCGGAATGAAGACCAAATCCAAAATAGCAGCAGCAACAGCCGCCCCGAGTGCTCCCGCAGCCGGGCTCAAGCGGATCAACCTCGCGGGAATCGCAACCAAGTCGGCAACCACCAAAGCGACGAAAGCCTACCCGCTCCTCCCCGATGCGGACGGACAAGTCGCCGCGCTCGTGGATGGCATCCTCGAAAAGAGCGAGCAACTTGAGGCGATCGAGGGTGCGCTTGAAATCGAGAAAGCCGAACTCATCGCGATCGCCAAGCCATTCTACTTCGCCCACCACGCGGGACAGATGGCCGTGGCATCGAGCATTGAAGCGCAGTCCGGCGGCAAAACGATCTGCGTCGGGTTCTCAAATTCCTACCGCGGCACGAGCGACGACAGCGCGATCGTTCGGGCCGTGGGCGAGGAAGGTGCGCGCTTCTTCAAGCAGTCCTTCGAACTCAAGATCAAGGGCGACCTCATACCTGAAGCCGCTGTGGAGGATCTCATCGGGGAGTTGCAGGAACTCTTCTCCCGCCACCATGCCGGAGCCGCCCTTAGTGCCAAGGCCGTGTTCAAGCCCAATAAGGACTTCCACGCCGCCCGACACACACTCTTCACGCCCGAGCAGAACCTGGAAATCGACAAGATCTTGCCAGTTGCCGCGAGTGTGAAGACGAAGCTCGGAAGGGGGACGGAGGAGTGATTTCCTAAACTACAGAAGAGTGTTGACTTGCCGGCAAAATGCCGTAAAGGTGTCTTCATGTCAGCCACTGCCAAAACGGAACGCTTGGAGGCCCGTGTTCCTATTTTTTTGAAACGGATTATCCAGCGCGCCGCAGATCTGCAGGGGCGTTCGATTACGGATTTCGTCATCGCATCCCTCGACAAGTCAGCCCGTGAAACCGTGCGTGAGCACGAGGTGATGAAACTCAATGCCGAGGACAGCATGATTTTTGCGAAGGCCTTGATTGATCCGCCAAAACCAAACGCAGCCTTGAGGCGCGCTTTTGCGGCTCACTCCGATAAGGTCGTGATGAAGTGAGCGATCTGTTTTCCGAGCCGCTTGCCGCGCACCATGACCGCGTAGCATTCCGCTGCGGGGTGCCGGAACTCGATTCCTATCTGCAGACACAGGCAAATCAGGACATTCGCCGGAAAGTTGCCGCTGTTTATGTTCTTGTGCATCGCGCCGCCCCGACTGTCATCGTTGGCTATTACACACTCTCTTCATTTGCCGTGGAAACTTCCGACCTCACGGAGGAAGCTCAAAAAAAACTGCCGAGGTATCCGCTCACCCCCGCCACTCTCGTCGGGCGGCTTGCGCGGGATTTGCGGTTTCCAGGAATTGGTGGACACCTGTTAGTGGACGCTCTGAAGCGTGTGCTCCGGCACGCCGGACAAATTGCCTCCGCAGCGGTTGTGGTGGACGTAAAAAATGATGGTGCGCGGAAGTTCTATCTTAAGCACGGTTTTCTGGCCTTTCGGTGTAACCCCGCGCGTTTATTTCTGCCCATAAAGACAATCCAAGAGCTCGCGTAAATATCTTCTAATGTGTTGATTATTTCAGATGCTGGTGTGAGAAGGTGTGGAGTTTGGGAGTGGGGTATGATACTTAAGAAGAGTGTTTATTATCAGTTTATTTATCAAGTTAAGTAATAGGAAATCTATTATGTTCAACAACTTGTCACTGGATTTTCGACCATCACTCTCTTTCTATGAGAGGTCGCTTTTTTAGCTTTACACTTTTTACCCTATGATAACCCAAATTCCGCTCTATCCGAACCGGATGGCGCTCCGGGATTCGGGCCATTGGGTTCGGGGTGGGGCATGTAGGTGCGGGTGTGCAGGTATATCTGGAGCTCGCGTTGTGGCGGCGGCTGGGCTTGGAAAAATGGCTTGGGTAGTTGATTGAGGCGGTGCGGAACGAGTCAGCGATCCAGAAGACCTTCTTAACCCCGATTCCAGCCGCATAAGCGATGATCTAACCTGACTTCCCTTCTTCCCGAGCGCAGAAGCTTATAAACACAAGCGGAGTGATTTTTTCGGGGCTACGGCTGTGTTGGTTCGGCATTTTTTGCCCAGGCGGGCGGGGCGGCGAAGAGGTGTCGGAGTTTGAGTTTGGTGCCGCGGGTGTCAGTGGCGACGGCCAGGATGATTGCGCAAGGGGTGCGGGACTTGAGCCTTCAAAGTAGACGCTGGTGAGGTCGTAGAGGGCGAGGCTGACGGTGGTTTTGAAAGTCTTGGTGGCGTATTTTTTTCCAAAGCGCACCACTGACCAGTGAGGGCGTCCATGGCGGAGCAGAGGTCGTCCTCATCGCAATCTTCGTCGGCTGGGAGGCCGCAGGTGGCGGCGAGCAGCGGGCCGCTGACTTTGCGCAATTCCCCTCCGATGCAGAGAATGCTGGCTTCCGCGTGGGAGCATGCAGCGACCAGATTTATGGAGTGGGTGATCAAGCGGATATCCGCGCGGTGTGTGAGGATTTTAATGGCCTCCAGACAGGTCGACTCGGCATCAACAAAAACGCTGAAATCGGCTGGGATGAGCTCGTTGGTTTTGCTGCGATGAATTTCTTTTCGGCTTTGTGGCGTTACTGGCAAATTTGCGACTGCGGCGGGACTCCGCATTCATTATTGGCGACATGTTGACATGTTGAAATAATAAGCACATATTTTCAACATTATGAGTCGAGATACTGCTTATGGAAAAACCTCGGATTTGGTCCTTGGGCGCGTCCGGATGGCGAAGCGTCGGTGGGGTGGGGCATTTACTCCATCGGATTTCGCTGATATCGGAGACCTACGATCGGTCGGGATGGTTTTGAGCCGTCTGGTTAAGGCAGGCATGATCCGGCGGGTTCGACGGGGCGTGTATGAAATACCGAGGCCGCATCCCATTCTTGGCACCATTGGAGCCGGGCCTGACGCTGTTCTTGCGGCCATCGCGCGCCGCGACGGATTAACCCTCCTGCCATCCGGTGCCGAGTCTGCCAATTCGCTGGGACTAAGCACCCAAGTGCCGGCCCGCTCAAGTTATGGAGTATCTAGTCGCTCACGCGTGGTTTCGCTCGGAGGGAGCGGGAGCGCTCGCTTGCAGCGTCGCTCCTCGAAGATGGTTGCTTTGGCACGGCGGGCCAGTGGGCGGGTAGCCGAAGCCTTGAGGAGTCTTGGGAAAAAACAGATAAACCCAGACAAAATCCGTCAACTCCAGCGAGCACTTTCAGCGGAAGCCAAGAGAGAGTTGCTTGAGGATTTGCGTTATGTGCCAGCGTGGATGCGTCCGGTATTCTTGGAGGTTGCAAAGAAATGAAAGAACAAACAGTCGTTGGCTTGAGCGATCCTGATCGCAAGGCTCTGTTCCTCGAAGCGCAGAGGAATACGGGCATGGTGGCCGAAATGATCGAAAAGGATTTTTGGGTATGTTGGACACTGCGGCACCTTTTTGAACTGCCAGAAGCGAAAGATCATTTCATTTTTAAAGGAGGCACATCGCTCTCGAAAGTATGGCGTGTCATCCAACGGTTTTCCGAGGATATAGACATTTCCCTGAGCCGAGAGTGGCTTGGATTTTCGGGCGAACGAGATCCTGAACAAGCAAAGGGAAAACAACGCAAGCGTTTATTCGATCAGCTTTCAGAGGCCTGTGCAACGCGTTTGGAGGGCGAAGTCATGCCATCACTAGTAAAAATTGAGTGTGGGGCACGCTCCGATCGTTGGCCGGTCAGCAATGGGCTCGTGACACCATACGTCGCAGAGGCGTTTCCCGGGAAATTGATTGATCAAAGAATCGAGGTTCCCGTGCTCTCCATCGAAAGAACATTTTGGGAGAAAGCCTCCATACTGCATGCAGAGGCACACCGACCGTTGGAAAAAATGATACCGGACCGCTATTCCCGTCACTATGCGGATGTGGCCGCTTTGGCTCAAACCGAAAGCGCAAACAGCGCCCTGCATCGGGATGACCTGCGTGCCCGCGTTATGGCTCACAAGCAGGTATTTTTTCCGGCCGTATGGGCTCACACAGAAACAGCGGTTCCGGGGACTTTTCGTCTCGTGCCGCAAAAAGAGCGCTCCAAAATTCTGGCCCGCGATTACGCCGAAATGCGAGATATGTTTTTCTGTGAACCGCCACCTTGGAATGAAATTCTCGATGGCCTCAAAGTTCTTGAAATGCGGATCAACGCACCTTCAAGCTTCAAGTGAAATTGTTTGCTTTTTCACACACTTTCCAAGTTCAACCGGCGTGACAAACCGTGACAGCGATTGTTCCATTTTATGCCTTTCTGTTCCTGCTTCTTGAGAGGTAGATAGGAATACACTGGAATAAAATTGCATATAGTTGAATGATAGATACATATAACAACACACTCATAACCCGAAGGTCACAGGTTCAAATCTTATCCCCGCAACCAATTTCTTATTAACGTTTTATAAGAAATTTTCCGCTCGAAAAATTCCCTCAAAATCGGTTTCCGTGACAAATCTGTGACAACCACACTTATCCTTATGGGGTTGAGTTGGTTGGAATCAGGTTGGCAAATTTGCGCCTTCCATGCACTCCCCTCAGTGATGGATATTTTGCAGTCCTGGCTGGCACATTTCCTCTATGCCAACAGCCGCACAGCCTCTCATTGACACGCTCTCCGGGGATATGCCCGATCTCCTCCGACCAATCAAAGTCCAAAAACGCTGCGCCAGTGCCGGCCCGATCCTTCAGGTTAAATCAGGTTCCGTCACGGTGCCGGTTTACCGCTGTGGGGACGGACGCTTGCCGCGATTCTTCATCGCCTACTACCGAAACGGACAACGCGTGCGGCAGAGTTTTTCGACAATCGACGAAGCGAAGCGGGAAGCTCAGGTGGCAGCGCGACAAATCGCAGCAGGCTTGGCGAAAGCCACAGGGCTGAGCATCGCCGAGCGGGAAGCCTACGATGCGGCAAAGGCGATCCTTGAGGCGGCAGGGATTCCGCTGCTTTCCGCAGTCGAGGAATACGCTCAATGCCGAAAAATTCTTGAAGGAAAATCTCTCCTTGCCGCAGTGAGCGACTATGCGCAGCGCAACAAGGGAGTCCGCATAGGGGCGAAGTTGCCCGACCTCATTGAGGAATTCCTTGCAGCCAAAAAACAGGACGGGGCGAGTGATCGTTATCTTTATCAACTCAAAAGCGACGTGAAGCGATTTGCCGAGGCATTCCCTCTGCCGATTCTTCACATCAAGAGCCATCAAATTGATGAGTGGCTTCGTAAACTCGGCGGTGCTCCTCGAACGCGAAACACAGTGCACACGAGTATCCGGACCTTTTTCTCTTGGGCAAAGGCCCGATCTTACCTGCCCAAGAACGAGGCTACGGAGGCCGAAGCGGTCTCAAAGGTGAAAGTGGGAGACACGGAAACTGGCATCTTTACTCCCGCTCAAATCAAGAGCCTGCTGGCAATCGCAACGCCGGAAATGATTCCGTTCATTGCCATAGGAGCCTTTGCAGGGCTACGCGCGGCGGAAATCGCGAGGCTCGACTGGAGCGCTGTGGACTTGAAACGCAAGATCATCCACCTGCGAGCTGATCAGGCCAAGACGGCATCGCGTCGGATCATTCCAGTGAGTGACAATCTGCGCGCCTGGCTATTGCCGCGAGTCGGGAAAGGCCGGGTTGTCCCCAATGCCGAAATGCAAAAGAAAGTGGCTCCGCTTGCGAGGATTCTGGGCTTTGAGTGGCCGAACAATGTGCTGCGGCACTCATTCATCAGCTACCGGATCGCCATTGTTAAAAGCGCCGAGCAGGTCGCGTTGGAAGCAGGAAACTCACCAACGATCATCTTCAAACATTACCGCGAACTGGCCACTGAGGAGCAGGCCAACGAATGGTTCGGAGTTGCTCCAGAAGAAAATGCATCGAAGCCACAAAAGTGATATGTGGTGGCTACTTTATGCTTTCGAGTTTCCGTTCCACGCGTTCCATGATCTGGGAGTTGCGGTTGATGACTTCTTGGGCTGAGGCAATGACGGAGAGCATTTCGCTCAAGGCCTGATTCGACTGCCAGTGCGGGGCTGTTGTTCGTTGCGTCGAACGGCTCGGCGGCCGTTGCGGATTGTTACTTGTTCCCATTGCTTGCGTGATCAACTTCCAGATATTTAAAAAGTTGATCCAAATCACCTACATTGGCCGACCTCCAGATACGCACTACCCGGCAATTCGTGTCACAGATCACCACTATTGCTGTGTCATATTGTAGTGGCTTTTCACATGCCACCTTCATCCCAAATAGTCCAGCCACGACGCCGTCCTTGGTCCGAACTACGCGGGCACCCGCTTTTCGCGCGGAGACCGATGAGACGGACTCTC